>Ga0247812_10000969_pt1 | contig 16376 bp, 12 predicted proteins | sample UWRJL149409B1_FD_178011 | JGI IMG/M metagenome (GOLD analysis project Ga0247812, IMG submission 178011) | Plant litter microbial communities from Arlington Agricultural Research Station in Wisconsin, United States - UWRJ-L149-409B-1 | ecosystem: Environmental > Terrestrial > Plant litter >...
CGCCGGCTTCGGCCAAAGCATCAGCGGTTGATCATACGTTCACCGTCCGATGTATAATAAAGTGTACAACTAGACCCTTTTTCACGATACCACGAATATTTCCAAAAGTCAACATCGAACTGGCGAAAACCCAGAGCCGCCTTGACATGACATTTTTGTCTTGCGGTAGTCATTCGATGGACCGTTCTCATCATATCCAAGCATTGCACCGGCGTACTATAGGGGGGAGTGGGCTAAGAAGGCTCCGCATTTGAAAGTTTTTTACTAGCATGTTTGTCTTTTTCACAAGAGAACCGAACATAGATTGCACACCATTCGGGGGCGATGGCATGTGCGCAGGGCGAAGAAAAAAAAGCCTGCCGTCATTAATTGATTCTGATACTACGTGGGGCAGGGGGCTCGTTTTGAGGTCGTTGCTGTTTGCTCTCTTGATCAGTGATTTGATCAGAGGGTTCAGCGAAGTTTACACATGATCCCAAGACAACGTTTTAGACGTCTGGGAGACATGTTTTTTTGCGTCGTCGTGGTGTGGCTCACCGGTTGCTTCATATACTTGCTTCTGCACGTTAGCTTTGACTCGTGGATCTCTATCTACTCGTCGTTGCTTCACTGCTCCGGACAGTCATAAGAGTTGTCTGTCGTTTCGATAGTCAATTCATGCGATAAGAACAATTACTCTACTGTCTTTCTGTGATTGTGACGATCGTAATCTACATCTGACTTACCGTGTATATTCCTGTCGAATTTCTGTAACTTACACTCGGCTTTTCATCCACTGGAATCACAACTTCCCCCCCTTCTCCATTTCATCCTTATATATCATTCCTGGTTCCCCACCCCGACTCCCATCCTCACATCCCTCTACCCCAACTTCCTCTCTCCACCTCCACCTAGTCTTCAATGCCCCTTCTAATGTACCGCCAATAGCATCAACGATTTTCTTCCCTATCACCGGCAAGAACTTAAATCCATGACCACTTCCTCCCGTCGCAAGGAAGAGCCCGGTGTAGGATGGGTGGTAGTCGATCAGGAAATCCCCAGAAGGGGTATCGGTGTACCAACAAACCCTCCCAGATATAAAGGGACGGCCGCCAAGCGCCGGAACGATATCCCTCAGCGCAGCTCTACAAGCCCGTTCCCCCTCCGGCGGCACCGCTGCGTCAGCGGTATCCCAGGTCGTGAGCGGCAGCGAGACCTCAATCTCCTCCTTCCCATCGCCGTTGGGGGTTTTGATTTTGGTGGGGTTGAGGTAACCGTAGGCGTGTCGCGCGACTTTTAGAACATGGTTCCTGGGAGGGATGATAAACATCCCATGGCTGAGGTTGAGGATCACGGGCATCTTTTCGAGGAGGCTTTGTTCCGCGGGGGTGATGGAGAGGTACATCAGTACCTGACCAGTGGCAGTTGCGCGGCCGCGGAGGTCGATCAGGGAGGGTGTCCAGGCGCCTGTCGCAAGGATGGTGAGGCCGGCGTGGATTTGGGTGGTGTCGGCGAGCTGGACTCCAGTGATATGGGTGGAGGATGTGGGAGCGAAGAGCAGCGAGGAGACGGTCCCGCAGAGGAAGGTTATGCGATTTGTAGCTTCTGCGAGTTTTCGTAGGTAGCGCATCGAGGCTTCTGCGTTGGCCCAACCGCTCTTTTTATCTAGAGTTGAGAGTTAGATTCGTCAGGACTTTTAAGATCATGGAGCCATGCTTTTCTGGTGTCATAGTCGTGAAGACAACTATTTCGAGAGCCCACAAAGACTCTCTAAACCTCCTCAAGTAGAGCTATTTCCCTCAAAGATCTACTCACTAATATATCCCCAATCTCCACTTCCTCCTCCAGTTCCGACGGCCTTCTCAATCGCACCCCGAGTTGGTAACTCTTCTACAGCGCCTTCATAGCCAGCCATTGTTCGCATGTTCTCATAGCTGCCTTTAATATAGGGGTTTGGCCCATCTGCTACGACTACAAATCCGGACTCCGTGTAGCGCCCTTCACCTCCGAGTTCGTTGGGCCCTTGTTTCCGCCATGCTGTTTGAGCCTCTGCTCCTAGGGAGGCGTAGGCTGGGTCTTTATAGTCGGAGCGGATAACTATAGATGTCATAAGTTTTGGCTGAGTTTTCTGTTGGGAAGGGAGAAATAAGAATTCTTTGGGACGTTAAGGAGGTAGGAGCTTACTTCGGGAGCTGTCAATACTCGATCCATCTGGAGAGGGAAAAGGTGAACGATCTAAGACGGTGATTCTAGTATTAGAGTATTCTGATCTTTGGGTAAGTGCATATGCGGTCGACAAGCCAAACACTCCAGACCCTATGATTAGGATTGAGGAGGGAACTGGTGTAGGCATGTTGTGAATCCTGTTGGAATAAAGGGGCGATTCAGGGTTTCGAGTCTGGAACGCAGCACTACTCCACTCCATAAGACACACTTGAAAGATAAAGATTAAAGATTATAATGAAGTGTAGAAATATATATAAGAAATAATAAAAGAAATGTACTAGAGAAATTGCTAGTTGAAGTGGAGATTTAAACCTACGTATGTTGAGTAAAGGGTGGGATGTTGCGAAGCTGAAGTTCTCGAGGGGGCGAGGCGAGAGTAAAGTGAGGTTTGATTGAGGTGGGGAGCTTTCGACGTCTTGACTTCTACGTACCGAAATTCCGCCACGAACACGACATTTCAATCGTGTCGCACTACTCAAATACGAACACGAAGTCTATACAACCCTCTTAATAATCCGAACTGCAGACAGCATGAACCAAAAATGGCATCCGACAAGAAGATAGCGCAATTCCCAGACGTGCAGAATAAGCTGCAAGCACCGACCAAGAAATCCCTCTTTGAGCGTCAGAAGGCCGAAGCAGAAGCCAAAAAGCGACGAGAAGCTGCGGAAACAAAAGCGGCATATGATGATTTTGTGAAGAGCTTTGATGATGAGGATGATGATGTTGGAGCTGGGTTTGGAGGTAGCAGAGGAGAGGATAACTCGAGGTTTGGTCGAGAAGGCTTCTCCGGACCACCAAAACGGCATTATGGCTCTGGGCCAGGAATAGGTGCTCCATCACAGCAGCAGGCAGGAGGGAGGGGATTCGCAAGTGATAGAGGAAGTGGCCCTGGCAGTTTGGGACCTGCGTTGGGACTAGCAAAGAAGAGGACATACGAGAACTTTCAGCAGCCGAGGGAAGACAGAGGGCTATTGGGATTTGATGATCATGATGACCATCAAAGCCCATCGCACGCACTGGGCAACGAAGACGATGAGATGAGAGGTGGAATAGAAGAGGAAAGAGCTGTTGCGAAACCAACATTAAGATTGGCTTCTTTACCACCTGGAACATCTCCGGCTGTGATCAAGGCTCTCATGCCCCCAAATCTGAGGATCGATGCTGTGAGAATACAAGCAGCAGTGCCATCCTCAGCTTCGGAGAGGAAGTCAATGGGAGCAATAGTTACGTTAGCGAAAGAGACGGCCGCAAACGATATTGATGCAGCTGTGAATGGGTTACAAAATCGATATCTTGGGTATGGCTACTACCTAACGCTACATCGTCACTTGTCTTCAGCTGCTATATCAAGTAATGCAGCTATTACTGGTCTAGGTGCTTCGATAACGTCACAACCATTTGGCGCAAAGCCGGTTGTACTTCCTTCAGCAGGTCGTGGCCATGGTCCCCCACCACATCGAGGAGGTTTCGCTCCGCCTACCTCCTATGCCCCTGCTGCTCAACAACAACCAAACAGAGGTCCTTTACTCCACGTTCCTGTCAAGGCACCTCAAGATGTGAAAGAGCTCAAACTTATACACAAGGTTATTGAGGCACTTATTACGCACGGTCCAGAATTTGAAGCTCTTCTCATGTCTCGGCCTGATGTGCAGAGAGAGGAAAAGTGGGCTTGGATCTGGGATCCTAGAAGTACTGGTGGTGTTTGGTACAGATGGCGGTTATGGGAAGTGCTTACAGGTTCGCAAACACGACGAGGACAGGGCAAATATCTACCTTTGTTTGAAGGAGCATCGGCGTGGAAAGCTCCTGACCAGCCTTTAATATATGAGTACACAACTCGGATTGACGAGTTTGTATCAGATTCAGAGTATGTTTCCTCAGATGAGGATGATTCTGGTGACGAAGGAGCCAAGCGAGCGCAAGGTGGAGGTGGCCCACCAGATCCAAGTGCTTTGGTGGATGATGGCAAGGCATATCTAAATCCTCTCGAGAAAGCCAAACTCACACATCTTCTTTCACGTCTACCCACAAGTACAGGTCAACTTAGGAAAGGGGATGTAGCCAGAGTAACTGCCTTTGCGATATCTCATGCAGGGCGGGGTGCAGATGAAGTGGTCACAGCCATCGTATCGAATATTGAAAAACCGTTTGCATACACATCTGCCAATCCTGACAGGAAGAAAGATAAGGATAGTGGTGACGAAGCTGTAGCTGCTGAAGAAGAAGATAACGATACCAGCTCTGCGAGTCTGATTGGTATATACTTGATCAGTGATATCTTATCTTCCTCTTCTACAAGTGGGGTTCGTCACGCCTGGCGATATCGTCAACTTTTCGAAGTGGCTCTAAAGCAACGATGTGTTTTCGAAGGCCTCGGTAGGATGGAAAGAAAAATGAATTGGGGAAGATTGAGAGCTGAGAAATGGAAGAGAAGTGTAGGAAACATGCTTAGTTTATGGGAAGGGTGGTGTGTATTTCCCCAAGAAAGCCAAGAGCACTTTGTGAATATGTTCAACAATCCTCCTCTGTCGGCGAAAGAGGAGCAAAATGCCAAAGATAAGGAGGCTGCTGCGGCTGTGGAGAAGGGGAAGAGTAAATGGAAGACGGTGGAGGAAATCGCAAAAGAAGTAGTTGATATCGAAGAAGTCGATGGTGAGCCAATGGAGGAAGACCTAGATGGCGAGCCTATGGATGATGAAGACCTTGATGGAGTTCCAATGGACGACGATGATATGGATGGTGTACCTATGGAAGAGGATGTAGATGGAGAACCACTGCTCGAGGCACCGCCTCGTATAGAGCCAATTCCCGAGGTTAAGCCGTCTGAAGAACCGAAGCCTGAGCCGATAGGGGGAAAACCTCGCCGGCGCCCAAAGGCCGTTGACATGTTTGCAGACTCTGACGAGGAGGATTAGCCTAGCTGTAAGATAGGAAATATAATATGATACCAACAGAGCTCAACTGTATTGTTCCCCATTCTGTTCAGCAGTACATCTGGATCTGGTCTTTAATCAAGTATATGCAAAATATAATTGCCCCCAAATACATGAGTATTAGAACTTCAGATGGGGGTGACTTAGTGAGTATCTTTTTGATACGTTACCTCAGCCTTCAAATTTCCGAACATAACAAGCAACCAAGAGCTGTCACCGCAATGATGGATTTCTTTTTGGGCTATCAAAAATAAGGTGACTTCAACTGTAACTCTCTTTCCCTATTCCCTATACAACTCCATTCCTCGGTGAGCTGCGAGAGAGATTACAAATGCTGTCAGAAGTTTCATGAGGTGGAACTGTCTTTCCGGGATTTCTATTCTGGCTTCATATGCATGCAACAGTGCTATTGATATCTTCTTGAATGGTCAAGTACAGTTGTTCATTACTTTTCGAGGCTCTTCCCTTCAAAATCATGCACATGCTAATGCACAGATGATGAATATTCTTGAATATTGTCCTACTTTTTAGTATACTAATATACCTTCTTTGGACGCTTATCCAAGTGGTTTGTTCAGCATAGTCAAAGATACCCTGTGGGGATCTTCTGGGCTAATTTAGTGACATATGATTACTGCCTAGATAGTTGTGCGTTTCACCATTTAGTAAATCACCTGCTCGGTAACTTCAAATTGCCTAAGAAAGTTAAAGAATGAATTCTCCTCAAAAGGGAAAGCCTTAACTCCCATGCTATTGTGTAAATATAAATGGTATCATTCAATCCACTCCCCAACCTAAGTCCTAGAATTACCACCTCTTGACCGTCTTCTTGACAAACCTCTCTCTCCACCTTCACTGAAACTCGTCCCAATCCCAGAATCAGTCCTTCCATCTTTTCCTCCAAAATCCTCACTCTCGTCATCTGCTTCAGCAGCTAGTGGCTGGACAATCGTTTCATCAATAACATAATCATCTAGATCTTCATCCTTGACCTTGGCACATATCGCAATGGCGCCTGTCTCCCATAAGTAGGAAACGTCCTTGGTGTATCCGAGAGATCGGGGTCATCCGTCTCGTTCTCTGTCTTTAGAGACCAATTCTTAGTATCATCCTTCATAACTTCCTTGATGGGAGATTCCGAGGAAGAGAAAAATGAACGAAAGATAACCCATGATAATGCAGACGACATTATCTCAGCAAACCAGAATGCTCCCACAAATGCCACGAATGAGGCAATTCGATAGTTGTACATCAACCATCTCAGCCCACCAAACCGAGCTGTGAGAAGCACTCGTATATCGTAAATTTGGACTTCTTGCTTAATCCCCGACTGTATTTCTACGAAAACATAGCTTGGTATATTCTTATATCCCTTTTTGAACTTGGTAGACTCTGCCATACGGATATTGAGCGTTTCGGACTCTTGGCGCAAGCCGAGGATGTAGAGGGGTAGATAGAAGAGGCGCTCCCAGAGAGCTATGAATGGGGAAGTATAGGTAAGTAGAGAGGGACGCCGTGAGGTAAATAGGATATCTGCTGGAAGAATTGTGGAGGAGAGGGGTTGCTGGTGAATGGAAGGAGCTATAGTTGTTGGTATTGGTGGGTTATAAGAAGGGGCGAGAAGTGACAGGGAGAGCATGAAATTGCCTGCCCCGAGATTACTGGGGGATCGTGGTACATGGAGAGAGAGGGATATGTCGTATGCTTGATCGTGTACTAGGGACGAATCTAAAGTTGCAATTCCATATGGATGAGGGCCATCGCTGTGAAGGGCAAGTTAGACTTTAGCTTGGGTAAGAAGGGCTGCAAGTACCCATATTGCAAATGTATTATCCTCTCAATGCCCATCTGCGGAACGTAATTAAAGTAAAATAGTATATATGCCACGATAGCAAGCCCTAGCAAGATCGAAGATGCTATCATAAAGAGAAGGGTGTTGAGATAGGTCTGGCGGGCGGGCTTGGACATTGCAACGCGAACTGGCTTCATCACGAGATCCTATGCAGCTGGTAAGTATCATGTTTCTGTTTCTGGGACTGGTACTTTACCATCATCGCAGACAATTCCAGGCCGTTGGCACATAGGAACGTTTGTCGTGGGTTAAAAGGTGTCGGGAGCCCTTGTTTGAACTCGGTCGCGAATCATGAAATGACGTCGCGACTCTCACATGCATGTATGTCTACACGAAATCACCTGGGGTAACACCACAAAGTGCTAGACCGTTTTCTGCTACAGTACACTACGAGAAATATCTAGTATTAATTATCAATAGGCATGCCATAAAATACACATGGATTGTTCAATTAAACGCACTGTAGTAGTAGGAAGACTGGAGAAGTTGGTATGCTATTCATGCCTTTGGGGTAAAACAAAGTAAAGCTGATCAGTATCAACATTTCAAAATAAAAAAAGGTTCTGCCATGATTTTAAGTTCTTTCATTCATCTATCCAGATGATAATATATACAATACAAATATCCCCTAAAAAGCACTCCAACAAAACCAAATTTCCATCGCAAAGCGCATCAGAGCAAAAATGCTAAATGTGTAAGAACTGAACATGGAGGATTATCATGCTATGCTACTATTTCATTACCAACAATAAATTAGCAGTTCTGAAGGTAGTTGCTTGGTACCAGACCCGGTCTTCCATTCTTTCCTGCGACCTCTGCCTCCCACCAACCATCATCTTGCAGTCTCAAAACTGCAAGAATATCGCCTTTGGCAAAACTTAACTCTTCTGGAATAGCAGCTTGATACATATAAAGTGCACGAGCTTGAAGATATCAGCATTGATTTTATAATGGGTATCGAACCTAACTTACCAAAATTCAAAATTGGACGCCCTTCCCTATTGAATTGTCGTACTTCTGCAACACTCTTACTTCGTTGCCTCGAGGCTCCTGCCGGCTGCTGTCCGTTTTGGCTACCGTTTTGGCTACCATAATGGCTCATCGGTCTAGAAGTTCCAGATGTTGTTGGGCGGCGGCCACTTCTTCCTTGAGAACCATAGTCGTCAGGGCCAGGAGCAAGCTGCATGGTCATCTCATTGTTGATATGGCTACTTCCAGGACGCTCCTGGTCTCGGAAAGGTGCAGGAGATACTGCACGATTTACGTTTCCTGGTGAGTTATGTCGGAAGTAACCTTGGTCCGAGCCTCGTTTCTGAGGAGAAGTGGTCTGAGCTCGCGCTCGCTGGCTACCTCCATATGGGTTTGGAGATGCTGAACGGTATACTTGTCTCGGGTCAACTTGCATTCCTGGGCGAGGGGATACACTGCGAGGTGGCGCTGGAGATGTAGCTCTAGGCATATCACTACCACGAGTGCCAGGGCGTGAATTAGACCCGTAGCCTGCTTGGGAGTCTGGGCGACCTTGGGGGCTGAACATGTTTTGAGTCTGTCCAACATACTTCTGGTGAGTTTGCAGCATTGCTTTGGAAGTGTGTGCTGGCTGTGGTGCTCCGAGTCTTTGCATCGGCTGGTCGTAGGATGGCGGCGGTGTTCCTCTTAGGCCAGCCATCTGAGCACCATTTGCCATTTGAGCACCTCCGGGCCGAGAGTTTGGTGTTGCTCCAGGAGCTGGTGTTGGGATTCCATGGTAATTATCGGCTGAGACTCTGGTCGAGGAAGCTTTTGTGACGCCTTTAAGCTCCGCTAGAGCTTGCGCGATAGGGTCTAGGTCTTCTTCTTGCTGTGCTGAGCCCTTTGGCATCCCTCTTCCTTTCGCACCTGGAGTAGCCACATCAAAGACGTTATTGCCCACATTCAATTGGAAGCTTGCCCGTGGGTCAACTGGTTCAGGACTCGCTGTTGGCCGATCACTGATCATATTCTGTGATCCCTGATTATATTGAGGTATGGAATTGTTAGTACTTCTGGAAGCAGACCAGGTATTTCTGTTTGATGGTGTCATAACAGTTGCATCTTTTTCCTTATTGCTCTTCCTCCTGAATGGACTGTGACTTTGAAAAAATCCACTTTTCTTCTTCAGTACCTGTTTCTCGGGGGGCGCCTGTTTGATAGGGGAAGTTTTGCCGCTCGGTGGCTCTTGACTTGAAAACGATGTAGGATTTGAGTATTCGCTCTGAGAGTCACGACTTGAAGGCCTGGCAGATGGGCTATGTGCGGAACTTCTTTCGGAAGGAGGCCCAGTACGGCATAACATTGTCATTCCATCCAATGGGTAAGGATCGTGAGGAACCGCCGCCAACGGTGCTTGTTGAGCTGCTTCATACTGAATTCTATTGGCCGACTGTTGTTGGTAATCGGCTGGCCCTTGTCTAGATCTATCGGCCAGAACTTTTTGGGGTGTTAAGGTCCCCTCTCGACTTGCAGGCGTTCCAGGATCCTGAACAAGGTCTCTGCCATGGGAAGGGTGTGACTCATGATGAGATTCATAGGTTGAAGGTTGCGGGGATGAAGTTCTGTAAGCCGGATTGATAGTTCGCTGAAATTGTGCAACTGAATAGCTATCGTCTTCGGATGATTCTGACGCAGTATCGCTAACATCACCTCGGCAAAAGTTGATATATTTTGGTGCGTCTGGAATTTCTTGACCAGTCCCTCTATCTTTGATGAAGCTGATAATATCTTTCTCCACCTCGCAATTTTCCAGTGAAAGTCGCACTTTTTCGCAGGATGCATCGTCACTAACACAGACGGTTGAGGCAATGTTAGCAAAACTCCAGAGACTACTCTTCATGAAGTCCAGCCTCTCTTCCTCCAGATCTTGAAATTTATCCGCTGCTGCCTTCCAATCTCTGTTCCATCGCCCTGTAGTCTCTTCTAGAACTTTGACCGCGGCTTCATATTCAGTATTGGAGGTTGCGAGATTGATTTGTGTCTTCTCCAGCTTGGCCTTGTTTTTTCTTTCTTCTTGGCCCATGACCATATGCCCTTGAGCTAAATATCCCTTGATCTTCAGACACTCTTGCTCATATCTATCCCGAGTCTGCAAACAATTAGCAGTTATTCAGGCCACTTGACAAGAAACATACCTTATTAACATTCTGCGTTTGTTGCACCTTGATTTTGAGGAGTTTCTCTATGCCACCTTGAACAATCTTTCTCCTCTCCTTCATAGCACCTGCAAACGCCGCCAGCGGCTCCTCAAGCTCCGTCTTCATTTGTCCCGCAATCCCCTGGTGAGATTTCCCCATCTGCTCAACCTCTCCGCGCAGCACGTCCAATGATGATCGTAGGGTTCCTGACTCTTGAGATCCCAGCGGCTTACGGGATAGCTGTAGCAACTTTCTTGAATAGTCATCTTCGATAGCAGAACGCGCTGTTTACTATTAGAGGATGCCATACGGAGATGATGGGCTGTAAACATACCAGTATAAAAAGCTTTCAACTCGTCACAAGTCTGCTTTGCGTTGTGCATGCGTTGCAATAAAGGATCAACTCCAGCATCATCTCTGCCCCAGAAGTTGTTTGCGAAGCTCATTGTGACCGAAGGGCCGTCTGATATAGTGCCCGGCATGATGCCGTTAGATACTCTGTTTTTCGTTGATATCTCAAGGCAATATTTCTAGTCGCGTCCTCTAATTAATTACTTAATTAGAAAGAGCATAAACTCAAAATTGCGAAAGGAGATTCTCATGTACCGTGGGGAGGTCTGGAAAGCGGAGTACGATGTTACAGGGAAGCTCTCGGGAACGATGTTTATTCTTCGGAGAATATGTTGGCATGGCAACTGTACTTTGGGCTCGACACACGGCACTTAGGACGGAGATACGTAACCACCATTCAATACAACATTAACAACATGCACTGATATGTAAGACCTTAAAGATACCAAAACATTCAAGTACCCAATATATTGTAGCTCTTTATGAGTACTGTAGTTAGTGTTATGGCATCGATCGATGCGGGCGTGCGAGTGTCGTGAATACGTCAGATCCCCCCTGCCATATACTTGTTAACCTCACCCCGTTGTCAACTGCCTAGACTTCCGTGTAGGTGGTCTTTTGCAAATAAGCTCGCAATAATAAGTTCGATATAACAGGCACTTGTAATTAATGATAGTTTTATTAAATTTGTTCAAACCGTACGTGGTATCGCGTTGTTTACTTAAGTGGACGTGGCTAAAGTAGGCAATGTGATAGATATTCTCCGGGCTCGCAGCAGAAAGCTGCCTTGATTTTAGGTATGAATTCCGGTGGAGCATTATGCTACGTGTTCTTCGTGCTTTTGAAGGAGAGTTAGTGCTGGGATTGTGTCAGAATCAGTGGCATCTAATTAGTAAAGAGTATGAGTGTCTTCTGCTAGCAGCTCATTCTCTACAGACAATAGCATTGTCATCTCCCGTAAGTTATTATGTGTAAAGCCGTGATGCTTACTATGCACCTATATTTATATCACCCATAGGATAGTTTAGTGTCTAGATCAAAATCGAGACCAGTGACAACAGAATTTAGAGACGAACTTTAGGGTGTGTAATATTTACAGAAGGCGCCTAAATACAAGATATCATGAAGATGACTTACTACTAATAGTAGAGCTGCTTGACACTATTTCTTTATATAATGTGATACTCTCTGCCAGTTTCTACTTGTGGCACCGTTCTCTTTATATGTTGGTTTGAGACATTTCGAATTCGGTGTGGGATATTTGTGAAGCATCCAATCATATATACTTCTTTAAGAACATAGGAAGTAGGATTAGATTTTCAGAATCATAAGAACTCATCTCTATATGAGTCATATTTTTAGTGAATACTTACGGGAGTATAATCTGCTCATCAGTTCTTTCAAAAGAGCCTCAATCTGCCAAGCCATCTGCAAGGCAGACTATTCCAAAAGCGGCTAGCACGGACGCTTCACGAAGCTGGCTGGCAGTCGCGAACACCACCTCACAGCTTTACAATCCCACAACGAACTACAACTACATCAATAACCCCTTCACCATCTCTTTCAAGCCCTATTCTGGAACTCGCCTACCTTCTGTCGATGCCCATCCCTCCCCGTCAGGTCTTCTTTCGTCTTTAGGGATCGAGAGACAGCTCTCTGGGAGTGGGTCTGCTCAAGCATAAAAGCATCTTCGATGGTCAACTCAAGAGCGGGGACCTATACACCTTCGCCAGCGCAACAAACCATCATAACTGGAATCAGTCACTCCCCACACGGGTCTCATCACAGCACATTCAGTGCAGGCGCAAGTCCAAGCACAAACAGCCCTACAGGAGGATCAAGCTCTTTGGTCAAGATTATAATCGCCCAGGTCTACCTGCTCCTAGGCACAATCAGACAGGACGATAAGGATCGCACAAAGTGGGATCAGCTGCAGAAGGTATGCATTTGACAAGAGATCTGGTTGCTTTAGCTGACATTAGGCACTAGCTGATCGATGACAACGGTATGGATGTATTTACCAAGTACTTCACCCGCATGGTGGTCGCCAATGCAGGTCAAATATTCCCTGGCCACAACAGATCTGCAGGCAATGCTGGAAATTATCAATTGCTAGTTACTGAATTGCGCTTGGTAAAAAGCAATGTCGAACAAGCAGAAAAAATCGCAGAGTCCATAGAGACTGCAAATGAGGATCTGTTCCGTGATTTCGATCTTTCAACGTTTATGGAACACTTCAAGCTAGATGCGCTCGAGAAGACAATACTAGCACTGGCCTTTAAACTAGGGTCGCGGTCTGATTTGAGAACAAAAGGTACGCCTGAGTGTATATTTGTTGAGATGCCTTCTAATACCTTGCAGCTGATGCAATTCTTTCTATGAATTTCAATCCGTTTGTCCAAATACTAGCCGTGAACGCGCCGGAACACCAGACGATCACTCCCGCCTTCCTAGCCACAATCATAGACCGATATATTCAACTTCATCCTCCGAACTTTGACCAGATCGGGCGAGACGATCTAATACAAGCAATACACTACCGCTACAGCTCACAAGATTCCGCACCTCCAACGGAAGTTCTCTCTGCCCTTTACCTAATACAAAGCTTGAAAAGAACAAACCCTCTGATTTCAGCAATCAGAATTACCGGTTCAAGCTTCACAGTCGACGAGGATACATGCCGTAGGAATATACGCAATGCTAGGATTGATATGGATGAGGAGATAGTATCAGCCGCCTTGATTTACACTGCAATCAGCCAGACGCCGTCATGCTCCCCGTCAGTTTTGATCAGCGCAATTCGAAAAGAAGCTACAAGGGACTTGGACTGGCAGCATGTTGTGGCTCAGTTTGACCAGCCTGACCTAAGAGTGACAAAGGAACAATTTCTATCCCTATATCTTGCGCTTCGTCCCCTTGCGGTCAGCGAGATCATTGATATAGAGCAGTTGTGGGGTGGCAATTGGCACAATTCAGAAACACAATTGTCTTTTATTGCAGCGTTCTCGTCGTTGACCGCTGATCAGCTTGACGCGACCACTATACCTGGCCTCCAGCCCTCTTTCACAGTTGATTACTTAGCTGGTGCAGATGAAGAAACCCGAGCACAAGCTGCTCAAGCAGTGCGACATCCCCTGGTTTCTCTAGCAGCCGTATCGGCCATGTTCCACGTTGCTTTAGAATCCGCAGCTGCCTCGGACACGATAGAAGCCAAGAGATTATTCCAACAAGTGGTTGTACCTAACCTTCATATCTTCTTGGTGTCGGCAGTTGGGGTTCCGAAACCTTGGCCGGACCTAGCAATTGAAACCATAAACAGCCTTTTCGAACGCTTTGTTTATAAATACGAACCTGCATATGATCTAGTTCTTGAAAGCTGCTGGCGGAGAGACAAACAGTGGGTAGTTGAGCGCCTTGCTGATGCCCACGCGAGGCAACCACTTGAGGTTCAGCATATTCTAGAGCATGCTAATAAACATGGCTGGACGAATGAATTGGTCACTGTTCTAAGTGGATTTGGACTCGATTTGGCCGCACTGGCTCATGCGAATGGCCTCTTGAATCTCGAGGAATGGTCACAGAATTCAAGCCATCGCCCGGAATTGGCACGTGCATTGTTAACATTTTTGGGAATCAAAGCACAGCACGAGCTGTCATTTCAGCGATCCGAGAACGACAAATTACACAGTGTAATGCTGCCAGTTAAAACAGTCTCCGCTTTTCTGGATATTGTTTCGGCTGTTTTACCAACGGAACCAACTCATGAGCTTATTGCAGTTCAACGTGCGTGCATCAAGGCGTACCCACGACTAATTAATTATGGCGAAGGCTTTGACGACATCATTGATGCCAACGGAGCTACGAGGAATTCCTTGCCGGAAGCAGCTAACATGAAGATGGAAGAGCATTATAAATTAATGTACAGCGAAGATCTCCAAGTGCGAGCCATTGTGGAGGCCCTTAACAAGTACAAGCATTCACGCGATCCTTCTGACCAAGATGTTTTTGCATGTATGATCCATGGCTTATTTGACGAATACGAACTCTATAGCACTTATCCATTAGAAGCTCTTGCAACAACAGCTGTACTATTCGGTGGCATTATATCACACAAACTCATTTCAGAACTCCCACTTGAGATTGGTCTTGGGATGATACTGGAAGCTGTACGGGATCATCCACCCGAACAAGCCATGTATAAATTCGGTTTACAGGCCTTGATGCAGCTATTCTCGCGGCTGAACGAATGGCCCGGGTTTTGCAAGCAGCTACTGCAAGTACCAGGTCTTCGTGGAACTGAAGCTTATAACAAGGCTGAGGAGATCTGCCGTGTTGCTGACCAGGAAGAACCAAATCGACATGCAACCCTAAATGGAGGAGGCATGACGAATGGAAATATCGACGAAGTGCTCGCCACCGAACTGACCATAGCACCATTTGCATCATTGCATGTCGATCCAGCCCCTCACGGCATGAATGAGAACCCAAGTGATGATGCCCAGGAGAAGGTACAATTTGTTCTAAACAACATCACGGGCGAAAATCTCAGGACGAAGTTTGATGAGCTTAAAGATATTGTCGAAGAGAAGCATCAGCAATGGCTTGCAGAACATATCGTCAACACCACTGCTAAGACTATGCCCAATTACCACAAGTTGTACTTAGATCTTGTGAATCTTTTTGGCAAAAAGTCGATGTGGGCAGAAGTCCTTCGAGAAACCTACATCACGGTCATTCGCATGCTCAACTCTGAACTAAAAACCCCAGTTGAGCGAGCACATCTGAAAAACCTCGGTACATGGTTAGGATCAGTGACCCTTGCTCGCGACAAGCCTATCCTTCACAAGAACATCGCTTTCAAGGACCTTCTGTTTGAAGCATTTGATACAGAACGTTTGGCTATCGTTGTTCCGTTTGTATGCAAAGTATTGATTCAGGGCCAACTATCCACCGTTTTCAAGCCCCCCAATTGTTGGTTGATGGAGATCATTCATCTGCTGATCGAGTTGTATCACAACGCAGAACTCAAACTGAATCTAAAATTCGAGATTGAGGTCCTTTGCAAAGAGCTCAAGCTTGATCACAAGACTTTAGAGCCTTCAAACGAGTTGTCGCGCCGCATCCCCCCAGTGGAAGAGGCGACAGAACCAATGGCACCGGATATGATGGATAGGTTCGACAATCTTTCGTTGAATGGACTTGGTGGAGGTACCGCGAACGGAAGGTTTTCTCCTCAAGAGATTGCATCCTCCATTCCAGATCTTGGACCTTTACTAACCTACCCACCTGGCAACGATATGGTCAATCAAGTCCAACTACATGAGATACTGAAATCTGCAATCACTCGTGCAGTTCATGAGATCATCGCTCCAGTTGTAGAGCGATCCGTCACGATCGCGGCTATATCTACAGCCCAGATGATTCATAAAGATTTTGCGACGGAGCCTGATGAAAACCGTGTTCGGTCAGCCGCCATCAACATGGTCAAGAAGACTGCAGGAAGCCTCGCTTTGGTAACGTCGAAGGAACCACTGCGTGCAAGCATGACCAATTACATCAGGACATTGGCATCCACAGCCATGCCTCAGGGGTTGCCTGAAGGTACCATAATCATGTGTGTCAACTCAAACCTCGACCTCGCCTGTAGCCAAGTGGAGCGGAAAGCAGAAGAACGTGCGGTACCTGAGATCGAAGAGATGATCGAAGGAGAGTTGGAGTCTCGTCGGCACTGGAATATGTCGCGTCCAGACGAAGCATACATGAGCCCTGACTTGACCCGCTGGTCCTTGACCATTCCTGATCCTTATAAATTGCAGCCATCCCTTTCTGGCTTGAATGAGCGACAGATGAATATCTACGAGGAGTTTGCAAGACAACCACGGC
>Ga0247812_10000972_pt1 | contig 16346 bp, 10 predicted proteins | sample UWRJL149409B1_FD_178011 | JGI IMG/M metagenome (GOLD analysis project Ga0247812, IMG submission 178011) | Plant litter microbial communities from Arlington Agricultural Research Station in Wisconsin, United States - UWRJ-L149-409B-1 | ecosystem: Environmental > Terrestrial > Plant litter >...
ATGGCTTGACCGATGAGCCACTGCTGTAGGCATTCAAGCAGGCGCTGTAGTCGGGCTGGGCGCCCTTGGTGATCAGCGCGTGGCAGCGGATGGCATCGTTGTTGAAGCCGAACCCGTAGGTCGGCGGGGAGTTCACCAGTTCCAGCCCCGGTGCACGGAAACCACCGCTGACCGAGCCACGCAGCAACAGGCTGTCATTGACCTTCCACGCTGCGGCCAGCTTCGGCTTGGCCACCTTGCCGGCATCGCTGTAATCCTCCCAGCGGCCCGCAATCTGCAGATCCAGTGACTGGACCAGCGGTATCCCCTGCGCGGGGGAAATCAGCGGCACGGCGAGTTCGATCAGCGCTGACTTTACGTTGCGGCTGCCGCGGACGTCGGGCCGGGGGCTATGGGTAAAGAAGTTGCTGGCCGCCACCGTACCGGTATACCAGTCCGTATAGGGACGGCTGCCATCGATGTTTTCGTCGCGATCATCCTCGCGGCTTTCATACCGGTACTCAACGCCTGCCGCCAGGCCGATGTCACCGGCGTACCAGGTCAACAGGTCCGAACGGTTGATCCTGAAATCCCAGAGCGCCAGCTCCGTAGTGCCTTCGCGGGTGGCCTCGCCAATGAACGCCGAGGTGTCGTAGGGCGTGGCATCGCCCAGCCGGATGCTGGCCGGATCGCCGCCACTGAAGGGGTTGTAGGCACCGGCATCGGTACGGTTCACCGCGGCGATGAAGGCATCGGTCAGCCCGCCCTGCTGGGTGTCGGTACTGCGTGCGCGCGAATACAGCAGCGCGGTTTCCCAGTTCCAGCCGCCGTCGGTCCAGCCGCGCACGCCCAGCAGCACGCGCGACTGATCGTTATCCACCTTGACCCGGCGGATACCCGAATCCGCGAACTGGTAGTTGAGCAGCCGGATCGCGTCGGCGCCGCGCAGGGCGTCCGGTACCCAATAAGCGTCCGGCCGGATATGCAGCAGGAAGCCGTCACCGCCGAAGCCTGACTCGCTGCTCACCCAGGATTCGGAAGTGGCCCGGTAGTAACCCAGTTCCCCGAACACCTGCACGTTGTCGGTGGCATCGAAGCGACCGCTGGCGAAAACATTTCCCTTGTTGATGGACGGTGCCGAGGTGATACCCGGCTCCGCGGCGGAATCATAGTGATAGCGCGTCGGTACCGCGCCGGACACCAGGGCACCGGTGGCGGGATCGACGTGCCAGCTGCCTGTGCGCCGGCTGCCGGCATACGTATCGAAATGGCCCCATGGGGTTCGTGTGCTGAAGCCGGAGCTACCGTTCGGATCCGGCACGCTGGTGCCATCGCCGAGGGGACGGCGGCCATCGGTGGCAGTGAACCATGCATCCGAGTTGCGCTGCGCCGTCCGCTTGGAGACGCCATACAGGACCGAGACGTTGCCGCGCCCCTCCGCGAAATCACTGCCGAAGTAGCCATCCAGTGAGATGTCTTCGCGATGGCCATCAGCCACCCTGCCGTAGTTCACCTTGACGCCACCGCCATTGGGCAGGTTGCTCGGCGTCACCAGGTCGACCACGCCCGCGACGGCATCGGAACCATAAATCGATGCCGCCCCATCCAGCAGCAGGTTCACCCGCTCCAGGCCGAAGGTGGGAATGGCATTGGCGTTGTAGGTCGTGTCGTCGCCGCTGTTGCTGATCGGGTGCTGCACCGTGCGCCGGCCGTTGATCAGCAGCAGCGTGTACTTGGAGCCCAGGTTGCGCAGGTTGATGGAACCCACGTCACCGCGCGCGACATTGGAGTTTCGTCCTGCGTTGGTCGTGCCCTTCTCGGTGACGGCGACATCACCGAACTGCGGCAGGCTGCGGAACAAGTCGTTGCCGTTGGTCGCTCCCGTGGCGTCGATCTGTTCCCGGTCCACCGCGACCACCGGCAGCGCGGCCTGCGCGCCACCGCCGGCGATCTGCGAGCCGAGTACCGACACTTTGTCCAGCAACCGGGCATTCGATCCCTGCGACGGCGCAGCACCTGCACCCGTTTCTTCCGCGGCATAGGCTGCCGGCGCAAGCAGGGTGCACAGGGCGAAGGCCAGCCGACCGCGACGAGGGCGGGTGCCGAGCAAGGCATGGCGCGGGCTTTTCGCGGTCAACTGCGAACGGTGGGTGCGACTCATTGAATATCCCCAGGTGATGGCTGCAGGGCACGGCCGGTTGGATCGCGGCGTGCGTTATCGCGCGTGGTTCGTCGCTTCGGCGTAGGCGCCGCGGACGATGCTGCCTTCGAGCTTCTGCTCGTCCTTGACCAGGTTGTAGAGCGGGCACGTGGCCTCGACCGACTGGCGCAGCGCGTCGATCTCCTGTTCCGATGCAGGCGATTCAATCCGCACCTTGTAACGGATACCGCTGTAGCGGGCAGGCGATTGGATGTTGCTGCCGAAGCGCGGGCTCAGCTGGCCATCGACGGTGAGCTCCAGCGAATCCAACAGCACGTTCCGTGCGGCGGCCTGCACCTCGAAGATGTGGGTCAGGCAGGTGCCGGTCACGCCGAGCAGGTGTTCCTCCACGGTCGGCGCCAGCCCATAGCCGAGCAGACCGGGCGCGCTGTCGTGCAGTTGCTGGTGATAGCCGTCCTTGCCGAGGAAGACCCGGCGCAGCCCGGTGCGCGGCTCGACATGGGCGCGTGCGACGAGGGTCTCCGGATCAGCGGGCTTGCCCTTGCCCGAGGCCGGCTTACCCTGCCTGGCCAGCACCGCTGGACGTTTCTCCTCGGTGATGAAATCGCGCAGACCGGGCGGCAGCTTGGCGTCGCGCACCGCATCGCTATGGATATAGTCGACCTCCGCATGGCTGACCTGCTGAGGCCGCGTTACCAGATCGATGGCCGAGGAATTTTCGTGCACCGCGCGCTTCAGCGCCTGCAACTGCGCGTCGGTGGCAGGCGAATCGATGTAGGCCACATACGAGAGATTGTTCGGGTACGCCAGGCTCTCGCTCTTGCGCTCGGGAATGCTGGTGAACACCACGTCCAGCGCATCCAGTGGGATATTCTGCTCGGCCGCCTGCACGATGTACTCATCGGCCACGGCGCTGGCCAAGGTGCCGACCAGCGAGTCCCAGGAACCGGCGCCGAGGTTGTAGCCTGCGTAGTTGCGGCCACTATCGCTGATGTACTGGAACTCGCCCGTGGGCCCGATGCGCAGGCGACGTACGCCGGAGCGGCTTTCGGCCGTGACCTTCGCATGGATCGCGGTGGGCGCGGCAGGCTGCGCGGACTGTGCCTGGATGGCCTCACGCTTTGCGGTGAGATACGTGCGCAGGGGGGAGCCGTTGTCCGCCGCTGAGGAAATGAGCGGCGCGGCCAGCAGCAGCATGGCCGACAAAGTTGACGCACCGAAAACCTTGAACGGCGACGCAGAACGGGCGGTGGACATGGGCGGCGGGACTCCGTGGGAATCGTGAACGGAGGCCCACTGTTTCATGTCGCGTCGCCACGTCTAAATGATCGTTGGCCATTCCCATATTCGCTATACGCACTCCCGGAGCGCTTCCAGGGAGGGGCCGCGCAGATCACCTGCACTGCTGGAATCTATCCCTGAGTCGGCACGAACTGCCGGCGCGAACGAAACGCGGCAACCTTCATCCGGTTGCCGCACAGGGCCATGCTGCACCACCGCCGCTTCCTGGATTTGGTGGTGTCATGGAACAGCAGCGAACAGTCATGCGCTTCGCATTGGCCAACGTGCTGCAGGTCGCCGCCCGCCAACAGCTGCCCCAGCGCAAGCGCGACCGGCTGCAGCAAGGCCTCCGGGCTGTCATCGCGACGACGCTCCACCAGCACGGGCGTCGCGTCGCTGGGCGCTGAGCTCAGTTCCAGCACGGGCCTGCCTTTTTCAAGCACCGCGTTGACCCGGTCCGCACGCAACGGATGCCCTGCCCTCGCAGCAGCCAGCAGGCCACGCGCTTCGTCGCGCAGGGCGATCGCCAGGGCGAGCAGCCCCTTCGGCGCACGCACGCTGCCTGCCGCGACGACCCCGGCGGCCGTCAGCCACTGCAGTACCGCCGCGTCGTCCACCAGCACGTCTACCGGTGCGGTGGGTGGCCCGTAGGCCGAGTTGATGAAGTCCAAGGCCAGGTCGTTGGCGACGAACAGGGGCGCGGTCGCGTCTGAAGGCGGCACAGGTAACCTCCGTAAATTTGATTGACAGGTTACCATCTTGCTGCGTAACCTGCAAAAACACTCCATCACGGTTACATGGCGAGACTTATGAAAATCAATCACCTCCTTGCTCCGCTCGGCGTGGCTGCCGCCCTCACTGCGGGCAACGTGCTGGCCGCACCCTCCGCTTCCCCTGTCCACTACCGCTACGAGCAGGTGGGTGATGTCAGGATCTTCTACAGGGAAGCCGGCCCCCGAGACGCACCCACCGTGCTCCTGCTGCATGGGTTCGCGGCCTCGTCGTACATGTATCGCGATGTCATCGCCGCGTTGGCCGATACCTACCATGTGATCGCACCGGACCTGCCGTCGTTCGGCCACACCGAGTCGCCTGCCGGGGATGTCTATGCGTACACCTTCGACAACCTGAGCAGGACGATGGATCGCTTCACCGAACAGCTCCAGCTCGACCGCTATGCACTGATGGTGCACGACTACGGCGCACCGATCGGTTGGCGCCTGGCGACCGCTCATCCGGAACGGATCACGGCGCTGATCTCGCAGAACGGCAATGCCTACGAAGAGGGGCTGGCCAAGGGCTGGGATCCGATCCGTACGTACTGGAAAGCACCCACGGCAAAGAACCGCGCCGCGCTGGCAGACTTCCCCACCGCCGCGTCGATCAAATGGCAGTATCTGGAAGGCGTCAGCGACCCCACCCGGGTGTCACCGGATGGCTATATCCTGGAAGGGCTGCGGGTGTCACATCCCGGCAACGCCGACGTGCAGCTGGATCTCCTGCTGGACTATGCCTCCAACGTGCAGCTTTACCCCACCTTCCAGACGTACTTCCGTACGCAGCGGCCCCCGCTGCTGGCGGTATGGGGTCGCAACGATCCGTATTTCCTGCCGGCGGGTGCACAGGCGTGGACGCGGGACATCCCCGAGGCGGAGATCCATTTCTACGACACCGGCCACTTTGCGTTGGAAACCCATGCGCAGGAGATCATTCCGGTCATCCGTTCGTTCCTGGATCGGCACGTAGCGCCGGTCGTCCAGCCGTGATGTCAGGCGCCGGCCGTTCTTGCGGTCGGCGCTCTGCGGCTTGCGTTGCTCAGATCCAGCCCTGGTCGAGCAGCTCGCGTTTGAGGTAGGCATAGAACACCGGCGCGGCGACCAGCCCGGCCAGTCCGAACGCCGCCTCCATCAGCAGCATCGCCAGCAGCAGCTCCCAGGCCCGTGCGCGGATCTCGCCGCCCACGATGCGCGCGTTGAGGAAGTACTCCAGCTTGTGGATGACCACCAGATACAGCAACGCGCCCACCGCAACGTAGAACGAAACGGACAGCGCGACGATGGTGATGATCGTGTTGGAGATGACATTGCCGACCACCGGCAGCAGCCCGGCGACGAACGTGATCAGCACCAGCGTTTTGGCCAGCGGCAGCTGCACGCCGAACAGCGGCAGCACGATCAGCAGGAAGATGCCGGTGAACAGCGTGTTCAACAGCGAAATCTTGACCTGGGCGAACACCACCTGACGGAACGCCACGGCCAGTCGGCTGATGCGGCCGACCATTTCCTGGGCCAGCGGCCCCATCCGTGACAGCGGCATTTCGTCATACAGCGCGACCATCGCGCCCAGCACCATGCCGATCAACACCCGCACACCCACCTGCACGACCGACGTGCCGGCCACACCGAGCTGGCGCTGGTGTTCGGCGGCCCATTCGTTCAGTGCGGTGCGCAGCGTGTCCATGTCCTCGGGAATATAGGCGCGCAGGACGGCCGGCACCTGATGGCGGGAACTGTTGAGAATGTCCATCAGATGGGCGAGCAGGACGTCGGGGCCACCGGTCTGGTTGCGGAACACCGCCGCGATGCCGACGCCTGCCAGGCTCAACCCGCCGATGATCAGCACCGCGAGCACGATGACCGACATGGCGCGGGCCCGTCCCGGCGGCAGCTTGCCTTCCACCGAGCCAGCAAGCAGATGGGTCAGGTGGAACACCAGCAGGCCCGACAGCAGCGTCACCACCAACCCCAGGCGCAGCGCCAGCCACATGCCAAGCAGCATCAGCAACCAGGCGGCAACACGGAAGGCGGGCGGTCGGGACGTTCGGGCGATCAGTTCGTGCATGGCGAGGGGCGTACCTTGGATTCCGGAGCGAGAAAGAGAGCCCAGCCATCATACGGCGCCCCGCCCCATGGGTTCCGCATGCGCGAAGGCATCGCCCGATACGCGCCGGTTCCGCCGACGCGAGGGTATCGGCTGGTAGCGCCGAGCCGTGCTCGGCGAGCGAAGCGGGCCGTTCGCGGGGATCCAGCCGAATGCGAAGAGCAGCCGGCTGAAGCCGGCTCTACCGTGGGCGCCACCGACGGTGCCGCCGGCGCGAGGGTATCGGCTGGTCGCGCCGAGCCGTGCTCGGCGAGCGAAGCGGGCCGTTCGCAGGGATCCAGCCGATTGCGAAGAGCAGCCGGCTGAAGCCGGCTCTACCGTGAGCGCCACCGACGGTTCCGCCGGCGCGAGGGCACCGGCTGGTAGCGCCGAGCCATGCTCGGCGAGCGAAGCGGGCCGTTCGCGGGGATCCAGCCGCATGCGAAGAGCAGCCGGCTGAAGCCGGCTCTACCGTGATCGCCACCGACGGTGCCGCCGTCGCGAGGGTATCGGCTGGTAGCGCCGAGCCATGCTCGGCGAGCGAAGCGGGCCGTTCGCGGGGATCCAGCCGAATGCGAAGAGCAGCCGGCTGAAGCCGGCTCTACCCGTGGCTCCAGCACCCATGACAACGTAACGCCACGTGTCAAATGCGAATGGTTCGTGATACGATTGTTAAGGAAGTTTGAAGCACCCACACGGATGTCCCAGCCATCGCCAGCGGACCCCTCTCTTTCAGGAGTACTGCGTCGATGTCGTCCCCCTCCCCCCTTTCCCGCCTTACGGTGGCCGCTTTGTCGGTGGCCGTCTCTCTCGCCATCACTGCCCAGGCCCGTGCCGAGGGCAGCGCCGACGCCGCGTCGGCCAAGCAGATGGACACCGTCGTGGTCACTGCTACCGGCGCCCAGCAGTGGATCCGCGATGCGCCCGCCAGCATCAGCGTGATCACCCGCGAGGAGATCGAGCGCAAGCCGGTCAGCAGCATCGGCCAACTGCTCAGCACCGTGCCCGGGGTCACCGGGGGCTACGCGCTGTCGGGTGCGCAATCGAAGATCAAACTGCGCGGCCTGCCCGAGCAGTACACCCTGATCCTCATCGACGGCCGCCGCCAGGGCAATTCGTCGGGCGTGAACTATCGTGACGACCTCGGGCCGCAGGATCTCAACTGGCTCTCGCCGGACATGATCGAGCGCATCGAAGTGGTACGCGGGCCGATGTCCTCGTTGTACGGCTCCGATGCCATGGGTGGGGTGATCAACATCATCACCCGCAAGATTGCCAACGAATGGGGTGGCTCGGTCACCTACAACTACAGCAAGCCCGACTCGGACACGCGCGGCAACACGACCCAGATGGGCGCGCTGTTCAGTGGTCCGCTGACGCCGAACCTCGGCCTGCGCGTGGGCGCCAATGTGACCAACCGCGAGTCCGACACCGGCGCGCGGCAGACACCCGGCAACAAGGCGCAGAACTACAACGCCCTGCTCAACTGGCGCATCAACGATGACCACACGGTAGGCGTCGAGGCATCGCGTGGCGAGCAGCGCAATACCGGGGCCGGTGCCGTCGGCGCATGGGGCTTGTCCAAGCTGGTGCAGACCGGCTACGTGGTCATGCACGACGGTCGTTACGGCGATGCGTCCACGTCCAAGACCACGTTGGTGCAGAACGACTACGAAGACAAAGGCAGCACCGTCGGCAACCATGCCAAGGAGGCCGTGTTCGATACCGCTTTCACTCGCAGCTTCGACTGGGGCTTCGAGCAGAACATCAACGTCGGGGGCCAGTGGAAGCGCGAGCAGCTTGAGAACAACAACACCATCGGCACCGTGCCGGTGACCTGGACCGGCACGGGACGGATCAGTCCCACCGCAGAAGCCGATTCGTGGGCGCTGTTCGCTGAAGACCACATCACCCTGCACGAGCGTTTCATCCTGACGGTGGGGCTGCGCTGGGACAACACTGACAACTACGACGACAACCTGAGCCCGCGCATCTACGGCGTGTGGCATCCGGCGGATGCGTGGACGATCCGCGGTGGTGTCTCGGAAGGCTTCCGCGCGCCGACTTTGAAGCAGGGTACGGCCGGTGCGGCGACCCAGAGCGGCGGCAATGGCTGCACCGCGCTGACCGCCGAGGGCTGGACCAACCGTTCGGTCAGTGCCGATGGCACTACCGGCTGCTATATGGCCGGCAACCCGGACCTGGAACCGGAAACCAGCACCAACTACGAGATCGGCGTGGGCTTCGACCAGGGCGGCTGGTCCGCATCAGCAACCTACTTCCTGACCGATTTCGACGACAAGATCCAGCAGGTACCGCTGCGCGAGATTCCCGGCCAGTCCACCAGCTTCGTCAACGGATTCTGGTGGACGGTGGCGCAGAACGTGCAGAAGGCACGCACCCGTGGCGTGGAAGCCAGCGTCACCGTGCCCCTGCATGACCGCCTGAGCTGGACCACCAACGCCACGCGCATGCTGGAATCGAAGAACCGCAGCACCGGCGCCAGCCTGCTGGTGGTGCCCAAGATCACCGGCAACACCTCGTTGGACTGGCAGGTCACCGATGCGTGGTCGTTGAACCTGAGCGCGCAGCACATCGGCGAGCAGCTGGTGTCGGCCGCCAGTGCGACCTTCGCCAAGGCCTATACGACGGTGGACCTGGTGACCGGGTTCGACGTCAATGAGCGTCTGACCCTGCGCGCCGGCGTACTGAACCTCGGCGATGTATCGACCATCGAAGAAGGCAACAACTACGACGGTGGCGCACGGACGTTCTTCGTGGGGGCCACGGCGCGGTTCTGACCGGGATCGGGGCGTGCCCGCTGTGGGTAGCGCCGAGCCACGCTCGGCGAGCGCGCAGCGCGGCGCCTTTGCTTTCCCGCCGAGCACGGCTCGGCGTTACAACGGCAGCGTGCACGGTCTGGTAGCGCCGAGCCACGCTCGGCGAGCGCGCAGCGCGGCGCGGCGCCCTTGTTCTCCCCGCCGGGCAACCCGGTGTCACGCATCCGTGGCGACGACGACTACAGCGTGGCCTGCGCCTGCAGGGTGAACACCCAGGCATCGGGCCGTTCGGACAGGCCGGAAGGCCGGGTCACGTATTGCGCCGCCGGCCGCAGGATCAGCCAGGGTGCAACCTGCACGCCATAGTTCACCTCCACCATCTGCTCCCGGGTCTGCAAGGGATCACCGCTGGCACGTTGCTGCGCCTGCAGCCGGTCGGAGAAATCCAGCCGGGTCCACCCGACACTGACGATATCGTCCTCGCGTGCGCGGAACGGGCCGCGCCAGCTTACGCCGAGCTCCCACGAACGCCGCAGCGAACCGGTCCGCACATCGGCCTGGGTGGCGATGGCGAACGCGGACACGCCACGCACCGTCTCTGCGTCCGGCTTCCAGATGCGCTGTGCAAGCTGGATGTACTCGCCGCTACGGTGCGAAGCCTCGCGTGCCGCAGGGTCGCCCAGCTGCACAGCGTTGGACGTGTCCCGGTAATAGCCGACCTTATAGGTGCCGCCGTAACCGCGCTGGCCGGGATCATGGACGAAGCCAAGCTCCACCGGGAAGAACAGGCCCGTGTTTCCATCCAGCGCGAGCTTGAACCCATTGTCGGCCTGCTTGCGCGAGGGGTTTACATCGAACACACCGGTCTGGGCGTACCAGCCGGAGGGGTCGGTCCATTTGGCACGCAGCCCCCATTGGCCGGTGGGATTATCCAGCCAGCCCGAGCTGTAGATCGGCCCCAGTGGGTGGCCACACTGTCCGTTGTTGTTGAAATTGCAGGTGTACGGCAGGCCACCGAAATCGTTGCCCATCGAGAAGAAACCACCCTTCAGGCTGAGCCGCTTGTCCAGCAGGGAGCGTTCGTAGGACACCTCGTTGAGGCGGAAATTCTGGCCCTGTCCCCAGAACGCCTGGTTCTGGATGTAGCTGCCGGTGTAGCGGTCATGCACTGCCTGGCCGAAGCGGTCGGACAGCACGATCCTGACGGTACCGTCGACGCCCAGGGCCTTGCCGGTGTCGATGATGGCGCCAAGATCAAGATGCGTGGCCGTCGCGCTGCCCGAACCACGGTAGCCGCCATCCGCATACGCCGATGACACCACGGCGCGGGCAGTGGGAGTAATGCCGGCATCCTGCAGCCAGTTGCGCAGGGGTAATCCCGTGCTGAGCGGCACCTGCTTGACCGTGTCGACCGGCTTGGCGGCGGGCTCAACGCGCGCCTCGGCGGCAGCGGTCTGCTGCGCGGCGAGCAGCGCAGCCAGCGACAGCACCACGGACGATGCGCGCATCACAGCCCCCTCTTCCTGCGCGCGGCGCGACGACGCCACAGCCAGTACATCAGTCCGATGAACAGCACTGCGGCTACCGGCAGACCGTAGGTGGTGAGGGTCATCAGCAGCGGCGCTGGACCGCCGGCGCGTGCACGCTTGACGTCGTCCACTGACACGCTGTCACCGGGACCGAACTGCTGCCGTACGTAGGTCGCGACGTTGGCGATTTCCGTGTCGGTCAGCGGTTGCACGTACGAGCCCGTGGAGAAGTGCGGCATCAGCACGTGCTCACCCGCCACCTCGCGGTCTACGCCGCTCAGGATGGTCGCCAGCAGGTTCTGCGGGGTCGCTGCGCCCACCGTGCTGTTGTGGGTCAAGGACGGGTAGTACTGATCCGCGCTGCCCTCGCCGCGACTGCCGTGGCAGCTGGCGCAGGACCCGTCATAGACCACCTGGCCGTCGTCCAAGGGCAACGAAGTGCCGCGCAGGCGGGCCTCGCCGGCGGTCGTGGCGCCGCCCTCCCGCAGCGGCCAGGACGAGGCGCTGCGGGTCATGCCCGCATCGGCCACCGGCGGCACGGTGCGCAGGTAGGTCACGATGGACGCGATGTCCTCATCGGTCAGCTTGGACAGGCTGTGGGTGATGGCCTCGGCCATGCCGCCACCGGCCTGCGCCTTGCCGCTTACCTTGCCGGTTTTCAGGTACTGGGTGATCTCCTGATCAGTCCACGCCCCGATGCCGCTCACCGGGTCAGACGTGATGTTGGGGGCGTACCACAGCCCCAGCGATCCTCCTGCCAACGCCTGGCTGGACTTTTCCTGCATCAGCAGCCCGCGCGGCGTATGACAGCTGCCGCAGTGCTCGAGGCCTTCGACCAGATAAGCGCCACGATTCCACTGGGCATCCTTGGCGGGTTCGGCGACGAACGGCGCGTCATCCAGGAACAGCAGGTTCCAGCCCGCCATCGAAAAGCGCATGTTGAACGGGAACGGCAGGTCGGTGGACGGGGACACCTCATCGACCGGCTTCACCTCGGCCATGAAGTAGGCATACAGATCGTGGATGTCCTGCTCGCTCAGCTTGGCATACGCGGTGTACGGCATCGCCGGATACAGACGGGCGCCATCCTTGCGGATGCCTTGGCGGACGGCGCGTTCGAAGTCGGCTTCGCTGTAGCTGCCGATGCCGAACTTCACCGAAGGGGTGATGTTGCTGGCCCATATCTGCCCCATCGGCGAGGCGATGGCGTAGCCGCCGGCGTAAGCTTTGCCGTCGGTCGGCCTGGTGTGGCAGGCCATGCAGTCACCGGCCGTGGCCAGGTAACGTCCCCGCTCCACTGCGTCGTCGGCATGGGCCAGGGGAACGCACAGCGCCCACGCCGCCGCCAACAGGACCAGCGCCGCCGCCCTCACAGCGCACGCTCGATGGCATCGGCCGTCTTCAGGCCCAGCGCGGCCATGGTCAGGGTGCTGTTGACCACGCTGGCCGACACCATCGCACTGCCGCCGGGCAGCCACAGATTGGCGTGGTCATGCGCGCGGCAGTTCTCATCCACCACCGAATCGCGCGGGTCGCTGCCCATGATGGTGGACCCCATGATGTGGTTGTTCGCATTGAGCGCGGTGGTGATGTTGAATTCTTCGGCGTTGAACAGCGAGCCGATGTGCCGCAGCTGCTCGCATGCCTTGTCATACCCCTTGCGGGCGTAGTCACCGAGCGAATAGTGGATGTCCGGGCAGGCCAGGCCCAGCCCATCCACCCGGGATGTCGACAGGGTGAGGCGGTTGGTCGGGTCCGGCAGGGGTTCCAGGCTGATGGACAGGTCCACGCCATACACGGCCCGGCGGCGGATTTCCGCGTCCAAGGCATCACCGACCAGCCCCAGCGCAAGCGCTTGTTGGGTAGCAACCGGCACGCGGCTGATGTTGTTGAGGATGATCTTGTTGGCCGAGTAGTCCGCCCGGAAACTGCCGTCACGCGGGCCGACCATGCAGCTGGATTGCGCGGGTCCCCGGCCGAGCCAGATCGGGCGGTCGGCAATGAACGAACAGTGGAAACCGGAGTGATCCATCATGTTGCGTCCGACCTGATCAGATCCATTGGCGATGCCGGTCGGGTTCTGTTCGTTGGCCGCCAGCAGCAGCAGACGCGGCGTTTCCAGTGCGTTGCAGGCGATGACGAACTGTCGCCCGGTGGCCTTGTGGCTGACCCGGTCACGGTCGTACCAGTGCACGGCGGTGACGGTGTTCTGCGCATCGGTGTCGATGCGGTAGACCACGGCCTCTTCCAGCACGACCGCGCCTTTCTTCTCGGCCGCATCGACGGTGTGGATGCCGTTGTACATGGCACCGATCGGGCAGATGGGTTGGCAGTTGTTGTTGCCACAACAGGCGGGCCGCTCGTTCCAGGGCTGGATGGTGCGGCCCTGCGGGATCGGCACCAGGTTGTAGCCGTGCGGGTTGACGACCTCGGCGAAGGTGGAATCACCGTGTCCCCACGGAATCATGTCGGCGACGTAGGGCCTGGAGCGCTCGCGCGGGCTCTGGCGTTGTGGATCGTTGGGCCCGGACACTCCCAGCGCCTCTTCAGCGCGGCAGTAATACGATTCGATGTCGGCATAGGCGATGGGCCAGTCGCGGCCGACGCCGTAAGCCGATTTCATCTTGAAATCCACCGGCAGGTGGCGCCAGCACGACGCCGCCCAGTGCCAGGTGGTGCCGCCGACCGCCTTGATGAAGCCTTGACGGAAACTGCTGGCGTCCGGTCCGGTCAGGGCAACGTAGTCGTTCGCAGGAAAGTACAGCGGCGCGGTCGCGTGCGGCGACTGCGGGTACGGGCCCTGGAAGTCACTGCCGAGCCGGCGCTCGAAGCTGGCATTACGCCAGTTCTGCACGACCTCGGACCGTTTCAGGCGCGGGCCGGCCTCCAGCATCACCACGCTGTGACCGGCGGCGACGAGCTGGTTGGCCACCAGCGCGCCAACGACGCCGGAACCCACCACGATGACGTCAGCCTCGACGTCACCGTTGTTGAATGTTGGTTTTTTCACGGAACAGCACTCCGGAGGCGCGGTGCATCAGCGCCGCGCGGCTATCGACAGGATCAGGATGTTTTCAGCGTGCGGCGACGGCCGGCGGAGGCGCAGCAACCCACCACGCAGGACCACCCTTGGCGTAGGTTGCCGGGAAGATGCCGTCGGCAACCGGACGCTGCATGAGCGCATCGCGGTAGGCCACGGTGACCGCCTCGGTGCCCTTGCCTACCGTGCCGGTGTACCAGGCGGCGACGATCGCCAACGCAGCATCGCGGACAGCGGGGATGGCAATGAACTGTTCGGGTGAGTCCACCGTGCCGGCCAGACGCTGGAGCGCATCCAGCGTGGCCGTGGTGGCCGGCTCATGGACGGCCATCGCCGCGCGGATGCGCCCGGATACGTAGGGATCCAGATCGTGCTTGCCGGTCAGGGCACTGGACACCGCCAGGAAACTGGCATCTGCGGCCGCGTCAGCGGCTGACGGGGCGGCGTCGGGTTTCTGGTTGGAGCCTGGCTGGGTGCCAGCAGCGGAAGTATCGCTGCGACGGCAGGCCGCGAACAGCGCCATCGAGGCCGACGCCAAGAGAAATCTCCGGCGTGACCACGCATGCGGTTGTTCAGAGCCCGCATCACCGTTGCTATCGTCCACGGAAGCGTTCCAATGCGGCATGTGAGGGGGAAGCTGCGCATGATTGCAGGCTGCGGAGGGACCATCAATTGGCAAAGCTATTAATTCAAATCTGCAACTAATAACGCCAGCTACGCTTTAATTGATCGCATTCAACAACTTGATCGCGGATTGCACCGCAGGGTGAGTGCGGGGTGAAACGCAGAACAATCTGTTTACACCGCCAACAGGATGTGTCGCGTGAAGTGGAGATCCCGCCGAGCATGGCTCGGCGCTACAGCGGCGGCGTGCACGGTCTGGTAGCGCCGAGCCGCGCTCGGCGAGCGCGCAGCGCGGTGCTTTTGGTTTCCTGCCGAGCACGGCTCGGCGGTTACACCGGCGGCGTGCACGGTCTGGTAGCGCCGAGCCACGCTCGGCGAGCGCGCAGCGCGGCGCCTTTGCTCGCGACATCCCTCCACATCACGCAGACATCCCAAGGCCACGCTCTTTACCGTCGCCCCGACACACTCCGGCTTCCTTGCTGCCCCGGAGTAAACGCTGATGTCACTGCCCAACTACCCCAAGCCCCCCTTCAAGACTCCTCAGCAGTCCTTCCCCGGCAAGACGGACAAGATGGTGCCGCGCCCCGACCATGGTGAGGAAAGCTACGTCGGCCATGGCCTGCTGAAAGGCAAGAAGGCCCTGATCACCGGCGGCGACAGCGGCATCGGTGCAGCCGTCGCCATTGCCTACGCCCGTGAAGGGGCTGACGTGGCGATCGCTTTCCTCAAGGGTGAGGAAAATGACGCGGAGCGCATCGCCGCGTTGATCGAAAAGGCAGGCCAGAAGGCCGTGCTCTGCCCTTGTGACGTCAGCGATGACGCGCAGGCCGAAGCGCTGATCAAGCGCGTGACCGACGAGCTGGGTGGGCTGGACATCCTGGTCAACAACGCCGCGTACCAGCGCTACTACGAATCCTTCGACGAGATCACCATGGAGGACTGGCGCAAGACGTTTGAAACCAACGTGCATGCGGCTTTCAACCTCACGCGTCTGTCGGTTCCTTACCTGAAGGACGGCGGCTCGGTCATCAACACCGCGTCGGTCAATTCCAAGAGACCCACGCCGAACATCCTGCCCTACTCCGCCACCAAGGGCGCCTTGGCGAATCTGACCATCGGCCTTGCCGGGCTGCTCGCCGAGAAAGGGATCCGCGTCAACGCGGTCCTGCCGGGGCCGATCTGGACGCCCTTCATCCCGGCCGGCATGGCCGCCGAGGAAGTCGAGCAGTTCGGCAGCCAGACCCCGTTTGGCCGCCCCGGCCAGCCGGCAGAACTCGCCTCGGCCTACGTGATGTTGGCTGCTGACAGCTCCAGTTATACGTCCGGTGCGTTGCTGACCATCGCCGGTGGCGCCGCCACGCTGTGAGCACGACCAGAACGCTCTCCCCCCCCCAAGGAACCGCAATGACCACCCGCAACCAGTACGACATGCAGAACCCACTCACCCAGTTCCCGCAGCCGACGTATCCCGAGCAGGTGCAGACCGCGCCGGGCACCGTGCATGCACTTTCCCCATCGGCCGATCATGGTGAAACGTCGTACGTCGGACTCGGCCGTATGAAGGGACGAAAGGCCTTGGTGACCGGCGCCGACTCGGGCATTGGACGCGCCGTTGCGATCGCGTTCGCACGCGAGGGCGCCGATATCGTGCTGAATTACCTGCCGGAAGAAGAGCAGGACGCCGCCGAGGTGGTGGCGTTGATACAGGCCGAGGGGCGCAAGGCCGTTGCGGTGCCCGGTGACCTGCAGGACGAGCAGTTCTGCAGCGCGCTGGTGGCCAAGGCCGTGGAGGCGCTCGGCGGTCTGGACGTCGTGGCCAATGTCGCCGGCAAACAGGTCGCGGTGGAAAAAATCGAAGACCTGAGCACCGAACAGTTCGACGCGACTTTCCGCACCAACGTCCATGCGCTGTTCTGGGTGTGCAAGGCCGCGCTGCCGCATTTGCCGGCCGGCGCCACCATCATCAACACCGCCTCGATCCAGGCGTATCAGCCCTCCCCCAACCTGCTGGACTACGCGCCCACGAAGGCGGCCATCGTCAACTTCACGAAGGCGCTGGCGCAGCAGGTCGCAGAGCGCGGCATCCGGGTCAA
>Ga0247812_10000974_pt1 | contig 16307 bp, 14 predicted proteins | sample UWRJL149409B1_FD_178011 | JGI IMG/M metagenome (GOLD analysis project Ga0247812, IMG submission 178011) | Plant litter microbial communities from Arlington Agricultural Research Station in Wisconsin, United States - UWRJ-L149-409B-1 | ecosystem: Environmental > Terrestrial > Plant litter >...
GCCCGCACCGATCAAGGGGCAATACCTGGTGTATGTGAACTACTTCGGAGGCGGTTATCGCAGTGATGAAGACGGGCAGGAAGACGCGGTTCAGCCGCTGACGACGGCGCAGGTGACGGTGATAACGGAGGAGGGGACGCCGAACGAAAAGATGGAGACGTTTCTGGTGCCGATGCGGGCAGTGGGGGAGTTGACGTTGGTGAAGGGGTTTAGTTATCCGTGATGAGGGGACAGCCCTGACAGTTTTTCTGCCGACGCCTGTGAGCCTGACAGGCGCGGCATAATCCCGGTCGTTATCCAGGTTCGCTTCCATGGTGAGCCAGACGATCCGGGCTTCAGTTCAGCCTTGCAGTGGATCTCCGCCAGCTATAACGGTCGAGAATACTTGACGCAGGCTTTTCTATTTTCGGGTAATGGCATGTGCGGTTAGCATCTAGGCACTTCGCAGTGGCTTCACGCCAGTTTGCAGTGCAAGGAGGATCGTCCCTGTCTCGGGATTGATCAGCAGGCGGCCCGGTAGCCCCACCAGAAGAAGAAAAATCAGAAGGAGCGTTTATGTCCACGTCCACCCCCGCCACCCGAGCGGACTTTGAACACCTCGATCAGATTGATGAACTGCGCAACTCCCGTGAGCGTTTCGACTTGCCGGAAGGTGAGATCTATCTTGATGGCAATTCATTGGGCGCGATGCCGGCCCATATCCCGGCGCGCATCGAGAAGGTGCTCAAACAGGAATGGGCCCAAGGCCTGATCCGCTCCTGGAACGATGCCGACTGGTACCCGGCGCCTCAGCGCACCGGGGCAAAAATCGCGGCGTTGATTGGCGCTCAAGGCCACGAAGTGATCGTCGCCGATTCGACCTCGATCAACCTGTTCAAGGTGCTGGTCGCCGCGACTCGTTTGCGTCCCGGTCGCAAAGTAATCCTGGCTGAGCGCGGTAACTTTCCGACTGACGTTTACATCGCCGATGGCGTGGCCGAACTGACGGGAAGCTCGCTGCGCTGCGTCGAGCCGGACGACATTCTCGATGCCCTGGATGAGGACGTGGCGATTGTTTCGCTGACTCACGTCAACTTCAAATCCGGCAAGCGCTACGACATGGCGCGCATCACCGAACGGGCACATGCCGTCGGCGCGTTGGTGGTCTGGGACTTGTGTCACTCGGCCGGCGCCATGCCTGTCGAACTGAATGAAGTCGACGCCGATTTCGCCGTGGGTTGCGGCTACAAGTACCTGAATGGCGGGCCAGGTGCGCCGGCATTCGTGTTCGTCGCCGAGCGGCATATTCCCCACATTCGCCAACCGCTCACAGGTTGGCACGGACATGCCAAACCTTTCGATTTCGACCACCATTTTCGACCACACCCCACCATCGACCGCATGCTCACCGGCACTGCGCCGCAACTCGGTGTGCTGGCGCTGGAAGCGGCGCTGGACGTGTTTGACGGTGTAGACCTCAAGTTGCTGCGGCAAAAAAGCGTGGCGCTGGGCGACCTGTTCATCTCGCTGTGCGATCAGCATTTGGCCGGGCTGGGCATCGAGTTGCGCTCCCCGCGTGATGGCGAGCAGCGCGGCAGCCAGGTGTCGTTGGCCCATGAACAGGCCTACGCGGTAATGCAGGCGCTGATAGCGCGCGGCATCGTCGGCGACTTCCGTGCGCCGGACATCCTGAGATTCGGTTTTGCCCCGCTGTATATCCGCTATGTGGATATCTGGGACAGCGTGGTGGCCCTGCGTGAAATCCTCGAACAAAAAGAATGGGATCGCCCCGAGTTTCTGGCCCGCAAGTCAGTGACCTGAGCCCCTCCCACCGATTCGGAGCAAATGTGCAATGACAAAAACAACCAGCACCTTCGAACACTTGATAGACCGTGAAAAAGGCTTGAAGCAGAGCCTGACCAGCGGCCAGTTGTCGATGATCGCCATTGGTGGCGCCATCGGTACGGGGCTGTTTCTGGGCAGCGGTTTCGCCATTGGTTTTGCCGGGCCCAGTGTTCTGGTCAGCTATGGCATCGGCGCCTTGATTGCCCTGTTATTAATGGGCTGCCTGGCAGAAATGACCGTGCGCCACCCGACATCGGGGTCGTTCGGTTCTTTCGCCGAGTTCTACGTGGCGCCCTGGTTTGGTTTCGCGATTCGCTACGCCTACTGGTCGTCGATCGTGTTCGCGGTCGGCACCGAAATCACAGCCGCGGCGATGTACATGAAGTACTGGTACCCGGACGTGCCTGGCGGTTATTGGATGGTCGCGTTTTCCATGGCCCTGATCCTCGCCAACGCGTTCAGCGTCAAGGTGTTTGGCGCCATCGAATACGTGTTCTCGCTGATCAAGCTCTGCGCCATTGTCGTGTTCATCCTGTTGGGTGCCTACGTGGTGTATGGCGCGCCGGCAGACACGAGTATCGGCTTTGCCAACTACACCAATGACCGGGGTTTCTTCCCGAACGGTTGGTGGGGCACCTGGGTGGCGGTGATCGTCGCGTTCTTCAGCTATCTGAGCATCGAGATGATCGCGGTGGCGGCAGGTGAGGCCAAGGACCCGCAACGTGCGGTAACCCGTGCGTTCCGCATCACTGTCGTGCGCCTGGTGGTGTTCTACCTGCTGACCATCGCGCTGGTGCTGGCGATTGTGCCTTGGGGTCAGAACAGTGGCGGCCAGAGCCCGTTCGTGACGGTCATGGCGGCGACGGGTGTGCCGTATGCGGGCGCCGTGTTCAACGCGGTAATTCTGATCGCTGCGTTGTCGGCGATGAACAGCCAGCTCTACATCACCACCCGGTTGATGTTCAGTCTGTCGAGGGCAGGGCAGGCACCGTCGGTGTTTGGTCGCCTCAACAGTAAAGGAGTGCCGCTGCCCGCATTGTTGCTGTCCTCGGTAGGGATCGGTCTGGCCACGCTGTTGTACCTGGCCTACCCGGAAAAAGCCTTCACCTTGATGATGTCCATCGCGATGTTCGGCGCGATGTTCACCTGGGCCGGGATTTTCCTGACGCACCTGTTCTTCCGCCGTCGTCAGGCCGGGCAACCGTTGGCCTTCAAGCTCTGGGGCTATCCATGGACCAGTCTTGGCGGATTGCTGCTGATGCTGGCGATCATGATCACAACACTGTTTACCGAAGAGTTTGCCCCGACCCTGCTCTGCGGCATTCCGTTCCTGGTGGTGATACTGCTGATCTATTTCCTGCGCTTTCGGCAAAAGCCTTCCGCGCTGACGGATGAGCCCAAGCCGCTGCCACTGCAACGTTGAGTGTCTCCGCCTGACCAGGGACGGTCCGGCACTTTCTTTCTGCTGATGCGTTGACCAGGCACTCCTGTGCCTTGGCCAACTGCGCGCGCCGTTTTTTCGGCTCGCTTCAAAATCGGGGTTGTCATGAATCACACCAGAACCAGCGTTCTGTTGTTGGCCAGCGCCTGCGCGCTGCCTTCGTTCGCGGCTCAATCAACGGCGCCTGAGCGCGGTTTTATCGCGGACAGCGGCGTCGAGGTATTGCTGCGCAATTCCTACTTCAATCGCAGCAAGGAAGACGGTCGTCGCGACGCCCGCGACTGGACCCAAGGCGTGCTCGGTCAGTACTCCTCCGGCTTCACCGAAGGCACCTTCGGCGTTGGCGTGGATGCGTTTGCGTACCTGGGCTTGAAGCTGGATGCGCCTGCCGACAAGTCCGGCACCGGCAACTTGCCGGTGCAGGACGACGGTCAGCCGGCAGACAACTACTCCAAGGCTGGCGCGGTGCTGAAGATTCGGCTGTCCGACAGCATTCTGAAGTACGGCGAGCAGCGACCGGAAACCCCGGTGTTCGGCGTCAGCCATTTCCGCATCGTGCCGCAGACCGCCACCGGTCTGTCGCTGATCAGTCGCGAAGTTGAAGGGCTTGAAGTGCAAGCCGGGCATTTCACGTCCGGCACCAGCCCGGTCACCACCAATGCCGACGGTGATCTGTGGGCGGTGATGGCAGGCGTAACCACGCCTTCGGCTGACTACCTGGGGGGCAGCTATCAACTGTCGCCGGGGCTGACCGTCAGCCTGTACGGCTCGCGTTTCGAAGACATCTGGTACCAGTACTACGCCAACCTCGAAAGCCGTACCGACGTCGATGCGCTGAACCAGTTCGGCCTCGGGCTGACGGTCTATCGCACTGTGGATGAAGGCCGCGCCAAGGCCGGTGAAATCGACAACACCAGCCTCGGTCTGTCGACCTTCTGGCGCAGTGGAGCACACCGCTGGCTGTTGGGATTGCAGAAGATCGATGGCGACACGCCGTTCGATTATCTGGGTGTCGGTGACACAGACCGCAATGGCCGAAATGGCAACGATCAGGGCGCTTCGATTCAGTTGCCGAACGCCGCGCAGTTTTCCGACTTCAACGGCCCGCAGGAAAAGTCCTGGCAAGTGCGTTACGACCTTTCACTGGCCGCGTATGGCGTGCCTGGTCTGTCGGTCATGAGCCGTTATGTGCGCGGGTGGGGCATCGACGGCAGTCACATCGCCGCCACGGGTCCCTATTCAGGGCGTTACGGCGATGACGGCAAACACCACGAAACCAATCTGGAAGTTCGCTACGTGGTCCAGTCCGGACCCGCCAAAGGCTTGAGCGTGCGTGCGCGACAAGCCTGGCACCGGGCCAACAGTGACCAGGGTTCAGGCGATCTGGATGACTTGCGCCTGATCACCGATTACCCCATCGACATTTTGTAAGGCCGGCGAATGGCGCCGGCAGGCAGTTCTTCAACGATCCACAACGATTGGCAATGACCTGTACTGCCCAACCGGGCACAACCTCTGGAGTGAACAATGAAAACAATGCGACTCCCCAACCAACCCCGTGTGCCATTCCTCAGAGGCGCGCTGGCGACGTGTGTGATGCTGGGCCTGTGGAGCAGCGTGCAGGCTGACAGCTCTGCACCGGTGAACATCACTGACCCGTTCGTCAAACAGCAGACCGCACTGTCCGTGGACAAGATTCCGGCGATGCCGGCGCCGGGCAGCTATGGCATGGACAAAGCCACGGGCAAGTTCACCCACCCGGTGGCCACGCCGTTCAGTCACGAAGGCGAGCCCTTTGCCGGTGAGCTGGATTACTGGGACACCAAAAGCTACATCAAGAACATGACCGTCGAGGCGTACTACCCGATCACGGTCGAACCGTTCCACACCTGGCAGAACATCGTCGACTTCGACGGCAAGCGTTACCTTTATCAGTACGTGCGCCGCAACATGAAGGTCTTCGACATCACCCACCCCAAAGACGTGAAACTGGTGTTCACCAAGGGTTCGACCTGGGGGCCGGACGGTCCGGGCGCGGAAGAAAATCCGTATGCCGCGGACGATATGTTCGGTGCGGCCACGGTGCAGTGGAACAAGAAGCTGGGCAAATACATCATGGTCCAGTCGTTCGAAGTTCGGCGCTTCGGCGTGTTGAATGACAAGTACCGCGAGCCCGACAAGGTCGAAGCCATTCGCAAGTCCAAGCACCTCAAAGGCTTCAAGGTTTATGAGATGAACGGGCCGCTGCCGGACGACTGGAAACTGATCGCCACCCGCACCACCGACATCGAGCATCCCGATGCGCCGATCGGTGAACAACAGGGTTCCGGCGTGCGTGATATTCCCGCGTACTTCGGTGGCGACGTGATGTACGTGGCCGCAGCGCCCAGCGATAAATATGCACTGACCGAATACCCCAACGATCTGTACAACGCCGGCTATCAGTCCTGGGACATGTCGGACCCAGGCAATCCAAAACTCTTGCAGATGCTCACGGTGCCAGGGCAAATCGTCGGCGATCCTAAACACGAGGCGGTGTTCAAGGCCAACCCGCGTGCGGGCAACCGGGCTTCGTGGATGGGCGCGCGTATGTCGCTGTTTATTCCGAAAACCGTCGAGCAGGGTGGCAAGTACGGCTACGCCGCGATGGGCGGGATGGGGCTCTACGTGGTCGACATTACCCAGGCCGACAACATGAAAGTGGTCGGCCATCTGGAGTTCCCGGTGAGCGTAGCGGGCACCGAAGGCGACAACATCGACGTGTCGCAAGTGGAGAAAACCGGGATCATTTACTTCAGTGGTTACCCACTGTCGGAAGACTGCTTCGAGGCCAAAAAAGATATTTTTGCGGTCAACGTGAGCAACCCGCAAAAGCCGTCCATCGAGTACGTGCTGCCGCGCCCTACGCCACCGAAAGAGGCCGCGTTTACCGACTACTGCCAGCGTAAAGGCAGCTTCGGGCCAAAACGTTCGGGCTACTACACCCAGCCAGGGATTTCCCGTGAAGGCATCCTGCCGTACGCGTTCTACAACGCCGGCGTGCAAGTGTTCGACGTGCGCGAGCCGGGCAAACCCACCATCGGTGCGTACTTCGTGCCGCCGTTCGATACCAAAAACGTGGCGAGTTACGCCATGGGCAACCTGACCCACGGCACCTACACCGAATACGACCGCAACCTGATCTGGGTCTTCACCAACCATGGCTTCTACGCGCTGTCGACGCCGTTGCTGGGCAAGCCGAATTTCGACGCGCCGAGCAAACCCTGGCCAGCCCGCGACTGAATACGCGGTAACTGACGACTCACAATAAAAATAAATAAGAAAAGTCTGGCGGTGGCTCGGTATCGAGCCATCGACCAGCGCTTTCGCAGTGTCCGGAGTTTTTCATGCGCAAACTATTGCTCGCCCTTCCATTGATGAGTGGCGCCTGTTACGCGGAGTTCAAGGTGTCGGGGGTCGTTGACCTGACGTACGAAGTGGCGCACTCGGGAGGCGATACCGTGGATCGGCTGACGGGTGCGGGCCTGAGTGCCAACCGCATTCAGTTCAGATGGACGCAGGAGGTGACCGATGACATCAAACTCAATGCTGTCTATGAAGCCATGTACAACCCCCACTCCGACGATTCGACCGGTAAGCGTGAAGTCTATTACCAGGTGATCTCCGAACGTTGGGGCACCCTCAGCGCCGGCCGCCAGGATACGCCGTCGGCCAACAGCTACGGCTATGCCGACCCCCTGTACGGCAACGACTACAGCCTGATCAACAACGTCCAGGTGTTCTATGCGCCGTGGCGAGAGGACGATTCGCTGATGTACATCAGCCCGCGCTTCGCGGGCTATCAGTTTCGCGCCATGGCCACCCTGGGTGAGAACGATGGCAGCCGGGACGGCGTGGTCTACAGCACCAGCGTCGATTACTGGGCTGACAGCCCGTGGTATTTCGCAGCGGCCGTTGACCGTAAGTACCAGCGCAACCTGTGGGACAAACACACGATGGAGCAGGCCACTGACGCCTACTTCACTGTGGTCTACACCATGGGCACTACCGACCTGACAGCCGTTTATCACCGCTACACCGGTTACTACGCCTATGCGCCGTGGGTGGATTTCGAGTCCAACGGCAGCGACCTGCAGCTTGGCATCCGGCACAACTTCTGGGATACCCAGAACATCGCTGCCAGCGTGGTTTACAAGGATGATCGCAAGAACGAAGCGTTGAGTGACGCCAGTGGTATCAACCTGGCGTACATCTACAACTTCAACAAACAGACCGACCTCTACGCCGTATACGGTTATGTCCATCACAACCGTGATTCGGAAGTGCGTTACCCGGTCAGCTGGAACCTGGAAAGCCCGCTGCGCAATGAAAATCCCGAAGGTTTGCAGATGGGTGTGCGGTACAAGTTCTGAATGTCTGATGATGCCAGGGGCGCCGCGAGGCTGTCGCTGATCAGTTAAAAAGGCAACGCTGAGTAAACTGTGGCGAGGGGATTTATCCCCGTTGGGCAGCGCAGCGGCCCCAGAGATGGGCCTGCTGCGCAGTCCAACGGGGATAAATCCCCTCGCCACAATAGTGACAGCGTTGCGAATCTCGGGCACAAAAAAGCCCCGCTGCGATCGCTCGCAGCGGGGCTTTTTACCGCTTCAACACTTAGAGCCCGAAGAACGCCTCGGCATTGCTGCCCAGAATGCGCGACTTGGTCTGTTGATCCAGTTCCGGGTGATCGATCACCCCGGAACCGATGCTTTGCTCGCCAAGCGGGAAGGGTGCGTCGGAACCGAGCATCACCCGGTCGCTGCCCATCACGTCCACCAGCAACTTCAGTGAGCGGGGATCGAACACGGCGGAGTCGACGAAGAAGCGTTTGACGTAGCTCGATGGCAGGTTCGGGCAGTCTTCACGGACAATGTCGCGATGCTGCCAGGCGTTATCGACGCGTCCCAGCAGGAAGGCAAACCCGCCACCGCCATGGGCAAAACACAGACGCAGCGATGGCGGAATGCGCTCAAAGGCACCGGACAGAATCAACGACAAAATGCCCAGCTGGGTTTCCGCCGGCATCGCCACCAGCCACGGCAGCATCCACTTGCGCATGCGCTCGCCACCCATCATGTCCCAAGGGTGCACCAGCACGGGAATGTCGTCCTGCGCGCAGTGGGTGAAGAACGTCACCAGGCCTTGATGGTCGAGGTCCTGATTGCCAACGTGGTTGCCGATCTGCACACCGACATGGCCGGCGGCCTTGGCCCGGCTGGCTTCTCGGCACGCAGCGTCGATGTCCTGCAATGGCACTTGAGCGAGGACTTTGAGACGGCTGGGTGCTACGGCAGTCATTTCCAGCGCACGGTCGTTCATCAATTGCGCCCAGGGCAGGGCGCGTTCGATGGGCGCGTCGTAAGCGAACATTACCGGTGTGGCGCACATGATCTGTACGTCCAGGCCCTGTTCGTCGAGGTGCTCTATCCGACGGTTCATGTCCCACAACACGTCGTGCACCGGGCGGAAAGGTTTGTCGCCGACCATGATCTGGCCGGTGCGTCCGCTGGTGTGCAACCAGGGACCGCGGTCGCTGCTCAGACGAGCAGCCTCGGCCTGGCTGATGGTGGGGAAAAAATGGGAATGCATGTCGATTTTCATGGGCGCTTGACTGCCTCGAGAGTGCGGTGCCAGGTCTGCCAGTCACGACCGGGGTGGATTTCGCCGCAGCCATTGCAGCGCCGCTCGGCGTCACTGGTGGCGTAGAACTGTTCGTAGACAGGAGGCAGGTCGTTGACGATGCTCTGCAACTGCAACTCATAGCGTTTGACCAGCGTGCCGCAATGGGCGCAAGACCATTGCAGGGCATCGAACTGCCCCTCGGGCCGGGCTTTTTCAATCACCAGGCACAGGCTGCCGGGTTCGGGGCGCTGCGGTGAATGGATCACATGCGGGGCCATCAGGTACATGTCGCCTTCGCGCAAATCGATGCGTTCGTATTGGCCTCGGTCCCAGATGTTCAGGTACGCGTTGCCCTTGAACTGGTAGAAGAATTCTTCCACGGGGTCGTCGTGGAAATCGGTGCGCTGGTTAGGACCGCCGACGACCGTGACCATGGTGTCGCTGTCTTTCCACAACTGACGATTGCCCACCGGCGGCTTGAGCAGGTGTGCGTATTCTTCGATCCAGCGATTGAAGTTCAGGGGTGGACTGAAGTGATGCTTGTCCATCTTGTTGTCCTTAGCGATTGAGGGGGGCGTAGGCAACGCCTTTGATTTCGATGCGCAGATGCGGGTGTGGCAATTGGTGCACGGCTACGGTGGTGCGGGTAGGGCCGGTTTCGTCGAAGTACTGCGCGTAAACCTGGTTGTAACCGTCGAAATCGTTCATGTCGACGAGAAAGCTACTGATCTCTACCAGGTCGGCAAGACCTGCACCTTCGCTGTCCAGAATGTCGCGGATGTTCTCGATCACGGCACGGGTCTGCGCGCGAATGTCGAGACGCGTCGTGCCCATGGCATCGACTTCCACCCCTTCGAAACTGTTATCGGGACGGCGTGAACTGGTGCCTGAGACGTAGAGAAAATCACCGGCTCGCTTGATGTGCGGGAAGCGTCCGCGAGGAGTGGCCTTGCCGGGTACGACGGTGGATCGGTTGGTGCTCATTTCACGTCTCCTGGCCGGGCTGCAACGCTGAAACCGCACTCGCCAAAACCGGCAATTTCCACACTGACGTGCGCACCGGGGCTCAAGGCCTCGGCAGCGGTAGCCGCGCCCGCCATGATCAAACTACCGGCGGGCAGCGCTATTTCGGCCTTGGCCAACAATTGTGAAGCCTGCACCAGGCTGCGCAATGGATGTCCGAGGATGGCAGCGGTAGATCCGGCCTGAACCACGCGGCCATCAATGCGCATCAGCACCCCGGCGTTCACCAGGCTGGCGAAGTCTTTCGACCAGGCACCGACCACCAGACCGGAGGAAGAGCAGTTGTCGGCAACCACGTCTTCGAGGCTGAACTTGAACGCCTGGTAACGCGAGTCGATGATCTCGATGGCAGGGGCCACGGCTTCGAGATAATCCACCGCTTCGAGCGCGGTCAACGGGCGGTCGATGGTGCGTCGGGTGAGAAAGCACACCTCCGGCTCGACCCTTGGATGGATGAAGCGCTGAAGGTCGACGACAGCGCCATCCTCTTCGAGCATGGCATCGGTCAGCCAGCCCCAGATCAGACTGTCGACGCCCATCTGGATCATTTTTGCGCGGCTGGTGAAACCCAGCTTGAGGCCGATCATGCGTTCGCCGTCATCGTAGCGATGCTGCATCGATGCGCGCTGAATCAAGTAGGCCTCGTCGAGGCTGAACGGACTGTGGTTGCTGAATTGGGCCAGTGGCTCGGCTTTACGTGCCGCCTGATCCAGCGCGTTGGCGATGTAGGCAATGTCGGTGCTCATGGGCGTTGCTCCTTGCGCGAATTCAGAAGGTCCAGTGCGACGTCGACGATCATGTCTTCCTGGCCGCCGACCATGCGTCGCCGGCCCAGCTCGACGAGAATATCCACAGCGCTGATGCCATATTTGTGCGCGGCCATTTCAGCGTGGCGCAGGAAACTGGAGTAAACGCCGGCGTAGCCCAGGGCCAGGGTTTCGCGGTCAACGCGTACCGGGCGATCTTGCAAAGGACGCACGATATCGTCGGCGGCGTCCATCAGGGTGTAGAGGTCGGTGCCGTGATTCCAGCCGAGGCGTTCGGCGGCCGCAATAAACACTTCGAGCGGCGCATTGCCGGCACCGGCGCCCATGCCGGCGAGGCTGGCATCAACGCGGTCACACCCTTCCTCGACCGCCACAATGGAATTGGCCACGCCGAGGCTCAGGTTGTGATGCGCGTGCATGCCGGTCTGGGTCTCAGGTTTGAGTACGGCTTTCAAGGCCTGGAAACGCTCACGGATGTCCTGCATGCCCATGGCGCCGCCAGAGTCGACGACGTAGATGCACGTGGCACCGTAGCTCTCCATCAAGAGCGCTTGAGCGGCCAACTGCTGCGGGCTGATCATGTGGCTCATCATCAGGAAACCGACGGTGTCCATGCCCAGAGAGCGGGCGTATTCGATGTGTTGCCGTGAGACGTCGGCTTCGGTGCAATGGGTGGCCACGCGCACGATCCGGGCCCCGGCCTGATAGGCGCTTTTCAGATCGTGCAGCGTGCCGATACCTGGCAGCAGCAACGTGGCGACCTTGGCGTGAGTCAGGGCATCACTGACCGCTTCAATCCATTCCAGATCGGTGTGGGCGCCAAAGCCGTAGTTGAAACTCGACCCTTGCAGGCCGTCGCCGTGGGCCACTTCAATCGAATCGACACGCGCCTTGTCCAGCGCGCGTGCGATGGCTTGCACCTGATCCAGCGAATATTGATGACGGATAGCATGCATGCCGTCACGCAGGGTGACGTCCGAAATGTAGAGTTTTTTGCCGGGGTTGAACGTCATTGCAATTCTCCTCGGGCGCTGAGCATTGACTGCGCCATGCGTTCGGCGGTGGCCAGTGCGGCGGAGGTCATGATGTCGAGGTTGCCGGCATAGGCAGGCAAATAGTGGGCAGCGCCTTCGACTTCAAGGAACACCGATGTCTTTAATCCGCTGAAGTGTCCGTGACCGGGAATCAGCAGCGGGGTGTCGGCGCTGATGACATCGAACTGGACTTTTTGCTTGAGGCGGTAACCCGGCACATAGGCCTGTACTGCCTGAACCATTTCTTCTACAGAGGCCTCGACCGTGGCCTGATCGACTGACTCGGACAGCACGTACACGGTGTCGCGCATGATCAGCGGCGGCTCGGCCGGGTTCATGACGATGATCGCCTTGCCCTTGGCTGCACCACCGATCACTTCGATCGCGCGTGAAGTGGTTTCGGTGAATTCGTCGATGTTGGCGCGAGTGCCAGGGCCGGCGGATTTGCTCGCAATCGAGGCAATGATCTCGGCGTAATGCACGCGGGCGACGCGGGAAACAGCGGCCACGATCGGGATCGTTGCCTGCCCGCCGCAGGTAACCATGTTGACGTTGAGCTGATCCAGGTTGTGCTCCAGATTGACGACCGGCACGCAGTACGGCCCGATGGCCGCCGGTGTCAGGTCAATCACGCGAATCCCGGGTTTGGCATCGCGCAACAGCGCCGCGTTGTAGACGTGAGCGGTGGCGGAGGTGGCGTCGAAAACGAAGTCGATGTCGGCGAACTGCTCCATGTCGATCAGCCCCTCGACACCCTGATGGGTGGTCGCCACACCCATGCGCCGGGCGCGGGCCAGGCCGTCGGAGTGCTCGTCGATGCCGACCATGACCGCCATCTGCAAGTGGCGGGCGTTGCGTAAGACTTTGATCATCAGGTCGGTGCCGATGTTGCCGGAGCCGACGATGGCGATGTTCAGTTTCTGGCTCATGTGGGTTCTCCGGTCACGGTTGCAGGTCGAAGGCGGCGGTGACACTGCCCAGTCCCTGGATGTGAGCGGTAAACACATTCCCCGGCTGTGCAGCGACCATCGGCCCCAAGGCGCCGGTCAGCAGAATGTCGCCGGCGCGCAACGGTGTGCCGAAGCGCACCATGGTGTTCGCCAGCCACACGGCGGCATTCAACGGGTTGCCCAGGCACGCGGCACCGGCGCCGACTGACACCGGCTCACCCCCCAAGGTCATGCTCATGCCGCAGCGCACCAGATCCAGTTGCGACAACTGCACCGGCCGGCTGCCCAGCACGAACAGGCCAGAGGAGGCATTGTCGGCGACGGTATCAACCAGGCGGATATCCCAGTTGGCGATGCGGCTGCCGACCACTTCGATGGCCGGTAGTGCGAACGCGGTGGCGCGGATCAGATCGGCGATCGTGTGGTGCTCTTGGCACAGGTCGTGTTCCAGCACCAAGGCAATTTCCGCCTCTACCTTTGGTTGATGGGTGTCCAGCCAGGCAATGGGCTGATCGTCACCGCGAGCCATGCTGGCGAACAGCTGACCGAAGTCCGGCTGATCGACGCCGAGCTGCTGCTGGACGGCGCGGGAAGTCAGGCCGATTTTGCGTCCGACAGGACGCTGGCCTGCTTCGATAGCGGCGGTGGTGTTGTACTGCTGGACGGCGTAGGCGAGCGCGACTGGGTCGGCAGAAGGGTCGGCGGCGAGGGCGCTGGCGATCAGTTCGCGGACCGGCGCGCACGGTTGCCCGCCGCGTTCGGCCTGGCGCAGCCGACTGGCCGCTTCGATAAGAGCTGCATGCATGGACGAAACTCCGGGGCTCAAGGGTTGACGCAGATGGTGGTGATTTGCGAGTAGAAATCCAGGGAATGACGGCCGCCTTCACGGCCCAGGCCAGACAGGCGCGTGCCGCCAAACGGCGTGCGCAGATCGCGCAAGAACCAGGTGTTGACCCAGACCATGCCGACCTCGAACCGCCGCGAAACCTTGTGCGCACGCTTCAGGTCGCGGGTCCACAGGGCAGTGGCCAGGCCGTAGGCTGAGTCGTTGACCCGTTGCACGACTTCGTCGTCGCTGTCGAACGGAGCAATGTGGCAAACCGGGCCGAATACCTCTTCACGCACGCAACGCGCGTCGTCGCCGAGGTCGGTCCAGATGGTCGGTTGCACGTAGGCGCCGTTGTCGCGCTCGTCACCAAAGCTCGGTACTCCGCCCCCGGTGACCACGGTCGCGCCTTCGGTTCGGGCCAGTTCGAAGTAGCTCAAAACCTTGTCGCGATGCTTGTGAGAAATCAGTGAGCCCATGTTCACCCCGTCTTCGTCGGGATAGCCGATCTTCAGCGCCTCGGCGCCAGCCTTCATGGCCGCGACAAAACGCTCGTAGATCGGCCGTTCGACATACACCCGCTCCGAGCACAGGCAGACCTGTCCGGAGTTGGTGAAGCTGGAGCGCAATACACCGGCCACCGCCGCGTCGAAATCGCAGTCGGCAAACACTACGGCAGCGTTCTTGCCACCCAGCTCGAATGACACATCCCGCACGCCTTCGGCGGCCACTTTCATGATGGTTTCACCGGTGCGCGACTCGCCAGTGAAGGTGATGGCATCGACGTCTTTGTGACGGGTCAGGAACTCACCGGCCGAGCCCGGTCCGAAACCGTGTACCAGGTTGAAAACACCGGCGGGCACACCGACCTCGTGCATGACTTCAGCGAGCAGGGTGGCGGTGGACGGCGAGTCTTCCGAGGGTTTGATCACCACCGAGTTACCACAGGCCAGCGCCGGGGCGACTTTCCAGGTCATCAGCAGCATCGGCAGGTTCCACGGCGAGATGATCGCCACCACGCCATGGGGTTTGCGCACCGAGTAACTGAATACGTCGTTGCCATCGGCGGCACGCATCTCGAAACACTCACTGCCAGCCTGATTGATCAGTTCGGCAAAGGTGCGGAAATTGTGAATGCCACGGGCGATGTCCAGGGATCGAGCTTGCTGCACCGGGCGCCCGGTGTCGGCAACTTCAGCGGCAACAAAGTCTTCAAAACGGCGTTCGATGGCGTCCGCAATACGCTGCAAAACTGCTGCCCGCTGACTGGCGCTGTAATCGCCCCACGGGCCGGACTGCGCGGCTTTTGCCGCCGCGACGGCGCGGTCCACCATTGACTTGTCGGCCTCACAGACATGGCTGAGCGTACGGCCATCAATGGGCGATATGTTGGGGAAGGTCTGCTCGCCAGCGACGAATTCGCCCGAGATGTAATTACGCAGCAACTGCAAGGGTGCAGACACATCAACCTCCGGAAAACATGGGTAGTCGGAGGAAGTGTAGGGAGAGTGGATATTAGTGAATAATAAAAATGTCGCGTATTGCTATATCGATATGGAATACCAGAAGCGAACCATCAATGGGTCACTTGCTGGCGCTCATCAGACTCGCAACGGGCCTGATTCAGGCACTCACGAAATAACCGGGCCGCGGGTCCCAGGGCGCGCGTGTTGGAGAAGAAACAGCCGATATCGCCAAACTGCAGTGGAGCGCCCAGGTCGAAAGCCTTGAGCAACCCGGCGCTGACAAATTGTTGAGAGGCTTCGTAGGGCATCAGCGCCACGGTCTGCTGATCCTGCATCAGCGTGATGTTGGTCAGGATCGACAGCGACTCCACCACGTTCCCCGGAGTGGCCAGTTCGGCCTGCGCAAACAGCATGTCGGCGGTGCGCCGCAGCAGCGAATCGCGGGTCGGCAGCACCCAGGGATACTCATGCAAATCCGCCAGACTGACGGGCGAACGTTCGTGCAATGGATGGTTGGCCCCCGCGACCACGCTCAACTCCTCGGCGTAAAGCACTTCAACGTCGAGCATCGGTGATTCATTGCGCCAGCGCCAATCGTCAGGCACGCGGCCCACCACCAGATCGACTTCCCCCACCGCCAGCGCCGGAAACAGTTGATCCATTTGCCCGACCCGCAACGACACCAGCACGCCGGGCGCCTGTTGCTTGAGCAACTGCATGGCCCTGGGCAGCAACGACGTAGAAGCCGAGATCAATGTGCCGACCATCACGTGTCCGGAAGTCCCTTCCTGAAAGGCATTGACCTCGTCGGTCAGCGAGCGTAATTCCGCGAGAAGCGACTTGGCCCGACGTACCACCAGCTCACCCAGTTCAGTGGCCGTGACGCCACGATTGCCACGGATCAGCAACGGCGCATCGAAGTACGACTCCAACTCATGAATGATCTTCGTCACCGCCGGCTGAGTCAGGTTAAGCGCCTGCGCAGCACGCACCAGCGAACCACTTTGCAGCACCTGATCGAACACCACCAATTGGTAAAACTTGAGCTTGCGCGCAACGGAGATCGTGGTGAACTTCATGCAGAGCCTCGAGTTACGCTTGGGTGCAGCGAGCAGCCTGAACCATGGGCAGTGGGTGTGCGGGAGGGCGCTATAGTAATCACAATCAGATGAGGACGGGGAAGGGGGCGGTTGCTGGTTTGGAGGGAAGGGGTTTTTCAGGCATTAAAAAGCCGGCTTGTGGCCGGCTTCTCGGGGACTGGCTTGATTCATTTTTGGTAAACCGCGCCAGCCTTCAAAACGTACACCCGGATCTT
>Ga0247812_10000975_pt1 | contig 16306 bp, 14 predicted proteins | sample UWRJL149409B1_FD_178011 | JGI IMG/M metagenome (GOLD analysis project Ga0247812, IMG submission 178011) | Plant litter microbial communities from Arlington Agricultural Research Station in Wisconsin, United States - UWRJ-L149-409B-1 | ecosystem: Environmental > Terrestrial > Plant litter >...
GCTAGTTCAGATTGACGTCGGCGACGCCGCCGGCGTCGGGGATGGTCCTGGTCAGATTGGCCTTGAGCACCTGATAGGCGAAGTTGATCGCGCCCTTGTCCGAGACCCAGACGCGGCCGTCGTCGCCATCGAAGCGGACCAGGGTCAGGTGCGGGTCGTCCTTGCCGTCCGGATACCAGGCGGCGACGACGGGGTTCCAGTATTTGTCGATCCGGCTGCGGTCCTGATCGATCGACAGGTCGCCGTGGATGCAGGCCTGAACCTTCTGGTCCTTGGCCTGATAGGTGAACATGCCGGTCTGGCCGCCGACGGCCACGTCGCGGGCGAAGTCGGTGTCGTCGCGGGTGAAGAACCAGATGGTCCCGGTCTCCGGCTCGGCGTATCCGGTCATCGGCTGGGAGTGATAGCCGGGCTGATCCAGACCGAGCATGCCGGTGTTGGACTCCTTCAGGCTCTTCCAGAATTCCTTTTCCGCCTCGGCGGCGGTCAGTTGATCGGCCATGGTCTGCGTCCTTGCATTGGGGTTGCAGACAGAACCGGTTGAACTGGCGGCGGTTCCCGTCACTGCGGGCGGTGAAGCCCCATCAGCGTGCCCAGATGGATCAGCAGCAGGGTCGCCAGGGCGCCCGACAGCAGCATGACGAACCGCCACGGCGCCATGCGCGGTCCCTTGACCAGATCCGGCGGCCGCGCCCCCCGCCATCCGGCGAAGACGGCCAGGGCCAGGGCGGCGGCCAGAAGGATCAGGGTCAGGCTCAGGGACATGCGCCCAAGTGGCCGTGGCGCCGCCAATACGCAAGCCCGCACGCAAGGCTGGCGCGCAGGCCGCAAAACCTTGCCCGGAGGTTAATCTTCACCGGTCGTTAACCACGTCCGGGCGAGACAAATCGTCATCGAACGGGGATTTCCACAGGAAGATGGTGAAGGCCCAACATCTTGGGGTTAACCATGCGTTTACACCCCGAATATGGACGCCTAGCGTGACTGACATGGGTCGGGAGTCGAATCAGTGAGCGCAGCCGCGCCTTGGAGCGTGAAGGGTATCGATCCCAAGGCTCGCGAAGTCGCGAAGGACCTTGCGCGTCGCTCGGGCATGACGCTGGGCGAGTGGCTCAACACCATGATCATGGACGACGAGGACGACGGCGTTCAACCGATCCCGATCAACCGTCGCCCCAACCTCAGCGAGACCTTCGAACGCCGTGGCCGTTCGCGCCGCCTGGACGACGCCTATGAGCGCACAGGCTATGACGCTGGAACCCGCGACGACGAGACCCTGCTGCGGGTCGCCGCCTCGGTCGACGCCATCGCGGCGCGTCTTGAGGCCGCCGAGCGCCGCTCGACCGTCGCCATCCAGGGCGTCGATCAGGCCGTCGCCGGTCTGGTCCGCAGGCTCGACGGACAGGAAACGGTCGGCAAGACCTACGGTCGCCGCATCGACGACATTTCCGAGGAACTGCGCGAAGGCCACCGCCGCCTGCGCCGCTTCGAACAGGAAACCGGCCCCTCTACCGCCGAGAGCTTCGGCAAGGTCGAACAGGGCGTCAACGCCCTGGCCTCGCGCCTGTACGATATCGAGGAACGCCAGCGGACCGGCGTGAACGAGCTGCGCCAGCGGCTGGACGCCGTCGAGACGATCGACGTCTCGGGCAAGCTGGACACCGCGCTGACGGCCCTGACCAGCCGGCTGTACGACATCGAGGAACGCCAGCGCGTCGGCAATGAGACCCTGCGCCAGCGCATGGAGATGGTCGAGAAGGCCGCCGGCCCAGGCGTCGGGACCGAGATGCTGGCCCAGGTCGGCGCCCGCCTCGACAGCGCCCAGGCCGCGACCACCGAGGCCCTGAAGGGTCTGGAACGCTCGTTCGCCGGCCTCGACCAGCGCCTGCGCACCGCCGAAGGCCGGGTCGAGCCAGAGGGCGTCCGCGAGGCGGCCCGGTTCGAGAAGCTGGCCGAGACCCTGTCGCGTCAGGTCGAGGCCAACCGCACCGAGATGATGCGGCGGCTGGACACGGCCGAGGCCGAAGGCCGGATGGAGCGGATCGAACGCGCCGTCGTCGCCATCGGCGATCAGGCCCGGACGTCCGAACAACGCTCGGCCCAGGGCATCGAGGCGATGGGCCGCGAGGTCCTGCGCATCGCGCAGAACCTGAACGGCCGGATGGCCCAGGTCGAGACCGGCGGATCCGCCGCCCTGGACAAGCTGGGCCAGACCCTGTCGGCGACCCTGACGGAAAAACTGGACCGCGACATGGGCCGCTACGCCCAAGCCGTCGACCAGCGACTGAACCGCACCGACGACCAGCACGCCATGGCGCTGGAAAAACTGGGCGGCGAGATCACCCGCATCTCGGATCGCCTGGCCGACCGGATCGCCCAGTCGGAACGCAAGTCGGCCCAGGCGCTGGAAGACATCGGCCGCCGCCTGTCCGACAGTTCGGAGCGGATCGAGCAGCGGTACGACCGCGCCTCGGGCGAACTGGGCGAGCGGATGCGCCTCAGCGAGGAACGCACCGCCCGGTTGCTGGCCGAGGCCCGCGACGCCATGGAGCAGCGCGTCGAACGCATCGCCCGCGAGGCTCCGATCGAGGCCCCTTCCCCGGCCCCGCGTTCGCGCCCCGACCTCTACGCCTCTGACCGGCATATGGACGACCTTGGCCAGCCCGACGCGCCGTCGGCCGACTGGCGCGCCGCCGCCTTCCCGGGCGAGGACTTCGACGCCGCCCCGGACGACATCTGGTCGACCGACAGCCTGGACGCCGATCTCGAGCCTGCGCCCTTCCCGCGCCACTTCGGCGAGGCCCCGGCCGGCGAGACCCGCGTCGCCCCCACCCTGCCCTCGCACGCCGTCGCGGCCATGGCCGAGCCCGCTCCGCGCCTGTCGCACGAGATCGTGGATCTGGAGCCCTTCGAGGCCGGCGCCGAGGCGTTCGACGAGGCCTCGGCCCCGACGCCGCAATCGACGGCTCATGCCGAGCCCTTCGGCGCGCCGGCCCCGTTCGCCGCCTTCGGCGGCGCCGATGTCTCCGACGCCCTGGAAGCCACGGCCGACCCGGACTTCGCCCCGGCCATCGAACCGCGCGCGACCTTCGCCGCCGCCCCCGTCGCCTCGGTCTATGACGCGGACCAGGACGAGTTCGACGCAGAGACCGAGTTCGTCGATGCCCGCGCCGTGCGGCAACAGGCTCTGGCCCCCGACACCGCCGGCCGCACCACCTCGACCCGCAGCGCCATCGACGCCGCCCGGGCCGCCATGACCACGCCCGCCGCCGCCGAAGAACCGCGCAGCGCTTTCGGCCTGAACATCAAGCGTGGCGGCAAGTCGCGGCTGCAGGAACGCCTGGACAAACAGGCGGCCAAGGACGGCTCGACCGTCCGCAAGGCGCTACTGGCCTCGGTCACCAGCATGGCCGTCATCGGCGGCGTCTACGCCACCGGCCGACTGACGGGCGGCGAAGGCTTTACGGTCCCCGGTCTCGACAGCCTCAGCCAGGCCCTGGGTCTCGGCGCCCCGGCCGGCATCACCCCTCCGGCGAAAGCGGCGACCGATGTCAGCCTGGCCGCCGTGGCCCTGACCCCCACCGACGCCGTCGCCATGCCGACGCCGGAAGCCGAAAGCCTGTACGATCGGGCGATCGAACAGCTGGACGCGAACGAGACCGGAGCCGTCGACACCCTGACCCGCGCCGCCAACCTGGGTCATACCGGCGCCCAGCTGAAGCTGGCGGGCCTGTACCAGACCGGCGAGAACGGCGTGACGCGCAACGCCGGCGAGAGCCGCGTCTGGGCGCGGCGCGCGGCGGAAGGCGGCGACCCGGCCGGGATGCACGCCTATGGCATGTATCTGTTCGACGGCGTCGGCGGCGCCCGCAACCGGCCCGAGGCCCTGAACTGGCTGCTGAAGGCCGCCGATCGCGGTCTGGTCGACAGCCAGTACAACGCCGCCCGCATCTACGAGAACGGCGACGAGGGCATCGCGCCCAACCCGACCGAAGCCTTCAAATGGTATCTGATCGCGGCCCGGACCGGCGACCAGCAGGCCCAAAGCGCCGTCGACCGTCTGACGCCCCTGGTGCCGGCCGCCGGCCGCGCCACGGCCCGCGCCTCGGCCGAAGCCTTTCAGGTCGAGCCGCTCGCCTGAACGGACGTCCCGGCCCGGTTCCGGCCTGGTGAACTCGCTTCTCTCGCGCACGGGTGGTTATGATCCGCCCGCGACGCTAAGACCCGTCGTCGCCTCCCGGCGCCTGCCCTTTCGTTTCAGCCGAAGGCGCGTGCTTTGGATATCTATCTGCCGATCGCCGAGGTTTCGGTGAACTGGCCGCTCCTGGTTCTGCTGGGCGCGCTGGTCGGATTCGTGTCCGGACTGTTCGGCATCGGCGGCGGCTTCCTGATGGCCCCCGTCCTGGTGTTCATGGGCATTCCCCCGACCGTGGCCGTGGCCAGCCAGGCCAGCCACGTCGTCGCCTCCTCGACCTCCGGCGTCATCCGCTATTCGGGCCAGGGCGCGGTCGATTACCGCATGGGCGGGATCATGGCGGCGGGCGGAGCGGTCGGCGCCTTCGCGGGCGTCGAGCTGTTCCGTTATCTGCGTCTGCTGGGTCAGGCCGATCTGGTGGTGGCCGTCTCCTATCTGGTTTTCCTCGGCGCCATCGGCACCCTGATGCTGAACGAGAGCCTGACCGAGATCCTGCGTCGTCGGCGCGGCGAGACGGCGCCGCACAAGGAACGCCGACGGCCCCTGTGGCTGTACGGCCTGCCGTTCCGGATGCGCTTCCCCCGGTCCGGCCTGTTCATCAGCATCATCCCGCCGATCGGTCTGGGCGTCTTCGCCGGCGTCCTGTCGGCCATCATGGGAGTCGGCGGCGGCTTCATCCTCGTGCCGGCCATGCTCTATGTCCTGCGCATGAAGGCCGGCGTGGTGGTCGGGACCAGCCTGTTCCAGATCATCATCACCACGGCCATCACCACCATCCTGCAGGCCGGGCGCAACCAGACCGTGGACATCGTCCTGTCGATCCTGCTGCTCAGCGGCGGCGTGGTGGGGGCCCAGCTGGGCGCCCGCTTCTCGGGCCGGTTCCGCGCCGAGGAACTGCGTGCGGCGCTGGGCCTGATCGTTCTGGTCGTGGGCATCCACATGGGGATGGAGCTGTTCGTGCGGCCCACGGACATCTTCCTTCTGGCCCCCGGGATCTCGGACCGGTGAGGGGCCGCAGATGATCCTGGCCCCGCCCCCGCCGCCACCCGCCGTAGAAGCCTCGGCCTTCACGCGCGAAGGGTCCGAACAGTCGGTCGCCACCGACACAGGCCTGCGCGTCGCCGCCGCCCTGACCGACGCCCAGGTCAAGGTCGACTCCAGCTTCCGCGGCGCCTCGATCGTCCTGTACGGCGCGGTGTTCAATCCGTCGGATCAGCCCGCCGACGTCGTGGTCGTGGTGCGCGGCCCCGACGCCCCGGTCCGGCTGGTGCGCAAGACCCGCACACTCGGCGTCTGGCTGAACAGCCGGCCCGTGCTGTTCGAGGGCGCGCCCGGCTTCTACATGACGGCCTCGACCCGGCCGCTCAGCGACATCGCCGACTTCGGCCAGCTGCGGCGGCTGGGCGTCGGGGTCGACCACCTGCGCATCGACGCCCCGGACGAGCAGCGCACCGTGACCCGCTATGGCGTGCGCGACGTGGTGATCAGCCGGCTGGGCGAGGACTATCTGGACTGGCGGCGCGCCGTGATCCGGCTGAAGGAGGCGGCGGCCCTCTACAATACTGATCCCGCGGGCGTCAGCTTCGTCGACAAGGGGTTGTTCCGGGCCGAGGTCGAACTGCCCGCTTCGGCGCCGACCGGCCGCTATTACGCCGAGGTCTGGCTGTTCCGCGAGGGCGAGCCGGCGTCGGTCTCGAACCTGACCCTGACGGTCGAGAAGGTCGGGTTCGAACGCGACATCTATGAGTTCGCGCACCGTCATCCGTGGCTGTACGGCGTGCTGTGCGTCCTGCTGGCCGCCGCGACCGGCTATGGCGCCTCGCGGGTGTTCCGACGGGTGGGCTAAGGCTCGATTCCGTCGTCGAAGTCTCCATTAGGGCGTCGCTGAATTATCCGTTCAGTCGCCGATTTCCGTCGTCGAATTCCCCGGTCAGTCTCTCATGGTGAAAAGCGCGGTCAGCGGGCCACGGCCAGGCGCACCAGCTTGCCGTCGTCCTCGTCCGTAATGGCCCAGACGGCGCCGTCCGGCCCGACCGCCACGTCCCGCACGCGCTCGCCCAGTCCCGTCAGCAGCCGCTCCTCGCCGACCACCCGATCGTTCCGGATCACCAGCCGGGCGATGTGTTTTTCCTTCAGCCCGGCGACCAGCAGATCGCCTGCCCAGCCCGGGAACATGGTGCCGGAGTAGAAGGTGATTCCGCCGGGCGCGATGACCGGATCCCAGTAATAGACCGGCTGCTCCGTGCCTTCCTTCGCCGTCAGACCGGCGTTGATCGGACCGCCCGCGTATTCGATCCCGTAGGCCGCATCGGGCCAGCCATAGTTGGCGCCGGCCCGGTCCAGATTGACCTCGTCCCCGCCGCGCGTGCCGTGCTCCACGGTCCAGACCGCGCCGCCCGGCTGGACAGCCACGCCCTGGACGTTGCGGTGGCCCAGGCTCCAGATCTCGGGCAGGGCGCCGGCGCGGCCGACGAACGGATTGTCCTGCGGCACGGTGCCGTCGGCGTTGATGCGGATGGTCTTGCCCATGTGCGAACCCAGATCCTGGGCCTGGGGCCGCATCGGCTTGTCGGATCGCTCGCCCAGGGTGACGAACAGCTTGCCGTCCGGAGTGAAGGCCAGCCGCGAGCCATAATGGCCGTCGCCGTCATAAACCGGCAGGGCGCGGAAGATGACCTGCACGTTCTCGACCCGGGCGCCGTCCGCCGACAGGACGCCGCGGGCGACCGAAGTGGCGTTCCCGCCGGTTCTGGCCTCGGAATAGGTCCAGTAGATACGGCGGTCGCTGGCGAAGTCAGGGCCGACCGCGACGTCCAGAAGGCCGCCCTGACCCTGGGCGTCGACGGCGGGCAGGCCGGCGATCGGCGCGCCCTTCTGGCCGTCAGCCGTGACGATGCGCAGACGCCCGGGCTTCTCCGTCACCAGCCAGCGCCCGTCGGGCAGCAGGGCCAGACCCCAGGGGTGATCGAGGCCGGAGGCGATCACCGTATGGACCAGCCGTCCTTCGGTCGTCACGCCGGGCGCCCGGGTCTGACCGGGGAAGGCGGGGGTCTGGTTCGCCGCCTCGGCGGGCCGGGTTTCGACCGGCGGCCCATTGGGAGCGGCCTGTTGCGTCGGGCTTTCGCCATTGGCGCCGCAGGCTGCCGTCAGGGCCAGGATGGAGACGGCGGCGGCGAGCATGGGGATGCGCATGGACAGGACCTCGGGAACCGGATGACGAGCGTGACCATACGAACGGCGCACGCTTTCGCAACGTTCCCGCGACGGGCGGTGCGACGATGCGACCGATCGTCTCCATCCGTCTGATCACGCGACTTGAACCGGCGCGCGCCGCTCTATATAGGCACGCGTCTCCCGCGCGAGGCTGCATCGCAGCTTTTGGGGGACCGATGCCTGGCTGGGTAGCTCAGCTGGTTAGAGCGGTGGATTCATAACCCACAGGTCGGCGGTTCGAGCCCGCCTCCAGCCACCATCGGTCCCCCGCGGGGTTTCCTCAGAATCCGCGCCGCCAGCTGGCCAGAAGCGCATAGGCCATGTCCGCGTCGCGACGGTGCTGTTCCTGGGTCGTGGCCACAGCCTCCAGGCTCAGGTTCGATCCGTCGGGCAGGCGATGCAGGCTGCGCAGGGCGTAGTCGATCTGGCGTCCTGACGGCGAGGCCGAAAAGCGGCGCGTCGAGAAGGTGATAGGGTCGAAATACTCCAGCGGCGCATCGGCCAGCAGGGCCGAGAAGGTCCCGCTCTCGATCCGCAGGGGCTGGGACACCTCCCACGTCAGCCGGGTGCAGCCGGGCGCCCAGCGCGGGCAGTTGGTGGTCACGGACGTCCGCCACATCGAGCTGACCGCCGCCCCGTCCAGATTCAGGAACCGGCCCTCGATCTCGCTGCGCCCGAGGCCGAACTCGCCGCTCAGCCAGACGGACTTCGACAGCTGCAGGTCGCCGCCGAGGGCCGAGAAACTGGTCCTGGACGGCAGGGCGAAATCGGACCCGATCGGCATATAGGCGCCCAGCGGCCCCATCTTCTCGTCCAGGGCGCCGACGCTGACGTTCAGTCCGCCCCGCGATCCGCGCCAGTCCATGGCGGCGCGGGCGTAGCTGGAGGCGTCGCGTTCGACCGGCCGCAGCAAGGCCGTCCGATCGCCCGCGCCGCTTTCGGCCGAAAAGGTCAGGGCGCCGAAACTCATGGCGCCGCGCACGGCGTGGTCCGCATTGGCCAGGGCCGCGAAGGCGTCGCCGGAGCGCGACCGGAAGGGCGAGCGCGCGCCGCCCTGCCCCTGCCAGGCCGAGAAGGCGTAGCGGCCGGCGGTCATGTTCAGCATCGTCTCCTGCCGCGCCTCGGCGCCCAGCCAGGGGGCGTCGAAGGGGGTGTAGCGGGCGAAGACCGGTTCCGGCTCGGGCATCTCGGTCGCCGCGATCAGGTTCAGGCTGGTCCCGTCGGGCATGTCGAACGACAGCCGCGCCTGCTGCGTCGCCGCCGGGGTCGAGGGCTGATAGCTGCGGCGGGGCGCGACCGGATAGGCGGCGCCGAGGTTCAGGCGGAACAGTCGGTCGTAGGCGTCATAACCAATGGTCTGCAGGCCCGCCGCGCCGCGCAGGGAGTCGCCAAACGCCCCGCCGACATAGGAGCCGGGTTCGATCGCCACCTCGACCACGCCGCCGTCGGCGGTGGGCGAACTGGTCCCGCCGACCGGCTGGAAGGCTGCGGCGATGTCGAGCAGGCCCCGGCCATAGACCGTGTCGGTCCCGGCGTCGCCCGCATCCTTGGCCGTCCGCAGCAGGATCTCGACCGCCTGTTTTCCGGTCAGGTTGGGGAAGGCTTCCAGCAGCAGGGCCAGGGCGCCAGCGACGGCCGGCGAAGAAAAGGAGGTGCCGCTGCCCCGGAAACAGCTGGTCGTGCTGCAGTTGCTGACGATGTCGACGCCCGGCGCGCTGATGTAGCCGGCGGCCGAAACCCCCGCCTTGTTGGAGAAGTCGGCCATGACGTTGCCGGCGTTATGGGCGCCGACGACGATGATGCCGCCCGCGAACCGGGAGTCGGTGGCGTAGCGTCCGGGCCAGCCCGGATTGGCCTCGGATTCATTGCCCGAGGAGATGGCGAAGACCACGCCCGCATTGACCGCCCTGCGCAGCGCCGCCTCGAACGTCGCGCCCAGCGGCCCGTCCCCGCCCAGCGACAGGTTGATGATCTTCGCCCCGTTGGCCACGGCGTAGTCCAGCGCCCGCGCCAGATCGCCGCTGTTGAAACAAAGGTCCTCGTCCTCCTCATCGCAGTCGCTGACATCGGCGCGGATCGACAGGATCGTGGAGTTGTAGGCGACGCCGATCGTGCCGAAGCCGTTGAAGCCTGCGGCGATGACGCCCGAGACGAAGGTTCCGTGGTCGTCCTCGCCCTCGGGCGTGTGCCGGGTGGTGATGATGTCGGTCGACAGCGGGGAAATCCGGCCAGCCAGATCCGCTCGGGCCATCTGGATGCCGCTGTCGACGACGCCGACCGTGATGCCCTGACCGGTGGCGCCCGTGTTCCAGGCGGCGATCGCGCCGGTGTTCCGGACGCCGTAGTTGCGGAGGTACTCATTCGAGGTGGCCGAGGGCGTCGCCGGTGGCGGGGGCGGCGGAGGTGGCGGCGGCGGTGGCGGCGGGATGACCGGCGTTGGGGGAATGGTCGGCGTCACCGCGCCCCCTCCGCCACCGCCCCCACCCCCGCCCCCGCAGGCGGTCAGCGGCAGAAGCAGGAGGCTCAAAGCCCCGACTGTCACGCCCAGATTGCGCAAGCGGGTGATAGTCATGCCAGACCCCTCGAAACGATACCGAGCCCCACCGGTGTCTCACACCATTTCTGAATCAATAGCTTCTGGCCAGCGTAGCCGTTGATTTCCTTCGTTATAGGGGCGGCGGCCCAAGGCCCTGCTGTCGCACCCGGCAACCCGCGCTGTTCGCCCGCGTTTACCGCCAAGGTTCAAATCCCGCTGGAGACCCATGCCATGACCATTCGCACCCCCGCCCTGCTCGCCGCCGTCGCCGCCCTGTCGCTGGGCGCCGTCGCCTGCACCCAGGCTGAGCAGAACAAGACCGAAGCGAACGCCGAGGTCGCCGCTGACAAGACCGGAGAGGTCGCGGCCCAGGCCGGCGAAGTCATCGAGTCCGGCGCCATGAAGGCCGCCCAGGCCGTCGAGAGCGGCGCCAGCTCGGTCGCCGACAAGCTGGAGGAAAATCAGGCCGAGGCCGCCGCCGAGGGCAAACCCGGCGCGGTCAATCCGGCCACCGACCAGCGCGTTCCCGCCCCGGCGAACTAAGCGTCAGGCCGGCTCCGCCAGCACCGCGTCGAACAGGGCGCGGGCTCCGGGGCTGGCCCAGTCCGCCTCGCCCGAAAAGGCGGCGCGGATCCGTCCCTGACGGTCCAGCAGGATCGTCTGGGGCATCTTGCCCTTGCCCGGGAACTCGAACGGCAGCTGGAATTTCGGATCGTTGTAGAGCGGTAGAGGCTCGTGCACGTCGATGAAGCTGGTGGCGTCGGCCAAGGCGTCCGGCGTGTTGTCCACGTTCACCGGCACCACCACCAGATCCTTGCCTTCATACGCGGTCGCCAGGGCCGCCAGGGTCGGCATCTCTGTGCGGCAGGGCGCGCACCACATGGCCCACAGGTTGACGACCACGACCTTGCCCCGGAAATCGGCGAACCGGACGTCGGCGCCCTCCCGGTCCTTGAACACGTGATCGGTGGCGAGCGAGAGCGCGGCCGGTGTCTGCAAGGAGGCCAACGAGCCGACGGCGAAACGGGACAGCTCGCTTTTCGGCGCTTCGGCGGGCGCGGAAGCTTTGGATACCAGCGCCGGTCTGGCGTATAGCAACGCCGCGCCGCCGGCGCCTGCCGCCAGCAGTACGCCCGCGACTATCCATATCGCCGTCTTCGAGCCGCTCATGACCGACCGTCCCACCCCTGATCATTCGACCAAAGCGGAAGCGAAGCCCCAAGGTCAAGACATGTGGGGCGGACGCTTTTCGTCGCGGCCCGCCGACATCATGCAGGCGATCAACGTCTCCATCGGCGTCGACCGTCGATTGTGGGCGCAGGATCTGGCCGGATCGCGCGCCCACTGCCGCATGCTGATCGCGCAGAAGATCATCACCGCCGCGGACGGCGAGGCTATCCTCGGCGGGCTGGACGCCATCGCAGGCGAGATCACCGACGGGTCCTTCCCGTTCCGCGACAGCTTCGAGGACATCCACATGAATGTGGAGGCGCGCCTTTCGGAACTGATCGGCGAGCCGTCGGGCCGTCTGCACACCGCGCGCAGCCGCAACGACCAGGTCGCTACCGACTTCCGCCTGTGGGTCCGCGAGGCCTGCGACAGGTCTGGCCATCAGCTGGTCGCCCTGCAACGCGCCCTGCTGGCCCGGGCCGATCAGCACGCCGGCGACCTGATGCCCGGCTTCACCCACCTGCAGACGGCCCAGCCGGTGACCCTGGGCCACCATCTGATGGCCTATGTCGAGATGTTCGGCCGCGACGCCTCGCGCTTCGCCGACGCCCGCAGGCGAATGAACGAGAACCCGCTGGGCGCCGCGGCCCTGGCCGGCTCCCCCTTCCCCATCGACCGGCACGCCACCGCCTCCGACCTCGGGTTCGACCGGCCCATGGCCAACAGTCTGGACGCCGTGTCCGATCGGGACTTTGCGCTGGAAAGCCTGGCCGCCGCCTCTATCGCCGCGGGCCACCTGTCGCGGCTGGCCGAGGAGATCGTCATCTGGATGACGCCGATGTTCGGTTTCGCCTCCCTGCCCGACGACCTGACCACCGGCTCGTCGATCATGCCGCAGAAACGCAACCCCGACGCCGCCGAACTGGTCCGTGCCAAGACCGGTCGGATCATGGGGTCCCTCGTCGCCCTGTCGACGGTGATGAAGGGTCTGCCGCTGGCCTATTCCAAGGACATGCAGGAGGACAAGCCGCCGGTGTTCGAGGCCTTCGACGCCCTCGACCTGGCGCTGACGGCGATGACGGCCATGGTCACGGCCCTGATCCCCAACACCGCCCGCATGGCCGCCGCCGCCGGCGCGGGATACTCGACCGCGACCGATCTGGCCGACTGGCTGGTGCGCGAACTGAACCTGCCGTTCCGCAAGGCGCACCATGTCACGGGCGCGGCGGTCAAGCGCGCCGAGGGACTGGGCGTGGACCTGGCGCAACTCCCGCTGGGTGAATTGCAATCGCTTGAACCCGGCGTGACCGAAGCGGTTTACAAGGTGCTCACCCCCGAGGCTTCATGCGCCAGCCGCCAGAGCTTTGGAGGAACCGCGCCGGAACAGGTCCGCGCGCGCATCGCCGAATGGAAGACGCGTCTGTCATGAAGAAAATCGCAGCCCTCGGCGTCCTCGCCCTGATCGCCGTCTCCGCCTCGGCCTGTGGCCGGATGGCCGAGCTGGACGCCCCCGCGCCCCGCGAGACCGAACGGGCGCCCCGCGACCGCAACGCCCCCGACCTGCCCGATCCCGCGACGCTGAACCGTCCGTCCAGCCAGACGCCGATCGACGGCGGCCCATCCAACCCGTTCGGCGGCACGGCCGCCGGCCGCGATCCGCAGTAGACCCCTCGCCTTGCATCATTTCGAACTGAAGGACGGCGCCCTCCATGCCGAGGGCGTCTCGCTGGAAACGCTGGCCGACGCCGTCGGCACGCCGGCCTATGTCTATTCCTCGGCGACCCTGACGCGGCACTATCAGGTGCTGCGCGAGGCGGCGGACGCGCATGCGTCGTCGCTGGGCGAGTCCCTGATCGCCTATGCGGTCAAGGCCAACTCCAACCTGTCGGTTCTGGCGACCCTGGCGAAACTGGGCTGCGGTGCGGACACCGTGTCCGAGGGCGAGATCCGACGGGCGCTGGCGGCCGGTGTTCCGGCCTCGAAGATCATCTTCTCGGGCGTGGGCAAGACCGACGCCGAACTGGCCTTCGCCATCGACGTCGGCGTCCGCCAGATCAATGTCGAGAGCCCGGCCGAGCTGGACCGGCTGATCGCCATCGCTGCGGACAAGGGCGCGGTCCCCGCCATCGCCATCCGGGTGAACCCGAAGATCGGCGCCGGCGGCCACGCCAAGATCACCACTGGCGGCGAAGGCGACAAGTTCGGCATTCCCGCCGACGAGGCCATGGCCCTCTACGCCCGCGCCTCGGCCTCGCCACACGTCACGCCCGTCGGCCTGGCCTGCCACATCGGCAGCCAGATCACCGACCTGACGCCGCTGGAGGCCGCCTTCACCCTCTTGCGATCGATGACCGGGGACCTGCGGGCACAGGGACTGAGCGTCACCCGTCTCGACCTCGGCGGCGGTCTGGGCGTGCCCTATATGGGCGGCGCCCACGCCTCGAACTCGGGAGCGTCTCCGGCCGAATACGTCGCCATGGCGGCGCGGGTTCTGGACGGTCTGGATGTCGAGGCGGCCTTCGAGCCCGGTCGGCTGCTGGCGGCCAACGCCGGAGTCCTGCTCAGCCGCGTGATCCAGGTGACGGAGCGCGCCGACGGCCGACGCTTCTTGGTGCTGGACGCGGCCATGAACGACCTGATCCGGCCGGCCATGTATGACGCCTTCCACGAGGTTCTGCCGGTCCGTCCGCGCGACGGCGCCCCGGCCAGCTACGACATCGTGGGGCCGGTCTGCGAGACCGGCGACACCTTCGCGCGCGGCCGTCCCCTGCTGCCCGCCGAGGCCGGGGACCTGATCGTCTTCACCGGCGCCGGCGCCTATGGGGCCGTCATGGCCAGCGAGTACAATTCACGTCCGCTGGTGCCCGAGATCCTCGTGGACGGCGACCGCTGGGCCGTCATCCGCGCCCGCCCGACCTATGACGAGATGCTGGCGCGCGAACCCCGGGCGGACTGGCTCTAGCTCTTCAGGCGCCAGCCCGAGCGGAAGACCAGCCAGCAGCAGACGGCCATGACCAGTGTCAGGACGCCGCTCATGACGACGCCGATCCAGAGGCTTCCCTCCGCATGGCCGATGAAGCCGTAGCGGAAGCCGTCGATCATATAGAAGAACGGGTTCCAGTGGCTGATGGTCGCGAAGGGCTGGGGCAGGTTCTCGACCAGATAGAAGGCGCCGCTGAGGAAGGTCATCGGCATGACGACGAAGTTCTGGACCGCTGACAGCTGGTCGAACTTCTCGGACCACAGGCCGGCCAGGACGCCGATCATGCCCATGAGCAATGAGGCCACGAGCCCGAAATAGAGGATGGCCCACAGGTGGGCGTCGCCCAGCTTGGCGAACGGCAGGACGCAGACGGCGGTGACCAGACCGACGCAGATGCCCCGGGTGGCGGCGCCCAGCGAGAAGCCGATGGTCAGTTCCAGCGGGCTGAGCGGCGGCGTCAGGAAGTCGGTCGCCGTCCCCATGATCTTGGCTTGGATCAGACTGGACGAGGCGTTGGCGAAGGCGTTGTTCAGGATCGCCATCATGATCAGGCCGGGGGCCACGAACTCGGCGAAGGGCGTGCCGTGCAGCGGCGGACGGGCGTTCTGCAGGGCGACGACGAAGACCAGCATATAGAGCAGGGTCGTCACCACCGGGGCGGCCACGGTCTGGGCTCCCACCTTCCAGAAGCGCCGCACCTCGCGCAGGTACAGGGTCTTCACCCCCTCCCAGTTGATCCCGTCATAGCGACGGGGCGTGGGCAGTCCGGACGGGCGGGTGGAGGCGAGATCGGTCATGAGCCGGGAAATGCGCCCTCATGGGCCGCTCCGCAACCGACGTTTCCCCCGAATAACAACGATTCAACATCTGGTTTCTGTGGACGGAGTGATTCGCACATCTTGCGTCTCTTAACGTCTCGTTTACGATTAGTGGTAGGCGACGGGCTCGGGAGGCTGGCCTCGTCACCATATGTTGAATCGAACTCCCCCGGAGGGTGACATGACCGCAGGCTGGACCGAAGACCGCGTCGGCGCGCTGAAGAAGCTTTGGCTGGAAGGCCAGTCGGCGTCCCAGATCGCCAAGCAACTGGGCGGCGGCGTGACCCGCAACGCCGTGATCGGCAAGGTGCACCGCCTGGGTCTCTCGGGCCGCGCGACCCCGTCACAGCCCGCGCGCACCACGACCACCGCCTTCCGCCCGGCCAAGACCCGCACCACGCCGCCGGTCCAGCCGTCGGCTCCGCGCCGCATCGAGGCCGTCGCACCGCGCCCGAACGTGCCGGTCGCCCCGACGCCGATCGCCGCCGTCGCCGAACTGCCCGGCACCGCCACCGTCCTGACGCTCGGCGCCCACATGTGCAAATGGCCGATCGGCGACCCGTCGTCGCGCGAGTTCAGCTTCTGCGGCCGCCGCGCCTCGGAAGGCGTCTATTGCGTCGAACACGCCCGCGTCGCCTACCAGCCCCAGGTCCGTCGGGGCGCCAAGGACGGCGCGACCGAACTGGCCCGCTCGCTGCGTCGCTATATCTGAGTGTTTCGTGACTGGTGATTTGTGATTGAGGGCTCCTGCCCCGCAATCACGAACCACTGACCACCAATCACCTCTGACCCACCCCGTCCTGGCTCCCCAGTCGGACGGGACACGGGGCGGGGCTGCGGTTCATCCGGGTTGACGCAGCCCCAGCCACCCTCTCCGACTCCGCTCATCCCGGCGAACGCCGGGATCCAGATCACGGACACGATGTCCGGATCAGGCGGCGACGGTCACACCCGCGACCCTATTTGCATCTGGATCCCGGCATTCGCCGGGATGAGCGGTGGCTATTAATTCAGCACCCGCCGCGCGCCCGGCACGTCCAGGCTGAAGGCCGGGATGGCGGCCTCGAACGAGCGGCCCTCGGCGTCCGTCATATAATAGCTTCCGACCATCGAGCCCGAGGCCGTGCCCAGCGGACAGCCCGAGGCGTAGGAATAGCTGTCGCCCGGGCCGATCACCGGCTGTTCGCCGATCACCCCCGGTCCCCTGACCTCTTCGGTCAGGCCGCGCCCGTCGGTGATGGTCCAGTGACGCGCCATAAGCTGAACGGCGACGCGTCCCCGGTTCTCGATCTCGACCTGATAGGCCCAGACCCAGCGGCCGCCCTCGGGATCGGACTGACCGGCCAGATAGCTGGGCCGGACGCGGACGATGATGTCCTCGGTTTCGGCGA
>Ga0247812_10000977_pt1 | contig 16298 bp, 14 predicted proteins | sample UWRJL149409B1_FD_178011 | JGI IMG/M metagenome (GOLD analysis project Ga0247812, IMG submission 178011) | Plant litter microbial communities from Arlington Agricultural Research Station in Wisconsin, United States - UWRJ-L149-409B-1 | ecosystem: Environmental > Terrestrial > Plant litter >...
CCTGGGACATCGAGCAGATGCTCAAGGAGATGCAGTCGGCGGTGTCGGCCAGCGTGATGGGCATGGACAAATTCTCCGAGGAGATCCGCCGCAGCGTCGGCGAGGTGCGCCAGGTCACCGACCAGCTCTCCGGCGTGATGGACCAGGTGCAGAAACTGGCGCCGCAGTTCGACGTGGTGCTGCAGGGGATGCAGTCGCAGGCGGTCGGCGCGCAGCAGATCTCCGAGACCATGATGCAGCTCAACGACGCCACCCAGCAGACGGTCGAATCGCTCAAGGCCACCAGCGAGGCGGTGCACCAGCTGCAGTACGCCGCCGGCGACTTGCAGAGCAGCGTCGCCAACTTTGCGGTTGCGGCCTGAGCATGGGACAATGCGGCGTGAACCTTGACCCACGGAGTATCAATGTTTAAAGACCTGAGCATCAAGAAGAAGCTGTACCTGAGTTTTGGCGCCATCCTCGCCATCATCCTGGTGCTGCTGTCCATCGCGTACAACCGTTTCAACAGCCTGTCCGACGCCAACGGCTGGGACAGGCACTCGATGGAAGTGATCCAGGCCATCGACAGCCTGCGCCTCGACATGCTGCAAGTGCAGGTCGAAGCGCGCGGCTACTACCTGACCGGGACCCAGCAGCGCCTCGACCGCACCCACAAGGAACTGACCGACCTGCCAGCCGCGATCCACGTGCTGCAAACCCTCACCAAGGACAATCCTACCCAGCTGGCCCGCTTCAAGAAGCTCGAAGGCATGATCGATCACTGGGCCAGCGACGTCATCGCATCGCAACTGAAGCTGCGCCAGGAGATGGGCGACAAGGCCGGCGCGGCGGATGCCATGGGCCGCACGCCGCAACTGTCCGGCGTCAATTCCGTAGTCGGCGACATCTACAAATTCATGGCCGAAGCGACGGCCGAAGAACGCAAGCTGCTGGCCGAACGCTCCGAGGCGTCGGACCGGCTGCAGGAAGTCATGCGCATGACGCTGACCGGCGGCGGCGTGGCCTGCGTGCTGCTGGCGGCGGTCGTCGCCTGGCTGCTGGTGCGCTCGCTGCTGGCGCCGTTGAACAACCTGACCGCCGCCGTCGGCCGCATCGCCGCCGGCGAACAGTCGGCGCGCGCCGAAGTGCTGTCGGCCGATGAACTGGGCAACGTCAGCGTTGAATTCAACCGCATGGCGCAGGCCATCCAGGACAACCAGGCGCGCGAGCTGGCCGACACCAACCTGCTCAAGTCCAAGGTCGATTCGCTGCTCGGCGTGGTGTCGAAGGCCGCCTCCGGCGACCTGACCGGCAGGATCGAGGTCTCCGGCGGCGACGCCATCGGCCAGCTGGCGCATGGCCTGGACCGCATGTTCGAGAATTTGCGCGCGCTGCTCAACAACATCCAGAAGGCCGGCATCCAGGTCACCACCTCGGCCACCGAGATCGCCGCTTCGGCCAAGGAGCAGGAAGCGACCGGCATGGAGCAGGCGCAGACCAGCGTCGAGATCCTCAGCACCACCAAGGAAATCTCCGCCAACACCTCGCAGCTGCTCAAGACCATGGAGGACGCCACCGCCGTCGCCGACTACACCACCAGCGCCACCGCCGACGCCCAGAACAACCTGCGCCGCATGGACGCCACCATGCAGCACATGGTCTCGGCCACCGATTCGATCAACGCCAAGCTGGCGGCCCTGTCGGAGAAGGCCTCCAACATCAACAGCGTGCTCATTACCATCACCAAGGTCGCCGACCAGACCAACATCCTCTCGCTCAACGCCGCCATCGAGGCGGAAAAGGCCGGCGAGGCCGGACGCGGCTTCTCGGTCGTGGCCACCGAAATCCGCCGCCTGGCCGACCAGACCTCGGTCTCCACCTGGGACATCGAGCAGATGCTCAAGGAGATGCAGTCGGCGGTGTCGGCCAGCGTGATGGGCATGGACAAATTCTCCGAGGAGATCCGCCGCAGCGTCGGCGAGGTGCGCCAGGTCACCGACCAGCTCTCCGGCGTGATGGACCAGGTGCAGAAACTGGCGCCGCAGTTCGACGTGGTGCTGCAGGGGATGCAGTCGCAGGCGGTCGGCGCGCAGCAGATCTCCGAGACCATGATGCAGCTCAACGACGCCACCCAGCAGACGGTCGAATCGCTCAAGGCCACCAGCGAGGCGGTGCACCAGCTGCAGTACGCCGCCGGCGATCTGCAGAGCAGCGTTGCCAACTTCGCGGTCGCGGTGTAAGCGTGAAGCTGCTCGTCTTCCACATCGGCGCCGACCGCTACGGCTTGCGCCTGCGCGATGTGGTGCGCGTGCTGCCGCTGCTGGAGCTGAAGCACGTGCCGCTGGCGCCGGATTCGGTGGCGGGGCTGATGGACTTCCACGGCCGCTCGGTGCCGGTGATCGACTTGTGCCGCGCCGCCGGCCTGCCGTCAGGCGAAGACCATTTCGACACCCGCATCATCGTCGCCGACTATCACTCACCGGACGGCACGGACCATCTGCTCGGCCTGCGCGCCGAGCGCGTGCTGGGCGTGCAGGAAGTGGCCGAGGCGCAGCTGCGCGACAGCGGCGTGCAGGCCGCGCCCTTCCTCGGCCAGGTCGCCAGCGACGCGCAGGGCATGCTGCAGCTGGTGGAACTTGAACAGCTGCTGCCCGAATCGTTGCGCGCCCTGCTGTTCCAGGCATCATGAAGTTATCATGACGCCCGCCCAATCCATGCTGCGCAAGGCCACCGGCTTGAACCTGTCCAAGTCCGTGGTCGAACGCGCCATCAGGAACCGCATGGAGCACACCGACGCCGCCAACCAGGACCAGTACCTGGAGCAGATGACGCCGCAGGAGCTGACCGCGCTGGTGGAGCTGGTGGTGGTGCCGGAATCGTGGTTCTACCGCGACCCGCAAGCCTTCCAGGCCGCCGCCGACTTGGTGCGCGCGCGCCTGGCCGCCGACAGCGGCCGGCTGGTGCGCATCCTGACCATTCCCTGCGCCGGCGGCGAGGAGCCGTACACGATGGCGATGGTGCTGGCGGACGCGGGCATCGCGGCCGGCAGCACCATCATCGACGCCTTCGACATCAGCCCCGGTTGCGTGGAGCGCGCCAAGAGCGGCATCTACGGCCGCAACGCCTTTCGCAGCCAGGACCTGGCCTTCCGCGACCGCCATTTCAGCCGCGTCGGCGACGACGATTACCGCGTCTCGGACGCCATCCGCAAGCAGGTGCGCATCAAGCAGGGCAACCTGCTGGAGTTCGACCTGAGCGCGCGCAGCGGCCACTACGACGTGATTTTCTGCCGCAATCTGCTGATCTACTTCGACAAGCCGACCACCAAGGCCGCCATCGCCAAACTGGAAGCCCTGCTCGCGGCCGACGGCCAGCTGTTCGCCGGCTACGCGGAGGTGCCGTCGTTCTGCCAGCACGGCTTCGCGCCGCTGTCGTACCCGCAGGCGTTCGGCGTGATCAAGGAAGCCGCCGCCGCGCCGCGCAAATCGATCGCCGCCGCGCCGCCGCGGCCCAGGGCCATGGCGCCACGCATCGCGCCAGCCTTCGCGCCGTCCGCGCCGGCCGCCCCGCCGCCGCCTCGCGCGACCAGGCCCGCCACCAGGCCCGCCGCCGCACCAGCCGCCGCTCCAGCCGCCGCTCCAGCGCCGACCGTCGACCTGCTGGCCGAAGCGCGCCGCCTGGCCGACCTGGGCGACGTCAAGGCCGCCGAAGGCAAATGCCGCGACCATCTGGCGCAGCATCCTGAATCTGCCGAAGCCTATTTCATCCTCGGCCTGCTGAACGAATTGACCAACAAGCTCATGCTCGCGGAAGACTACTGGAAGCGCTGCATCTACCTGCAGCCCGACCACTACGAAGCGCTGTGCCACCTGGCGCTGCTGGCGGAAGCCAACAACGACGCCGCCGGCGCCGCCGCGCTCAAGGCCCGCGCCGCGCGCATCTACAAACGCCAGCAAGCATAAGGGCGACCGCATATGACGACCACCACCTCCCCTATCGCCATCGTCGACATCGACGACTGCTGGAACCGCATCGGCGTGATCGGCGACCAAAGCTGCCACAAGCTGGAGCAAGTGGTCCACTGCCGCAACTGCGACGTCTACGCCAACGCAGCACAGCGCAACCTGCAGCGCGTGGTCGGCGATGACTACAAAAAAGACTGGGCCGCGCACTTCCGCCAGGCCGCCACCGGCGCGCAGCAGCTCGACGCCTCCTGCCTGGTGTTCCGCATCGGCCGCGAATGGCTGTCGCTGCCGACGCGGATGTTCGTCTCGGTCGCGCCGCAGGCCAAGCCGCACCGCCTGCCGCACCGCAACGGCCGCGGCCTGAGCGGCATCGTCAACGTCGGCGGCACGCTGTATCCCTGCATGTCGCTGGCCGACCTGCTGGGCATCGACGAGAGCGAAGGCGAAGCCGCCACCAACCGCCACACCTTCGCCCGCGTGCTGCTGACGCAATGGGAAGACCAGGCCTATGCGCTGCCGGTGGCCGACCTGCACGGCATCCTGCGCTACGCCACGGCCTCGGTGCAGGCGCCGGCCGCCACCATCAACAAGGGCCTGTCCCGCTTCCTGTCCGGCGTGATAGCGCATGACGACATGCACATCGGCGTGCTGGACGAAGCGCTGATCGGCTACCAACTCGCGAGGACGCTGCGATGAGCGTGGATGACAACGGAGACCTGAGCCAGTTCTCGATGCTGGACCTGTTCCGCATGGAGGCCGACAGCCAGACCCAGATCCTGACCGACGGCCTGCTGGCGATGGAGCGCCTGAAGGACGACGCCGGCGCGGTCGAATCGATGATGCGCGCGGCGCACTCGATCAAGGGCGCGGCCGCCATCGTCGGCCTGGAAGTGGTGGTGCAGCTGGCGCACGGCATGGAGGACGCCTTCATCGCCGCGCAGCACGGCAAGCTGGCGCTGACGCCGAACCGGGTCGACGTGCTGCTGGCCGGCGTGGACCTGATCCTGCAGCTGTCACGCCTGCAGGACACCGGCGTCGACGCCTGGCTGGCCGCCAACTCGGCCCAGATCAGGACCACGCTCGACTCCATCGCCGGCATCGCCTTCCTGCCCGAGCCGATCGACCTGCAGGCCGAAGCGGGCCTGCGCATGCCGCCCCCATCGCACCCATCGAGCGCCGCGCCAGCCGCAGCCTCCGCCCCGGACGATACGCAGGCGATCGGCGCCGCGCGCCAGGCGGCGCCGATGAAGAACGCGCAGAACTTCGACAAGCTGCTGTCGCTGGCCAGCGAATCGCGCATCAACGCGCACCAGATGCATCCCTTCATCCAGAACATGCAGCGCTTCAAGCGCAACCAGAGCAGCCTGTTCTCGCTGATCGAGCAGCTGCACGAAGCCATCGCCAACAGCGACGACGCCAACCTCAAGGAAAAGACCCTGCTGGCGCTGCAGAAGACCCATCCGCTCAAGCAGTTCGTGCTGGAGCACATCGCCGACATCGAAGCCTACGAGCGCCGCCTGCTGGCCGTCTCGCAGGGCATGGTGGACGAAGTGCTGACGATGCGCATGCGCCCCTTCCGCGACGGCGTGCAGCAGTTCCCGCGCATGGTGCGCGACCTGGCGCGCACCCTGGGCAAGGACGTGCAGCTGCAGATCGTCGGCGAAGACACGCTGGTCGACCGCGACATCCTGGCCCGCATCGAAAGTCCGCTCAACCACATGCTGCGCAACGCTGTCGATCACGGCATGGATCCGGCGTCCGAGCGCATCGCCGCCGGCAAGCCTGGCGCCGGCACCATCGTGCTGGACGCGAAGCACCGCGCCGGCATGCTCTCCATCGAAATCAGCGACGACGGCAAGGGCGTGGACCTGGAAAAAATCCGCGCCCGCGTCGTCGAGCGCAAGATGGCCAGCGCGCAGATGGCGGCCTCGCTGTCGCCGGCGGAGCTGATGGAGTTCCTGTTCCTGCCCGCCTTCAGCCTGAAGGAAAACACCACCGAGATTTCCGGGCGCGGCGTCGGCCTGGACATCGTGCATGAAACCATCCGCTCGCAGAACGGCACGGTGCGCATCGAATCGGAGCTGGGCGCCGGCTTCCGCACCTACATCACGCTGCCGCTGACGCAATCGATCGTGCGCGCGCTGGTGGTCGACGTCAAGGGCGAGGCCTACGCCGTGCCCATCGTGCAGGTGGAGCGCGTCATCAAGGTGCCGCAATCGGCCATCCACACGCTCGAGAGCAAGCAGTTCTTCGATTTCGGCGGCGAGCATCTCGGCCTGGTCTCGGCGGCGCAGGTGCTGGAGCTCGGCGAGAGCGACGCCGGCGGCGCCGAGCTGGCGGTGGTGGTCATCGGCAGCGGCGCGCGCCGCTACGCGCTGGTGGTCGACACCATACGCGGCGAGCAAAGCCTGGCGGTGCAGGCCATCGACCCGATCTTCGGCAAGATGCGCGACATCTCCTCGGCCGCGCTGCTCGACAACGGCGAGCCGGTGCTGATCCTCGACGTGCCGGACCTGTTGCTGTCGATCGACAAGCTGCTGCACGAAGGCGGCCTGCATCAACTGGCCAAGTCCGACCAGGCCGAGCGCCGCAGGACCAAGCGCATCCTGGTGGTCGACGACTCGCTCACCGTGCGCGAAATGGAGCGCAAGCTGCTGATGGCGCGCGGCTTCCTGGTCGATATCGCCATCGACGGCATCGACGGCTGGAACGTGGTGCGCAGCGGCGACTACGACCTCGTGATCACCGACGTCGACATGCCGCGCATGGACGGCATCGAGCTGGTGACTCTTATAAAGAAAGACATTCACTTACATAAACTGCCAGTCATGATAGTCTCTTACAAAGATCGACCGGAAGACCGCGCGCGCGGTCTCTCGGCCGGCGCAGACTATTACCTGACCAAGGGCAGTTTCCATGACGAGACGCTGCTCGACGCGGTCAGCGATTTAATTGGAGACGCACGTAGATGAAGATCGCCATCGCCAACGATGTCGCCATGGCGGCCGAAGCGCTGCGGCGCGTGGTTGCCAGCACCGCCGAGCACCAGGTGCTGTGGATCGCCCGGACCGGCGTGGAGGCCGTGCGCATGTGCGCCGACAATCGCCCCGACCTGATCCTGATGGACCTGAACATGCCGGAGATGGACGGCGTCGAGGCGACCCGCATCATCATGGAGCAAAGCCCGTGCGCGATCCTGGTGGTGACCGGACGGCCGCAGGACAACGTCAACCAGGTGTTCCGCGCGCTGGGCGCCGGCGCGCTGGACGTGACGGCGACCCCGGTTCTGCAAGGCCAGCCGGGCGGCGACGCCGAGCTGCTGGCCAAGATCCGCACCATGGACAAGCTGATACGCCACAGCGGCGGCAACCAGGCGATGCTGCCTCGCACAGCCGCCGCCGCCAATGGCAACGGCCACGCGGCGGCGCCGGACGCGCCGGAGCGCGTCACCGCGCTGCTGGCGATCGGCGCCTCGACCGGCGGCCCGGTGGCGATCTCCAAGCTGCTGGCCGGCTGGACGCCGCCGCGCGGCTGCGCCGTTGTCGTGGTGCAGCACATCGACCAGCACTTCGCCGACAACTTCGCGCGCTGGCTCGCCGAGCAGCTGGAGATGCCGGTGCGCTCGGCCGAGGAAGGCGACGAGCTGGTGGCCGGCACGGTGCTGATCGCCAAGAGCAACGACCACCTGACGCTGGATCAAAACAACCGCTTGCGCTACGATGCCAATCCGAAGGAGTACGCCTACCGTCCGTCGGTCGACGTGTTTTTCCACTGCGTGGCGCAGCACTGGAAAGGCGACACCATCGGCGTGCTGTTGACCGGCATGGGCCGCGACGGCGCCGAAGGCCTGTTGGCGATGCGCCGCGCCGGCCAGACCACCATCGCCCAGGACCAGGCCAGTTGCGCGGTGTACGGCATGCCGCGCGCCGCCGCCGAGCTCGATGCGGCGCAAATGATTTTACCGCTGTCGAAGATCGGACCGATCTTGCGCAGCACCCTGGGCGGACGCGCCTGACCTACATAGAGAACACTGATGTCCGAAGCAACCGTCATACCCTCCGATCCCGAAAACGCGCTGCCCGCCTTCAAGGTGCGGGTGCTGCTGGTCGACGACCAGCTGATCATCGTCGAAGCGGTGCGCCGCATGCTGAGCGACCAACCCGACATCGAATTCCACTACGTGACCGACGCCACCAAGGCGCTGGAGACGGCGCTGCAGCTGCAGCCGACGGTGATCCTGCAGGACCTGGTGATGCCGTCGATCGACGGCTTCGGCCTGATCGCGCTGTACCGCGACGACCCGGCGCTGCGCAACGTGCCGGTGATCGTGCTGTCGGCCAAGGAGGACCCGAAGCTCAAGGCGCACAGCTTCGCCACCGGCGCCAACGACTACATGGTCAAGCTGCCGGACAAGCTGGAACTGCTGGCGCGCGTGCGCTACCACTCGGGCGCGCACATCAGCCGCCTGCAGCGCGACCAGGCCTTCCGCTTCCTGCGCGAGAGCCAGAAGCAGCTGGCCGACGCCAACATCGAACTGCAAAAGCTGGCGGCGCTCGACGGCCTGACCGGCATCGCCAACCGCCGCCGCTTCGACGACACCATGCGCATCGAATGGCAGCGCGGCCAGCGCGACAAGAAGCCCTTGACGCTGCTGCTGTGCGACGTGGATTTTTTCAAGCTGTATAACGACAGCTTCGGCCACCTGGCGGGCGACTTGTGCCTGAAGAAGGTGGCCGCCGTATTAACCGAACACCTGAAGCGACCGGCCGACCTGGCCGCGCGCTACGGCGGCGAGGAATTCGCCATTATCCTGCCGGAGACCGCATTGACTGGGGCGCTGATCGTGGCCGAGTCGTGCCGCCGCCACCTGGAACAGCTCGCGATCGAAAACCCGCAGTCCGACACCGAACTGTCTTCGGTGACGATGTCGATCGGCGTGGCCAGCGTGGTGCCGTCGTCCACCTCCAGCGTCGATGAGCTGATCGAGCTCGCCGACCAGGCGCTGTACGCCGCCAAGCGCGGCGGCCGCAACCGCGTGATGAACGCGCACGACCTGCCTGGTCCCACCACCCCAGTATAAACCGCAAGGAAAACCGCAGCATGAGTGCACAAATCGAGCAAGTCAGCGTCGTCAAGAAATCGAATATCTACTTCGACGGCAAGTGCGTGTCGCACAGCGTCATTTTGGCCGACGGCAGCAAGAAAACCGTCGGCGTGATCTTCCCGTCCAGCCTGACCTTCAACACCGGCGCGCCGGAGATCATGGAAATCGTCGGCGGCGTCTGCAAGGTGCGCCTGGCCGGCGCCAACGAATGGAACACCTACGGGGTGGGCGACGAATTCAAGGTCGGCGCCAACACCAGCTTCGACATCGAAACGGTCGAAACGCTGGACTACGTCTGCCACTTCGGCTGACCTGCACCCCGCACGGCGGCATACCAGGGTCAGACCCCGTACGGGGTCTGACCCTTGCAGTGGCTCGGGGGTCAACGCTCAATCAAATGAACACCGGCTCCGGCTCCAGCAGCACGCCGTAGCGCGCCTCCACGTCGGCCTGTATCGCCTCGGCCAGCGCGACCACTTCGGCACCGGTCGCGCCGCCGTGATTCACCAGCACCAGCGCCTGCTTCGGATACACGCCCGCCGCGCCGAGGCTCTTGCCCTTCCATCCGCACTGGTCGATCAGCCAGCCGGCCGCCAGCTTCTCCGTGCCGTCCGGCTGCGCGTGATGCACCAGCGCCGGGAAGCGCTCCAGCAGGGCCGCGCACTGCGCGCCGCTCACCACCGGATTCTTGAAGAAGCTGCCGGCGTTGCCGATCACCGCCGGATCCGGCAGCTTGCGGCGGCGGATCGCGATCACCGTATCGGCCACCTGCTGCGCCGTCGGCGCGGCCAGGCCCTGCTCCGCCACCGCCTGCGCCAGTTCCGCATAGCGCAGGTTGGGCCGCCACTGCTTCGGCAACGCAAACGTCACATCAAGAATAATCAGCTGCCGACCATCGTCCTGCTTGAAGACGCTGTCGCGGTAGGCGAAGCGGCACTCGGCCGCCGTCATCTCGCGCGTGGCGCCGCTGGCCGGGTCGAACGCGGTCAGGCTGTGGAACACGTCCTTGGTTTCGAGCCCATACGCGCCGATATTCTGGATCGGCGCCGCACCGACCGTGCCCGGGATCAGCGACAGATTCTCCAGGCCGCCCATGCCCTGCGCCAAGGTCCACTGCACGAATTCGTGCCAGTTTTCACCGGCCGCCGCGCGCACGTAGTGAAACGCGTCATCGCCGCCGACCACCTCGCGGCCCCGCAGCGCGATGTGCAACACCAGCCCAGGATAGTCCCGCGTCAGCAGCAGATTGCTGCCGCCGCCCAGCACCAGCCGCGGCGAAGCGGCCCATATGGGATCAGCGAAAACGCCGAGCAGCTGCTCTGTTTCCGTCACCCGCAAATACGCTTGCGCGCTCGCGGCGATGCCGAAGGTGTTGAGGGATTGCAGGGGGAAATGGGCGGTGGGCTGTGGCGACATGGGAAAACCGATAAATTTCATCGATTATAGAGGCAAACCCATAAAAAACCACCGCGCATATGGCGGCGGCGGCCTCGTTGTCCGTTAAAATGTCAGACTTTGAAGCAGTGTACGAAAAGGAAATAGCCATGCCGTCGTTTGATGTAGTCTCTGAAGCCGATATGATCGAAGTGAAGAATGCTGTAGAGCAATCTCAAAAGGAAATCGCCACCCGTTTTGACTTCAAGGGTACCGGCGCCTCTGTCGAGCACAAGGAAAATGAACTGACCGTCGTTGCCGATTCCGAGTTCCAGCTGCAGCAAGTGCGCGACGTGCTGACCAACAAACTGGCCAAGCGCAAGGTCGACGTGCGCTTCCTGGAAGACGGCGACATCAAGAAGATCGGCGGCGACAAGGTCAAGCAGGTCATCAAGGTCAAGAACGGTATCGAATCGGACGACGCCAAGAAGATCGTGCGCGTCATCAAGGACAGCAAGATGAAGGTGCAAGCCAGCATCCAGGGAGAATCGGTCCGCGTGACCGGCGCCAAGCGCGACGACCTGCAGGCCGCGATGGCGATGCTGCGCAAGGATGTTCCCGACATGCCGCTGGAATTCAACAACTTCCGCGACTGATCCCCGTGCGCGCGGCAGGCGCCGCGCCGTCACAAAGCTGTAGTACGCATGGAGTAGAATTAAACGGAGCTCCATGTAGCGTACTACCGCGCGATCGCTTCACCGCAACGCGCCGGCACGTCCGGCACCAACCTCGGTAGTCTAAGGATAGCAATGAAACGTGTTGATGATTTCCGCCTGCGATTTGGCAAAAATGAGTATGTGCCCATCATGGTCGGCGGAATGGGTGTGGATATTTCGACGTCGGAATTAGCGCTGGAAGCGGCCCGCCTCGGCGGCATCGGTCACATCTCCGACGCCATGGTGGAGGACGTGTCGGACCGCAAGTTCGACACCAGCTTCGTCAAGGACAGGACCAAGCTCTACAAGTTCAACATCAACAACTCGGACAAGTCCGTGGTGCAGTTCGACCTGGAGCGCCTGGCCGACGCGCAGCGCCGCCACATCGGCGCCACCATGGCGGCGAAAACCGGCCCGGGCCTGATCTTCGTGAACTGCATGGAAAAGCTGACCATGAACGGCCCGCGCGAAACCCTGCGCACCCGCCTGAACGCGGCGCTCGACGCCGGCATCGACGGCATCACGCTGTCGGCCGGCCTGCACTTCGGCTCGTTCGCGCTGATGGCCGACCACCCGCGCTTCCGCGAAGCCAAGCTCGGCATCATCGTCTCGTCGGTGCGCGCGCTGCAGATCTTCCTGCGCAAGAACGCCAAGCTGGACCGCCTGCCCGACTTCATCATCGTCGAAGGCCCGCTGGCCGGCGGCCACCTCGGCTTCGGCATGGACTGGGCCGAATACGACCTGATGGCCATCACCCAGGAACTGCTGGCCTACCTGAAGGCCGAGAACCTGGACATTCCGCTGATCGCGGCCGGCGGCATCTTCACCGGCAGCGACGCGGTGCGCTTCCTTGAAGCGGGCGCGGCCGGCGTGCAAGTGGCGACCCGCTTCACCGTCACCCACGAATGCGGCCTGCCGGCCAAGGTCAAGCAGGAGTACTACAAGGCATCGGAAGAGGACATCATCGTCAACGGCGTCTCGCCGACCGGCTATCCGATGCGCATGCTGAAGAACACGCCGGCGATTGGCGCCGGCATCCGTCCTGGCTGCGAATCCTACGGCTACCTGCTCGACGCGACCGGCAACTGCGCCTACATCAATTCGTACAACCGCGAAGTGGCGGCGCATCCTGAGCAGAAGACCGTGGTGGTGATGGACAAGACCTGCCTGTGCACGCACATGCGCAACTTCAACTGCTGGACCTGCGGCCATTACACGTATCGCCTCAAGGACACCACGCACAAGAAGGCGGACGGCGAGTACCAGCTGCTCACGGCCGAGCACGTGTTCAAGGACTACCAGTTCAGCGTGGACAACCAGATCGCCCTTCCTGAAAAAGAAGAGATCTGAATGAAAAACGGCGCTCAGTGAGCGCCGTTTGTTTTTTAGCCTTCCGAATTTATTCGGGCAATCAAGGCTTCCAATACTTCCTCGGAACGTTCGTTGTCGACCTGGCAGGTGCCGGCGTTCTCATGCCCGCCGCCGCCGTATTCCAGCATCAGCGCGCCGATGTTGGTCTTCGAAGTGCGGTTCAGGATCGACTTGCCGGTGGCGAACACCGTGTTCTGATTCTTCAGGCCCCACAGCACGTGGATCGAGATATTCGTCTGCGGGAACATCGCGTAGATGATGAAGCGGTTGCCGGCGAAGATCACCTCCTCGTTGCGCAGGTCCAGCACCACCAGGTTCTTGTGGATGGTGGCGCAGCGGCGAATCTGTTCCTTGCACTTCTCGCTGTGCTCGAAATACAGCTCCTTGCGCTCCTTCACGTCCGGCAAGTCCATGATCTGCTCGATCGTATGGTTTTTGCAGGCGTCGATCAGGTCCATCATCAGGTTGTAGTTCGAGATGCGGAACTCGCGGAAGCGGCCCAGGCCGGTACGCGCATCCATCAGGAAGTTCAGCAGATCCCAGCCTTCCGGATTGAGCACTTCCTGCTCGTTGAAGCGCGCGGCGTCGCCCTTGTCGACCGCCGCCATCATGCCGTCCCACGACGCCGGGAAGACCTTGTGGCCGCCGTAGTAATCGTAGACCACGCGCGCCGCCGACGGCGCGTCAGGATGGATCACGTGGTTGGCGCGCTCGCCCGTGTTGCGGATGGTTTCCGACAAATGGTGGTCGAACGCAATGTGCACACCCGCCACGAACGGCAGGTTGGTCGTAATGTCGTTATCGCTGATGGCGATCTTACCGTCTTGCATGTCCTTCGGGTGCACGAACAGGATCTCGTCGATCATGTCCAGGTGCTTGAGCAGCACCGCGCACACCAAACCGTCGAAATCGCTGCGCGTCACTAAGCGATACTTTTTTGCTTCTGCCATGGAGTTACCTCAGGTGGATTGGACACTGATTAATGATACAACCCAATTGCATGTCTGCCCAGAAATTGTGGTGTCTAGTTGCATTAAGTCACATGACCCACCATCGAACAGGGGTAAGCTCGATCACCGCACCTGTCCTGGGAGAGTCCATGAACCTTCGTCTTGCGATATTTGCCCTCGCCGCCAAATACGAGCTGTCCCCCGCAGCCACCGCCAAATTTCAGCGGCTGGCCAATCTTGGCGCCCAACCACCCGCCTTATCGGAAAAATTAACCATTGGCATGGCTGTGCTGGGCGCGGCCCTGGGGGGATTCGGCATCCTGTTATGGATAGCCGCCAACTGGGAATCGTTACCCCGTTTCGGCAAGTTTGCGTTATTGCAGTCGACGCTGGCCTGCATGCTCGTCGGCGCATGGCGCCGCCCGTCCGCCAGACTGCCGCTTTCGTTGCTGGGTTTTCTGACCTGCGGCGGCTTGTTCGCATATTTTGGCCAGACTTACCAGACCGGCGCCGATCCCTGGCAACTGTTCGCATTGTGGGCCGCGCTCACCTTGCCGCTGTGCCTTGGCGTGCGTCACGATGCGCTGTGGACTGCATGGACACTGGTCGGGCTCACGGCCGCCCTGCTCTGGTCGCAAACACCCGCCGGCGTATCGTGGCAGCGGTCGCCATACCAGAGCAGCCTGGGCTCGTGGGTGCCAGCGATAGCGATGGCATTTGCGTTCAGGTTCGCTCCAAAAGATAAGCCAGGGGCGGGCTTGTGGCCGATGAGGCTTTGCATGATCTACGCCACCATCGGCTTGGGATGGACCGCTGTATGGAGCTTGTTCAACGATGACAGCAAGGGCGTCTATCCGATCGCCCTGATTACTGTGGTCGGCATGATCTACGCGTTTAGCCAGCGCCGGATGTTCGACGTATTCGTCATCAGCGCGCTGGGCTTGGCTGCCAATGTATTGCTGGTATCGGCATTGGCCAAGTTGCTGTTGAACGGCGTAAGCGAAGGATTAACCCTCGCGATTCTGATACTGGGCGGTTTGGCGGCCAGCTTACTGGCCGGAACCGTCAAATTAATTCTGCATCTGCTGCGTGCTCAGTCGAAGGAGCATTTAGCATGAGTAAGGAACGCTTGGGAGAACTCATCCAGTCCGCCTCAGCGCGCGGCCTGCTTGCTTCAGACGCCACGCCCGATTATGTCGAACGCCCGTGGCCCATCGTGTTAATGACGGGAATCGCTGCATGGCTATCCGCGATTCCCCTGGTCGTCGGCATTTACTTGATGTTCGGCGATGCGCTTACCAAAGGGCCGCTTGTCTACGTCCTTGGAGCAACATTCATCGGTGCCACCGTTATTTTTTTGCGCAGCCTTGATCCATCCAAATTCCTTGAACAACTAGGACTTCCTGCTTTGCTGGTGGGTGGCGCCATGCTCGCCTTCGGGCTATACCGTGACATGCCTCCGGCGGCTGCCGCTGCTGTGCTGACGCTCGTAATCGTTTGCGTAACATGGCTTGTACCATACAACTGGCTGCGCGTGCTTCTGGGCGCACTGGCTTGCGCGTCATTCATGATGATCATGACGGACGATGATGGCTACCGCTCCATCATCCCTACTTTGGGCGGCGTTTATGTCGCGTTGATAATCTGGCTGGCAAGCATGATGCTGCTGGATGCCGAACTGACTGCCAGCATCCGGCCGGGCGACTTGCTTGCCCTGGAATCCGTATCGATCGGCTGGGGCGCGATGATCTTGCTGGTCCTGACCACGAGTTCCGGCCCCAGCTTCCTGGTCGGCGCATCGCTGGACCATTTGAGAAGCATCGGCAGCGGCTCACTTGGACTCCACGACACCCTGCCAAATGCGTTGTCGATGGTCATGGCCGTCGGTGGCGCCGGATGGCTCGCGTACCGCTGGCCAGCCTCACGTGCACCGCATATCCTGGCTGGCGCCGCTCTATTGGTCGCCATCTCCTGCCTAAGCTCCACGCTTGGCGGCGCATTGGCAGTGCTGGCGATCTGCATCACCAGCGGGCGCTGGCGTCTGGCCCTGGGGAGCGCTGTTGCGGCCACCTGGATCGCCGGCAGCTTTTATTATGACCTCACGCTGCCACTGTCGACCAAAGCCGTCGTCATGGCAGGTTTGGGCACCACATTCGGTTTGCTGGCATGGATGAACTGGCGACGGCCTCAACCCGCAGCGTCAGCGCCCATCGAGGTCAGGACAGATAGCCCATGGCGGCAAGCCGGCATCGCCGTGTCGCTTGCCGCCACGTTGATTTCTGCAAACGGAGCAATCTGGCAGAAAGAGAACTTGATCAGCACAGGCAGGCCGATATTCATGGCGCTGGCGCCCGTTGATCCGCGCTCCCTCATGCAGGGAGATTACATGGCGCTGAATTTCGACATGCCGGCGCTGGACAACGCCAAACTGAATACCGCGCGGCGCATCAAGGTCGTTGCGAAAGTTGATGCGCGCAACGTCGCCATCATGCAGGGGATAGACACGGGAAAACCAGTAGCCCCGGATGAAATCCTGATCGAGCTGCTGCACACCGGCGGCGGACTGCGCCCCGCCACCGACGCATGGCACTTCAAGGAAGGTGAAGGAGAACGCTGGGCCAAAGCCAGGTACGGTGAATTCCGCATCGACGGCCAAGGCCGCGCATTGCTGGTCGGCCTGCGTGGCGCCAACCTGGAAAAGCTGTAGATGCGAAAAAGCCCGCTCAGATCACTGAGCGGGCTTTTTCTGTATAACTAGCTTGACGATAACCTACTTTCACACTGGTTGCAGCACTATCATCGGCGCAGAGTTGTTTCACGGTCCTGTTCGGGATGGGAA
>Ga0247812_10000978_pt1 | contig 16298 bp, 6 predicted proteins | sample UWRJL149409B1_FD_178011 | JGI IMG/M metagenome (GOLD analysis project Ga0247812, IMG submission 178011) | Plant litter microbial communities from Arlington Agricultural Research Station in Wisconsin, United States - UWRJ-L149-409B-1 | ecosystem: Environmental > Terrestrial > Plant litter >...
AGGCTTCGGCTTTTGTACCACCCCATGATGTCGAAATTAAACCAATTGGAACTCCTAGCTTTTGATACAAATCTCTTCCAAAAAAATAGGCAACAGCTGAAAAATTTTTTATTGAATTAGGTGAACATGCCGCCCAGCTCCCTGAAACATCGTCAAGCGGTTTTGGAGAAGCGTTAGTCAAAACAGTGAACAGCCTGATAGCAGGATAATTGGCGTTTTTAATTTCTTCCTGATAATTGACAACTCCGGTTTTCCATGTTTTTTCTTCTTTTCCAACAGGAAAATACATGTTCGACTGTCCGGAACAAATCCATACTTCTCCAATGAGAATGTTATTGAGTTCGATTCTATTGGAAGCAGTAATAATTATCGAATACGGTTTTTGGCTGCCTTGTGGCGTATCTACCGGAACCTTCCAATTTCCATCTGGATTCGCTATAATTTGAATAGCATCATTTTGCCAGCCGGGCTGAATAGTTATTTTTTCGTTTGGAGATGCCCATCCCCATAAATTGACTTTTGCATTTTGCTGCAAAACCATATTGTCACTAACCAAAGCAGGTAATTTAACCTGAGCATTGATAAGTTGAATATTTAAGAATATTAAAAATAAAAACAGATTTTTTAAATACATCATGAGCATTAATTTATACTGGAGCTTTAAAGATAAGGTACTAAATCGATATCGGTATCCTGCCCTTCCATGCTGAAATAAAAAAAGGCAATAACAAATGTTACTGCCCTTAAAATTAAAACCACTTAATTTTTATCAATTACTATTAAAAGTCCAAACTATCTTTTGAAAAATTTAATATTCAAATTTATTCATTAAGTCATTGATAACAATCCTGTTGTAACCTGCTTATTAAATAAAAAACCGTCTCAAATTAAGACGGTTTAAAAAAATAAAAATGTATTAATAACCAGGATTCTGCATCGCATCTTTTTCTGCAGCAGTTAATGGTCGTCCGTTTGCATATATACCATCAAGAAAAGTTTGAGGAATAGGTCGTAAAACATGAAAATCCTGAACGTTTAGAGCCGCTTCTATATTATAAGCTTTTGCTCTTGCAACCAAAGTTTTAGTTCTGCTTAAATCCTGCCAGCGATGAAATTCCCCACAAAGCTCTCTTGTACGTTCATTGAGCACTAAGCATAACATACGATCATAATCACTTCCATACCCTAATTTTGTAATGACAGCCATATCTTCTGCAGGCAAGGCACTAATACTAGTAATATTTAAATTAGTAGCTGCTGTTGTAGCTGCTATATTATTAGATTCATAATACGAATTTTGAGGGATATATGAAATCGGAATCCCAGCCTGACCTGCAGCTGTCCATGCTGCCGATCCATCTGCATAAGCTGCACGATTTTCACCAGCTTTATAAGCACCACGATTTCGAACAGCATTAATGTATGGTAAAGCATCAGCAAATGTTGCCGCACCCTGTTTTGCCAAACGCACTTTTGCTTCGGCAGCTATTAAATAGGTATCTGCAGAACGCGCTAATATAATATCTCTAGAACCTCTTTGGCTTGTTAAATCGATTCTTGATCCATCCATATATTTACTTAAAGACGGAAACCTTACATCTGCCATTAAACCAACATTATCTGCCGCATATTGTACATAAACACTAGGGATTTTTTTTACGCCTCCCGGAATGAGATAATTTGTATTTTTAGTCTTAGCAAAACGAGTATCACTCGGAGCATTCATTATATAGATAATACCTAAGTCACCATTTACATAATCCGATCCAGTTGACTTGTTATTAACAATACTTTTTGTCTGAAAGCTTTTCCAAAAACGGGAATCATTAATCTTATCAAACACATCATAAGTAAAATATGTCGGAGCCAGACGGCTAAATGGTCTTCCTCCTGCCAGATTACGCTTCATTTCAGGCAACTGATCATAAGTTGAAAGAAAATACAAATGTTGCCAGTTTGAGCCTGTATTTAACTGGCTTGAGTTAAATTGGCCTGCTAATATTATTTCTGATAATTTTTCATTAGCCCCATCTGGGGCAGTAAAATTCCATAAATCAACATAGTTAGGTGCTAGAGGATGATGTGCAATAACTTCATCTGACAATGTAACTACTTTTTGAAGATCAGCAGTTTTTGTAGCCGAATTCCAGCTATCGTTTATTTCACTGGCACGAGACAAATAAGCTTTTGCCAAATAATGCGCAGCAGCATCTTTTGTTATTTTTGCTGATCCGCCCGCATTATCAAGTAAGTCATATGCCTGCGTAAAATCGGCTATGATTTGTGTAAAAACTTCTTCGGCCGTAGCTCTTTTAAATTCTACTTCAACAGTAGTGCTCAAATCTAATTTTAATGGAACACCACCATACTGGCTAACTAATTTTAAATAATTGAAAGCTCTTAAAAAATAACCTTCTCCTAAGGCTCTTTTTTTGATAGCATCATTATTTGAAACAATTGCTGTGGCAGATTCAATTAATTGATTCGCATTACCAATTGCAACATACAAATTATCCCAATTGGTATTGGCTGCAACAGTATTTGCATTCGAAACCGTTACAAAAGAATTCAATCCTGATGCATAGGAATTCCAAATGTGATTTGAAGGATCTCCTCCTGCATGAAACTCATCAGTACCAGACTGAGTAGCGGTAAGAGGCACTTCTAATGCAAATTCTAAAGCAAAAGACTGATAATAAGTTCCAACTGCTAAAGCCTGAATACCAGCTTCGGTTTTGTAATAATCTTTAGTGTAAGCTGTCGTGAGCTTTTCATCCAAAAAGTCATCACTGCAAGAAGTACTTAATACTAATGCTGAAATGAACATCAAATTAATATATAGTGTTTTATATTTTTTCATAATTGTCATTATTAAATTTTAATTTTAAAGCTCAACGTTTAGACCTAAAGTAAACCCTCTGTTAGAAGCGGTTGACTGTGTATCAAAATCCATCCATTTTACTTTATTATAAATCATACCCGGATTCATAACCTGAAAATAAAGTCTCAATTTTGAAACTCCCGCTTTTTCAGCCATTTCATTTGTAAAATTATATCCCAAAGATATATTTCGTATTTTTAAGAAATCACCATCACGATAACCTAAGATTGGAAAAAAAGAATCGCCTGTACCCGCAGAATAAATTGGTTTTTGATATTCAGCATTAGTATTGTTATCTGTATAGTAATCAATAGATCTTTGACTACCCTTAGCACCGGAATTTTCTCCACTTGTATTATATAGATACCCCATACGGCCATAGACAAAGACTGATAATTCTACATTTTTATATCTGAATGTATTGGTTAATCCGACAATATATTTAGGATCAGCACTGCCGATTATAACACGATCATTATTAGCATCAATTTTATAATCGCCATTTTGATCCTGAGGTCTTGCATTACCGAATGAAAATCCTGCACCATTAGCATTAAATTTTGCCATTTCTGTTGCATCTTCCGGTTTCCAGATCCCATTTGACTTGTATCCATAAAGTACATTTTGTGGCTGACCTATGAATAGATTATTGTTGATATCATCGAATTTACCATTTGCCAATGCCACAATGCTGCTTTGTTGATAAGAAAAACTTAAATTTGAACTCCATTCAAAATCCTTAGCTTTAACATTTACTGTATTTAATGTAAGTTCAACCCCTTCACCTTCTGTCTCACCAACGTTTTCAAAAGTATCTCTATACCCTGTAGGTGTGGGTACACTTCTTCTTAACAATAAATCTGTTGTATCGCTGGTGTAATACTCTAAAGTTCCCGATATTCTGCTATTGGCAAAAGAGAAGTCAATACCATAGTTGATTTGTTTTGTTTTTTCCCATCCTAAATCCGGATTTCCTAAAGTTGCATTATTTACTAAACCGGAACCGTTAGGATAAACAATACCAGCTAATGGAGGTTGTGTAGAATAAGGATCAACTGCAGCATTACCGGTAACTCCAAAACCTACTCTAAGCTTTAACTGATCTATCCACGAAACATCACTTAAAAAACTTTCCTGATTCATGTTCCATGCTAATGAAGCACTTGGGAAAAAGTCCCATTTTTTTCCATCTGCTAATTGTGATGCTCCATCATAACGTCCGGATGCAGTTAGCAAATATTTATTATCATATCCATAAGTTACCCTTCCCATATAAGACAACAAACCTGACTCAATTATATTAGTAGAATAGTTACTAAGAGTTACATTAGAAGGAGTTAAAGCATTCCATTTGTTCTCAGGGTTTTTAACGTCATTAGCAGCCATCATACTGTCTTCATATTGATATCCTGTTTTACTCTGTAAAAAAGTAAAACCTAAATCGTGTTTTCTAAAAGTCTTATTGTAAAAAAGCAAGTTATCCAACGTATAGGATATTGTTTGTGCCTTTATCAATGAAGCAAAACTTGTTCCTGAACGAGCGGCAGATCTAGCATCCAAAAATACTCCATTGCGATATGAAGTAAGGTCTGGTCCAAAATTCAATCTGTATTTTAAACCATCCAGCACCGGAATAAGTTTACCTAAATCCACTTGAGAATAAAAACTACCAAAAGCTCGCACCGTTACACGCTGATCCTGAGAATATTTATCTTCGTCAATAACCGTTCTAATGGTATTATCTCCACCAGGATTATCAATTCGATTACCATTACTATCATACGGAACAGCATATGGAAGATTAAGACGTGCAGAATTATATATTCCAGTTGTACTACTTACAGCTGATCTTCCTATATTGGATTGTCCATACTCATTTATACTGTAACTCGTATTAAGATTAGCTCCCATAGAAAACCAATCTGTTGCTGTAATATCTACATTGGCAACACCATTATAACGTTTAAAGCTTTGCCCCTTTAAAACACCTGTATTTCCGGTATAACCAAACGAACCATACCCCTTCATTTTTTCGGTTCCTCCACTAACAGCTACAGTATGCTGTTGCGTGATTCCTGTACGGGTTACAAACTTAGCCCAGTCTGTTGTAGCTACTTTTGAACCATCCCATGTACCGCCTTCCCATCCTTTTGCAATATTTGCCCAGGCAGATGGATCTGCGGATTTTAAAAAAATTAATTCATCGTTGGCAATAGTAGGTGCATCTCCTTTTGGGAAAGCTGATGGATTAGAATAGTATCTTGCCCATCTTCGAAAATCAATATATTCACCAGCAGACATCATTGGCGCATTTTCATTAATTTCCTCTGTAGTGAGCGCAGTGCTGTAGTTTAATGTAAATTTACCATTTTTACCTTTTTTAGTGGTTACAATAATAACCCCATTTGCTCCACGTGAACCATAAATTGCAGTTGCAGATGCATCTTTTAAAACATCAATAGACTCAATATCGTTAGGATTCAAAAAATCAATGCCTCCTGCATTTGAATCACTGACATCAGTGACAGATTTACCTAATGCTCCTGCCAATGGCTTTGAATTATTAATTGGAACTCCATCAACTACATAAAGTGGCGAGTTTGAAGCAGAAATAGATCGGGAACCACGGATTGTTACTTTTCCAACAGTACCAGGGCGTTCATTTGAAGAAATATCAACACCTGCAGCTTTTCCCTGCATAGCCTGTACAGCATTTTGAACTGGCCTGGAATCTATTACTTCAGAACTTACGCTGACAATAGATCCTGTTAAATCCTTTTTCTTTCTTACCCCGTAACCAACAACAACAACTTCCTCAAGAGAGTTATTATCTTCCTTCAATACAACATTATAAACGGCTGATTCACGAACCGTTATTTCTTCATTTTTAAAACCAAGGAAACTATAAATCAGGACAGATCCGGATGATACACTAATGGTGTAACTTCCATCCATATCACTACTAGTACCTTTTTGAGTTCCTTTGATAAGTACATTGGCACCAGGTATTGGTAATCCAGAGGCATCTTTTATAACACCTTTAATTACTTTGCTTTGTGCATAGGCTGAAACGTTTAGAAACGTTATCATTGCCAAAACAAGCAAAAGACAGAATTTGTTTTTCATAAAATTAAATTTGGTTGATTAATTAGCATAACCAAATTTATTTAGAAGATATCCCGCCACTATCCTGTACTATCCTGTTAAATATCGTTCTATATTATTAATTATCAATATTTTATAATAATATATTAAGTTTTTTTTAACCAATAAAAACCTAATGGATTATTTTGATGATAATATGATAAAATAACAAAAAGTTAATTTCGTTTTTTTATTATTTTATTAATAAATAATAAAACATAATAAGTTAATAAATAACTATCATTACGTAAAAAAAAACCGCCTCATAAAATATGAGACGGTTTCTTCAAAAACAAAAACTAAACAGATTTTTTAATTATACCCTGGATTTTGCATATTTGTTTTTTCATCAGGAGTCAATGGAATTCCATTTTTTGTAGATGAATCTAAGAACGATTGCGGAATAGGACGAATTGCATGATGTTCTTTAATATTTGGTGCCGCTTCATTATTAAAAGTCTTCGTTCTTTGTATCAAAGTTTTAGTTCTTGCCAAATCAACCCATCTGTAAAATTCTCCCAATAATTCTCTTGCCCTTTCATTCAAAATAAAATGAATAAACATTTGAGGTTTTGAAGTAACTCCCGCAGGATAAAGTTCTTTAGCTGATTCAACAGTTCCATCAGTAAAAGATGCTTCAGTTGCTACCATGCTTGATACTGTACTTGTCGTTTCAGTTGTAGGGACATTTTCAGAAATATAATATGCGAAGCCTCTATTCTGGCCTGCCTTGTAAGCTGCTCTGCTTCTTAAAGTATTTAAATAAGTCAGTGCTTTACTATAATTACCTTGTCTGCCATATGCTTCGGCAGCTATAAGGTAAGTCTCTCCCAGCCTTGCTAATATTCCATCACGAGTACCTTTTGCCTCGCCTAGATTAGCTCTAAATGGATCATTATATTTGGACAATGATGGGTATGTACTTAAATCATAATCTGTTGCCTGAGCACCTGTTGAATTTACAGTATACCTTGCCAGTATAAGTGGTGCAAACGTATTTTTATAAGCAGCAGTAAAACGTGTATCGTTTTTACTATTTACAATCATTGCTACAGCAGTTTCTCCTATTTTAAACTTTGGCTGCCCTACTTGTGCAGGTGTAGGAGCATTGGCAGCTGTCCATTTAGGAATATTTGTACTATTTAAAGCACAAATATAAGTGGTCTGAAAACTTTTGTAAAATCTGGAGTCGGATTTCCTGTCAAAAATATCCATCGTATAATCTGTTGGTCTTAAACGTTGAAATTCTCTACCGTTTTCCAGGTTTCTAGTCATTCCAGGAAAATTTCTGTAAACAGACAAAAAGTACATATGTGTCTGATTACTATATCTTCCCTGAAGCGCTATTGTATTATCAAATTGAGCCGAAAGCAAAACCTCAGATATTGTTTCGTTTGGCGCATTTACTTTATTATAGTTAAATATATCCTGATAATCAGGAGCCAAAGTTCTGGATGAAATTACTAAATCTGCAAATTTACCTGCATTTTCTAAATCAGATCCCTGAGTAATATCTGCGTATTGCTCACTAGCTCTTGTTAAATACATCTTTGCTAAGAAATGTTGCGCCGCAGCTTTTGTGATACGGCCAGTTTGAGCAGGAGTTGCAGGTAAAAGACTTTCGGCTTTTAAAAAATCCTCTTCGATTAATTTGAACACTTCAGATGTAGAAGCTCTGGGAAATTCCGATACATCACTAGTAATAGGATTTATAGTTATTGGCACTCCTCCAAACTGAGTTACTAATTTAAAATAATTGAAAGCACGTAAAAAATGAAGTTCTCCTAATCTGGTATTTTTTAAAATCATATCAGAATCCGGAAGTACTGTTGGTATTTTTTGAATTCCAATGTTTGCTGTATTAATCTGTGCATACATATTATCCCAAAAAGGTTTCAAATTTGCCGTTTCTGCAGGTCCAAGTATAGCACTGTATGTGTTCCAGTGAACCTGATCTACTCCTCCTCCGTTTGTAAAAGTATCAGTTCCATAATCCGTCAATGCGTATGCCCATTCATAATTAAAATGAAAACGTAATCCTTCATAAGCACCGTTTACTAATTCTTCTATTCCGTCTGGTGAATCGTAGCGCTGTTGCGTCAATGTGGATACCATTTCTTCTTCAAGAAAATTATCACTGCAGGAATAGAAAAATCCAGTTACAACGAGCAGGACTGTTATTAATAATTTTTTCATTATTATAAGATTTAGATATTATATTTTTTTTTAAAAAGCAGCATTAAGTCCAATCACAAAACCTCTGTTCGTTACTGATGAAGCAGCACCATTTGTATAGCTTGAATCAGCATCTAAATAGCTGGTTTTTGAATATAAAAAAGGATTTAAAGCTTGTGCAAATAATTTTAATTTGGTCATACCTAATTTACTTATTACGTCTTTAGGCATATCATAACCAAGAGAAATATACCTTACTTTAACAAATGAACCATCTTGATAATTCATTGTACTGTAATGTATTGGCTGTCCACCATTATTATAATTAGCGGCAGGATACTCATTAGAAGGATTATCAGGTGTCCAGTAGTTTACCTTTCTCTCCACAAATTGACCTGATAATTCAGCAGCACCACCGTTTACAATTTGTCCCCATCTTGTAAATATAAAAGCAGAAAGCTCAAAGTTTTTATAATTAAAAGTGTTAATAAAACCTGCTGTCCATTTTGGATCATACTGACCAATAATTTGTCTATCATTATTAGCATCAATTCTTCCGTCGTTATTTACATCTTCAACGCGTATATCCCCAGCTTTGTAAGTAGAACCATTACTATTGTAAATTGCCATTTCAGCAGCATCTTCAGTTTGCCAAATTCCTATTTTTTTATAATCATATCTAATAGAAATTGGTTGTCCGATAAATCTATTATTCACAATATCATCAACCTTTCCATTTACAAGGGAAACAATTTCTGTTTTATTTTGTGTAAATGTTATATCAGATGTCCATCTAAAATCTTTGTTTTCCACATTTATAGTAGATAATTGCAACTCGACACCTTTATTTCTTGTTTTACCTGCATTAATAGTAATATTACCATATCCTGTTACTGAGTTAGGTGCTTTGTCCAATAAAATATCAAAAGTATCTGCTATATAATAATCAACAGAACCTGTAATACGTCCATTTAAAAAACCAAAATCAACACCAAAATTAAGCTGTTTTGTTTTTTCCCATCCTAAATCTTTATTTGGTATTGAACCTGTATTTGTTCCTTTAGGATCACCAGTTACAAATCCTTTTGCAGGAGTGCTTCCAAAAAGATATTGAGTTGCTACTAATCCTCCGGCAGTACCGTAAGGATCTACAGCCTGATTACCTACAGTACCAATACCTGCACGCAATTTAAGTTGTTCTATCCAGCTAACTTCTTTAAGAAAATTTTCTTCATTAACCTTCCATCCTAATGATGCCGAAGGAAAGAAATCCCATTTGTTTCCCTCACTCAATACAGATGAACCGTCATATCTCCCTGTTGCTGTAAATAAATATTTATCTGCAAAAGAATAATTGATTCTCGCCATGTAAGAATTTAAGCTTTGCTTTACATAACTAGAGCCCCAACCATCTAATGCACCTCTATTTGTAGAACCTAAGTTATACCATAATTGACTATCGTATGGAAGATCTGTTGCTGTCATTGTTGAACCTTCAGATTTTCTGTTAGAAGAACTTTGCAATAATGTCACACCAATACTGTGTTTGTCAATTTTTTTATCATAATAAATAAGATTTTCTAAAGTCCATGAAACATTTTCTACCTTATTTAAGCTTGCATAATTTGTTGAAGTTGCAGTTCCTCCCCTTATGCTTGATTCAGCAAATTGGAATTGCCCATTTCTCCAGTTTCTTATATCTGGCCCAAAAATTGTTTTAAATTTTAAACCTTGAGCCAATTTAATTTCAGCAAAGAAACTACCAAACATCCTCGAAGTTGTTCTTTCATTTATAACTAAATCCTTATCTCTAATTGGATTTATAACATTAATACTTCCTCCAGGATTAAAAATAAAGTTTCCATCTGCATCATAAGGCTGAGCAAAAGGAAATTGACCTCTTACAGCACCATATAACTGGGCTGAACCTCTGGATCCTGAACCTGTATATCCGTAATTTTGAATACTGTAATTGAAATTAATTGTCCCCCCCATTGTAAACCAGTCTGTTGCTTTTAACTCGACACTCAGCAAACCAGTATATCTTCTAAAATCCTGACCAGGAATTGTACCTGTTTGATTTAAGACTCCAGCAGATGCATAAGTTTTAATTTTATCAGTACCCATACTTATTCCAAGGGTATGATTTTGAATTACACCTGTCTGAACTACATCTTTAGTCCAATCTGTCGTTGGAATTTTTGAACCGTCATAAGCAGGAATTCCATTAGTTAAGACTGGAACTCGATTTGCTTTGTCAATCCAGGTGTAACCTGCAGAAATATTTTCCCATGCTGTTTTATCTGCTCCAAAATACTTAAAATCTAAATTTGGATCAGCATAATTCAAAGTATTCCCTGCGCCATCTTTATATAATCCTGCATAACGCAGGGCATCTCTTCTATATTCTGCATAACCGCCAGCATCATAATAATCTGCTAAATCAGTTAGAGTTTCAAAAGTTGTCGTAGAATCTAAAGTAATTTGAGCTTTTCCAGTTTTTCCTTTTTTTGTTGTAACCAGAATAACCCCATTTGAACCTCTTGAACCATAAATAGCAGTAGCCGAAGCATCTTTCAGGACTTCAATAGATTCCACATCGCTGGCGCTGAACATCTCGATACCACCAGATTGCAATGGAACACCATCTACAACATACAAAGGTCCATTTTCTCCACTTATAGATCTATTTCCTCTAATTCTGATGGAACCAATTTCACCCGGTCTTGAATTAGAACTAATATCTATACCTGCAACCTTTCCCTGAACACCCTGCAAAACATTTTGTATTGGACTTGCATTCAATTTCGCTGCATTTATACTACCAATAGCTCCGGTCACATCTGATTTCTTTTGAGTTCCGTAACCCACTACAACGATCTCATTAAGCTGGGATATTTCTTCAGCAAGCTTTACATTGATTTCTGAATTCTGACCAACTGTAACTTCTACCGTTTTTGATCCAGTAGAAGAAAAAACCAAAACCTGTCCAGCGCTGGCGTTGATAGAATACTTACCATCGAAGTCAGTACTTGTTCCCTGTTTAGTTCCTTTAAGAAGTACATTTGCCCCCGGTATCGGTAATCCGGTTACATCTGAAATTGTACCTTTAACCACTTTGCTCTGTGCATAACCTGATGTATGCATTAATGCAAAAAAGGTTAATAGTAAGAGAAGACTAAATTTGTTTTTCATAAAAAGTTAATTTTTGGTTAATTTATTAGTTAGTTCAAATTTATCCAGATGCAACCTGCACTCTATCCTGTACTATCCTGTTGGAATAGCTTTTTATCATCTTAGTTATCAATATTTTACAATAAAATTTCAATTTTTTTATTTAAAAAAACCTTTTAACAACTTGATTTTTAAGTTAAAGCATTTAAACGAAATAATAAATATTAAAACCAAAAAAAATGATATCTTTTTATAAATATTCTATTTTTTTAATATTAATAATACCAGAATTATACAATATATTTAATTCTTTTTTTACATTTCAACTATTAACAAAACCTTGAATCTCTTTTACCAACAAAAAAACCGCCTCATAAATAAGACGGTCTTCTCTTTAAAAACAAAAAATGTGGGGCAAAAGTTATTTTTGATTAATTATGCTTCAAATCTATTCAGAACATAAATTCACACCATCCTGTAGTGTCCTGCTAGTTTTCAATATTTCTATTCACTTTTAATATTTACTATAATCACAAACATTATATCGTACTGAAAAAACAATAGTTATACATAAATAATTAATTATAAATGTTTTTGAATGGATAATAATTTAAAAGAAAATAAATTATTCATAAAAGCATAATCTATTATTATTTAGCCAAATTGTTACTAATAACAAACAACAGGATGCCACAGGATAGCAAATTAGCAAAGTACATCTATTTTTACTTTTTTGGTGTCAATAAGAAACTTAATGAATATAATGAAACATTACATAAAAATATTTTATCTTTTATCTATCTGTCTTTCAAGTTTTATTTCCTACAGCCAGGAAAAGTCAGTCTCTCCATGGCCAAATTCCAGTAATATAAACCAACCTTGGGCTCGTTGGTGGTGGATGGGAAGTGCTGTTGATAAGCCTAACTTAAAAAAGAGTCTGGTCGATTTTCATAATGCCGGAATTGGCGGTGTAGAAATCACTCCTATATATGGTGTAAAAGGCGAAGAAAATAATTTCATTGATTATCTGTCTCCAAAATGGATGGAAATGCTGGATTATACTATTCATGTTTCGGATAGTCTTCATATGCAGGTTGACATGGTTTTAGGAACTGGATGGCCTTATGGAGGTTCGCATGTTACCCTGCCTCACGCAGCTACGAAACTGATTGTAGAAAAATATCAGCTAAAAAAGAATGAAACAATAGATAAAACTTTTAAACTTGAAGATACAAAGGAAAAGACTCCAGCAGAACTTTTATATGTAGTAGCTTACGGCAGCGATGGAAGCTATGTAAACCTAACCGAACAGTTAAAAAACAAAAATTCAAAACTAAGCGATAAAGGTATCGAAGGATCTTCTGTAGCATTACCTAATATAATAGAACCAAACAAATTAAAATGGAAAGCAAAAAAAACAGATTATACTATATATGCTGTTTTTAGCGGTAAAACCGGACAACAGGTAAAAAGATCTGCTCCTGGTGGGAAAGGATATACGTTAGACCATTATTCAGAAGAAGCCTTAAACGCTTATGTGGTGCCATTTAACAATGCTTTAAAAGGCCGTGAAGGGAAAATCAGGGCTATTTTTAATGATAGTTATGAAGTGTATGGAACTGATTTTACTCCGAATTTCTTTGAAGAATTCCAAAACCGAAGAGGTTATGATCTTAAAAAGCAATTGCCATTACTATTAAGTGAATCTGACAATGAAATTGCTAACCGAATAAGAAGTGATTACCGTCAAACCATAGCCGATTTATTATTGAACAAATTTGATAAGTCATGGACTAAATGGGCAAATTCAAAGAACTTCAAAACCAAGCTTCAGGCACATGGATCACCTGGAAATTTAATTGATTTATATGCTTCTGCAGATATTCCTGAATGTGAAACTTTTGGTTCTATGCCTTTTGATATTCCGGGTTTTAGACGTGAGAAAGAAGATATCCGTGAAGGCGATGCCGATCCTGTGATGCTTAAATTCTCTTCCTCAGCAGCACATATTTCCGGAAAAAACCTGGTTTCATCAGAAACTTTTACATGGTTAAGAGAACATTTTAAAACAGCTTTATCACAATGTAAACCGGAAGCTGAAGATTTAATGCTAAACGGAGTTAATCATATTTTTCTTCACGGTTCTACTTATTCGCCTGAAAGAGCCGTTTGGCCGGGCTGGAAATTTTATGCTTCAGTAAATTTTAATGCCAATAACAGTATTTGGGAAGATGCTCCTGCCCTGTTTTCTTATATCGCAAACTGCCAATCCATGCTGCAGCAAGGGAAATCAGATAATGAAATTTTACTTTACTGGCCTATTTTTGATACCTGGGACCAATATCATAAAGGAACTTTGTTTTTTCAATTCAAAATACATTCTTTAGATGAATGGCTTCATGGAACTCCTTTTTACAATGCCACAAAAGAATTAATGAATAAAGGCTACGGGGTCGATTTTATCTCCGATAATTTTATTGCCGAAGCAAAAGTAATTGATGGAAAAATTAGCCTGCCGGGCGGTACTTTTAAATCATTAATTATTCCGTCATGTAAAAAAATGCCTCTTGTAACTCTGCAAAAATTAATTGAATTACAAAAAGCCGGTGGTAATATTATTTTTCAGGGATTACCGGAATCAGTTCCCGGTTTTAATGATTATAAAAATCAGGAAGCAAAACTTCAATCTGTTTTAGCTGAAAATAAAGAAGTTATAAAACCTGTTTCGAATATTTTTGAAACATTGGAAAATGCTCAGATATATCCTGAAACACTTGTAAATACAGGTTTAAAATTCATTAGAAGAAATGTTGAAGGCGAAAAAATATATTATCTGGTAAATCATACACCAAAAACAATTGACGGGTTTATCCCGTTGGAAATTGGAAACAAAGAAGTAGTGATTTTTGATCCGTTAAACAGAAATTACGGAAACGCAATCGTTCAAAAAACAGCTAAAAACACTTTGGTGAAAATAAAAATCGATCCTGGACAGTCTTACTTTTTAAAAACAGAAAATACCGCTTCGCAAAAAAAATGGAACTATTATGAACCAACTGCTGATTCAATTCCATTAAAAGGAAACTGGAAAATTAATTTTGACAAAGGTGGCCCGAAATTACCTCCGACAGCTACTGTTTCTAATTTAGAATCATGGACAAAATTAAGCGCTGATGCCGAGGCTTTTTCAGGATCTGCAACGTACACTTTAGAATTTAATAACCCTAATTCTAAAACAGAATCGTGGAATTTAAATTTAGGCGATGTGCGCGAAAGCGCGAAAGTCTGGTTAAACGATGAATTAATTGGTACCGCTTGGTCAGTTCCTTATAAATTAAATATCGGAAAATTAAAACCAGGAAAAAACACTTTAAAAATTCAGGTAACCAACCTTTCAGCCAACCGAATCCGTGATAAAGAATTAAAAGGCGAAGAATGGAAGATTTTTTATGAAATCAATATGGTTGACAAAGACTATAAAAAATTCGATGCCACAAAATGGAGCCCGATGCCCTCAGGATTATTAGGTCCTGTTACTATCACGCCATTAAAACAACAAAACTAATTCCCTTCTAAAAGAATATAAAAATGAGAAAATTACTTTTATTGTTTGTAATATGTCTTTCATATACAAACACTACAAACGCACAACAGCCATTTGATAAAAAATTAGTGCTGAAACAAATGATTTTGGCCAATGATTATTTTATGCAAAAATGGCCGGAAACGGGCAAAACAATCATCACTAACAAGGAACGTCCAAGTAATATTTGGACACGTGGCGTTTATTATGAAGGATTAATGGCGTTGCACGAAATTTTCCCAAAAGAAGCCTACTACAAATATGCCTACGATTGGTCTGAATTTCATAAATGGGGATTTAATGGAGGAAACGTTACCCGCAATGCCGATAATTATTGTGCCGCTCAAACCTATATTGATCTGTATAATTTAGAGCCGGATGCAAAAAAATTAAAGAATACAAAAGCCAATATTAACATGTTGCTTAATACGCCTCAACTTGATGATTGGTCGTGGATTGATGCCATTCAGATGGGAATGCCGGTTTTTGCTAAGTTAGGAGTTCTTGAAAATGACAATCGCTATTACGAAAAGATGTACGAAATGTATATGTATTCCAGAAACAAACATGGTGATCACGGTCTTTTCAATCCAAAAGATGGTTTATGGTGGCGTGATGCCGATTTTGATCCTCCATACAAAGAGCCAAACGGTGAAGATTGCTACTGGAGCCGTGGTAATGGCTGGGTAATTGGTGCTTTGGCAAAAGTATTGACTATAATTCCTAAAAATGCGCCTCACAGAGAGCAATATGTAAAAGATCTAAAAGCGATGGCTGCTGCTTTGGTTCCGATTCAAAGAGCTGACGGATTCTGGAATGTAAGTTTGCATGATCCTACAAATTTTGGCGAAAAAGAAACTTCCGGAACTGCTTTGTTCGTTTATGGAATGGCATACGGAATCAACAGCGGAATCCTTAAAAAAGAAACGTATTTACCTGTAATTGAAAAAGCTTGGAATGCCATGACAAAAGATGCATTGCATGATACTGGATTTTTAGGATTTTTACAATCTACAGGAAAAGAACCAAAAGACGGACAGCCATTATCTTATGATAAAATCCCTGATTTTGAAGATTACGGATTAGGTTGTTTTTTATTGGCAGGATCAGAAATTTATAAAATGAAATAATTTGGGCGTGCCCCTCCCGAAAAGGTCGGTTCGGGCTGTAAGTTCCCGCTTCCCGATGAAAAATCGGGAGAGCTCCACTTCCATCCCTCACGCACACTAACCAAGAACTATCATGAAAAAAATACTCTTTTGTCTTGTTTTGATACTCTTTAATTCAAGTCTGTTTTCACAAGAATTTAAAAGAGAAAAATACAATTTCAATTCCGATTGG
>Ga0247812_10000979_pt1 | contig 16269 bp, 14 predicted proteins | sample UWRJL149409B1_FD_178011 | JGI IMG/M metagenome (GOLD analysis project Ga0247812, IMG submission 178011) | Plant litter microbial communities from Arlington Agricultural Research Station in Wisconsin, United States - UWRJ-L149-409B-1 | ecosystem: Environmental > Terrestrial > Plant litter >...
CTTGCCACCGCTCTCGGCGTCGACACCTTCGCGGAATCGGTCACGCCGTCCGAACTCGACGGCACCGAGCTGTGGGCCCTCAGTGCCCTGCACGGCCCGCGCATCGCGACGGCATGGGTCGACGGCCCGTCGCTCGCCGAGCTGCCCGGTCGCCTCGACCTGTGGCGGAAGCGGCTCGCTGCCTTAGCGCGCTAGCGTCAAGCGCTGGGTGACCAGCGCAGCGGCGACCGGCACGTGCGAGATGAGGATGACGGCCCGGTTCTGCGCCGCGGCCCCGTTCAGCAGGTCGACCATGAGCGCGTCGGCACGGTCGCCGTCGACGTTCGCCGTCGGCTCGTCGAGTACGAGGACCGGGAACTCGGCGAGCAGGGCACGCGCGAGGGCGATCCGCTGTGCCTGTCCGCCGGAGACGAGCGCGCCGCGTTCGCCGACGCGGGCGTCGAGCCCGCCGCGCTCGGCGACCCACTCGTCGAGGCCGACGGAGGCGAGCACGGCGAGGAGTTCGTCGTCCGTCGCGGACTCGCGGGCGAAGTTGAGGTTCTGGCGGATGGTGTCGTCGAAGATGTGGGGGCTCTGCTCGCACAGTCCGACGATGCGGCGCACGGCGTCCGGGTCCGCGGCCGAGACCTCGACCCCGCCGATCGTGTAGCTGCCGGAATAGTCGAGGAACCGCACGAGCACGTGCGCGAGGCTCGTCTTGCCCGCGCCGCTCTCCCCCGTCACGAGCACGCAGTCGCCCGGCGAGACGGTGAGCGAGATGGCGCGCACGGCACGGTTGCCGCCCGGCCAGTGAGCGGACACGGTGTCGAGAACGAGCACGCCGGGAGCGATCGACACCGGTGAGGCGGGCGCGACGGGGATTTCCAGGGGAACATCGGCCGGCACGACCTCGGCGACCCGGCGGGCGCTCACGGCGACCTCACGCCACGCGCCGAGCGCGAGCGGAACCATCCCGAACACCTCGAACACGGCAATCGGCACGAGCGCGACGACAGCGAGGAGCGGTGCCGACATCGAACCGTCGAGCACGGACGGTGCAGCCACGAGCAGGGTGAAGAACGTAGCGGCCCCGGCGACGAGGGAGTTCAGGGCCATGACCGCTCCTCGACCGCGGGCCTGGGCGATGTGAGCGGCTCGGAGCGCGTCATCCGCTCGCTCGATGGCGCGCGCACTCTCGTCGGCGCGACCGAACGCGGTGAGCACGTCGAGGCGCTCGAGGTGTTCGATGACGCGGTCGGCGAGGGCGGCGCCGAGCGGAGCGAGATCGCGGTCGGCGGATGACGCGAGCCGCCGCTGCACGAGGGTACCGACGACCACCGCAACGACCAGCGCGACCGCGAGAACGCCCCCGGCAGCCGGCAGGGCGATCGCGACACCGATGACACTGAGTACGCCGATGACGATGGATGTCGCAAGCGGCTGCACGACGCGCAGCGGCAGGTCCTGCAGGCGGTCGACGTCGCTCACGAGTCGCGACAGGAGGTCTCCCCTGCGGGTGCCGCCGAGGCCGTCCGGGGCGAGCGGGAGCAGGCGGCGGTAGATGCCGACGCGCAGCGTCGCGAGACCACGGAACGCCGCGTCGTGACTCGCGAGCCGCTCGATGTACCGGAAGAACGCACGGCCGAGCGCGAACGCCCGCACCCCGACGATCGCGAACGACAGGAACAGGATCGGCGGCTGCTCCGACGCGCGCGTGATGAGCCACGCGGACGTCGCGAGCAGCGCGACCGCACTCGCCGACGCGAGGATGCCGAGCAGCAGCCCGGGCAAGAAACGGCGCAGCGGCGGCTGCGCGAGGGCGAGGACGTCTCTCACGCGATCACCCTCGGACGCAGCTCGATCACGGTGTCCGCCGCGGCGATCACTGCGTCGCGGTGGGAGACGACGATGACGGTGATTCCGGATGACGCCAGCCCCTGCAGATTGCGAATGACCTCGCCTTCCGTCACAAGGTCGAGCGCCGAGGTCGGTTCGTCCAGCACGAGCACCGAGCACCGCTCGGTGAGCGCACGGTAGACCGCGCGCGCAATGGACACCCGCTGCGCCTGGCCACCGGAGAGGCCCGAACCACCGACCCCGAGAACGAGTTCCGGCGCGATGAGGTCCGCAGCAGCCACGCGCATGGACTCGACGAGCGTCACCGGGTCGGCAGCGCCGAGCGCGATGTTCTCCTCGACGGTGCCCGCGGCAAGGGCGGGCTTCTGGCCGGCCCACGCGATGTACTCGCGCGCCTGCCCGGGTGCAAGGACCTGTCCGCCGAGGGAGATCGCGCCGGAGTACGGCACGAAGCCGAGCATGGCGGCGACGATCGAGGACTTGCCGGCGCCGCTCGGGGCAGCGAGCACGGTGAGCTTGCCGGGCTGGAAGTCCCCGCTGAAGTTGTCGACGACCGTCCTGCCGTCGTAGCCCACGGAGAGGGCGGAAAGGCCGAGTACGCCGCTGGGGGCGACAGGCGCGACCGTCTCGACCGCGGAGACCGGCTGCTCGAGGATCTCGAAGACGTCCTCAGCCGCCGCAACGCCGTCCGCGGAGGCGTGGAACTGCGCGCCGACCTGGCGGATCGGCAGGTAGATCTCAGGGGTGATGAGGAGCACGAAGAGTCCAACGCTCAGCGGGAGCGTGCCGTCGACGAGTCGCACGCCGATGTTCACTGCGACGACGGCGACCGAGAGCGATCCGGCGAGTTCGAGCACGAACCCGGAGATGAAGGAGACGCGCAGCACGGCCATCGTGCGCGAGCGATACCCCTCGGTGACCCGCTCGATCCGCTTCTCCTGGCGGTGCTGGCGGCCGAAGATCGTGAGCGTCGAGAGTCCCTCGACGACCTCGAGGAAACCGGTGGCGAGTCCGGTGAGCGCTGTCCACTGCTGGCGCTGCACCGCTTGCGTCGCCCAGCCGACGAGCACCATGAACAGCGGGATGAGCGGAAGCGTGATCGCGATGATGACGGCGGTCGAGAAGTCCTGCGTGAGGATCACGAGCAGGATGACCGGCATCGCGATCGCGGTGAGGATGAGCTGGGGCAGGTACTTGGAGAAATACCCGTCGAGGGCGTCGAGTCCGCGGCCCACGACGGTCGTGACCGACGCCGAGTTGCGGGTGGCCAGCCATGCCGGACCGTGAGCCGCGATCGCCGCGACGACCCGCATCCGAAGCTCGCTCTTCACCCTCGCTGCCCCGCGTGCGGAGAGCGCGTCGAGCAGCCACACGCTCGCCGAGCGCACCACCACCGCGACGCCGAAGAGCGCGAGAGACCCGACGTCGAGGGATCCTGCAACGAGGCCGACGATGACCATTGTCGCGCCCCACGCGGCCGCGACGATGCTCAGGGTCTGGGCGAGCCCGACGATGGCGCCGAGGATGAGGAACGACCGCGCTGCGGAGGCATACCTCAGCAGGCGTGGATCGATCGGGCCCCGGGCCACCTCAGGCGACCATGTCAGTGCGCTGACGCGAGAACGGTGTCGCGGGTGATGCGCTTGCGGAAGATCCAGTAGGTCCAGGCCTGGTAGGCAACGACGAGCGGCAGCGCGAATGCAGCAACCCAGGTCATGAGATTGAGCGTATACGGAGTGCTCGATGCATTCTCAATCGTGAGCCCGTTCGCGGCGATATTCGAGGCCGGCATGACGTTCGGGAACAGTGCGGCGAAGAGCGTCGCGACGGCGAAGGCCGTCGTGAGAGCCATCGCGGCGAATGCCCTGCCCTCGCGACCCGTCGCATTGAACAGCCACGCCGCAATGAGGGCCACGGCGGCGATCGCGGCGAGAGCCATGATGAGCATGGCGTGCGGCGAATCGAGGTGCGTGAACACCGTCCAGCCGAGGAAGGCCGCAGCAACGACAATCGCGACCGCGCCGGACTTCTTCGCGAGCTTCTGCGCGCGCTCCCGCATCTCGCCGACCGTCTTGAGCGAGACGAAGATCACGCCGTGCGTGAAGAAGAGCAGGAGAGTCGTCAGTCCGCCGAGGAGCCCGTAGGGGTTGAGGAGGGTGAAGAAGGTACCTGTGAAATTGTGCCCCTCGTCGAGCGGCACGCCCTGCACGATGTTCGCGAACGCGACTCCCCAGAGGAATGCGGGAATCACCGATCCGAAGAAGATCATGCGGTCGAACGACCGCGTCCACTTCAGGCCCTTGCGCTGGTGTCGGTACTCGAAGGAGACACCGCGCAGGATGAGGGCGACGAGGATGAGCAGCAGGGCGAGGTAGAACCCGCTGAAGAGCGTCGCGTACCACTCGGGGAACGAGGCGAACAGGCACGCTCCCGCCACGATGAGCCAGGTCTCGTTGAGATCCCAGACCGGCCCGATGGTGTTGATGATGACGCGGCGGTCGGTGTCGTCCTTGGCCAGGAACGGCATGCTCATGCCCACACCGAAGTCGAACCCGTCGAGCACGAAATACCCGACGAAGAGGAATCCGACGATAAAGAACCAGAGGTACTGGAGATCCATTTCAGCTGTCCTTAGTAGACGGTTGCGAGCTTGGTCGTGTCGACGTCGTCGGCATCGTCGTGGGCGTCCCACTCATCGGGACCTTCGACCGCGGCCTTCTTGATGAGCTTGAACTCCACGACGGCGAGAGCGCCGTAGACGAGGGTGAAGACGACGAGCGAGATGAGCACGGTGAGTCCCGTGACATTCGGCGAGACGCCGTCCTCGGTCTTCATCAGGCCGAACACGATCCACGGCTGGCGACCCATCTCCGTGAAGATCCAGCCGACGAGGGCTGCCGCGAGCGGTGTCGCCGCCGACCAGATCGCGACGCGCCACATCCACGGCTTCGGGTTGCGTCCCTTGCGGGTGAACCAGAGTCCCGCGACCGAGACGAGCGCCGAGATGCCGCCCAGTCCGATCATCCAGCGGAAGGCCCAATACGTGACCCAGATGATCGGCGTGTAGTCGCCGGGGCCGTAGTCGGCCGTGTACTGGGCCTGCAGGTCGTTGATGCCCTCGACCTCACCCGTGAACGTGTGCGTCGACAGGAAGGACAGCAGGTACGGGATGCGGATGGAGAACAGCTCGTGGGCACCGTCCGGTGTCCCCCACGAGAAGATCGAGAACGACGCGTTCGAGGTCGTGTTGTAGAGCGCCTCGGCGGCGGCCATCTTCATCGGCTGGGTTTCGACCATGACGAGGCCGAGCTGGTCGCCCGAGAGCGCAACGCCGCCGAAGGCGACGATGTTCGTGATCGAGCCGAACTTGAGAGCGGTGCGCATGGTGAGCACGTGGCGGTTGCGCAGCAGGTGGTACGCGGCGGTAGCCACGACGACAACGGCTGCGAACATGATCGAGGCGAAGATCGTGTGCGGGAACTGCGTGACTGCGACGGGGTTGGTCAGCACGGCCCAGATGTCGACGAGCTCGGCTCGCCCCGTCTCGGCATTGAGTTCGTAGCCGACCGGGTTCTGCATGAAGGCGTTCGCGGCAAGGATGAAGTAGCCCGAGAGCACGCTCGCGAATCCCGTGGCCCAGATGGTCATGAGGTGGAGCTTCTGCGGCAGCTTGTCCCAGCCGAAGATCCAGAGGCCGATGAATGTCGCCTCGAGGAAGAACGCGAGCAGTCCCTCCATCGCGAGCGGAGCGCCGAAGACGTCGCCGACGAATCGCGAGTAGTCCGACCAGTTCATGCCGAACTGGAACTCCTGCACAATTCCCGTCACCACGCCCATGGCGAAGTTGATGAGGAAGATCTTGCCGAACAGGCGGGTCAGGTGCAGGTACTTCAGCTTGCCGGTACGCACCCACGCGGTCTGCAGGGATGCGACGAGCAGCACCATGCCGATCGTGAGCGGGATGAAGAGGAAGTGGTAGAGGGTCGTGAGACCGAACTGCCATCTTGAGAGCAAGAGCGGGTCGAGAAGATCCCCCACGGTACACACCTGTCGCTAGTAGAAAAGAAATTTCTGACTACTTCAGTGTGATCATTCGGATGACGCGGCACATGAGTCCAAAGTCCCGATCTGTTTCCCGACAGCTTCGCGGTCTCGCTGGCTATGCTCGGCTTCGTGAACGAGGTACTGGACTGGATCCTGACAACGGTGCAGTCAGTGGATCCCGTGGTGCGTACGCTCATCGCCGGACTCGGCATGCTCCTCGAGACGTCGATCCTCGTCGGTCTCGTCGTTCCCGGCGACACGATCGCGATCGTTGCCAGCACCGCTGTCGACGGCACCGTCGAATTCCTCCTCCTCATCGTGGCGATCATTGTCGGAGCGCTTGCCGGGGAGAGCATCGGTTTCGCGCTCGGCCGCTATTTCGGACCGAAGATCCGCGCGAGCCGGCTCGGCCGCCGGGTGGGTGAGCGCAACTGGCAGCGCGCGGAGAACTACCTCGACCGCCGCGGCGGGATAGCCGTCTTCGTCTCGCGCTTCCTCCCTGTACTGCATTCCCTTATCCCGCTGACGGTGGGCATGAGCACGATGACCTACCGCCGATTCATGCGGTGGACCGCACCGGCATGCGTGGTCTGGGCGACCGCGTACGTGTCGGTCGGAGCTGCGGCGGCAGGAAGCTACCGCGAACTCTCCGACCGCCTCCACTACGCGGGCTATGTGTTCGTCGGCATCATCGTTGCGTTCCTTCTCGTCATCGTCGTCGTCAAGAAGCTGCTCGAGCGCAGCCAGGCGCGCCACATGGACGCTCCCGGGGACGGGGACGTGTCGACGTTCGACGACTGACGATCTAGCTGTCGGCGTCGACGATGAGGTCGTGCGCGATGAGCCAGTCGTGGGCAACCGTTGCGGGCAGCCGGCTGTGGTCGCTGGCGAACTGACCCAGGTCGTGGTTCGACAGCTCGGCGGAGACCGCGTTGAGGATGACGGTGATGTCGGTCGTGAGGACGGCGTCGCTCACAATAGGGACGACGTTCTGCGCGGTGATGAGTCCGTCCGGGTCCTTGAGCACGACGAGATCCTCGTCCTCGATGGCCGGATCGATCGTGGAGAGGTCGGCAACCTGGATCGTGTTGTCGAGGAGATCCTCGACGACCGTCTTCGCATCGGGCTCACTCCGGTACATCCAGCCCGAGATGTTGTATGTGTACTCGAGGGCGTCCCGCCCGTACGCACTCAATTCCATCTGCTCCGCAGAACCGATGGTGGTTGCGGGCGCAATGGGGGCAAGGTCGGCGATCGTCGTGATCGAATGGGCCTCGGCAAATGCCTTGGTGACAACGAACGCTCTCGTCTTCGTCGCGGGTGCGGCATCCAGAACAGTGAGCTCGAGGGAATCGAGCGCGATCGGGAGCGAATCCATGATGGCCTCGGTCGACGTCGCATCCGAGCTCGCGCTCACCGTGGACAGCAAGGAACCGGCGAAATCAGGGATGACATCGATGGACCCGTCCTGCAGCGATGCGAGGAAAGTCTTCCTCGTGCCGACGCCCGGGTTGTAGTCGACGTCGTAGCCGCGAGAGTCGAGCGCCTGGCCGTACAACTGCGCCACGACCTGGTTCACGAAGCCGGTCTGCGAGCCGACGGTGAGCGACTGCCCATCACCGGAATTATCTGAGCCAAGATCAGAGGCGCACGAGGTGAGGCCGATCGTCAGCAGTACCGCGGTCCCCCACGCGATTGCCGTGCGTGTCGTCGATACCATCCCATCAGCATAGATTGCGGCCCACGGGGCGCGAACGAGAGAAGGGCGCACGCGGTGTCGCGTACGCCCTCCTCACAGCTAATCGTTAGACGCGCTGGTGCAATCCGGTTCGACTACTCGGCGAAACCGTTCTCCGTCAGCCAGCCGGTAGCGATGTCCTCTGGTGACTTCTGGTCGACCTGGCTCTCGACGTTGAGAGCGACGAGGCCCTCCGGCGTGAGCTTGGCCGAGACAGCGTTGATGGTCTCGCTGATCGCGTCAGCAACATCGGCGTTCACGAGCGGCACGACGTTGGAGGCGAGGAAGAGTCCCTCGGGATCCTCGAGCGTGACGAGGTCGTTGTCACCGATGGCGGGATCGGCGCTGTAGACGTTGGCGATGTTGATCTCACCGGCGACGAGGGAGTCGACGGTGGTGTCTCCGGTCGCGCTGAATTCGACATCCGCGCCATAGACCGACTTGAGGCCGTCGGGACCGTACGGGCGCTCTTCGAGCTCTGCGTTGCCGCCGAGGATGAGCTGGTCCTTGACGTTGGCGAGGTCGGCGAGGCTCGTGAGGCTATTCGCCTCGGCGAACTCAGACGTCACGTTGTACGAGTCCTGGTCGGTCGCGCTCGACTGGTCGAGAACGGTGAGCCCGTCAGGCAGTGCCGTCTGCAGTTCCGCGTAGACGTCGTCGGAGAGTGTCGCCTCGGTGTCGGGGCTGTAGTACTGCAGCAGGTTTCCCGTGTACTCGGGGAACAGCTGGATCTCGCCACTCTCGAGCGAGGGAAGGTATGCGTCGCGCTGGCCGATATCGAACTTGCGCTCGACCGTGAAGCCGTCGGCTTCGAGTGCCTGCGCGTAGATTTCCGCGATGATCGTGTTGGAGTAGTACTGCTGCGAGCCGATGACGATCGTTTCGGTGTCTCCGGCTGCAGAGGTCTCCGCCGGCGTGTCGAGCGGATCACTCGATGCGCACCCTGAAAGGGCCAATGCTGCCCCGACCACGACTGCGCCTAGAGCGAGTCGGCCCTTGTTCCTTGCTGTGAACATTTCTAGTCCTTCTTGTTGGGAGTGACGGGATATCCCGTCGCCGCCGCCGGTCAGGTCGACCGGGTGCGGAGTTTCGTGGTGCGAGCGGCGGTGAAGCCACTCGGGGTAACGGCCCTCTGCACGAGTGCGAGGAGGCCGTCTATGACGAGCGCGAGGAGGGCGACCAGGATCGCACCGCCGAGCATTTCGTCATACCTGCGCAGCGGAAGCCCCTGGAAGATGTAGTAGCCGAGTCCTCCAAGTCCGATGTACGCGGCGAGTGTTGCGGTGGAAACGATCTGGATCGAGGAGGCGCGGAGCCCGCCGATCAGGAGCGGAAGCCCGAGAGGCACCTCGACCTTCCAGAGGATCTGCCACTCCGTCATCCCCACGGCTCTCGCGGCATCGACAGTTCGTTTGTCCACGGCTTCGATTCCCGCGTATGCCCCCGCGAGGATGGACGGGATGCCGAGAAGCACGAGCGCGATGAATACCGCAAGCGGCTTGTTGAGGTTGAGCGGATCGATCGCGGAGAAGATGGCAACGAGCAGCAGGATGAGACCGAAGGACGGCAGTGCGCGAGCTGCTCCGGAGAATCCGACGGCAACATCTCTGCCCTTGCCCGTATGGCCGATGAGGAAACCGAGCGGGATCGCGATCGCCGCGGCCAGGACAAGGGATACAAACGTGTAGAACAGGTGCTCTCCGAGGCGGATCGGAATCGCGTTGCCGCCCGTGAACTGCTCCGCCGAGAACAGCCACTCGAGAGCGGTGCTGAAGATATTCATACGCCCTCCGAGCCGACGGGAACGGTGACGGTGCGCTCGAGCTTCGTGCGTGCGGGCTTACGAGGCGCCCACGGCATGACGATGCGCCCGACGATGACAAGCACGCGGTCGAGCAGTAGCGCGAGCACCATGGTCGCGATCACGCCCGACAGGACCTCGACGAGGATGTTGCGCTGGCTGCCGTCGGTGAAGAGGTAGCCGAGGCTCTTGACCCCGACGAGCACGCCGACGGTCACGAGAGCGACGGTGCTGACGGCCGCCACTCGGAGCCCCGCGAGAATCACGGGACCGGCGAGGGGGAACTCGACGGCCCAGAATCGACGCCACGCCCCGTACCCCATAGCGGTAGCTGCCTGGCGCACGTCGGGCTCGACCGACTCGAGCGCCTCGGCGACCGACCGCGCCATGATCGCCACGGCGTAGACCGTGAGCGCGATAGTGACGTTGAGCTCGCTGAGCGCGCTGATACCCAGGATGGGCGGAAGGATGATGAACATCGCGAGGGACGGAATCGTGTAGAGGAGTCCCGCCACCGTCAGCACCAGGCCGCGGCTCCAGCGGAACTGGAATGCCACCCACCCGAGCGGGATCGAGATGAGAAATCCGAAAACGATCGGCGCGATACTCAGCCGAAGGTGCTCGAGCGACAACTCGGGGATGAGTTCCCAGTTGTTGACGAGCCAGTTCACTGCGGCTCCGTGGTGCTCAGAACGTCGTCGTCGAGCAGGACGCCCGCGGTACGACCCTCGCCATCGACGAGAACGGTTCCGTTGGCCGTCTTCTTGAGGCGCAGCGCGCGCTTGCCGCGTTCGATACCGATGAAGTCCGCGACGAATTCGGATGCAGGGTTCTCCATGATCTCGCTCGGGCTTCCGACCTGGGCGATGCGTGCGCCTTTCTCGAGAATGACTACCTGGTCGCCCAGAAGGAATGCCTCGTCGATGTCGTGGGTGACGAAGACGATGGTCTTGTCGAGATCTCGCTGGAGACGCGCGGTCTCGCGCTGGAGGTCGGCGCGCACGATGGGGTCGACCGCACCGAACGGTTCGTCCATCAGCAGGATGTTCGGATTGGCCGCGAGACCGCGGGCTACGCCGACGCGCTGCTGCTGGCCGCCGGACAGCTGGCTCGGATACCGGTCGGCAAGCGAACGCTCCAGACCGACGGTGTCGAGAAGCGTCAGGGCCTGGGCGTGGGCGTCCTTCTTGGAGACACCGTTCAAGCGGGGAACGGTCGCAACGTTGTCGATGACCTTGCGGTGCGGGAGCAGACCGGAGTTCTGCATGACGTACCCGATGCTCCGGCGGAGCGCCACCGGCTCGATCGCCGAAATACTCTCACCATCGATGAGGATGTCCCCGCTGGTGATGTCGACCATGCGGTTGATCATGCGGAGCAGCGTCGTCTTCCCACTTCCGGAGGAACCGACGAAGACCGTGGTCTTGCGCGACGGAATGACAATGCTGAAGTCTTCGACAGCGCGGGTCCCGTCAGGGAACTGCTTCGTTACCGACCGAAATTCGATCATGCTGTGTATTCGATCATGTGCTGCGGCTCATTCCTCGTGGTTCTCACGAATCGACACTTGCCTGGACTGCGGATCTCTCGGAAAGACCACCATCGAGCTAAACATCATTCGGTGCCCGTGTCATTCCGGTTCGGACCAGATTGCAGGTTATTACGCACCACTGACATCGGCCACGGGCTTGCAGCGCAGAAGGTCGGGTGCCGTTAAACGGCGAATGGAGGCCGGCCGAAGCCGTCCTCCATCCGATCACAATTTTCTACTTGCTGCGGGGATCCCCGAAACGCGCGGACAACAGCGACTCGACCGACGTGCGGGCGAGATCGAGGAAGCGGGAGTCGCCTTCCGCGGTGCGTGAGAAGGCGCGAGCGGCGAGACCGTCCGACAGCTCGACTGCGGCTTCGAGAACGAAGCGTGACTCGTCGTCGTCAGCGAGTTCGAATCGGGTCACAAGTCCGGCGAGGATTGAATCCCCCACGACCGAGTTGTACGTCTTCTCGTTGGGCGCAGGTCGGAGGTCGATGACGTCTCCCACGCGAAGTGAGCGGAAGCCCGGCTCGCTGCGGAAAGCATCCTCGAGCACGCTGAACGCTGCGTTTACCGCGTCGATCCAGTTCTCGTGGCGGGCATCGGTGACCTCTTCGGTGACCTTGGACAGCACGCGGTCGAGGTTGCGGGCACCGAGCGCCTGCAGGACCGCGATGCGGTCGGGGAAGTACCGGTAGACGGTACCGATCGATGCACCGGCCCGTTCGGCGACCATGGCGGTCGTCAGTCGTTCGTATCCCAGCTCGTCGATGACCGCTGCTGCGGCATCGAGGAGGCCAGCAAGGCGAGCGGCGCTCCGCGCCTGGACCGGCTCATTGCGCAGCGAGAGATTTCCCAATGCAGTCTCTTCCGCTAAGGCTGATGCGCTCACCGATGTCTCCTTCTAAAGTCGTGAAGCGAATATATCGCGCCCCCGATGAGGGGGCGTGTATTCCGCGCGGTGGAACGAGATTCCAACCGGTTGTTTCCTCATTATTATCACGACAATACCTAAGGATTGGCTGGGCGTGTCCTCCAAAGGGAGGACACGCCGAAAATTGTTGAATAGCTGCCGTGCCAGACTGAACAAATGGCACGATCACCGCGCAATACCGGCGAAGTCCGGGTTACAACACCGATGATGCATCGGGCTGCCCGGATCGAGGACGCCGTGCACCGCCTGCGTGCCCGCTGGGGCCGCAGGCGCGGCCTGATCACAACGATCGTGCCGTATTCGGGATACGGCGCTCCCGGCTGGGCGCGCGTTCTCGGACGCGTCCTCCTCACGAGGAAGATCGCCGGCACGAGCTCGGACCGGTACCAGAACATTCGTGGCTGGAGAAGTTTCCTGAGCATCCCCGTGTACGACGTGGACGTCGTCGTGACGGTGGACGGAATCGAGCATTCGGTGCGCGCCGGGCGTGGCGGAGTGCTCGATGTCCGCGTCCCCGTCGACCTCGAGCCCGGCTGGCACTCCCTGTCGTTGCGCACCGAGGGTTCTGAGACGGTCACCGCTCCGCTGTTCATCGTCGACCCGGCGGTGAAGTTCGGAATCGTGTCCGACATCGATGACACCGTGATGGTCACCGCCCTCCCCCGCCCATTCCTCGCGGCGTGGAACACCTTTGTGCTCAACGAGCACGCGCGACGGCCCGTTCCCGGAATGCCCGTCCTGTACGAGCGCCTCATGAAGGCCCACCCCGGCGCTCCGATCATCTACCTGTCGACCGGTGCATGGAACGTCGCACCCACGCTGTCGCGATTCATCGAGCGGAACATGTACCCGTCCGGATCGATGCTCCTCACCGATTGGGGCCCGACCCACGACCGCTGGTTTCGCAGCGGCCAGCAGCACAAGCGCTCGAGCCTCGAGCGCCTCTCGACGGAGTTCCCGGCGATGAAGTGGCTGCTGGTGGGTGACGACGGGCAGCACGATGAAGCGCTGTACGGCGAATTCGCGGAGAATCATCCTGAAAACGTCGCGGGTGTCGCCATCCGTCAACTCTCCGCGAGCGAAGCGGTGCTCGCCGGTGGCCGGAGCAAGGCCGCCGAGCACGAGCGTGCCGGCAGCCGGGTGAAATGGGTCTTCGCTCCCGACGGAGCCGGGCTCGCAGAGCAGCTCGATTTCCTGCAGGTCGACGCCGAGCGGTAGCCCCCGGGTGGAACGTCACACTTCCCCGTGACGGATACTCTTGAACGAACATGAACAGGTTCACAGACGGCTCAGCCGGGGATGCCGATTACGGCATTATCGGCAAGGGCTACGCACTCATCAGACAGCCCGATCCGCGAATCGCGCGGCAGTTCCATGCCGCTCTCGGCGACGCCACCACGGTGTTGAACGTCGGTGCCGGTGCCGGCTCGTACGAACCGCTCGATCGCGCCGTCACGGCGATCGAGCCGTCTGCGTCGATGCGCGCGGAACGTCCCCCGCACCTCTCCCGCGCCATCGACGCCACGGCCGACCACCTCCCGTTCCCCGATGACACATTCGACGCGAGTATGGCGAGCGTCACCGTGCACCAGTGGCCGGACCTCGAGAAGGGACTCGGCGAGATGCGCCGCGTCACCACCGGGCCCGTCGTCATCCTGACCTTCGATCCGACCCCGCCCGAGCACTGGTGGCTCATCGACTACGCGCCCGAACTCTTCGAGGTCGAGGCTCGACGGATGCCGCAGATCGACCGCATCGGCGCCGCTCTCGGCGGCTCGACCGAGGTTCAGACCGTGATGATCCCCACCGACAGCACCGACGGGTTCGGCCAGGCGTTCTTCGGCCGGCCGGAACGTGTGCTCGACCCCGAGGTGCGCCGCGCGATGTCCGCATGGAGTTTCCTCGATCCCCGCCTCGTCGAGAGCATCACCGAGAAGCTTTCGAGCGATCTGGCGAGTGGCGCTTGGGATGAGAAGTACGGCGAGTTCCGCGACCTGACCGAGTTCGATGGCGGAATGCGCCTCGTCGTCGGCCATCCGGCAAGCTGACCCGGTGGCTCTTCCCATCGAGGACTACGCCCTGATCGGCGACTGTCACACCGCAGCCCTTGTCGGATCGAACGGCAGTATCGACTGGCTCTGCCTGCCGCGATTCGACTCCGAGTCCGTATTCGGCGCACTGCTCGGCACGGAGGACCACGGTCGCTGGCTGCTGGCACCGGCCGACGAGGTCATCGAGTCGAGCAGGTCCTACTCCGGCGACACGTTCACGCTCGTGTCACGGTGGGTGACGGCTGCCGGCGAGGTCGAGATCACCGAGCTCATGCCGTTCGGGGATCGTCGTGCCGACATCATCCGCCGGGTTCGCGGCATCCGTGGCTCTGTCGCTATGAAGCAGGAGCTGAGGATCCGGTTCGGATACGCGGATGCCATGCCGTGGATCCGCCAACTCGACGACGGTGACGCGAGCGGCATCATCGCGGTGGCCGGTCCTGACGCGCTCGTCGTGCGCGGGGTTCCGATGCACGCCAACGATCACGCCCACACGTCGGAGTTCACCGTCGAGGCGGGCGAGACCGTCGACATCTCGATGACCTGGTACCCGTCGCACCGGCAGGCTCCCCCGGCGCTCGACGTCGACGAGCGCATCGCCGAGACGGCGAGCTGGTGGAACGAGTGGATCTCCGCCCGCACCGAGGGTCACGCGTACGAGAAGGAGATCCGTCGATCGCTCCTCATCCTTCGCGCGCTCACGCACGAGGACACCGGCGGCATCGTCGCCGCCGCGACCACGAGCCTGCCGGAGGACTTCGGCGGAACGCGCAACTGGGACTATCGCTACGTCTGGCTGCGTGACGCGTCGCTGACGCTCGGTGCGCTTCTCGCGCACGGGTTCCGCAGCGAGGCGGACGGCTGGCGCAACTGGCTGCTCCGCGCGATCGCCGGCGACCCCGGCGACGTGCAGATCATGTACGGCCTGGCCGGCGAACGCCGGCTGACCGAGTCGGAACTCACGAGTCTTCCCGGATACGACGGGGCCTCCCCCGTGCGCATCGGCAACGGCGCGTACACGCAATACCAGGGCGACGTCTTCGGCGAGGTCATGCTCGCGCTCCAGCGGGCCCGCGAAGCAAGTCCTCGCTCAGGAGACACCGTCGAGGACGACTTCTCCTGGCCCGTGCAGCGCGCTCTCATGGGGTACGTCGAGGAGAACTGGCAGCGTCCCGACAATGGGATCTGGGAGATCCGCGGCGACCTGCGCCACTTCACCCACTCGCGCGCGATGCTCTGGGCGGCTTTCGATTGCGCCGCCCGCGCGGTGCGCGACTTCGGTCTCGATGGACCTGTCGAGCGCTGGGAGGCCATGCGTGACGAGGTCGCGGCAGAGATCGAGGCGAACGGATTCAACGCGGAACGCAACAGCTACACGCAGTACTACGGCGGCACCGAGGTCGATGCATCGCTCCTCCAGCTCGCCCAGATCGGCTACATCGCGGCGGACGACCCGCGCATGCTCGGCACGGTCGCCGCGATCGAGGCCGACCTGATGGAGAACGGCCTCCTGCTGCGCTACCGCACCGAGTCGGGCGTCGACGGACTTCCGTCCGGCGAGCACCCGTTCCTCGCGTGCTCGTTCTGGCTCGTCGAGCAGTACGCCGCGACCGGTCGCATGCCCGAGGCAGTCGAGCTCATGGACCGCCTGTGCGGCTACGCGAACGACGTCGGCATGCTGAGCGAGCAGTACGACGTGCTCGGCAAACGGCAGGCGGGCAACACGCCGCAGGCGTTCTCGCACCTCGCACTCGTGCACGCTGCGGACGCGATCGCGGCGGCCTCCGCCCGGTAATGATGGACGGCTACGCTCCTTTCCCGCTCGAGACGGATGACGCGGCCGCCGGCCTCGCCACGACCGTGTCGAGCGGGGGCGGCGCGACCGCCGTCGCGCGTCACCTCCCGGTGCGCACGAGCTCCCGCGGAACACTCTTCCTGCACGGTGCTGCCGGCTCCTGGACAACCTGGACTCCCCTGATCGCCGCCGCCCGCGAGGCGGGAACCGACCTCGGAGAGCCCGTGCTCTTCGACCTCCCCGGCTGGGGAGACGCGGAGGCCGATGGCAATGTCACCGTCGCGATCATCTGCGACCTCGTGAAGGACCTCGCCCTCGACCTCGGCTACACCGAGTGGGACATCGTCGGCCACTCGATGGGCGGCTTCATCGCCCTGCACATGGCGGCGCTCTGGCCGTCCTCTGTCACGAGCGTGCGGATGGTCTCGGGTACGTCGCACTCGGTCATCGACGCTGTCGATCATCCGTGGCGCGGCCTTCATGTCATCCCGGGATTCGTGCTGTTCCGCGCCGCCATGATCGCTTTCAGCCATGTC
>Ga0247812_10000980_pt1 | contig 16263 bp, 11 predicted proteins | sample UWRJL149409B1_FD_178011 | JGI IMG/M metagenome (GOLD analysis project Ga0247812, IMG submission 178011) | Plant litter microbial communities from Arlington Agricultural Research Station in Wisconsin, United States - UWRJ-L149-409B-1 | ecosystem: Environmental > Terrestrial > Plant litter >...
GAAGCTGCGGTGGACAGTGCGAAGGCGGCCTTGGCCAACTCCGATCAGTCGCAGGCACAGAACCGCGCGCAGATCGCCTCGGCCAAAGCCACGCTGTCGGCCGGACAATCCGAGCTGCAGCGCTCGCGTGCGGAACTGGCACGGTATGAGCAGCTCGCCGCGCAGCGGCTGGTCGCCCTGAACGACCGCGACAAATTCCGCACCAGCCAGGCCTCGGCGCAGGCGGGTGTGCAGCAATCGCAGGCGCAGATCCAGATCGCCGAAGAGACCCTGGTCTCCACCCGGGTGGCGCGCAAGGGACTGGAGGCGCAGGTGGAAAGCGCCGAGGCCGCCTTGGAACTGGCGCGCATCGACCTGGCCAACACGGTCATCCACGCACCGCGCGACGGACAAGTCAGCGAGGCCAGCGCGCGCGCCGGGCAATACGTTGCAGCCGGTTCCCAGCTGCTGTTCCTGGTGCCGGACACCTTGTGGGTGGTGGCCAATTTCAAGGAAGGCCAGACCTGGCCGATGCGCATCGGCCAACCGGCCACCTTCGCGGTGGATGCGTTCCAGGGCGAGGTGCTGCGCGGCCATATCGAAGAAATCGCCCCGGCGACCGGCTCGGAGTTCAGCGTGCTGCGGCCGGACAACGCCAGTGGCAACTTCACCAAGGTGGTGCAGCGGCTGCCGGTGCGGATCGCGATCGATGCCGATCAACCGCTGGCGGTGCGCCTGCGGCCGGGGATGTCGGTGATCGCGAAGGTGGATACGTCGGTGGCACCGGCGGTCGCGCGTCCTGCGCAATGAGTGGGTCGAACGGGTGAGACCCCCTCGCGGCTGGCTCTGACAGCGGGCTACGAGCTTGGGGCCGGGCGGAGGGGCGGGACGGGGGACGGCAAGAGCCGCATCCATGCAGGCCTCGTTTCGTGCCATCCATGGCACTCAACGCCCCCGCCCCGCCCCACCGCCCGGCCCCCTGACAGGTTCCGTGGCCGCCAGCCGCGTAATAAATAAGAGAAAAGCGGTAGCGCCGACCCATGGTCGGCGAGCGCAGCGGGCCGTTGGCGGGAACATTCCGCCGACCATGGGTCGGCGCTACCGCAGGCGTCGTTGACCCGGCGGGTGGAGGGAGCCCATGAGTCAGGGGCGGCCGCGAAGCGGCGGGGTCTGGGTGCTGATGAGACGGGGCCCACGGTTTGCGAAGCAAAGCGTGGGAGCGGCAGCGCGAATGCGATGACGTGGACCCCGCCATCCATGGCGCTCAACGCCCACGCCCAGCCCCAGTGGCCGCCAGCCGCGTAATAAATAAGAGAAAAGCGGTAGCGCCGACCCATGGTCGGCGAGCGCAGCGGGCCGTTGGCGGAAACATTCCGCCGACCATGGGTCGGCGCTACAGATTCAAAGGCCGCCATGGACCTGTCGAAGGTGGGGCGGAGTGGGTTGGCAGGGGCGTTGAGTGCCATGGATGGCGCGAAACGAGGCACGCAGGACGCAGTTTTTGCCGTCCCCCGCCAACCCAGCCCGCCCCACCTACACGCAGCCCTGCAGCCTTTGACGTTGCCTTTGACGTTGCCTCGAGCAGGTGCCGGGCCGCAGGCCCGGCAACAACACAAAAACTCACCCCGCGCAGCGGGCGCAGAGTCCATGCACTTCCAGCGTCTGCGCCTGCGGCTGGAACCCCAGCTCCTTGGCGCGCTTTTCCAACTGGCTGACGATCTCGCGGTCTTCCAGTTCCACCGCGCTGTGGCAGCTGTTGCAGATCAGGAACGGCACCGAATGTGCGGCACTGCTGGGGTGATGGCAGGCCACGAACGCGTTCACCGATTCCAGCTTGTGCACGAATCCATTGGCCATCAGGAAATCCAGCGCGCGGTAGACCGTGGGCGGCGCATCGGCCCCCACGCCCTTGCCGCTGCGTACCCACTCCAGCAGCTCGTACGCCTTGACCGGCTTGCCGGCCTCGGCGATCAAGCGCAGCACGTTGGCCCGGATCGGGGTCAGCCGCAGTCCACGCTCGCGGCAGACACGCTCGACCACCCCGACGAAATCCGTTGCGTCATGGACGTGGTGATGCGGGGCCGTACAGGCGTGCTTGGCGGACATGCGGGTTCTCCGGTTCGGGGCGGGATCAGGCCGCTGCTATCTTGGTGATGGCAACATCGATGCGTTTCAAGGCCTCATCGCGTCCGGCAAGGTACACCGTCTGCGAAATATCCGGGCTCACCTGAGTGCCGGTGATGGCCACGCGCAGCGGCTGCGCTACCTTGCCCATGCCGATTTCCAGCGCCGCGGCCGCATCGTGCAGGGCCACCCCCACGCTCTCGGCAGTCCACTCCGGCAATGCCGCCAGCAGCTCGCGTGCCTTGCCCAGCGGCAATTCGGCGCCGGCCTTCAGGTGCTTGGCCACGGCAGCGTCGTCGTAGGTAGTCAACGGCTGGTACCAGACCACGGCCTTCTCGGCCATTTCCTTCAGCGTCTGCACGCGCTCGCGCAGCGCCACCACGACATCCTCCGCCGAGGGACCTGCGTTCAGGTCCACGCCCAGCTTTTCCAGCTGATAGACCAGTGCCGGCGCGATCGACGCAGGCGCTTCGGTCTTCAGGAAGTGCTGGTTGACCCAACCCAGCTTGGCCATGTCCAACCGCGCCGCCTTGGAATTGCAGTTGGTCACATCGAACAGGTCGATCAGCTCCTGGCGGCTGAAGATCTCCTGGTCACCGTGCGACCAGCCCAGACGGGCGAGATAGCTCAGCAGCGCCTCGGGCAGATAGCCGGCATCCTTGTACTGCATCACATCGGCCGCGCCGGTGCGCTTGGACAGCTTGGCCCCCTGCTCGTCCAGGATCATCGGCATATGGCCGAACTTCGGCACCGGTGCGCCGATGCCTTCGTACAGGTTGATCTGCCGCGGGGTGTTGTTGATGTGGTCATCGCCGCGGATCACCTCGGTGATGCCCATGTCCCAGTCGTCCACCACGACGGCAAAGTTATAGGTCGGGTAACCGTCCGGACGGAAGATCACCATGTCGTCCAGCTCGCTGTTGGCGATCTCGATCGGGCCCTTGATCAGATCGTCGAACACCACCGTGCCTTCCAGCGGGTTCTTGAAACGGATCACCCGGTTCGGATCCTCGCGGTAGGCGAGACCCTGCTCACGCGCCGCGCCGTTGTAGCGGGGCTTCTCCTGCTTGGCCATCGCGGCCTCGCGCATCGCGTCCAGCTCGTCCTTGGTCTCGTAGGCGTAGTACGCCTTGCCATCAGCCACCAGCTGCTCGGCCACTTCCTTGTAACGCGCCACGCGCTGGGTCTGGTAGATCGGACCCTCGTCATAGCCCAGGCCCAGCCACTCCATCGCCTCCAGGATCGCGTCGATGGCGCCCTGGGTACTGCGCTCGCGGTCGGTATCTTCGATACGCAGCACGAACTCGCCGCCACGGTGGCGGGCCTCCAGCCAGCAGTACAGCGCGGTGCGGGCACCACCGATGTGCAGGTAGCCGGTGGGACTGGGGGCAAAGCGGGTGCGGCAGGTCATGGGACGCTCGGAGCAACGGTTGTCCCCCGATTTTACCAAAAGGGGACGGAGGGGATTAAGTCGCAATCCACCCGCCCCCTTCTGTTCATCAATTCAAGCCAGATACGACTTAATCCCCTCCGTCCCCTTTTTGGGTCTTGCGCGGGAACAGGTCGTCGCGGGTGGCGGCGTTGTACACGAACGAGGCGACGATGGCGGCGGCCTGCTTGAGGTCTTCCGGCTCGGCGTGGTCCCAGGTATCCAGGTGGCTGTGGTGGACGTTGCTGAAGTAATCCAGCTTGTCCTGGATGAACTGGAAGCCCGGCAGGCCGACGCGGTCGAAGCTGATGTGGTCGGTAGAGCCGGTGTTGCGGCTGGCTACCGTGGTAGCGCCCACGTCGTTGAAGGGCTTCAGCCAGGCTTCGAACACCGGCATCGCGGCCAGGTTTTCCTGCGCGTAGATGCCACGGAAGCGGCCGGAACCGTTGTCCATGTTGAAGTAGACGGAGAACTTGTCGTAGTCGCGGCGCTTGACCAGCGCACCGGTGGGCTCGCGTAATGAGGCCGGCAGCGCTTTCTGCGCCGGATCGGTGGGCTCCGGGAACTGCGCGAAATGTTTGGCCACGTAGGCTTGCGAGCCGATCAGCCCCTGCTCTTCGCCACTCCACAGCGCGACCCGGATCGTGCGCTTCGGCTTGGCACCGACCGCTTTGAGGATGCGCATCGCCTCCATCATCACCGCCACGCCGGCGGCATTGTCCGCTGCACCCGTGCCGGTATGCCACGAATCCATGTGCGCACCCAGCATCACCACTTCGTCGGCCTTGCTGCTGCCCCGCAGCTCGGCCAGCGTGTTGTAGCCGGGCTGGTTGCTGTCATCGGTAAAGCGTGCGGCAACGTCCACGCGCAGCTTCACCGCCTGCTTGTTGGACAGCGCCCGCACCAACGGATTGAAGTGCTCGGAAATCATCGCCAGCTCGGGGATGCCGGCCGACTCACCCGCCCTGCGCGAACCGCCGCCGGCTACGCGGATGATGCCGTTGTCCCAGCCGCTGATGCTGATCGCAGCCAACGCGCCCTCTTCCACGAAGAAGGCATTGGTCGCCTTGGCAAGCGCCTGCCGCTCAGTGTATTCCTTGACCCGCTTCTCCTTCTCCGCTGCGGCATTCTTCGGCAGGGTGAACTCCTGCAGGCCCTCCAGCGAGGTCGCATCATGGCGATGCGAGTCCGCTTCGGTGCCGCGCTTGTACTCACGGGCCTCGCCCAGCAGCAGGATCTTGCCGCGCAGCGTGCCTTTGTACTTCTCCAGGTCCGCCAGCTTCTTGATGTCCACCTGGACCAGTTCGCCTTCCACCGGTCCGTTGGTACCGGGCGTCCAGGCCTTGGGCAATGCATGCAGCGGCTGCACGCGCTCACCCAGCATCTCCACGCGGGCGGAGGTGAACTCCCAGCCACGGCCGAAATCATCGAAGGCTTCGTCATGCACGTTGCTCAGCCCCCATTCGCTGAACTTGCCGCGCGTCCACGCGTTGGCCTGCGCCATCGCCGGTGAGTTGGTCAGCCGCGGGCCAATGGACTCGGTGAGGTGGCTGAAGGTATCCATCACCTGTGAACGGTGGAATGCCTCCTGGCGGATCTTGCTGACCATGTCCAGGTCGACCGGCTCGGCGCGCTGCGCCATCGCCGGATTGCTCACGGCCAGCGCAACGGCCAGCACTCCCCACTTCAACATCGGCTTCCCCCGGCTCACACCATCATTGGTCAACCATCGAGTGTAGAGGTGGCCTCGCCAAGTCGCAGATGCCTAAGGTCACGCAACGCGGCAGGGCCACATTCCGATCCGGAATGTGGCCCTGCCAGGGTCATGCGCCAAGCCGGGTTCAGCGCAGGCCGCTGCGCCCGTCATCGCCCGAGGGCAAGGCCGGCGGCCCGCCCATCCCCAGCGCATACCAGTCGACCCGGCGGGTCACCCACATCACCAGCGCCAGGATGGCGAACAACAGCAGCGAGCCCATCAGCAGCGCATTGTTTTCCGACACCAGCAGGCCATACAGCGCGCCGTACAGCACCGTCAGCATCAGCGCGAAGCCTGCGCCGCGCTTCCAGTGCCCCAGCACGTTGGCCAAGTAGACCGCCTGCAGCCCGATACACGCCAGCGCCGATACCAGATACGCCTGCCAGAAGGCGATGTGCTCGGACAGGCTGATCAGCAGCAGGAAGAAGATCGCCAGCGCCAGGCCCACCATCAGGTACTGCAGCGGGTGGATGCGCAGTTGGCGGATCAGTTCGAACAGCAGGAAGCCGACGAAGGTCAGCAGCACGAACAGCACCCCGTACTTGGATGCGCGGTCGGCCTGGGTGTACACGTCCACCGGGTCCACCAGCGATACCTCCACCGACTGCGCCGAGGAATCGCCAGCACGCAGCTGGCGCTGTGCATCCGAGGCCAGCGACGAGACCGCCCAGCGGGCTTCGAAGCCCTGCGCATCGACGCGGCGCTCGTTGGGCAGGAACGCACCGGCGAACGAGGGATGCGGCCAGGTGGAGCGCAGGGCGATCTGGTTGTCATCGCCGACCGGCACCACGGCCAGCGAGCGGCTGCCATCGACCTGCAGCTCCAGCTCCACGCGGCTGGCCGCCAGCAGGCCACCGGCGGAATCGCTGAAACCGGCGACCTCCGCCTGCAGTCCGCGACCCAGCTCATCGGCCACGCCCACGCCGGGCTGCAGGCGCAATGGCGCACCGTTGACGCGCAGGTTCGGCGTGCCGACCAGTCCGCGCACATCGCTCAGCCCGACCGCCAGATAGGGCGTGCCGTATGTGCGACCGGTTTTGACCGGGTAGTCATCGGCGGCGAATGCAGCGGTGATCTTGCCTTGCCAGCTGTACACCGGCACCTTGAACAACCCGACCGAGCGCTGGTCCGGCAGCATTCGGCCATCCACGGTCAGCTGCTGCGGCATCTGCAGCCAATGCCCCTGCGTGGTCTGCACTTCGGTGGTGGTCTTGCCCGCCTTGTCGACGACGGCGACCGTGGTGCGCTCGATCCAAGGCACCACACGCACCGGCCCCACCAGTTGCTGGGTGCCCGCGCGGCTTTCGGCCACGCGACGGAAGGCTTCTTCGCGGTACTCGCTGCGGTCGGTGATGACGCTGCGGATCATCATCAGTGGAACCAGCAGCAGCAGGATCAGCCCGCCGACTATGGCGAAGCGCAGGAACAGATGCAGGGATTTCATGGTCCATCCTCGTTGGAGAGGGCTGCAGGATGGACAGCACCGGTGTGCGCAGTTTGAAGTGAATGTGAAGTGGAGCAACTCGCGGCGCATGTCCGCTGCGGTGATGCCGTTGTCGCAACACGGCGATGAAGATGCGGCGGTGACAACACGGCGCTGGCAAGGCCGCTGCGAAAATACCGCCGTGGAAACGCGGCGATGCCGATGCGGCGGTGGCAATGACGCCGTGGAAACGCCGCGCGGTGTCGAGCGGCCGTGGTAGAGCCGACTTCAGTCGGCTGCCGTTTGCGGGCAAGCACAACGCAGCCGACTGAAGTCGGCTCTACCAAAGCGGCATCACCCCGCCAGGCAAAGCGGCATCACCCCGCCCGCCAAAGCGGCATCACCCCGCCAGGCAAAGCGGCATCAATCCGCCAGCCAGAGCGGCATCACCCCGCCAGTCACAGCAGCATCAACCCGGCAGCCACAGCGTGGCCACCGTACCGCCGCCCTCACGGTCCTCCACCCGCACCCGGCCACCATGCAGCCGGGCCACTTCGTGCACGAATGGCAGCCCCAGGCCGGAGCTGCGTCGGCCCGTGGCAGGCCGTGGCAGCGAATAGAACCGTTCGAAGATCCGCTCGCGCGCGTAATCCGGTACACCCTCCCCTGCGTCCACTACCTGTAGCGCCACGCTCTCGCCCTCCGCCAGCGCACGCAGGTGCACGCTGCCACCCGCCGGCGAAAAGTCGATCGCGTTGTCCAGCAGGTTGTGCAGCGCCTGGCGCAGCAGGTAGCCATCACCGCGTACCGTCAGCCCCGCCGCCACATCAAGCTCCAGTCTCACCTGCGCCGCCTGCGCACGCAGTTGCAGGGCCTGCGATACGCCCTCCAGCAACACAGATGCCGGCAACACCTCGCGCGTCTGCAGCCATCCGTGCTGTTCCACTTCCGCCAGCGCCAGCAGTTTGTCGATCGTCTCGGTCAGCCGCTGCTGCTGGTCGACGATGCTGCGCGCGAACCGTGCCCGATCTTCCTCGGCCATGGGCTCCTGCAGCAATTCGGCCGCGCCGCGGATCGCCGCCAACGGGCTCTTCATTTCGTGCGTCAGCGACTGCACGTAGTGCTCCACGTACGCTTTTCCCTCCAGCTTGCGCCGCATGGTCTCCAGCGCTTGGCCCAGGTCGCCGATTTCATCGCGCCGGGGGCGGGGCGGCGGCACCGGTTCGCCCGCGCTCACCGCCTGCGCGTAGCGATTCAAGCGCCGTACGCCGGTCATCAGCCAGGTCGTCATCAGGATGCCGATCAGCGCCGACAGCCCGATCAGCCAGGCGCCACGCAGCATGATCTGGCGTTGGCTGGCGGCAATGAAGGGGTCGATGCTGCGATTGGGCTGCGACAGCGACAGCACCCCGATCAGCCTGCGCCCGTCGGCCGGGTCGTACACCGGCGCCGCCACGTGCATCACCGTGTGGGTGGGATCGCCGGGCACTTCGGGGCTGGACCGCGCACCGTACTCGCCGCGCAACGTGCGATGGACATCGTTCCAGCGCGAGTTGTCACGCCCCACGTCGCGCCCCAGCGAGTCATACACCACGATGCCCTTGGCATCGGTAATGGTCACCTGGTAATCCAGCGCGCGCTTGGGGAAGCGCCAGACCATCGCTTTCGGGTCGCGGCGCTGGGCCCGTGCCAGGCTGGCGGTGAACCCGCCCCCATTCAGCGTCCCGGCCTTCAGCTCCGGTGCCGCCATCTCGGCCAGCACGTTGGCCGCATCCACCAGCGTGGATTCCATGGCCTGCCGCACACCCGGCTTCACTTCATCCACGAAGATCCGCATCACGAAGAAGGCCGCCAGACCCACGATCAGGAAGAACCCGAGAAACAGCTTCAGCCCCAGCCGCATGCTCAGGCCTCCAGCGCGTAGCCGAGGCCACGATGGGTACGGATCGGATCGTCCTGCGCCCCCGCCGCCCGCAGCTTCGCGCGCAATGTCTTGATGTGGGTGTCGACGGTGCGGTCCGCACTGTCACTGGTTGCGTCCCAACCGCGGTCCATCAACTGGTTGCGGCTGAGGATGGCCCCGGGCCGCTGCAGCAACGCAGCCAGCAGCGCGTACTCATAGCGGGTCAGGTCGAGCACCTGCCCTGCGTAGTGGATGCGGTGGCTCTCCGGGTCGATCCGGAATGCACCGTGCTGCTGCCCCTTCTCTTCCGGTACCGCCATGGCGACCACCGGCGCACTTCGGCGCAGGCGCGCACGCACCCGCGCCACCAGTTCGCGCGGCGAAAACGGCTTGGTCACGTAGTCGTCAGCCCCCAGTTCCAGCCCAAGCACCCGATCGATCTCCTCGCTGCGCGCGGTCAGGAAGATCACCGGCACCTGCCCCGCCGGCCCCGGCAATGCGCGCAGCCGGCGGCATACTTCGAAGCCGCCCAGGTCGGGCAGGCCGACATCCAGCATCACCAGGTCCACGCGGTGTGCCTGCAGGTGCTGCAGGGCCTGCCCGCCGAGCAGGCAGTGGGTCGCCGCGTAGCCTTCGCTGCGCAGCGCATACAGCACGGTGTCGGCAATGGCGGTCTCGTCTTCGACCACCAGCACGTGGGCAGCAGCTTCTGTCATGGCGGCAGCATAGCCGCTGCGCCTGCCGACCCGTACACTGCGCCCCATGAACTACCGCCACGCCTTCCATGCCGGCAACCATGCCGATGTCCTCAAGCACATTGTGCTGCTCGCCCTGATCGACAGCTTCAAGCGCAAGGACAGCCCGTTCTTCGTGCTCGACACCCATGCCGGCCGCGGCCGCTACCTGATGGCCAGCGAAGAGGGCCGCAAGACCCTGGAGGCCGAAGACGGGGTGATGCGCCTGATGTCCCAGCCCAAGCTGCCCGAGGTGGTCGAGCGCTACCTGAAGGCGGTGCAGGCCGATAATCCGGTCGGTGCGATGATCAACTACCCGGGCTCGCCGTTGCTGGCCGCCCAGGCCCTGCGTCCGCAGGATCGTCTTGCGGCCTGCGAGCTGCAGCCCGAAGAGGCCGCCGCACTGCGGAAGGTGTTCGTCAACGACGCGCGGGTGGGTGTGTACGAAGGCGACGGTTACGAAAAAGTGCGGGCCCTGGTGCCGCCGAAGGCCAACGGGGCCAAGATCGGCCGCGGCCTGGTGTTGATCGATCCGCCTTACGAAGGGCAGGACGCCGAGTACATCCGCATCCTGGCCACGTTGAAGGAAACCTACGAGCGTTGGCCACAGGCCACCTGCGCGGTCTGGTTCCCGATCAAGCAGCGCCGCACCATCCTTCATTTCCTGCGCAAGGCGACCGCGCTGCCGTTCAAGTCGGCCCTGACCATCGAGCTGCTGGTGCGCCCGGACGAATCGCCGTTGCGCCTCAACGGCAGCGGCATGCTGATCCTCAATGCCCCCTTCCAGTTCGACCGGATCGTCGGCCCGGCGCTGCCGGCGCTGAAGCAGCACCTCGGTGAAACGGGTGCCAGCACCCGCATCGATTGGTTGAAGACCGCCGAATAGGCTCCCTTCGACGCCGTGTATCGCCGTGAACCATTCGTTCACGGTGTGCGGCCATGGGAATGCCACAATCGCTGGACCACCAAGGAACAACCCGGTATGGCCACTCGCAACCGCATGCCGCCCTGGCACGAGATCTTCAAGGCCCCCAGCGGCCACGAACTGCTGATCCGTCCGATCCGGCCAGAAGACGGCCCGCCGCTGCAGGCTGCTTTCAGCCTGTTCGGCCCGGAGGAAATCCGTGACCGCTTCCTGCAGGCGGTCACCGAGCTTTCGCCGGAGACCACCCAGCGGCTCACCCACCCCAATCCAAAGACCGAGATCACCCTGGTTGCGGCCGAATCGTTGCCGGCCGGCGAAGCCGTGGTGGGTGCGGTAGCCCGCGCCTCGATCATCCAGGGCACACGTGAAGCCGAGTACGCGATCCTGATCAGCCGCTTCCTGATCGGCCAAGGGCTTGGCCGGCAGTTGATGCGCAAGCTGGTGAAGTGGGCGCGCGGCAAGTACCTCGATCGCCTGTATGGCGATATCGCCGAAGAAAACGAGCCGATGAAGCAACTGGCCGATTCGCTGGGCTTCAAGCCGGTGCCGCATCCGCAGGGCACGCCCGGCCTGGTGCGGATGGTGCTGGAACTGGATAACTGAGGCCCCTGCGCCGGGCGCTGCCCGGCGATTCATCCCGGGCCGCCGCGCGCGCCGGGCATCGCGCGGTGCCACCTTCGGGCCTGATGCCGCGTTGTCCCGGCCTGCACAACGGCCTCTGATAGAATCGGCGGCCAATGTCGCGCTCTCCTTATCCCATTCCGCCGCTGCCCCGTCCCGGCCAGCTCCGCGCCTGGTGGCGCGCTCCCAGCTCCGCCACGGCGCTCGCGTGGTACCTCGCCCGTGCGGCGCAGGCACATGACGGCCCGCTGCTGGTCGTTGCTCCGGACAACCACGGTGCCAACCAGATCGAAGCCGATCTGCACACCTTGCTCGGTGCCGACGACAGTTTGCCCGTGGTCGCGTTTCCGGATTGGGAGACGCTGCCCTATGACCGTTTCAGCCCGCATCCGGACATCATTTCCCAGCGCCTTTCCGCACTGCATCGCCTGCCCGGCCTGAAGCGCGGCCTGGTGGTGGTGCCCGTGCAGACGCTGATGCAGCATCTGGCACCGAAGCAGTACGTGATCGGCGGCAGCTTCGATCTGCAGGTGGGCCAGCGACTGGACCTCGACGCGGAAAAACGCCGTCTGGAAAGTGCCGGCTACCGCAACGTGCCGCAGGTGATGGACCCGGGCGATTTCGCCGTGCGCGGTGGCCTGCTGGATGTCTATCCGATGGGGGCCCGCGAGCCCCTGCGGGTGGAACTGCTGGATGAAGACATCGACACCATCCGTGCCTTCGACCCGGAAACGCAGCGTTCGCTGGACAAGGTCCAGGCGGTGCACATGCTGCCCGGGCGCGAAGTGCCGATGGACGATGCCAGCATCTCGCGGGTGATGGATGCGCTGCGCGAGCGCTTCGACGTGGATACCCGTCGCAGCTCGCTGTACCAGGATCTCAAGTCGCGCCTGGCACCGGCGGGCATCGAGTATTACCTGCCGCTGTTCTTCGACCACACCGCCACGCTGTTCGATTACTTCTCCGCCGAGGTGCTGCCGGTCATCGCACCGGGTGTGGGCGAAGCGGCCGCTGCGTTCTGGGCGCAGACCAGCCAGCGCTATGAACAGCGCCGGCATGATGTCGAACGCCCGCTGCTGCCGCCGGACCAGCTGTATCTGTCGCCGGATCTGCTGCGCGAGAAGCTCAACGACCTGCCACGGGTAGAAGTGTGGCCGCCCGAACACGCACGCATCGAGCAGGCCCAGCCCCTGGGCGATACCAAGCTTCCGCCACTGCCGGTGGCCGCACGTGATGCAACGGCGGGCCAGGCACTGGCCTCGTTCGTCAAGGAATACCCGGGCCGCATCCTGATCGCCGCCGATACGGCAGGCCGACGGGAAGCCCTGCTGGAAGTACTGCAGGCCGCTGCATTGAAGCCGCCCGTCGTGGTCGACCTGCCCGCGTTCCTTGCCGGCAGCGAGCGCTTCGCGATCACCGTTGCACCGTTGGAAGACGGCTTCGCGCTGGACGATCCGCGCATCGCAGTGCTGACCGAACGCCAGCTGTTCCCGGAGCGCGCGGGCCAGCAGCGCCGCTCGCGCCGCGCCGGGCGCGAGCCCGAAGCGATCATCCGCGACCTTGGCGAGCTGACCGAAGGTGCACCGATCGTCCACGAAGACCACGGCGTCGGTCGCTACCGCGGCTTGATCGCAATGGACGTGGGCGGCATGCCCGGCGAGTTCCTCGAGATCGAGTACGCCAAGGGCGATCGGCTGTACGTGCCAGTCGCCCAACTGCACCTGATCAGTCGCTACTCCGGCGCATCGGCGGACACCGCGCCCTTGCATTCGCTGGGCGGCGAACAGTGGACCAAAGCCAAGCGCAAGGCCGCGGAGAAGGTACGCGACGTCGCCGCCGAACTGCTGGAAATCCAGGCGCGTCGTCGCGCGCGCGCAGGCCTGGCGCTGGACGTGGACCGGTCCATGTACGAACCCTTCGCGGCCGGATTTCCGTTCGAAGAGACACCCGACCAGCTGGCCGCCATCGACGCCACCCTGCGGGATCTCGCCAGCAGCCAACCGATGGACCGCGTGGTCTGCGGTGACGTGGGCTTCGGCAAGACCGAAGTGGCCGTGCGCGCCGCCTTCGCTGCGGCCAGCGCCGGCAAGCAGGTCGCGGTGCTGGTGCCGACCACGCTGCTGGCAGAACAGCATTACCGCAACTTCCGCGACCGCTTCGCCGACTATCCGATGAAGGTGGAAGTGCTGTCGCGCTTCAAATCCACCAAGGAGATCAAGGCGGAACTGGAAAAGGTCGCCGAGGGCACCATCGACGTGATCATCGGCACGCACCGGCTGCTGCAGCCGGACGTGAAGTTCAAGGATCTTGGTCTCGTGGTGGTCGATGAAGAACAGCGGTTTGGTGTGCGGCAGAAGGAAGCGCTGAAGGCGATGCGTGCCAACGTGCACCTGCTGACCCTGACGGCCACCCCGATCCCGCGCACGCTCAACATGGCCATGGCCGGCCTGCGCGACCTGTCGATCATTGCCACGCCGCCGCCGAACCGGCTGGCGGTGCAGACCTTCATCACCCAATGGGACGACGCGCTGCTGCGCGAAGCCTTCCAGCGCGAGCTGGCGCGCGGCGGGCAGCTCTATTTCCTGCACAACGACGTGGAGAGCATCGGCCGCATGCAGCGCGAGCTGTCCGAGCTGGTGCCCGAAGCGCGCATCGGCATTGCCCACGGGCAGATGCCGGAGCGCGAGCTGGAACGGGTGATGTTGGAGTTCCAGAAGCAGCGCTTCAACGTGCTGCTGTCGACCACGATCATCGAATCGGGCATCGACATCCCCAACGCGAACACCATCATCATCAACCGGGCGGACCGCTTCGGGCTGGCGCAGCTGCACCAGCTGCGTGGCCGCGTCGGTCGTTCGCACCACCGCGCGTACGCCTATCTCGTCGTGCCGGACCGCCGTTCGATCACGCCCGACGCGGAAAAGCGGCTCGATGCGATCGCCTCGATGGATGAGCTGGGCGCCGGCTTCACCCTGGCGACCCACGATCTGGAGATCCGTGGTGCCGGCGAGCTGCTGGGCGAAGACCAGAGCGGCCAGATGGCTGAAGTGGGCTTCAGCCTGTACACCGAGCTGCTGGAGCGCGCCGTGCGCAGCATCCGGCTGGGCAAGCTGCCCGATCTGGATGCGGGGCAGGAAGTCCGCGGCGCCGAGGTGGAACTGCATGTGCCGTCGCTGATTCCGGATGACTACCTGCCCGATGTGCATACGCGCCTGACGCTGTACAAGCGGATTTCCAGCGCGCGTGACAGTGCATCGCTACGCGAACTGCAGGTGGAGATGATCGACCGCTTCGGCCTGCTGCCGGATCCGGCCAAGCATATGTTCGCCATCGCCGAGCTGAAGCTGCAGGCCAACGAACTGGGCATCCGCAAGCTCGACCTGGGCGAAGCGGGCGGTCGCATCGTCTTCGAAGCCAAGCCGAACATCGACCCGATGTCGGTGATCCAGTTGATCCAGAAGCAGTCCAATCTGTACAGCATGGACGGTCCGGACAAGCTGCGGATCAAGCACCCGTTGCCGTTGCCGGAAGACCGCTTCAACGCCGCCCGCGCGCTGCTGACCACGCTGGCCCCGGGCTGACGTCAGTCGGCTGCCGCTGCGCTCGCCGACCATGGGTCGGCGCTACCGCAAACGCACTGCTGCGGGACCTGACGCGCCGCTGCGCTCGCCGACCATGGGTCGGCGCTACCGCAAACGCACCACTGCGGGACCTGACGCGCCGCTGCGCTCGCCGACCATGGGTCGGCGCTACCGCAAACGCACCGCTGCGGGACCTGACGCGCCGCTGCGCTCGCCGACCGTGGGTCGGCGCTACCGCAAACGCACCGCTGCGGGACCTGACGCACCGCTGCGCTCGCCGACCGTGGGTCGGCGCTACCGCAAACGCACCGCTGCGGGACCCGACGCGCCGCTGCGCTCGCCGACCGTGGGTCGGCGCTACCGCAAACGCACCGCTGCGGGACCTGACGCGCCGCTGCGCTCGCCGACCATGGGTCGGCGCTACCGCAAACGCACCGCTGCGGGACCCGACGCGCCGCTGCGCTCGCCGACCACCCGCACCCGGGTAGAGCCGACTTCAGTCGGCTGCCGCTAGGCTCGCCGACCGTGGGTCGGCGCTACCATGGCCACGCCTCATCTACACTCCCCCCTCTGCATCACAACACGGACGCATCACCATGCACGGACTCACGCGCCTCCCCGCCCTGCTTGTTTGCCTGCTCATGCCTTTGGCAGGCCACACCCAGACGGTCGATCAACGGTCGGCGGGCAACCTGCAGGCAACCCGTTCGCTACCCTGTACCGCGCTGAAGGATGTCACCGCCAACGACTCGCCGGCCGACCTGATGGCTGCCATCCCCAGCTGCATCCAGGCCGGGCGCAACACCGACGGCGCAGACCTGTTTTCCATCGCCGGTGTGTTCGCCTACTTCGATACGCAACGCGTGGCAGACAGAACCGCACACGGTGCCTACGGCGCGCTCAAGATGAACCTCGTGGCCAGCTTCGAATCTGCGGGGGACGGCCCCATGGCTGCCTTCACCGCAGCGCTGCAGGACCGCATGGCCCACGCGGACGCGTACCAGAAAAGTCTGTGCCTCCTCGCAGAGCGCTTGGGTCCTCCGCGCTACACGCCCACCTACATGCTGAGCCATGGCATGTCGGCATTCACCGGCAAGGACACCGGACTGGTGCCGGGATTCGATGCCGCTGCCGCATGGAAGACCACGCAGCAGGAGTACCTGAAGTGCGATGAGGTCGCGGCCGGCTGATCGGTCAACCCATGAAAAACCCGGCGTTCGCCGGGTTTTTCAGGGTCCACTACGCGCGCGCGATCACCAGATCACAACGCGCTTGTCATCGGCACGCACCATCGGCTGACCCGCCTTGCACTCGAACGCTGCCGCGAACGACGGCATGTTCGACGGCGCACCATTGGCGCGGAAGTTCGCCGGCGCGTGCGGATCGGTGTTCAACCGCACGCGCAGTTCGCCGTCGGTGAAGTTGCGACGCCACACGGTGGCCCAGTTCATGAAGAAGCGCTGGTCCTGGGTATAACCGTCCACCGGTGCGTTCTTCGACGGATCTTCCTTCAGCGCCATCTGCAGCGCGTCGTAGGCCACGGTCAGGCCACCGAGATCGCCGATGTTCTCGCCCAAGGTCAGCTTGCCCTTGACGTTCACGCCCGGCACGGCCTCATAGCCATCGAACTGTGCAACCAACTGGTCCGTCCGCTGGGTGAACGCACTGCGGTCGGCGTCGGTCCACCAGTTGTCGAAGTTGCCGTTGGCCGCGAACTGGCTGCCGGAGTCGTCATAGCCGTGCATCATTTCATGGCCGATCACCGCGCCGATGCCGCCGTAGTTCAAC
>Ga0247812_10000981_pt1 | contig 16261 bp, 17 predicted proteins | sample UWRJL149409B1_FD_178011 | JGI IMG/M metagenome (GOLD analysis project Ga0247812, IMG submission 178011) | Plant litter microbial communities from Arlington Agricultural Research Station in Wisconsin, United States - UWRJ-L149-409B-1 | ecosystem: Environmental > Terrestrial > Plant litter >...
ACGCGCACAAAAACGTCGGCATTCATCGCGCGAATACCGCCACTCGTCGCACGGGACTGGCTCAAGGCAAGACGATCGATCAAGGTTCAGGCTCGTCCGATATAGAGGTCGCTTTGCCCCCCCCCCCAACTCGCTAGATTTGCGGCCTGCCTGGTCGCAGCGCTGACACTGGGCGGCGCGACGGCCCAGAACCGGTTGGCGGGATTGGGCGACAACCCGGGCGTTCCGGGCGGGACGGCGTGGTCTTTGCCTGACGGCGTGGTGATGACCCGGCTCAGCGGAATGGGCGACGAAGGGTGCCCGAAGTCGGGCCGCATCACAGACCTCGGTCAGTTCGGCGTCGGCCGCGCCGGTTTCTGCATGCGGTTGTCGAACTCCGGAACGCGTCCGGTCAATGTCGATCTGCCAGAGGGACTGATGATCCTGGCGCAGGGGGATGAGTTCCAGAACGGCATGCTGGTCGGCATCGTGCCGATCACCATCACAACCGAACCGGGCGGCATCGGCGGCCTGACCGTGTGTCCGCACGAGGAAGTGCTGGTGGCGCTGGCCACCTACTGCCTGAACCACAGCCGCAGCTTCCCCGAGCCCTCGGGCGATTTCAAACTGGGTCCCGTTACGAACATCCCGGAACTGACCACCATCGCCCGCGCGGTCGTGGGCAAGGATGTGTCCGCGCTGAGCGACAGCATCCAGCAGTACCTGGACGATTTTTCGGAGGGCGACACCGATCGCTCGGACCTCGACGCACTTCTGGTCGAGATCGCTGAACAGCCCGATCTGCCCAACAGCGTGAAACGGGGGTGCCCGCCCGCTCCGGCCTGATTGACGTCCAGCGCTGCGTACGTCGGATACATTTGCAGTCTGATCGGCTCATGACCGCGACACCTTTCGAGTGTCCGGGACCGGTCTGCTGCCCCGGACGATCCTCACGGTGAGAAATCGCCGCGATTGGTCGCGCGTGGACCGCTGTTCGTCGCAGCGCCTTTGGGCCCGACGAACGTATGCCGGAAGGGTGCTGACCTTTGCATCCGGAGGTCCCATGCCCAGCCCTCGCACCGCCCTCGTCGCCAGCGCCTGCCTTCTCGCCGCCTTCAGTCTCGGGGGGGCCACGGCCCAGAACCGGCTTTCGGGACTGGGCGAGAATCCCGGAAGGCCAAGCGGACGGCTCTATCCTCTACCGGAAGGAGTTGAGATCGTAGGCGAGCTCAGGGGCATGGGGGATGAGGGATGCCCCACGCCGCCCGGATCTCGCAACCTCGGCCAGATCGGCACGGGTCGCGCCGGGGTGTGCGGGACGTTCCGCAACACGGGCAGCACAGCCAAAACGATCGAATTCGCGGAAGGCCTGATCATTCTGTCGGTTGGCGATCAGGATCAGCACGGCACCTTGGTTGAACGCGTGTTTGCGGAACTATCCTCTTCTTCCGATCTCACAGTGTGCCCCAAGGAGGAGGTAACGATCACCTTCGCGACCTACTGTCTCAACCATGACAAGCCGTTTCCCGGCCCCGAGGAAACATATCAACTGATCGTCAGCGACCTGACCGAGCTCAAGGCTATAGCGTCTGCCGCGCAGGGTAAAAATCTGGCGGCGCTGGAGTCTACGATTCAGCAGTTTCTGGACGACTTCACCGACCACAAAACCAGCGCTGCCGATCTGGACGTCTTGCTGAAAGAAATCGCCGCTCAGCCTGACCTGCCCGGAAAACGCGAGCGCCATTGTCCTCCGCCCGAGCCCTCACGCGGCTAGCCCTTCCCCTGCCTGGAACAGGCTGGCAACATCCCCGGTATGACCGACTCACAGCCTCCCGCCATTTACGAAGGCCGTTGCGGATGGTGCGGGACCGATCCGCTCTATGTCGCCTATCACGACACCGAATGGGGCGTGCCCGAGCGGGATGCGCGGGCGCTGTGGGAAAAGCTGCTGCTGGACGGGTTTCAGGCCGGGCTGGCGTGGATCACCATCCTGAGGAAGCGCGAGACGATGCGGGCGGCCTTCGACAACTTCGATCCCGACATCGTCGCCGGCTATGGCGAGGCCCAGATCGAACGGCTGCTGAACGATCCCGGCATCATCCGCTCGCGGGCCAAGATCCAGGCGGCCATCGACGGCGCCCGCATCTGGGTGGCGATGCGCGACAATGGAGAGGACTTTTCGGCCTGGCTGTGGTCGTTCGTCGATGACGAGGTGGTTCACACCCCCTTCAGCGAGTTCCGGCAGGCGCCGACCCAGACCGAGGTCTCGGTCGCCATGTCAAAGGCGCTGAAGGCCCGCGGCTTCAAGTTCGTCGGGCCAGTGATCGTCTATGCTTTCATGCAGGCCGTCGGGATGGTCAACGACCACCAGACCCGGTGCTTCCGTCATGATCAGGTTCGTGCGATGGGCGGGCGATGACGGCCAAGATCCGAAAATCCGCTCCCAAGGCCAGGGTGGCGCCGAAGATCGTGCGCCCCTTCCCCACCCTGACGCTGGAAACCGTGCTGTCGGAGCGCGTCGGCGGTCCGGTGTGCGGGGTCGATGAGGCTGGACGCGGGCCCTGGGCAGGACCGGTCTCAGCGGCGGCGGTGATCCTGAACCCCGACGACCTGCCTGACGGCATCGATGACTCCAAGGCCATGACCCATGCGGCGCGCGAGCGGCTGGAGGTCGAGATCAAGGCCCGGGCCCTGGCCTGGGGCGTTGGTTTCGCCTCGGTCGAGGAGATCGAGGAGCTGAACATCCTGCACGCCACGGGGCTGGCCATGTGCCGGGCGATCGAGGCGCTGGCGATTCATCCCGTTGCTGCGCTGGTGGACGGAAACTATCGCTTCAAACTGCCCTGCGACGTGCAGACGGTCGTCGGGGGCGACGGCCTGTCGCTCTCGATTGCGGCGGCCTCGATCCTGGCCAAGACGGCGCGGGATCGGCTGATGGTGGCGCTGGATGCGGAATATCCGGGCTACGGCTTCGCCAGCCACAAGGGATACAATGCGCCGATCCATTCGGCGGCCCTGAAGGCCATGGGCCCCTGCCCCGCACATCGCCGAAGCTGGTCTCCCATCAGAGCTCTGCTGGAAGCCTGAAGCTTCAGAAGGCCATGGCTCCGCCCAACATGGCGCCGAGGATGGCGGCCAGAACAGCGCCGCCGCCTATGATCGCCCAATGCGGGATGTCGCTAAACAGCGCGCCGGTGTCGGAAGCGGGCTCATCATCGAAAGATCGAGGGGTCTGGTCAGCGTCGATCGCCGGCCTTTTTCCCGCAGCCTCGAAGGCGTCGGCGAGACGCCCGGTCGGCGCAAAGGGCACGACGGGCCAGGCGGCAGGGCGATGGGGGATCGACTGTTCCATTCACCCTTAACGAGCGCCGTCGAACACCGTTCCCGTCAGGCAGCGACCGGCAACTGGACGGGCTGATCAGTGACCACGAACAGATACTCGACATTGCGCAGCCGGCCCACGGCCCCGACCTTTTCGCCCTTCGGATTATGGATGCCGATCCGGGCGCCGACGTAGCGCGGTCGGGCGATCTCGATCACCTGCACATGGCCTCGTGCGCCCAGCATGGCGACCAGTTGTTCGCGCGACAGATAGCCCTCGTCGTTGAAGGAGACGATCAGATTGGGAGTCTTCACCCGCTCGATCACGGACTGCAAAGCCGGGCCGATGCCGGGGCGGCTATTGAAGGCGCTCTTTCGGGTCTTCACGTCGATACGCTTGTTGGCCACGCCATAGGTCTCGGGTCGGTCCCACAGGACGAGACTTTCCCAGACGTGGTAGTTGGCCAGATAGGAATGTTGGTTGTACGGCGGGTCCAGATAGACCAGGTCCGCCTCGACCTGTTCTGCGATCTCGACCGCATCGCCCTGCGTCGCCCGACACGGCCCGGCGGCGACGCCCGGCAGCAGGTCCGGCAGCCGCAACGCCAGCGGCTTCAGCGCTCGCGGCGCCCAGGCCTTCATATAGGCCATCTGCAAGCCGGCGGTGGAATCCACCCGGTCTGCAGCCTCCATCAGACTGACCAGCACGATGGCGCGCAGTTCGGGTTCCAGATCCATCGTCTCGATCCGCTCGCGCATCGCTTCGATCCTGGCCCCGTTGTCGGGGTGGAAGAACCGCGCCTCGTCGCAGAACGTGCGCGTGAACCAGCCGGCCAGCGGCGCGACGGTGCGAAGCTCGCTCAGGATCGCCTCGGCCCGCTCGGCCCAGCGCTCGCGATCGGCCTGCACATATGCGGTGGCCAGGGTGTGGGCATAGGCGTTGTGGTCGTTGGACCAGACCCGGAACCCCTGCCCCTTCAGCGCATGGCCGACACGGGCGGTGCCGGAAAACAGGTCGCAGACCAGCCCGCCCTCGGGCAGCACGCCCCGCACAGCGCCGGTCACCTGACCCAGAAGCGCGCGCTTCGAGCCGATGTATTTGATCATGTCAGGCCCCGACTCATGCCCCACCATACCGCCTCGCGCCGCGAGCGCGAGACGCCTGCTCGCATAACGGGTGGAACAGGGGTGGCTGCGCGGTCAGCCCTTCTTCTTGCCGACCGTCTTGGCCGCCGGCGCATGGGCCAGACGAAGCAGATTCGCGGCGCCCGGCGCCCCGAACGGCGTCCCGGCCAGGATCAGAATGCGCTGACCCGGCTCGGCGAGGCCGAACTCCATCGCGCTGTTGACCGCGTCCTCAGTGACGTCTTCCAGCGACGTCGGCGCCTTGCCCAGTCGGGGCTCCAGCCCCCAGACCAGCGTCAGACGACGCGCCGTGTCGGGATTGGGCGTCAGGGCCAGGATGGGGCGCAAGGGCCGCTCGCGCGCCATCCGCCGGGCCGTGCCGCCCAGCGTGGTGAAAACCACCATACAGGCTGTCGACTGTGCCTGTGCGGCCTTCCCGGCGGCGGCGACCAGGGCGTCGACGTCATGTTCGTCCATGCCGGCGTGTTCGGCGTCCATCAGGCTGGGCCACAGGGGGTCCTGCTCCACCCGCTCGATGATCCGGCTCATGATGCTGACCGATTCCAGCGGATAGTCGCCCGACGCCGTCTCGGCGGACAGCATCATGGCGTCGGCGCCTTCATAGACCGCATTGGCCACATCGGAGGCCTCGGCCCGCGTCGGGGCCGGCGCCGAGGTCATGGTCTCCAGCATCTGGGTGGCGACGATAACGGGGACGCCACGGTTCCGGGCGGCCCGGACAATCTGCTTCTGGGCGACGGGCACGTCCTCGGGATTCAGTTCTACGCCGAGATCGCCGCGCGCGACCATGACGCCGTCGCAGTAGTCGAGAATGCTCTCCAGATCGGCCAGGGCGGCGGGCTTTTCGATCTTGGCCAGGCAGGCGGCCTGACCATTCACGATCCGCTTCAGCTCGGCCATGTCCTCGGCCTTCTGGACGAAACTCAAAGCGACCCAGTCGACGCCCATACGCAGGGCGAAGGCCAGATCCTCGCGGTCCTTGGGCGTCAACGCAGAGACAGGGATCACCGCCTCGGGCACGGCGACGCCCTTGCGGTCGCTCAGTTTCGAGCCGCTCTCAACGGTGACGTCGGCCCAATCGTCGGCGCGTTTTCCGACCCGCAAGCGCACGCGGCCGTCGTCCAGCAACAGGGACATGCCGGTGCGCAGGGCCTTGAAGATTTCCGGATGCGGCATCTGCACCCGCGTCTCGTCACCCGGCGTCGGGTCCAGGTCGAAACGCATGGTGTGGCCGGGCTTGACCGCGATCTCGACGTCCTTGAACCGGCCGAGGCGCAGCTTGGGACCCTGGAGGTCGGCGAGGACGCCCAGCGGACGTTGCAGCGCCAGTTCGGCGCCCCGCACGGCCTTCAGGGCGGCGGCGTGGTCATCGTGCGAGCCGTGGCTGAAATTCAGGCGGAAGACGTCCACCCCGGCCTGGGCCAAGGCCTTGACCATGCCGGGCGCCCGGCTGGCGGGTCCCAGGGTGGCGACGATGCGCGCGCGCCGTGATCTTTTCATGGTGGTCCCGTTTTCCGGAAGCGTTTCCTGAAACCCTGTGTGCCAATGAAATGCGCACGGGGTAAGGCCGCTCCCTGCCGGGAAACACGAAGTTACGCGCCGTAACAGTCAGTCCGGCGCGGCGACCGCCTGCTGCGGACAGACGTCGACGCCGAACCCGCCCAGATCGATGCAGCGTCCCTCGACTTCCGGCGCCTCGACGCCGATGACGTGGGCCAGGGTGGGCGCGATGTCGATGGTCCGGATCGGCAGGAACCGTTCCTGGGGCGTCGCTCCGGGCCACCAGAAGATGATCGGCACCCGACGATCGTACTCCCACGGCGTGCCGTGAATGCTGATGGACTTGCCGACACGACCGCCAAAGGTGGCGTTGGGCACCCAGGCGAACTGGATGTCGGGCGAGCGCTCGGGGACGGTTGATAACCGCATCCGCTCCCGCAGGGTCAGCATCTCGGGCTGGGCCGTCGAAACGGGCAGCGGCTCGGCCAGAAGGCGATCGCGGGTCTCGGCGAAGGCGACGTCCGGCAGGGCGCGCAACAGTTCGACGGCGGCCTCGGCCACCTGGGTGCGAAGCGGGTCCGGCAGCGAGCGATGCCCGGCGTCCGCGACCATCAGCCCGCTACCGCCGGACTGCAGCGGATCGGCATCAAGGTTGAAACGGGTCCTCAGGGCCGCGTTCACTCCCTGGACACCGGCAGGATCGACCCGGTGGGCGTGGGGATAACCGCGGACGGCCTCGCGCTCGACGAAGTCGGACCCGCCGTGATCGGCGGTCAGGACGAGCAGTGCGCCGCCGGGGATGGCGGCCAATTGATCCAGAAAGACGCCCAGCGCCGCATCCAGCCGATACATCTGCTCGCACATCTCCGGTCCCTGGGTGCCGTAGGTGTGGCCGATGCGGTCCGTGGCGGACAGGCTGACACCCAGCATGTCGGTCACGCCGCGACGCCCCAGCTGCTGGGTCTCAAGCAAATCTCCGGCGGCGAGCAGGGTCTGCTCGTCGAGCAGGGGCGAGGTGTCGAACTTGAAGTCCAGCGGCGGCACTCGCGAGTGCAGGGTCTCGCCGCGAATGGTCCAGTCGGCCTCCAGCGCTCGGCAAGACTCCCTGGCGTACTCCCAGGCAGGCGGCTGGTCGCGCATCTGCGCGGTGAAACGGGCGTTGAACGCGGCGACCGGCGCGAGACGAGCCTCGGCTGTCTGGCCGGGCTCGACGTAGGTGGTCAGGCCGAAGCCGTCGGTGAACCAGAAGGCGCCGTCAGGCTTGTGACCGGCCAGATTGATGGCCCCGCGATCCTTGCCCGACACGGCGAAGACCCGGCTATCGGGGCTGACGTCCTTCAGCCAGTCGGCCAGGGTCGTGACCATCAACTGGTCTGGACCGACGGGGCCGTTGTCCGTCGTGTCATCGCCGTGGGCCAGATGGTTTTGCAGGGCGGCGAGGCAATACACCTCCTTGCCGGTCTTCGGGTCGATCCAGTCGTTGGCCGGAATGCCGGTCTCGGTCGGATGCATGCCGGTCAGGATGGTCGAATGGCCCGGGCAGGTCTCGGTCAGGCCGTGTGTCTGATAACCGTTGATCGACACCAGCCCCTGATCCGCGAGGGTCTTCAGGCCACCGGTGAAGCGGCTGCGATACTGGTTGAACAGATTGGCGCTGAACTGATCGACGATGAGGGTCACGACCAGCCGGGGCGCGCCCGGAGCCGAAGCGGGCGCAGAGACGGCCGTCGGCGTCGGAGCGGTCTGGGCGCCGGCGTCGGCAGCGGCGGACAGAGCTGCGGCCAGCACCAGGGCGGAGGTGAATCGTTTCATCGGCCGGCGACTCCATCACTGCAAACGCCGCCCTTAGCCATGGACCGTTGCAAGCCCGTGACAATCCGGAGGATCGCGTCGAACAGCCATTGAGTCCGCCGGCCGCAGGAAGGTCGATGCGGCAATCTCGACCGTTGCCATTGCGAGCAAGGTCTCACCAAGGCGGGTACAGGAGCATCGTTACCCTTGCATCGCCTTTTCCGCACCCTTTGCGTCGGTTTTTGCGCCGCCCTCGTGGCGACGCTCAGCCTGCATGGCGTTCAGGATGGCCAGCATCAGCTGACCCATGCGGCGGAGTGGCCAACGGCCTCGGCCCTCCAGGTTGATCATACAATAGACGTCGGCGGCGACCACAACGGCCAGAGCGCGCCGGATACGGCCGACGACGGGGTCGACCCGTCCGGGACCAACGACGACGGGGGCTCCGGCCGTCCTGCCAGCCATCACCACCATAGCGGCGGCGATACACACACGGCGATCCCGACACCCGGCCGCGATTTCACGCCCCTTGTCGCCTCGGGCGGCCGGCTCATCCAGCCGACGGTCGGCGGGTCACGCCCCGGTCGCACCGGCGATGGTCCCAAACACCCTCCAAAACGGACGCGCACGATCATCTGATCCGACGCGACCATCTGGTCGCGCGCGCACCCGTTCCCGGAGAATTTTCCTTGAAGACCTCATCGTCCGGTCCTGCCGGACCGTGGGCGCGACTGACAGCTGTGTCAGCCTTCGCGTTCCTTGCAGCGGCGGCCATGCCGCCGACCACCGCCGTCGCACAGGATGCGACGACGGCCGTCCCCGCCCCCCTGCTCTCGCTGGACGAGGCGTTGCGCCGCGCCGCCCGAAGCGATCCCGCCCTTGCGGCGACAACCGCCCGAAGACAGGCGGCGCAAGCGGTCCATGCGCGAAATGGTTCCGCCTGGTCGTCGACGTTGAAAATGTGGTGCGGGCGGCCGGGGTCGAACCGGCATGGGCAAAGCCCGACGGATTTTCATACCACTTCAGCTTTCGCCGCCGCTCAGACGAGCGTTCGTGGTCTGGACTATCCCTTCGTCATAGCCCGAGGGCCTTAGACGCCGCCCGTCTAGTCTCTACACCTTCACGACGGTGGCCCGTCGCGCTTGGCTCGGGATCGCCATTTTACAGGGTTCCCCGACTTTGAGCGGTTCTACGTCCAGGGTTTCCCCTGGCGCACTCAATCCTCAGCTTAAGTCCGTTGCGTCTACCAGTTTCGCCACGCCCGCGGGCCGAGATCGCTGTATAGCCATCCCGAACCCACGAGCCAAGGCGAACGCCTCAATGGGCCGGCGCTTCGGCCGGCTTCATGGCGCGGAAGTCGACGTCCGAATCTGCGGCCAGCCAGACCAGGGCGGTCCAGGCGGCCACGTTCTGGCTCAGTTGCGCAGGGTCGATCTTGTCCAGGGTGTCGTCGGCCGTATGGTGCAGGTCGAAGTAACGCAGGCCGTCCTGGTTCAGGCCGAACACCGGCACGCCCGCCTCGACGATGGGGCCGATGTCGGCGCCGCCGTGCAGTTCGGGATCCGGCGACGGCAGAACGCCGATCGGATACAGGATGCGCGCCGCCGCCCTGGCGAAATCGCTGCTCTGGGCGCCCACGGGCAGGCCGAAGGCGAAGACGCGGTCGGCGCCGAAATCGCTCTCGCCGGTGAAGACGTGATTGGCCAGTTGTTCGGGGCTGAGGCTGCGCAGATAGGCGCCGCCGCCGTTCCCGGTGTTGGTCGGCTGGGCCACTTCTTCCGATCCGTACAGGATCACGCGGACGGTCCGGGCGGGACGGCCGTGGGCCATCATGGTCTTCGCTGCGGCGATGGTGATGGCCCCGCCCGCGCCGTCATCAATGGCGCCGGTGCCCAGATCCCAGCTATCCATGTGAGAGCCCAGGACGATGACCTCTTCCGGCCGCGTCCGGCCCGGCAGGTCAGCGATGACATTGCGCGAGGTCGTCTGATAGGTGTGGGCGGTCGAGTTCAGATGCAGGCGAATGGTTTCGCCCATGCCGATCAGACGGCTCAGTTGGTTGGCGTCGGGCGCCGCCAGCGCGAACGACGGCAGCGGAACCTTGCCATCGACATAGCGGGTGGTGCCCGTGTGCGGCATGCGGTGCTCGTCGGAGCCGACTGAACGCATCACGAAGGCGACCGCACCCTTCTTCGCCGCCTCGCCGGGACCCGCGCCGCGAATGCGCGTCAGCGGGCCATAGCCCGAGCCGTTCTGCATAGCGATCAACTGGCCAGCGTCGATATAGGCGATCTTGCCGGTCAGCGAGCCCGCGGGCGCGGCCATCAGGTCCTCCAGGGTGGAGAACCGAACCACTTCGGCTTCGATGCCGCCAGCCGGGGTGCCGATGGAATGGCCGAGGGCGGCGACAACAAGGCGCTGGGCGTGCGAGCCCACTATGGCCGCGCTTTCCTCGCCCCGTTCCCAGCCAACCAACGGGAATTCCTGGATGCGGACGTTGCTGAAGCCCAGTTCGCGCAGATAGCCGGCGGCCCATTCGGCGGCGGCCGTTTCGGACGGCGACCCGGCCGGGCGCGCGCCGAATCGCGTGGTCAGCTGTGTGACGTAGTCGAGGGCGACATTGTCCTTCAGTGCGGCGTCACGGAGTTGCTCGGCGGTCCGGACCGTCGCGGCGTCCTGGGCCCATGAAACGGACGGGGTCGCAAGCGGCAGGGTCAGGCCCATGCAGGCGGCGATCGTGAGGACGCTGACGGTAAGAGGACGGAAGGACATGGGCGACTCCACAGGAACAGGCCCAGGCTTTAGCGGGTGGAGCGGGCCGGGTGAAGCAGGCGCGCGGAGCTGCGGGCCGCTTTCGCAAGATCGGACGGACGGACCGGGGCCGCCGCACTCTCAGACAAGGGCGCGCACGACGGATTCCACAAGTTGAAACACGCCGTAAACCATCGCCAGGACCAGGATCAGAAGGATCGCATTGATCGTGTGCTTGAGCAGCTTGTAACGGCCGACATTGGTCCGCTTGAGTTCCCGGGTGCGCGTCTGGATCGGCGCGATGGCCGCGAACACGGCGCTGAACACGCCCCGCCTGTCCTCCTCGGTGTTCGGCACCAGGGTTCCGCCGGCCAGCAGGCCGTATCCCGCATTGAAGACCCGCCCGAACAGGTTCAGCGGGCGAGCGACGTCACACATCAGGATGAGCCGGGACGAGGCAGTGCCGTTATGAGCCCGGTGCGGATAGGTTTCGTCGAAGATGAAGTCCTGACCGTCGCGCCACGACACGGCAACGCCGTCGACCTCGATCAGGCACAGGTCCGAGTTCGGCGTCTGCAGCCCGAGATGGTAGCGCAGCGAGCAGGCCAGCGGGTCCGCATGAATGGTCAGTTCGGAACCGGCCGGAAGGATCGCGAACATGGCCCCCTTGACCTCCGGCACCCGTTTCAACAGCGCCACGGTGCGTGGGCAGGTCCGTTGCGCGGACCGATGGGTCGAGCCGTACCATTTGAGATAAAACTTGCTCCACCCTCTCTTGAAGAAGGTGCGGAAGCCGACATCGAACGCGCCGGGAGATCCTGGAGCTTTCGCCGCCTCAAAGGCGCCGTCCGATCGGATCGCCAACGCCTCGTCACGAATGACCTGCCAGTTGTCTCGCAGGATGGCGAGGTTCGGCAGGAGGTCTCCCGCGAGAACGGGCCCGCGAGCGGGCGCCTGGGTGGTCATGTAGAGAATGCAATTCAACGGCGCGAAGATCGGCCAGGATTTGCGCAGATACTGGGTCAAGCTGGCGTAGCGGGTCCGCCCGCGCCAACGATAGACGTAGATGACCGACAGCAGGGAATACACGAGTATCCCCGCGAGAGCGGCGACGCTGAAACCCATCCTGCCGCTCCCCCGAGTACGGCAGAGCTTCTACAGGCGAAACCCTGGCGGTCCAAGCCGATGCGACGACGTGCCGCTGGCGGCCCGCGGCGTTCTTGACGAAGCGCCTGCGGCGCCTGCGGCGCCTGTGGACTCCGAGGACGCCCGGGGAAGTGTGCGGCCTACTCCTCGGCCGCTTCGGCGTTCTGGAAGTAGGGTTCGACCGGCCCTTGCAGCTTCACCGTCAGCGGATTGCCCTTGCGATCGACGGCCTTGCCGACGGCCAGACGGACCCAGCCTTCGGAGACGCAGTATTCCTCGACGTTGGTCTTTTCCTCGCCCTTGAATTTGATGCCGACCCCACGCGCCAGGATGTCGGCGTCGTGGTGCGGGCTGGCGGGATTGACCGAGAGGCGGTCGGGGGGTGTGTCGGACATGATAGCGGCCTGAAGGCGAACGTTGGAGGCGGGTGAATAGCCCCCCTCGCCCGCCCTGCCAACCGCGGTGTTACTGCACCGACTGGCGCGGCGCTGTCGGTGCGGCTGGTGCGCTCGGCAAGGCTGCCGGCGGAACGTACGGCGTGGGCCCTGCTGCAGCCGGAGCTGCGGTGGTTGGAGCCGGGGTCCGGGCGGGGCGACGCGCGGCGGGACGGGCCGCCGGACGATTGGCCGGACGCGTGGCTGGCTGTTCAGCGGGTTTGGCGGCCGGCGCCATCGCGGGCGTTGCAGCCGGTGTGGCGGCGCCGTTCGCAGGTGCGGCTGTGGCAGATGTCGCGGCGGGCGTCGCCGACGGAGCATCAACGGCGCTGGCGGCCGCGGCTCGGGCGGCCAGTTGCTGAGCCTGGAAGCGGTGGGCCAGTTTCTCGGTCAGTTCGCGCGCCGCCGGAGCCGGCATCTGCGCCATGATCGCTGAAAGACCACGCGGACGCATCGCCGAGGCGATGGGCAGGCGGACGTTGTCGTCCAGCGTCGCGAAGACGGCGGCGGCCTCACGCGGGCGCATGGCGGAATAGACGGCGACGAGACGGTCGGTCTCGGCCTTCTCGCGCGCATCGACCTGCCCCAGCAGACCCTGGACCTCGGCCTTGATGGCGGTCAGCGCCTGAAGCTTGGCGTCCAGCTTCTGCTCGGCGGCGACCATCAGCGGCAGGGTGGTCTCGAAGTCGGCGTCGCGGACGTCCAGTTCCTTGCGGCGAGCGGACAGCGACTGGATGGTTCGCAGTTCGGCGGGCGAGATGCCAGCCTGCTGGGCCAACTGTTCCGGCGTCAGGGCGCAGACGGCGGGCACCACCTTGGGCGCGGCGGCTTCGGACGGGGCGGCGGCGGAGGTCGCCTCTTCGGCCCAGGCCTTGGCGCCTTCGAACAGGCCGGGGCCGGCGCCGACAGCGCGCACGGCCACCACACCGCCGATAGCGATGGCGATGAGCGGCAGGAGGCGGGGAATCTTGGCCATCAGGTCAGGTCTCGAACGCGCCCTTCAGGCCGGTGGAACCGGCCCTGGAGGGCAAAATGAGGATCAGGCGGCGAACAGGTCTTCGTCGAGACTACGACGGGCGCGGTTGAGGCTCTGTTGCGCGGCTTGGTTAGCGGTGAGCGCGCCGAGGATGGCGCTGATATTGTCGGCGGCCGGTTCACGTGACGGGCGGGTCGCCAAGCTCGGTGACAGGCCCTGGATGCGCTCGGCCAGGGCAGCCATGCGCAGGGCGCGGTCGTCGTCATCGTGCAGGGCGGCGACCTTGACTGGCAAGACGGGACGCTGGACTGGCGTCTGGGTCGCATACAGGCTGAGAGCCTCGTCATCGGCTTCTGCCCTCACGGCCGGCAGCGCACGCGTCGGGGCGCGGGCGATCAGAACTTCCAGCTCCTGTTTCACGGCGCGGGCCTTCAGGATGCGGTCGTGCAGCATGTCCGCCTCCTCGCCCGAGGCGCGCAGGGACGCCAAAGCATTCTCTGCGCGGCCGGCGGCGGCGTTCAGTTCGGTCACCGCGCTGGCGAAGGCCAGTTGTCCCGCCCGCAGTGCTGTCAGCTTCTTCTCCAGCCGCACGCCGTAGCCGAGCGCCGCGACGAGCAGCAGCATCAGAACGGAATCGAGGATGATGCCCGTCATGTCAGCGCTTCCCTCTGGTCAGACTGGTCGCGGCCTCGACGCTGATCGGGCCTTCGACGCGAATGGCGATATGCTGGCCCTTGCGGCCCATGCGTCCGGTCGTGACCGGGATCGAGCCGCAACGGATCGAGACCTCGCTGTCGGGCGTGGCGTTCAGCATGAAGGTGTCGCCGACCTTCAGGTCCAACACGGTCGACAGCGATGCCTGCTGTTCGTCCAGAACGACGCGGACCTCGGTGTCGGTGGTCCAGAGTTCGGTCGCAAGGTGACCTTCCCAGATGTTGTCGCGCCCGAACTTCTCGCCCATGAACTGCTGGAGCAGCAGTTTGCGGATGGGTTCGAGCGTCGAATAGGGCAGCAGCAGCTCGACCCGGCCGCCGCGGTCTTCCATGTCGATCCGCAGCTTCACCAGAATGGCGGCATTGGCCGGCCGGGCGATGGCGGCGAAGCGCGGATTGGTCTCCAGCCGGTCGAGGGTGAAATGCACTGGCGTCAGGGGCTCGAAGGCCGCCTGGGCGTCAGCCAGGATGACCTCGACCATCCGCTGGACCAGCACCCGCTCGATGGTGGTGTAGGGCCGGCCCTCGATCCGCAGGGCCGCCGTGCCGCGCCGGCCGCCCAGCAGCACATCGACGATCGAGTAGATCAGGTTGGAATCGACCGTGAGCAGGCCGTAGTTGTCCAGCTCCTCGGCCCGGAACACCGCGAGGATGGCTGGCAAGGGGATCGAATTCAGATAGTCGCCGAACCGGATCGACGAGATGTTGTCGAGGCTGACCTCGACGTTGTCCGACGTGAAGTTGCGCAGACTGGTCGTCATCAGCCGCACAAGGCGGTCGAAGACGATTTCGAGCATCGGCAGGCGTTCGTATGACACCAGCGCGGAGTTGATGATGGCCCGGATGCCGCTGCGCTCGGACCCGTCGTCGTCGCCGAGGTCGAAGCCCAGCAGGCTGTCGATCTCGTCCTGATTCAGGACCCGTTCCGAGGCGGCCGCGCGGGCGTCGTCGCCCAGGGCGCCCGTGGCGGCGAACGGATCGGCCTCGGCGAATGCGGCGTCGCTCATCGCTACTGCACCAGCATTTCTTCGATCAGCACGGCGTCGACCTTGCCCGGCGCCGCCACCAGGTTGACCCGACGCAGGATCTCGGCGCGCAGCTGATAGCTGCCGGCCGAACCGGCCAGATCCTCGGGGCGCAACTCGCGCAGGAAGCCCTGGAACATGTCCTGCATCCGCGGCGCCTCTTCCTGCAGATGGGAGGCCAGTTCGGCGTCATGCATTTCGAGGGTCAGCTTCAGCTTCAGGAAGGTGGGACGGCCATCGGCGGACTGAATGTTAACGACCATGTCCGGCAAGGTGTAGAAGGTGACGCCGTCGGGGCCTTCAGCGATGACGCCGGCCGCAGGATCGACCTCGCCCTCGCCTTTCTCGCCGTGCCCCCCCTTCTTCTCTTCCTTGCCGTGCTCTTCCTTCTTTTCCTCGCCATGGCCGCCTTCGGCCTCTGCCGCAGCCGGTTTCGGCTTCATCAGCAGAAAGGCGGTCGCCCCGCCCCCGCCCAGCACCAGCAGGGCGACGGGAATGATGATGAACAGGAGCGGCAGTTTCTTCTTCGGGGCCTCGCCTTCGCCGTCGACCTCGGCGCCGTGCGCAACGGCGAGCTGGGTCGCTTCGTCGGCGGACTTGTCGCCCTTCTTCTTGCCCAGCTTAAGCATGCGTCCGACGCCCCGGATGATTCCAGCCTCCAGATGCGGCCAGTTTGGTTAACGCGACGTTGAAATCCGGCAAATCCTGCCGGGCGCCGCACACCTCAAATCCACGAAAAGCCCGCCACGACTGGGTTAACCCTGTTGGCACGGTCGTTGCGAGGACTTCTACGAAGGAGCCCGCCGTGGAAAACGCCGCCTATATCGGACTGTCCCGCCAGATGACGTTGCGCCGCGAGCTCGACATCGTGGCGAACAACATCGCCAATGCGAACACGACCGGCTTCAAGGTCGAGCAGCTTCTGGTCAATACCGAGGTCGGCGAGCGCGCTCGCAACGACTCGGTAAAGCCGGGCGCCAGCTTCGTTCTGGACAAGGGCGTCGGCCGCGACTTTGGCCAGGGCGCCCTGGGCCAGACCGGCCGCGATCTGGACTTCGCCATCGAGGGCGAAGGCGCCTTCTTCACCGTCAAGGACGCGAACGGCGACGCTTACACCCGCGACGGCGCCTTCACCCTCGACCCCGAAGGCAAGCTGGTCACCAAGGCCGGCGACGCGGTTCAGGGCGACGGCGGCGACATCATTCTGGACCCGGCCAAGGGGCCCGTCACGGTCGGTACGGACGGCGCCATCAGCCAGGAAGGGCTGCCCGTCGGTCGCCTGACCCTGGCCCGGTTCGACGCGCTCGGCGCCCTGTCGAAGGACGGCGACGGCCTTTATCGCAACCGCTCGAACGCTACGCCCATCGAGGCGACCGGCGCCCAGGTTCGCCAGGGGATGCTGGAAAGCTCGAACGTCAATCCGCTGATCGAGGTCACCAACATGATCGAGATCAGCCGCGCCTATGAATCGGCGTCCCG
>Ga0247812_10000983_pt1 | contig 16245 bp, 14 predicted proteins | sample UWRJL149409B1_FD_178011 | JGI IMG/M metagenome (GOLD analysis project Ga0247812, IMG submission 178011) | Plant litter microbial communities from Arlington Agricultural Research Station in Wisconsin, United States - UWRJ-L149-409B-1 | ecosystem: Environmental > Terrestrial > Plant litter >...
ATTGCTGGAGGAAGCTAGGACCAGGGGCAAACCAACGGGTAGATCATAATGTATATAGAGTCAACATGATCGCGCTCTCTTTTGGATGGTTCCTGTCCGAGGTACCGAACTGTACTTTCGTTGCAGACTTTTGCCTATATCAAATATGCTTTACGTCTCAGTACTTTCGGCCTTGGTTGCCGCTGCTTCGCTCGTCGCAGCGTCACCAGCAACAGACAAGTTTGTGCGCCCAAACACAAATCTTCGCCTGATTAAAACTTCAGAGGCTGATCCAGGAACCTGGGTCACTGATGATGAGAAGATCTCGAACTACGTTGCCAAAAACATCGGCTTTATTGATATCACTGATATTACTGTAAGTGTTTTTGCCCCATTACGAATTTGGATATGTTGTTACCGAAAAACTAATTATCACAGAACGCAACTACTCTAGCGAGGCTATCAACTCCTCAAGAAGCTGGTCTGGTCGCCATTGCAGCTGTGACATATCCTTCGACTTTGACACATCAAACGGAAGCCAATGCTATGATTGCCAACCTCTCTCAAACCAAACCAAAAGCATGGCTCACAACCCTCACCAAGTAAGCTACGCAATTTCCTTTGATAAACATAAAAGAAGTGATATTAACATCCCTAGCTTCTTCAATCGTTACTACAAGTCCACCTACGGGACCCAAGCCGGTACATGGCTCCTCGCTGAAGTCAAAAGCGTCGTCTCGGTGAACCCAGCTATCACCGTATCAACATTCTCACACTCCTTCTCCCAACCCTCAATCATCGTCAAAATCCCCGGCACCACCTCGAAGCTTGGTCCGTCCTCCCCTCTTCCCTTCCATGTAAGACCGAAACTAATCAATACAATCCAGTCATTGTAGGAGCCCATTACGACTCTACCGGTGGTTCATCCACCGCCAAAGGTCCTGGAGCAGACGACAACGGCTCCGGCGTTGTCACCCATCTTGAAGCCCTACGCGTTATTGCTAATGCTAAATTCGCCCCTAAGAACACCATCGAGTTCCATTTCTACGGTGGAGAGGAAGGTGGTCTTCTCGGTTCCGCCGACGTCTTTAGATCTTATGCTTCGTCGGGGAAGAACGTGTTAGCCGTAGTGGTGCAAGACATGACTGGATACTCGCCTAGTGGAAAGGTCAGCGTGTATACCGATTACTCGGATTCAGGGCTCGTAGCCTATGTGAGAAAGTGTGTGACACAATACACAGGACTTACATATACGACTGATGTATGTGGCTATGGGTGTTCCGATCATGCCAGTGCTTATAGCAATGGTTTCCGTAAGTGATTCTTTGCTCTCGGCCTTACTTGTAGGAACAAGAATTGGAGGGAGAAGAAGCTAACATGTTGTAGCGAGTTCGTATGTTTGTGATGAGGTGATTAGAACTTCGTCACCATACATTCACACCTCCTCAGATGTAGGTAAACCCTTATAAAGCGTCTTTCAAATAAACAATGAAATAAACAATGACTAATCAATTTAGACGTACTCCACTATCAGCTTCGATGCTGTCCTGCGCCACAGCAAGGTAAGTCTAGCTCTAGCTGCCCAAAGAATTGCCCTAGCTAACAAACGAAAATAGTTCACCGTTGGGTTCTTGGTTGAAGCATCCTATATGTAAAAAATACAAGAGTTTTGACAGACCCTGTTGCCAAATATGTACATACTTTACCCTTCTAGCTCTTGAATCTGCAAAACAATCTCTCAAACTGGTAGAACACACCTTGAGTTCCTCTTACTTATTTTCTCGTAAAATGGCAACCTCCGTACAATACATGACAATTCGAACTCGGTAGACTGCCCAATGAGTACTTTTAACAGCTTGCTTGATTTCCTACCACAAACACACACATACACACATATATATAAGCCGCAAAGAAACCAGAGGAGCGCAGGGAATTCCTAGTAATTGCACGAAAACATAGCAGCAGCGAAATTGACAAGGTCTGGGTGAAAAAACGCAACCTGCGGAAGTGCTTTCGAGCTCTCAGAAATGTAACTTTGATATTCAAGCGTCGTAATATGGTCCTCTACAATTCAACAAGTTCTGCTTCAACTTCTGTCCCACTTGTTCTTGTTATCCTTATTCTAATTGCGTTGGGTTGTCTTACAACATTTTACACCATTGGTTAAGAAGGTTATCTGGGCATGTCGAATAGGGGGGGCTAATATACATACATTACCAGTTGGAGAAATTTGGGTTTAGAGAGATATGTACTAGATCCACGTCTTTGTATTATGGAAACAAGTTTCTAGTTGCCAGATTCTGAAGGTTGTGTTGCCCTATTTTAATCATAGCTTTAGACTAAATTCTTTGTTTTGCATAGTTTGATAGTGTTTACATTATTTTATTAACTATTGCCTATACAGTATGCATAACCATCAATCTGTTACCATCTCCTCACTAGTATAACAAACGAAATAGACAATCGTGGAAAACAAGAAACTCTTCCTTCTCACATCTTCAAACCCCGGATCTAGATCCCGATCATTGGGCAACCCATGAGCCTGAAACCATTTCGTAACTGCTTTGGATCGTAGGTCCACGACGTCTCCCGAGCCGACTTCTTGCCAATCACCAGATGAATACTCTCCGCCCCGAAATTCCACAATATAGCGTTTACGCAACTTCGCATCTCCCTGCCCCCACCTCATCCAAGCCGTGAGCTCTTCGGGGCGTATAATCGACCACACATGCAAACGTATCGCAGCGTTGTCGCTTCTTCAATGCACCCTGCTCGTGGACGAAAATAACTAGACCCTCTTTGCAAAACACGTTGACCATTAGTGTCTTCCAGATTTGATAATCAGGATCCCTAGTACGAAACTCAGGACCATAACCATAAAGGGTGGAACCAACGCCGGTTGAGGCGGAGGAAGCGAGAGGGTCAGGACCCAAACCGTTAAAGCCAAGACCGCTCTTGAATCGGAGATTCTATCGTAGGAGGAGGCTGGAATCGCAACGCATACAGGTATCATGCATGGTTTGGATGTCTGATCTGTGTTGGTAAACAGGAGCCGTGTTTGGTCAATGTAACAAAACTGGTGGTATACTAACCTTCGCACGATCTGTTGTCTCAGAAAGCGGGGTTTTGGTAGTTGAAGAATGATATCTATTGTAGAGCCCAAGGATATTTAGCTACTGTCTTGAAAGTTTCTTACTGTCCAAGAGGCTTCTTTATGTGGGCTGAGGTGGAAGGGACGTTGATAGTTGTGTTGGTGCCAGAGGTGAGCTGTAGAGCAGCGTAGGAAAACTAACTTCTGGCACTAGTGATTGTCTATTCATAATACTATGTGACAGATAAGACTGCACTCTAAGCGTTCCACTCTTTATCTACTAACTGGAGATAATTTTCTTGGTACGTTTTAGACGTGGTGTTGTTCTAATTTGGCCTAAGATGGTTGTAGGCCTAGCGAGCTCTAGATTTATCCAGTAGTTAAATCCCACTTCGACCAATGTAACAGATATGATTTCTACTGTGGCTAACACTAACGATAAACGTACTTTACTTGAGCTAATGGGTAGTGTTGTTTGCTTTGAGTAAAGCTGGAACGTTAATATTTGAGTGTAGCATTCAGTCTACATGATTTGACTTTTGTTTGTCACTTTAATGCAAGGCATTACCAACGAGATTCATACTCATTCAATCCACTGCCTTTGAATATGACTCCTTGTACGCTCTTCTGAAGACGTGCCAAGGATGATTTGGCATCAGATGGTCTGCCTGATTTGGTAACCCCTTTTCTGGGCGAAGTTAAGCGAGAAACTGAACAACAACATACCCAGGCAGGCAGCCTTAGGAAGCAGGAGAATATTTATGGTTTCGTGTAGTATCTATAAAATGGAAACAATCTCCCCTTGTGCTACATTTGAACAGACATACTTGCTAAGGCATAAAATTTGTTGCACATCGCAGATCCTGCCAAGACTCCAGACCTTGGTATGCTTATTTTTTCTCTTAGGAGTTTAGATTTAAATACGGCAACGCACATAGATTTCACCTTTTGTTGCATGTCGTCAATTTTGCCAAGTTATGTAAATCTATGTTTAGCCTTTATGTCTACCGCAAACTCCTATAAGAGCCTGTTTTGTTGCGCATCGAAGACCTCGCCAAGAATTCTGAAGTATTCTGTGCTTTTTTTATAGGACGGCAAAATGACAATGTCTGAACGTTTTGTTGCAGATCTTCACTCTTGCCAAGAATCGTCTGACATTGCTAACTGCTTTACTAGCTAAAAATAAAAGTTTTCTTGCGGATCATTAAACTTGCCAAGACTCTCAGTTTAGATTTGCTTCAATTTTAGTAACTGGTTTATATTGAAAGGAAAACTCCCAGATTTTGTTGCACATCGATAGCTGCTCCAAGATATTCAGGAAACATCAGCCCTTTCATGAATAAGGCACACAATTCATTTGAAACACGTTTGCAAATTGAAGCATGAGCGGAGTTGGCGAAAGCATGTTGTGTCTTTTCTTGCGGACTGCATGGGTGGTCGGAAATTTGTGACACTCAGCAATATTATAATCCAGTTTATCAAACTCAGTGAAACATCCAAGCCGGCTCCCCAAACCAAAGTCCTAAATCAAAGTCCTAAATCAAAGTCCTAAATCAAAGTCCCAAACCAAAGTCATGCTAAGTCCCGTAATTTTCTTTTAAAAGCTCAAGTGACATCAAAATATTTCAAAATATGACTGTACCACCAAGTCTATCACCAACACAGACCACCACCATTTTCAACTCTAGATCCGCTGCACATCAGATATCAGACTTTCTGCTTAGCCAAGGAAAAAACTCTCAACTATCTAATTCACGGTTCTATTCTAAATTAGGGTTTTTACGACCTCGACACCAACTGGAATAGCTTGTTAGCTTTTAGTATAATTCCCAAGGGTAATTTTAGTTCTTCTACACACCCTGAAAGCTGCCAGGGCCTAAACTTCCATTTTAACAAATAGGATATAAGAGTTTTTTGCAAATTGCAAGCTGTCCGAAATCTACAGAGGGCAAAGCTACCAGATATGGAGTAATTAGTTAGTTGATCCCCGAGTATTTATTATACTGCTGAAGGGCTTCCTGAGTGTGCCAAATGTGTAAATCTTGCGGCCTATATTAGTTCAAATGAAGTTCCTATCTACATAAGCTGTGGACACGGATTTAGTTCTGCTAACCAACCCAATAAACGTTAAAACCTAAGCATAAGCGCAAAGCAAATGCAGAAGATTTGAGACAGGTGATTAGCGTAACCACCGTTTTTTAAAGCAAACACTACTAATAGTCTGTCCTTTCTTTCCACCGAAACTAAAGCTCTTATACTTAATTGTGTCCACATACTCTAGGTCTCCTCCTTCAAACCACGCTTTCAGCTCATCCTCCGTCCAGTTGCAGCTAGTGACCAAAAATATACCCCCTTCTCTGATTAGAGGACAAACTCTTTGCTTATACCCTTCACATATCCTCCTCCCGTCGGCATCTTTCTCTTCAGAAAGACTAATTGCATCGAAAGTCCCCTTATCAAGTACCACGTCCCAACCCCTGTCGTTCTTCGCATCCTTCACCAATTCCGGGTCTTCAGTCATGATATCCCATCTCCGAAACTCAACTTCTTTCTCTCCTTCCTCCGGACCAACACCTTTGTCCCTTGCAATCCGCCGTGCAAACTCCACACTCTTCACCGAATAATCAACACCTAGCATCTTTCCTCCCCATACCGCCTCATCGTCAGTCCCTTCGCTATCTCTCAATCTAAATAAAAAATGACCGTTCCCTGTTCCCAAATCCAGGAAACTGCAGTTGTGACGGCCAATATCTGGACCAAGGAACTTCTTTTCTATAACTGCTTGGGAAAGGTAGATGACTACTTTATCCTCGGCGGAGGAGTCATCGAACCATATTGTGCCTTCATCAGAGGGATCGAGGCTATGGTTGGTAATTTCTGTTGTGTAGAGGTTGTCCCAACTAAAATATGTGAGTAGAGGGGTTGATTGAGGTAGGGGAAGTTGGGAGCGAACTATTCTCTGGTTCCTAATTGGGACGGCTCTAGATGACTGGGCTGGGAGGAATCGTTGGATGCCATTTTCTTTCAGACCCTAATGTATGGAGACAAATGATATATCGACAACGAAGTCTTGAAAGGAGGGAGCAGTTTTACAGACTCAAGTGGTGGAGCTACCCCTCCATGTTGAGTGCAGAAAATAAATAGAGTACCGTAATGGGGAGGCGGTGTATATTGGTCACGTGTGTGGTTTGAGGCATTGATGTTGATGTTTTAAGTTTGGAATTTGAATGATTTTATTTTACTACTCCAGGTTGAGATCAAGACATAAAAGGGACTATGCTGGTGGTATTCATGCTCCTTTCTAGAACAACAAAACAGCAAGGCCTCCAGTTTAGGCACAGCTTTCGGCCCAAAACGTGCATTTTTCCATTGAAGTGCGGTATTATTTATCATGTCATCTTATCTATGGTGAAGTGATCATTGGCTCTCCAGAGATCGACGCGGCTGCTGTGGTAGCGAAGAAACGAACATCAACATCATCATCCTTCTTCAACTTTTCCAAATTAGGCAAAATCCTCTCTTCAATAAGCTCTAGCCCTCGAGGCGACGGTGCTGCTGTGCTGTGCTCTTTCTCAAGGGAGTAAACAGTGCCTTCATCAGGCAGGCGTTTTAATACACTGATCAACTCAGAGTAAGACTTGGCGACATTGAAACGAATATTGGGAATGTCGTCAACAACGAGTTTGTCCATCATGGGAAGAATTGACTTTGACACAACATCCAAACTGACTACCGAAGCAAGAGTCTACGACTATCGTTAGTATTATTAATTTAATGAAATCATGGAAACATACAGTAATCGCAAAGCAGGTAGTCATTCTGTAGAGGTAGTTTGGATGAGCTCCCATTGCCATAACCTTGGGGATTATGGCTTCGTTTGCCCACTCTACTCCGAATACTTCTGTAAGCTTTTTGAGGTTGTGTGTAGCAGCCTCACGGATAGAAAAGACAGTGTCTCCCAACCAACCCATACAGAGTGCAGCTAGCTTCTCATCAAAGAATTTGACACCAAGCTGACTAGCCAAAAGAGGAATGTATTCGATGATGGCCAATCGAACACGCCATTGTTTGTCTTCGGCAAGCTGGACAATGGCTGGGAGGAGTGATTGCGAAAGGAGCTCAATGCCGATGACTAAGATAATTAGCAAATAAAATGATTTGAGTGATTCGTTGCATACCTTGGTTTACCAACTCTAGCTTTGAAATAATGTGGAGACGGACGTCCGGGAACTCGTCCTTGAGCATTTGAAGGAACATGGGGAGGAGGTGGTCGATGGTTCTTATTATGTCAGCAGCTTCTATGAAATCGATTAGGCACAACCTACTCTTGTTTGCCCAAGATGGGAGCAAGACCACTGATTTGTGTACCGAGGGCAGCTCTCACGTGCTGAGATGTATCAGATACCAAATCCTCTACGGTTGTCATAATATCGTTGAGAAGAGTGGTCCGGTCGACTAATTTGCAGAAACCTGGGATCTGTCCAGCAATTGCAGTTCGCACTTCAGCCTCGCTATCTTTTAGCAGTTTTACGAATGCTGGTACAAGATCTCGTGAGACAACTTCATCGTCAACGGCCTTGGCAATCTTTTCGAATCTGTCAGCCACCATATACCGGACCCTCCAGCTCTTGTCCTCGATCAAACTCCGCAAAGATGTAAGCAAAACGCCATGGCTTGATTGTTGCTCTTTAGGCACGACCTCGGCAATCGCTATTAGGATCTCCACAGTCAACAACCTAACACTGTCCTGGTCATCGCCAGCTAGATGTTGGAAAAGGGGTATCATCTCCTCCACCACTATAGTAGCCGGCATCTCCTTTACAAATTTGGCCAATTTGTTTGCTGATTGTCTCCTGACCATTGGTGTTTCATCATGGACGAGAAGCCCGAACTGTTGCCGAAGTTGCTCCTGCATAGGGGGGGAAGCCTTTTTGTATGGAACATTGTAAAGTCCAGCTGCTGAGATTTTCGAGGTGAACCAGTCTGCTTTTGAAAGTCGAATCGTAAGGGGGATGAAGTATTCTTCTACTTGATGTGTGGATAACTCTTCACAGATTTTGTTTAGAGATTCAACAGCCTACAGAAAATCAGTAGTGAATTTCACAGACGTATGACACCTCCCTACCTTCTCTCGAACCAGAGGTTCCTCAATAGCTGCTAGGTTTTCTAGAGGTGATAGAAGGACATGCCCCCATTCTGGCCCACCAACATATTCGACAAAGCTTCCTAATTCATCACTGAGAGCGGTAAGGACCTCGTCTTCATCTTCCACGGACTCTGTAGAGTGCGTCAGCGAGTAGATTACGAAAGGATTTGGAGCTTAGTCGTACCATCTAAAAATGGAATCAACTCGTCTCGTGTCCGCTCCGCTCCTAGAGCGAGTGCAATGGTAGAGAGTCGGCGTATGGCATTTAGTCGTAAAAGAACATCATCGTGCTATTTCATATGTAAGCATATGGGGTTATTCACCTGGATGGGCTATTTCAGCTGGCATAAGTAGATACCTTTAATTCATCAATGAGCACAGCTATGGGATAGAGTTCATCCGTCTTATCTGGTCCGTCCGACATAATGACTGGGAAATTTGAAGGCGGTTCGATAACAAGATTGAGTTGAATATATGCTCAGCACAACCTGTCTCCTATCTGCTATATTCGTTTTGTGGAAGGTTGATCGCGTGTTGGCTAGCCTGCTCGTCGTTGAGGCGCTATTGACGAAGAAGCTGTAAATCGCGCTGAGCAGGAACGTTCGAGATGAAGCGGGGACTGTAGCCGTTAGCAGATAATCCTAATTCATGCGCACTACAGGCAGATGGCTCTTGAGGTTGTACATATGGCGGGGGAATGAGACCGCAAGGATGACGAGGGAGTTTAGAGAAGCTTGTCTCGTCATGCTGGTGGACACACAAGGCGAGGCAAGGCAAGGCTGAGCAAAGCAATTGAACATACCGATAGATAAAGCAAATACGGAGTCTGAAAAATAGAGAGTCGGGTGTTCGTTCTCCAGAAACTTGGTGGGAGATACAGAGGCGGTTTCGTTCTTGAGCTGTTGTAATTGTGTTGATGGACTTTGGGCTGCCGCTTCATTTGCCAGAAATTCAAGGCTCAACATGGACCCGCTTTTAATACTTGAGGGAGGCATGATGGTGGGAGAGTCATAAAATAAATAGCCTGAGATTTACGACACCGCTTTGCGCCAACACAACGTACCACACAGTTTAATTCTTTAACTACCTTCCTGCTAATAAAGCTGGAGTGTACAGATCTGTCTGAACTGTCAATATGCCTACCATCAGCGTAGACAAAGCCGAGTTGTACAAGGTGTTAGAGCAAGAGTGAGTCTACCGATGACTCGATTTGGACAAGGCTGACGATGTTGGAGATACACTACGGAAGAGTTTGAGGAACTATGCTTTGAATTTGGGATAGAACTGGACGAAGATACTTCGAATTCGGAGCGGCCAGTTGACGCCAATGGCAAGCAAGAGCCTGCTCAACTCAAGATTGAGATTCCCGCCAATCGTTATGATATGCTCTGCTTCGAAGGCATAGCTCTTATGCTGAACATCTTCCGTGAAAAGACACCATTGCCAAACTATAGACTGGTTGCTCCCAAGAGTGGGAAGATGGAAACCATCACGGTTCATCCTGATACGGCGAAAGTGAGGCCTTATGTTTCCGGAGCCATTTTGAGAAATGTCACCTTTACCCAAGAATCCTACGACTCCTTCATATCTTTGCAAGATAAGTTGCATCAGAATCTTGCCCGGCAACGGACACTGGTTGCTATCGGTACGCACGATTTGGACACAATTCAAGGCCCTTTCACATATGAAGCATTACCACCAAAGAATATCAAGTTTGCCCCACTGAACCAAACAAAAGAAATGGATGCTGCAGAGTTGATGCAATTTTATGACGGGGACAAGCATTTAGGAAAATATCTGCACATAATTCGTGATAAGCCAGTTTATCCAGTCATATACGATTCTAAGCGGGTTGTTTGCTCGATGCCACCGATCATAAACGGCAACCATTCGAAAATTTCCGTCAACACTAAGAATGTGTTCATTGAGATGACTGGAACTGACCGTACGAAGCTTGAGATTGTCAATAACATTATGGTTTCCATGTTTTCCCAATACTGCGCTGAACCATTCACGATTGAGCCAGTAAAGATAATTTCAGAACATAATGGAGAAACACGCCAAACACCTGATCTAAGTCCTCGTCAAGCCGAGGCCGAAGTCGACTATATCAACAGATGTTGCGGACTCGAAGAATCGCCAGAACGGATATGTGAGCTGCTAACCAAAATGTGCTACACGGCCAAGCCTTCGTCAAAAGACAAGAACATAATCGAAGTTTCCGTACCACCAACACGTGCTGATGTCCTACATCAATGCGATATCATGGAAGACGTCGCAATTGCATACGGATTCAACAACCTCCCTAGATCGTCACCCAGCAAATCGGCTACCATCGGTCAACCCTTAATGGTTAACAAGCTCGGTGACATCGTTCGTCTAGAAGCTGCAATGGCAGGGTGGAGTGAAGTTATGCCCCTAATCCTCTGCTCACACGACGAAAATTTCGCCTGGCTCAACCGGAAAGATGATGGCCAAACCGCCATCCGTCTTGCTAATCCCAAAACCGCAGAATACCAAATTGTGCGCACATCACTCCTGCCCGGCCTTCTGAAGACCATCCGCGAAAACAAAAAACACAGCGTGCCTATCAAAGTTTTCGAGGTCTCAGATGTAGCCTTCAAAGACGAGACTCTAGAACGTAAATCCAGAAATGAGCGTCACTTCGCAGCTGCGTTCTATGGCAAGTCTAGCGGGTTTGAGATTGTACATGGGTTATTGGATCGGGTGTTGTCGATGTTAAAGACGGCGTTCTTAACCCGTGATGAGGGGCTTGAGAATACCAAGTTGGACGGATATTGGATCGAGGAGATCGATGAACCTACTTATCTTGGCCAACGGGCTGCTGCGGTGTATCTGAGGTTGGATGGTGAGAAGGTGAGGATTGGGGAGCTTGGTGTCCTTCATCCAACAGTTTTGGAAAAATTCCAACTTCCGTAAGTACACCATCTCTTTCAACTTGAGATACACTATTGTCGAACGATCACAACTAACTTTGAATAGATTCGTATGCAGTACTTTGGAGATAAACCTTGAAGCCTTTTTATAACTACAACATGGTTTAGAAGATAGAAACATCAAATCGAAAAGAGCATATAAATAGTCAACACATGATCTGATATGGGCCATGATGATAGCGTGCCTTGTTTAATAGCTCCATCTATCTCTGATGAAGTACTCACTTCTAAAGTAACGCCGTCACGCCTGTAATGTAAGCCCCTCTCTAAACGCCTATGCCCGTATCAATCATTACAAGTGCACCTACCAATCCACTATGATCGTCATTCATTGCATCTCAACTTCCATCTGCTTCTTTATATGACCTGGACTTTTGGTCCCTGAACTCCCTAAACTCTTCCCAATCCCTAATCCTGCTATGCCTTCTCTCAAACTGGCAAAGCTGCCAACGTTGTTTGATACCTGCCGATTTGCAACCGCAGGGGCGCCAACAGCGGTCTTCGCCGTTTCCACTCCTGTCAAAACTGGTTGATTAACACCCGGACTTCCCAAATATTTCTCCGCAGCTACATTTACGGGTCCATTCATTTCCTCGTCAGTCTTACCAAATACTTCATTCCACCATCTAACTTTGTCGAGTCTAGGAAAGAGGAGTCGTTCTTTGCCTTTGATATGATCATCTATTTCTGGATCATAGTTTCTGTTCGTGAATTCTGCTCTTCGAGATAAAAAATAAGACCATACACTAGTTGTTCGCTCCTGGACCCGAGCGTCTAGACGGGCTTTCTCATTGTTGTACAAAAAGGTGCCATATTGACAAGAGTAGAGGTGATAAAGTAATCTCCGCAAGAACCGCTCGTTGAACTCAAAACGATTAGGATGCTGGTATATGAGTTGGTATGTAGCATCCAGGAATTGATGGAACACAGGGCTCGTCTCCTTAGGCTTAGTAGCCTCTTTAGCCGCAAGATCATCTACGGGCCCCGGTGTTTTTTTTGGCTTTGGCGAATCGTCAATGGATAATAGTTCACCATCCGAGTCGGCATTTTCGGTGCTTTGACTGTTCTGACTGTTCTTGTTGAAAAATCGTTTGGCACTTAGCAAAGCATTTTCAATAGCATCACCTCCTCGACCATCCCCATTGCCTCCAGGCTGGATTGCAGAGCCAGCCAATGCATCATTTTCTGTCTTGAACCACTTCTCACTATTCAGAAATCCTGAGCGGTGTTGAAACATATGACCAAAAGACAGCCAATCCTTCTCTACGAGTACGATGAACCCGTCGATAGTTCTATAGTAAGGATCAAGAAACAGCTGAGACAATGCACTGAGCTGACTTGTGCGATCCCATCCATCAGAACAGTGTATGAGAACATTTGAATGCTGTATACCAACTTGACGAGCAATCAGCGCTGAGCCATCCAACAGGCCTGTAATATGCTTGAGCCACCCGCTCTTAGCAAGTTGCTGTCGGCTAGGGGGGAGTGATGAGACATCTGAGTCTTTGATGGCATCTATAACATTTTCCAAAGAAGTTCGCATGACGTGTATATTGTCAATTCCGAGGTAAGCTTTCGTCGCAAATTTATAGTGATCCATATTTTCAGACCCAAGACCAATTGCTTGCATGGCTAAAGCATTAACAGTAGGTCGAGCATCAACAATTAGGTTGTGTTGTTGTGCACCATAAATAAGCGGTTTCTCAAGTACTACCTCAATCCCGGAAGACGATATCATCTCATCCTCGAGCCGTTCCGTATCAGTAACTTCTGTTGTAGTTGCAGGCATGACAAGGTCATCTATGCTGGAGGCTGAGCTGTCTCGGGATGCTATCGATGAGGCATTGCCATCACCTTCACCACCCTGGGAACAAGCAGAGAAGCAGGCGCTGACCAGCTTCTCATCTTGAATACTGCGATTACCACGTAGGCCAACAATTGGTTGTGAACTTCTTGTTATGGAGCAGTTGTTCACCGGATGTAAATAGGTTAGGGCAGGAATTCGTACTCTTGAGCGGTATTTCCCAGCATAACTATAGTTTCGTAGTCAGTGAAAGTATCATAGAATTATAGTAACAACATTGAATATTAAGACATTGACTGGTAATTTCCGATCCTGTGAAGCGCACTTACTTAAGAGTATTGTCCGAAATACTTGACGGAACTGGGAGAAGTGCGGGATATGTGGGAGAGAAAGCGTAATCTACGTTGAGCTTTGAAATTCTCCAGCCCCTATCCACACCCTTCTCGCTAATACCGAGTCGTTTCCATTCCGCTTTGGCATCATATATCTCCCACCCATTGATTGCCTTCTCATTGACAGGGTGTGAAGGGGCTTTATAGCTGAAAGCATACAGTTTCTCTATGCTTCCCAACCTGCAAGTCATTGCCTTTATGCTTTCGAAGGCATCCCGAGCCTGCCTATCATCGCTAAAATTTAAAGTGATAAATCTGAAATCGCGACCTCGTAATCGAATGGAGGGAGAGTGGCCGGAAGTTGGAGGGGTTGGCCGGAAAGTACAATTGGCAATCATGGGGTAAGCTATCCATTGTGATCTGGGTTGTGCTTGACTTGGTCTTTTGTCTGAAGGAGGGATTTCATGGCTAGATGGCGGGGTAATGATTTGGACCAGAACAAGATGGTGCTGTGTTAACCTTAAGGTCACTAACTCAGACTGCCCACCGCTAAGAACCTGAACCTCTTCCACCTGAGCTTGTTAGCTTTGGAAGTAACGTGCTGATGATGTGCTGACCTGGGTTATCCTTAACTTGTCTGCCATACTGCTTCGGGCACCAAGTCACTAAGTGTTCGTAGCTTAACAGCAGTTCAGATATTTTAAGCACATAGTAGAATTTGATTTAACATTTGGGTGAGCAATAGAAAGAGGTAGGGTTTGTTATGAGGAATTGTATTGTTGCTGAGTGCAGCTGGCTGGTAGGTGAGCAGTGTAGATATACTCCGTACAAGGCTGTGTATATGAGGCGGCTCTAGTAAATGTGATCCGAATCGTCCAGAGTTCCCCAAGGTTGTCAGCCTTAGGCCATAAGGATTACACTCGGAGCCATATCAACACGTGACTGGTCCACCAGCAGAGGTGGGGCTACCTTTCTAAATGGCTTGGCCCACGCTCGCTAAACGACCACAAACAGGCCCTTTTGACAATTATACAGCACGTCGCCATCTTTAACTCTCTCACCAAAAAGACGACCCTGAAATTGAACCGCGCGCAGGTTCAATCTCCAAAACAAATACAGTCAACATGGCTTCAGGTGTACCAGGTGCCGCTATGTAAGAATTTTCTGCATTCTACAAGCCAAATGGAAGTTTTATGGGACAATACTGATATGGCGACACAGCTCGAAGCGGAGAAAGTTCGTTGCAGATGGTGTATTCTACGCAGAACTGAACGAGTTCTTCCAACGTGAATTGGCCGAGGAGGGATATTCTGGCGTCGAGGTCCGCGTCACTCCCACCGTTACCGACATCATCATCCGCGCAACCCACACACAAGAAGTTCTCGGCGAGCAAGGACGCAGAATCCGCGAACTCACCTCCCTCATCCAAAAGCGCTTCAAGTTCCCCGAGAACTCTGTGTCACTCTACGCTGCCAAGGTCCAGAACCGTGGTCTTTCCGCCGTTGCACAGTGCGAGTCCCTCCGCTACAAACTCCTCAACGGTCTCGCTGTCCGCAGAGCTTGCTATGGTGTCCTCCGTTTCATTATGGAGAGTGGTGCTAAGGGTTGCGAGGTTGTCGTGTCTGGAAAATTACGTGCTGCTCGTGCAAAGAGCATGAAGTTCACCGATGGTTTCATGATTCACTCCGGTCAACCAGCAAAGGATTTTATTGATTCCGCTACTCGTCACGTTCTTCTCCGCCAGGGTGTTTTGGGTATCAAGGTCAAGATCATGCGTGGATCCGACCCCGAAGGAAAGTCTGGACCACAAAAGTCGCTGCCAGATTCCGTTACTATCATTGAGCCCAAGGAGGAGCAGAGCGTTGTGCAGCCAATGTCCCAAGATTACGGTGCGAAGGCTGCTGCTGCTCAGCAGGCTGCTGAGGCAGCTCGTTCGTCGGAGCAACAGGCTGAGGAGGGAGCAGCAACTGAGGAGCAATAAATTGGCGGTTGGATTTTGAGGCGCGAATGGGTTATTTGCTGAATCAAGTGTTCATCACTTTTCTGCGGGCTTGTAATCACTTGGCGAAATAAATGGCTTCCCAAAAATATTACAAAAACACTCCTACAGTTGTTCAGTATGCAAGTTGTTTCGTGACTTTGGATGTTTGAGTTGCTATTGACCCCTCCTCACCTTGTCAGACACACATGTTCCTTGTTCGCTAACCAGACTCACGGCTCTAACAATCAAGCGCATTCAAGTCCCATACTAGCTGAGACGAGCAGGTCACAGCTATCCTGCGTCAGGAATTTCAAGTTATTTGTTGTGGTGGATAACCAGAATGTGTGATTGTTGAATTCCTGGGATGAGTATGATATAGTCAAGTTACGAGTGTTGCAAATATTTTAAAGATTCTGCGGTCTAGAAGGCTTTTTGGATGCATTAATTCGGGTGCTCCAATTGAAATAGTTGTATCCTTGTTACCTCGGATATCCCTAGTAGTTAATATACTCTAGTCGAGCTCTTGCGCTTCCCAGGAAGAGGTGGAAGCACAAAAGTTTCCTTGTTTTCTAGTCCTTTTTGTTCAAAACCCAATAGTACATAAAAAAAATAGTGCATTTAAATGCTTCAAAATGGGTAGTAATTCCTTTCCGATTCACAGGCCGAAACGCCAAATCTTCCACCATACAAATGCACCACATTCCATGACATGTATTCATACAAAACAAACGTCCCACTATCTATTGTACATAGATTCCCAACGCCAGTGCCTCGTATGACTTCGTACGGCTTATGCTTTACCATGATAATTTGTGAGAAAACCCGGCTCCCCCGCCCCAAATGTTAATCCGTAATCCATATAACATGACCTGAAAAATGCAAAAAGACGACCAAATTGCTCGAGATAATCACCTGGGACGTGGAGATGGTTTTCTCGGCATCTCTATAGGTTCAC
>Ga0247812_10000985_pt1 | contig 16229 bp, 8 predicted proteins | sample UWRJL149409B1_FD_178011 | JGI IMG/M metagenome (GOLD analysis project Ga0247812, IMG submission 178011) | Plant litter microbial communities from Arlington Agricultural Research Station in Wisconsin, United States - UWRJ-L149-409B-1 | ecosystem: Environmental > Terrestrial > Plant litter >...
GAAATAGGCCGACGACAGCCCGGCCATATCGGCGAGGGTCTCGACGCGGACCTCGGCGTCGATATTGTCCATCAGATAGCCGGTGACTTGGCGCAGGGTGCGTGGCGGCAGACCGCCGCGCAGACCCGGGGCCTCGTCGCGCATCCGGGCCTTGGCAGCGGCCGCCAGAGCCAGCAGCAGGCTGTCGCCATAGACGATGTCGCGATCATCGGATTCTTCGCAGGCCGACGCGGCCAAACGGGCCAGGCGCGCCACCGCGTAGTCTTCGAGTGCGAGACGGTTGCTGAAGATCATGCGCGGATCGGCGCCGGCGATCGCCTGTCGCAGGCCGGTGGGATCGTAGCGAACGATGAGGACCCGAGCCGACCGGACCTGATCGCTGACTAGCGCCACGGGCGCTCCGCCGGCGACGAGGTGCATGGGACCCACGCCGTCGATTTCGCGACCATCGAGGGTCAGACGCACGCGGCCTCCGACCTGATCGAGCACATAGATCAGCTGCGGCTGGTTGGACGAGATATCGACATCGAGGCCATCGGGCGCGGCCCATTCGACGACTTCGACGGAACCCAGGGTCCAATCTTGGGTGAAGTGGGCGCTGCGGCGGCCTCGGCCGAGCGCGCCGTGGCGGCGGCTGACGCCGTCCAGAACCTGATCATACTGGCCGCCGTTGAAAGCGACCGGGGCCATGGTGGCGGGAACGGTTTGAAGGGACATGTCAGCACCTTTTCAGGGAGGAAGCTTGGATGTCCCGATGCTGGCGATCAGCGCGTAAATCGGCCAATCAATCGGTGAAAAATTGCCGTATAGCCGCGCTCGAATGTTGTAAAGCCGGCCACAAGGCCATCACTTACCATTGTTTTTCCTGCACTTTTTCGGTGTAAAAGCCCGCTAATGGTCTTTACACCGGTCCTTTACACCCCGCTTTTCATCCAGCAGCCGATCCCAGCCAACGCCGTCGGGACCCCAGTCATTGTGCGATGACACGACGCTGACGCTCGCGCCGGGCAGACGGCCGAGCATGTCACCGGCCCGCAGCGCCCATGCAAAGGCGCCCTGTCGTTGAGCCAGGGCTTCTGCGCGATGGACCAGTGCGCGGGCCTGGTCGAGGCCGGTGTCGGGGTGACGCGCGATCAACTGCTCGGCGGAGGCCCGCAGGATTTCTGGAGCGCACCAGGTTTCCGGCGCGGATTTGGCTCTGGCGATGGCGCGGGGGTGAACCAAACGCGGGTGGAAGGTGGCCAGAAGATCGATCTGGGCCGGCAAGGCGTCCCGCAGATCGGGCGTCGGCACCCCCTCGGGATCCAGGAGCAGCTCGATCACCTGATCGTAGAGATCGGTCCATTGCAGCCAGTGCGGAAAAGTTCGCGCGGCGGCGGTTCGGGCGATCAGAGACAGCGTCTTGGCCTGAACCAAATCGCCGGACCAAATAGCTAGCGGCAGCAGGTTGAAAGTGATGCTCCAGGCGGTAGTTTGGCCATGATCCAAGGTCTGGGCCCGATCTAGCGCCAGGCGGGCGAAGCTCTGAGCCTCGTGGTCGAGGCCGCGAATCCAGGCCAGGCGCGCGGCCAAAGCGTGGGCGGCGACATCGTCGTCGATCTCGTAGGCGCTCGGCCGAGCCGCGTCGATCGGCGGCGACGAGCCAAGGATCGGTTCCAGATGCCGCCAAGCCGCCTCGTGCTGGCCAAGGTCGTGGAGACTGCGGGCCACGATCCTTTGACCCTTGCGCCAAGATCCCGTATCGGTCGCTGCGCCGATCCGCGCGGCGAAATCCAGCGCATGACGACGCGCGCCAGGATAGTCGCCCCAGTTGGCGCTGATGCCGTAGAGCATCCAAAGCACCGAGAGCGCCGTTGTCGAATCCCCGGCGTCAGCATGAAGAGCCAGGGCGCGCTCGAGGTGATTGAGGATCTCGGCGCTTGGACCGTTGCGGTAGTAACTGCTCAGCCCCACGCCGACCCGGAAGACGCGCTCAGCGGCGCCGTCTTCAGCCGTCACGGCGATGGCCAACGCCCGGCGAAACGTCTCCACCTCTTCGGTCATCTGGGAGGTTTCCATCCAGACCGGAAACGCCGCCAGGGCCAACTCAGCGCCAAGCTGAGGATCCCTCTGAAGCGACCAAGCCAAGGCGGCCCCCACCCCGTCGCGTGCAGCCATGCAACGGCCTAGCCATGCGGCTTGGCCATCGGGACTCGCGCACTCCTGAAGGAGGGAGAGCAACCAGCGGCCATGGGCGACTTGGACCGCGTCAACCTCGTCCGTGCCGGCCAGTTCGGCGGCGGCGAATGCCCGTGTCGTTTCCAGCAGGCGGTAGATCGGCGCGTCGCCGCCAATATCGACCGAGAGCATCGACTTGGCGACCAGATTGCTCAGAGCCTCAAGGAAAAGATGCGGCTCAGGCTCATCGCGCCAAGCCACGGCCTCGGCCGCCTCCAGTCCGAAGGGATTGGGAAACACCGACAAACGTCTAAGCAGTCGCTGCTCGGTCGGCGCCAGTAGACGATAGCTCCAGTCGAGTGTCGCCTGCAGAGTCTGATGACGCGGCAAGGCCGAGCGGCGCCCCCGGGTCAGGATTTGAAACCGATCGTCGAGACGCGCAGCGAGTTGGCGAAGGCTGAAGAGATCGGTTCGCGCCGCGGCCAACTCCAGCGCCAAGGGAGAGCCGTCGAGCCGGCGACAGATCTCAATGGCGGCGCGGGTCTCTTCGGCTTTCAAAACATAGCCGTCCTGCAAGGCGGCGATCCGTTCAACGAGCAAGGCGACGGCGGGATAAGTGAGCGCGGCGGCCGACTCCAATTCATTGTCCAGCGGGTAGGCCAAGGGGTCTAGCCGGCGCACATGTTCGCCGCTCGCTCGCAGGGCCTCTCGGCTGGTGGCCAGCACGGTGACTGAGGCGCTGGCGATGGTTTCCACGAAGCCCACAGCCGCTTCCAGCACATGCTCGCAATTGTCCAGGAGGATCAGCGTTGGCGTCTGGCCCAGGCGGTCGATGACACTACGTCGCGGATCGGCGCTTTCAGCTTGGCCCAGCGCATTAAGCGCCGCTCGCCAGATGGCGTCGGCGCCCGATAGCGGCGTCAGGTCGATGGCTACGAAGGGCATGGCGTTGACCTGCGACCAGTGCTCGGCCGCGGCTTGAGCCAGGCTCGTCTTGCCGATGCCGCCTGGTCCCACGAGCGTCACAACCCTGGCTTGGCCCAGGAGGTCCAGCGTGTGGCGCAGGTCCTCGTCCCGTCCGATCAGTCTCGTGCTGGGCGTGCGCGCCGGCCCAGGAGCCGCTGATGGAGATGAAGACGCCTCGCCACGCCGGATGTCGCCCAAGAGGCGATAGCCGCGCCCGGGCGCATTGGCGATCGCCACACCGTCCTTGCCCTCGCCCAATAGTCGCCGTAGCGCCCCGACATGGACGCGAAGATTGGCCTCTTCGACAAAAAGCCCGGGCCACACCTTGGCGAGGAGAACGTCCTTGGCGACATAGTCGCCATCGGCTTGCGCCAGTACGGCAAGGATGCCGAAAGCCCGCGCACCCAAGCGCAGCGGCGCGCCCGCGTACAGCAACACCTGCCGGTCGGTCAGCAGCTCAAAGTCACCAAAACTGTAGCGTGCGCCGGACATCGCTGCGCGTTTTACCCCTCGTAAACCGGCCACGCCCCACGTCGGCCGACAATGCCGCAGTGTTCCAGACCCAAGACCGAGGGTCTTGAACAATCTGTCGCCCTTGGCCGCGCTTTGTCCGTGGCGAGCTTCAGATCGGCCCGACGCGCATCAAAAGGCCCTCGTTTCGTACAAAACAGTCCGCCCTCGAAACGCGAACGTCGGCATCGCGGCGTCGGCTCCGCCCACTGACGCCGGAGAGGACCTTGGCCATGAACGCTCATATCCCCATCGACACCGCCATTAGCGCGCCCAATCAATTTATTGAGGTTGGCGGACGCACCTTGGCCTATCGCTCAATCGGCACGGGGCAGCCGATCCTGCTGTGCACGCGCTTTCGCGGAAATATGGACCTCTGGGACCCGGCGTTCCTCGACGCCCTGGCCGCCAACGGCCTTCGGGTCATCACCTTCGACTACAGCGGCCTGGGCCTTTCGACGGGCGAGGCGACCTACAATCCGATCGAGATGATGAAGGACGTCAACGACATCATCGACACCCTCGGTTTGGAGGACGTGATCATTAGCGGCTGGTCACTCGGCGGCATGGTCGCCCAGATCGCCGTGGTGGTTCGGCCCGACGCCGTCAGCCACGCCGTGCTGCTGGGCACCACGCCGCCTGGACTGCTGGTCAAGCCCGCCGAGCAGCTCTTCTACGACACCGCCGTAATCGCGAACTACACGTTCGAAGATCAGGTGATCCTATTCTTCGAGCCGAAGTCGGATGAGAGCCGCGCGGCGGCCCGCCGATCGGTCGATCGCATCGCCCTGCGCACCGAAGGCCTGAGCAAGCCTGTCCCGCTGGACTGGGCTGCGGCCAATCTGGGTGACACACCCAAGAACCCAGTCTTCCCTGCCGACGCGATTCTGGAGGGCTTGAAGGCCACCAAGGTGCCGGTGCTGCACGTCGGTGGCGACCACGACATCATCTTCCCTGTGGAGAACTGGTACGCTCTCAATCAGGTCCTGCCGACCTTGCACCTGATCACATACCCGTCGGCCGGCCACGGTCCGCAACACCAGCATCCAGAGGCGACCGCCGAGCACATCGCCACCTTCGTTCGCTCTAACGGTCGCAACGCCTGCTAGGCTGCAAACCGGTGGCGAGACCCGTCGCGTTGTGGTCAGCCCGCTAGGCGGCGCGGCGCGGAATTGCTGAAACACTCGGGGACCACGACATTGCCGCTGACAACGCCGGGCTTGCTCTCAGGCTGATTGTGAAGACGCGAGGCCGTTGCACGCAGCCGTATTGATAGGGCGTCGAGCTCGGCGTCAGCGGCCAAGGCTGCAGCCGGCACCCGCACCGATTGGCGCCAACGACTGGGCGTGTCACCGACCCAAGTGTTGAAGGTGCGCGAGAAGTGGGCCTGATCGGCGAACCCGCAGGCCGCCGCGATCTGGGCCAAGCTGTCAGAGGTTTCGATCATCATGCGCTTGGCCCGTTCGAGCCGTCGCTCAATGATGTAGGCCTTGGCGGCCCGCCCGAAGCTGTCCTTAAAGGCATGCGAAAAATAGCTGGGGCTCAACCGAACCGCTACGGCGATTTCGCGAACATGAAACCGTCGGTCGGCGTTTTCGTCGATGAAGCGCAAGGCGCGCTTGACCTGCCAGGGCGCGAGGCGGCCGCGCGGCGTGTCCTCAGCCAGATGTTCGATTTGGGTGGCCAGCACCGCCGCAGCCTGTTGCAGGATGGCGCGGGCGGCGTCGGCGTCGGTCTCGAGAACTCGGGTGGCGTCGACGACCAGCCGGGCAAGCAGCATCGCGTGATCCCCGTCCAGGCCAGGGGCGTCGTCTTCGTGTGGGACGGCCGGTGGTTTGATGTCCTCGATGTCCATGGCTCGAATCCCATGGCGCAAGTCGCCATGCGGACACCTTTGGCCGCGGCGGCTCAGCGGTCGATTGAATGGATGTGAATAGATGTTGCGCGCGGTTCTGGGGCTTGGGTCGCCGAAGCGTCGCGAGGGCCAGCCCCACGCCCAGCCAAGCCGCATAGCCCGCAATGCGGGGCGCGCAGCTTCCGGATCACGGTTGCAAATGTTGCCTATTGTTGCATGTCGTTGCATCGCCCACCCAACACTGGCGAGCGGCCGCCACCAGGCTCTACAGTGGGCCCGGGCAAGTCGGCGGGATTTGAGTGATGCGAGGGCGTGCCGTGGAAGTCGCAGACCCGGCTGTGGTGCGACAGCCACTATCCTGGTCCCGAACCCTGCTGTTGCTGGCCGCTGGCCTTGGCATGGCCGTCGATATCTCAGAGGTGGCGCTCAGCGCTGTTCTGGCCACGGTCTTCGCCTCGCCTGGCAAACCGGCCGCCGCCGGTCTGACTTGGCTGCTGACCGCTCTTCCGCTGGGCGCGGTGATCGGCGCGCCCGTCGCCGGCTGGGCCGCCGACCGCTTTGGCAAGGCGCCCGTCCTGGCGCTGGCCTTGCTGGCGATGGCGCTTACCTCGACGCTGTGCGCCTTCGCCCCCGACATGGCGACCTTGGCCGCCTGCCGTTTCCTCTGCGGCCTGGCGGTCGGGGCTTTTCCGCCCGTGATGATCGCCTTGCTGGCCGATCGCCTGCCCCCCCAGACTAGCCAGCGTCTGGCGGTGGTGGTCACCGGCTTGGCCAGCATCGGCCCCCTGCTCCTGGTCTTGCTGATCCGTGCGTTGGAACTAACCCCAGTCGCGCCTCTTCAAGGATGGCGTTGGGGCCTGCTGATCGTAGCGGTCGCGGCGCTGGTGGCGGCCGCCCTCTTTGGCTTGGTCGCCATGCGCGCCGAGCCCCTCCCCCTCCAGCGCCCAGTCGTGGTGTCCGCAGTGGCTGAGCGGCTCGTTTGGAGACGCCTGGCGCCGCTCTTTCTAATCTTCTTCCTCTCACCCTGGGCGACTTCGGCGTTTCCTATGCTGAACGGGGCCTTGGCGGTCAGAAGGGGCTTTCAGGTCGATCAAGGTCTTCTGCTGGTGGCGCTGACCGGCGCGGGTCCCATCCTGGCCGTGGCGCTGGCGCCGTTTGTTCTGGGCCGCGGTCGGCCGACCAACACCCTGGCGGCGCTGGGCCTGGCGATGATCCTCATCGCCCTGCTCTTTGCCGGGACATCGAACAAGATCGTGCTGATGTCCACGGCCCTGAGCTACGGGGTTTGCATGCAGCTCTATCTGCCCAACCTCTTGCTGTTGGCCGCGCAGAGCGCGCCGAACGGGGCGCGCGCTTTGTTCACGGCCAGTCTCTGGAGCGCCAATCGCATCGGGACGATCTTGGTCCCCCTAAGCTTGATTGGCGTCCTGAACAATTGGGGTCCTCTGGCCACGGTCGTAGCGATTTCGGTCGCGATCGGCGCCGCCCTCCCCTTGCTGATTTTGTTCGGCCGTCTCGTGGACGCTCCAGCGCATGGGCCACATCATGGCTAAATCACATCGCATCCTGGCGCGCTTGGCGCTGCTCACCTCTGCCAGCGCGCCCAGCCTGGCGCTGGCCCAAGCCCACGCCATGCCAGCCCCGTCAGTCGATGCGGTCATCGTCACCGCGCTACGACGAGAAACTCGGCTGGACGAAACGCCAGCCGCGATCACGGCCCTGAGTGAGGCGCAGCTGACGCGGGCGCGGATCCAGACGCTCGCGGACCTGCCTCGTGAAACGCCTGGGCTGACGATTATCGGCGCGGGCGGACTGCAGTCGCGGATCGTGTTTCGCGGCGTTCAGTCGGCCGGCGAGTCGACGGCGGGCCTCTATCTCGACGAGACGCCGATCATCGGCACGGCGGGCATCGCCAACGACGCAGGAGCAAGCCTGCCAGACCTCGATCTGTTCGACGTCGAGCGGGTCGAGGCGCTGCGCGGGCCCCAAGGCACGCTCTATGGCGCAAGCGCCATGACCGGGGCGCTGCGCGTGCTCTATAATCGCCCGGCCTCCGCGCCGGTGTCGGCGATGCGCGCCGAGCTTGCCACGGTCGATGGCGGCCAAACCGCTTATCGCATGCAGGGCATGATCAACGCGCCGCTGAGCCAGACCCTGGCTCTGCGCGCCGTCGGCGGCTACCGGCGCATCGGCGGCTATATCGATAACCTCCATCTGCATCAGGATGACGTCAACGGCGGGACGGTGCAAAGCGGCAGGGTACTCCTGCGCTATACGCCAAGCGATAGCCTTACCCTCGATGTCGGGGCGCACCGGCAGGACCTGCAAGGCTATGGCGGACTGTGGCGGCGCGAAGCTGGCCGATACAAAACCACCGACTGGTCTCGGCAGGTCCACGATGATCGCCTGACGCTCTATGACGTCAAACTCGCCTGGCGGCTGGACGGCGCCGATCTACTGGTCGCGGTCTCGCACCTCGATCGTCGGCAACGTCAGAACAACGGCGAGGCCAACGATTTCTTCCTGAGCTTCAGGGACAATACCGCCCGCTGCGCCGCCATCTTCAATAGTGGCTTGGCATGCTCATCCGACCGGATGACAGCGTTCAACACCATGGTCACCGCGCACACGCCAACTGCCGTAATTGGCTACCAGACCACGCAAACCGACACCTTCGAGACACGACTGTCGTCGACAGGCACCGGGCCGCTGGGATGGATCGTTGGCGTCTTCGCCTCGGATCGCTCGGGCCATGTTAGCAATGAGCAGCCTTGGATCGATCCAGCGACCGGGCAGCCCCTGGCGGGCCCCGTCGACTATCAACGCCTGGTCGATGATCGTCTTAAGCAGGTCGCCGCCTTTGCCAACCTGACCTGGCGCGTCGCGCCGACAATCGATGTGAGCTATGGCGCTCGCGCCTACCGCTTCGCGCGGAAGGCTGGCGGCCAGACGGTCATCGGCCTCAACCTGATTGGCGCTGCGCCCACAGCCTATGTCCGTTACGACGCCGACGAGGATGGGCTGGTGCATCGTGTCTCCGCCGGCTGGCGTCCGCGCTCCATCCTGACCCTCTATACCGAGGCCGCGCAAGGCTTCAGACCCGGCGGGGTCAATCAGACGGTCGGGCTTCCCGACGCCCTGGTGGCCTACCGCTCCGACAAGCTCACGACCTATGCCGTGGGCGTGAAAACCCACAGCCGCGATCACCGAGCCAGCCTGTCGATAGACTGCTACTGGACCGACTGGCGGGACATGCAGGTTTCCGGCGCGAGGCCCGACGGTCTGTTTCGGTTTGTCTCCAATGCCGGCGCCGCCCGGATCAAGGGCGTGGAGATCGATGGCTCCCTTCGCCTGACCGAGCGGTTGACGCTCCGCGGCTCGGGAACTCTGACCAACGCGCGCCTAAGCGCCGACCAGGCGAACCAGAGCGTTCTGGCTCCCGGCAAGGATGGTGACCGCATCGCCTTGGTCCCTCGAAAGGCTTTGAACCTGTCCTTGGACTATCTTCGGCCGGTGGGACGCCTGGAGGCTTTCGCACGGATCGACGGTCGCTGGACGGGCGGATCCCAATCAGAATTGCGCCCAACCAATCCGCTTGATCGTCACCTGCCGGGCGCCAGCCGCATCGATGTCGCTGCCGGCCTGTCACCACCGAGCGGCGCATGGGAACTGAGCCTATACGCCGACAATCTGACCAACCGCGTGCAGACAACCTATGCCGCGTCGATTCTGCAGACGCTGGGTGGCACCAATGTCGCCAGCGGCCCGCCGCGCACGGTTGGGGTGGCGCTGCGCCTGCGTGGCTAAGGCGCCTTTAAGCGCCTCGGCTTCGGATGGCGATGCTGTCCAATGCTAGATTGGCGCGTCGAACATCTCGGGTGTCGCGCCCTTCGGTCAGGCTAGCCAAGGTTTGGGCCAAAACATCGCCCGCCTCCTGCCCGCGACCCTGCGGCGCCAGGAGATGGACCAGGCTGGTGGCCGTGCGTAACCGCCAGGCAGTCGCGCCTTGGGCGTCCGACAGGATCAGGGCCCGTCGAAAGACTTGCTCGGCGCCGATCGCATCGCCCTTGAAGCGAAGGATTTCGCCCCGCGCTCGCAGGATCTCGGGCGCGCACCAGCCGACTTCGCCATCCTCAACACGTTGAATGAGGCTCAGATCGACGATGGCGGGCAGCAAGGTGGCCAGATGATCAACCTGCTTGAGACCGCCGAAGGGAATCTCAGGTCGGAAATCGACCTGCTGGTCGATGTCTAGCCGCTGGGCTTCGATGGCGCGTTCGAACCCAGCCATCCAGGCTTCGAAGATGGTGAGATTGCCACGCTGCGAATAGGCCCGGCATCGCTCGACAAGGTCGGCGGCCAAGTCAAGGTCGCCCCGCCAGATGGCGATGGGACACGCCGCGAAGGCCAAGGCCTGTCCCAGGGCTTGGGCGACATCGCCCTCGGCCAGTGTGACGGCGTCTTGCGCGACCGCGAGGGCTTCATCGGCCTTGCCGCGCAGCCAGAGGATCCGAGACAGCACAATGCGCATCGAGACGCGCCAATCGACATTCAGCTGAGACCCTGTGGAGAGCTTCAGACCGGTGCGCGGATAGGCGATCAGCTCCCGGGCGATCGGCTCAGCCAGATCATGACGCCCCAGGAAGTGGCTCGCCTGGGCGAACATACGCTCGGCGCTTAGGCGATCGAAGGCGTCATCGTTTGGCGTGAAGGTTTGACGCAGACGATCGGCCGCCTCCATGGCGCGCTTGTAGCGCGCGTCGCCGAACGCAGCGACGAACACATGCATCAAGGCGTCCCGCCGCATACTAGCGTCACCTTCGCGCTCGGCGAGGTCCAGGGTGGTTTCGACATCCTGGGTGACAGCGGGCATCCAGCCGCGCGCGAGGGACTGGACGAGATTGACCGCAAGCCGCACCGCGAACTCCAGCTTGGTGTCGCCAGAAGGATGCCGCTCGACGGTTTCCAGGGCGACCTTGGTCCAGTGATCGAACTCGTCGGAGAGGCCCAGATGAATGCCGATCGGCACCCAAGCCGCTGCCAGGCGGGCGCCCAGCAGCGCGTCGCCGCCCTCGCCGAAGGCCCATTCCAAAGCCGAACGCACATCACCGAGTTTGGGCTGAAAGCGTCCGATCCACGCCGATCGTGGCAGGGTTGGCCAGGCTGCTTCAGCCTGTTCGAACATCGTCAGCAAATAGGCCGCATGTCGGCGGCGGATGCGCGCGCCCTCACCGCCGCTGATCAGGCGTTCGAAGGCGTAGAAGCGATTGACGCTGAAGAAGCGATAGCCGCTTTCGCCCGCATCTTCGGCCCGGGAAATCATTGAGCGTTGAGCAAGGCTTGGCAGCCCCTCAAGCACGTCCAGTTCGGAGACCTCGTCGTCGGCGGCGATCTTCAGGGCCTGGGCCAGAGTGAAGACGCCTTGGAAGACCGCCAGGCGGCGCAAGACCCTTCGCTCGGTCTGGGAGAGAAGCTCGTAGCTCCAATCGAGCGTGGCGCGCATGGTTTGTTGGCGCGGCAACGCGGTGCGGCGACCGCGCGCCAGCAACAAAAATCGGTCGTCAAGATTGTCGTAGAGACCTTGCAGGCCGAACAGATCGATCCGCGTGGCGACAAGTTCGATGGCGAGCGGAATGCCTTCGAGCCGTCGGCAGATCGCCCCGATGATCGCCAGGTTCTCGGCACTCACCTCTAGACGATCGTCAGCGGCTAGGGCCCGATCAAGAAACAATTGCACCGACGAGGCCGCCAACAGTTCGTCGGAGACGTCAGTCTCGGCGGGACAATCTAATGGTGGCACGTGGACCAGCCATTCATCGACCGCCCGCAGCGGCTCGCGGCTGGTAACGACGACGTGCAAGCCGGGGGCAGAGGCGCGCAACCCTTCGACCAGAGGCGCCAGGGCGTCGATGACGTGCTCGCCGCTATCGAGCATCAAAACTGCTTCCAGGTCGGCCGCGAAGCGGGCCAGGGATGCAGCCGTCGGGTCGGGACTGAGCGGCGCGCCAAGCGCCGCGGCGATGGCGCTGGCCAGCATTTCGGGCTGAGTGATCAAGGAGAGGTCCGCGCTGATCACCCGGGCGCCCTGCTCTCTCATCCGCTCGGAAACAGCGCGAGCGATAGCGGTCTTGCCCATCCCGCCGCCCGCGACGATGGTCACCAAGGGCCGACAAGGGATCTGGGCGATAAGCGTCTCGATAATGGCCTCGCGGCCCAGCACCTTAGGCGCGCGCGCCAGGGCGTCGGAATCGGCGGCCGTGGTCAACAGCGCCGGTGTGGTGCGCGACTCGACCGGCGCGACAAATCTATAGCCGCGGCCCGACACGCTGACGATGTAGGGAGTCTTGGTGCTGTGCCCGAGGACCCGGCGGATACGAGAGATATGGACGCGCAGGGAAATCGGATCGACGGTCACCCTAGGCCAGGCCACCGCCATTAGATCTTCATGCGAAAGCGTTTCGCCGGCCACCTCGGCCAAGGCGCCCAACAGATCCAGCGCCCGGTCTCCGATCGCGACGATCTGGTCGCCCTCGAACAACCGACGTTGCTCGGGGAAGAGACGAAAGGGCCCAAAGACCAGAAATCTGGTGGGAGACGCCATAACTCCGAAAATGCCCCTATTTTTCCGAACGTTGCGACCGCCAAGCACGGCGTGACCCCAGCGTTCGCTCCCCCCAAAAGAGCAAGGTCAGCCTTGCGCCGTCCAGCATGAACTGGACTTAGATTTGAACAAAATTTCCGTAACTTGTGATTTCCCGGCCTTTAGCAGCCTCTAGGGCGAGAGATAATCCTGAACGGCGAGCGCGACACTGGCGCCATCAGCCATCGCCGATCCAACCGATTTGGTCGATCCGGCGCGGACATCGCCCGTGACGAATAGGCCCTTAAGGGTGGTGGCCAGACTGGCGCTATCGACTGGCAGGATAAAGCCGCCCCCATCGCAAGCCACACCGGCCGCCTGCAGCCATGCGGTCGCCGGGGTCATGCGGCAGAACACAAACAGCGCGCCGGTTGAAAGACCTTGGAGTGCCCCGGCGTCCCGACTTCGCCACGACAGACTAGCGAGACATCCTTGGGCGTCGGCTTCCAGCGCCGCGACGCGACCGTCGAGCACCAAGTCGATCTCGCGATGTTCGATAAGGCGCTCGCGCAAATCGGGGGGCGCGGCCTTGAGGTCCTGGCTTGAGGCCATCAGCGTCACGCGGCGCCGCCGCGCGACCATCAGAGCGGCTGGGCCGGCTCGCTCTAAGGCGCCGATCATCACCGCGGTTCCGGCCTGTCCGCCGACCCGGCGCTCTAGGTCCGAAAGCCCAAACCACAGACCCTTGCCCTCGAACTGCTCCCAGTCCGGAACATCCGGCGGCTCATAGGCCGCGCCACAGGCGATCACGCCGGCGCGTGCGCGGACGGTCGCTCCGCGAAGCCGGAACGCTAGGCCAACGGGCTCGGCGTCAAGGCCGACGACCTGGGCCGGAATCAAGGCGCGCACGCCCAAGCGCTCCGATTGTAGCGCCATTCGCGCCATCAAGACGTCGCTTTGGACGCCCCCCGGGAAACCCGGCGGGTCGGCGGTCCGCCCCGGCAGATTAGCCAGCCCGCCCAGGCCGCGCCCATCTAGCAGGACCGTATCGTAACCATCCGCCGCCAGCCGCAGGGCCGCCGACAGACCGCTCGGACCTGCACCGACCACGCAGACATCGAAGATCCGGTCGGGATCGGGCAAGTTCAGCAGGCCGATCGCCTCGTCGAGCTCGGCCTCCGAGGGCGTTTCGAGCACCGTGCCGTCGGGCGTGACGGCCAGAACCTCGGCCGTCCCAAAGTGATCAACGAGCGCCACCAATTCCGAGTTGGTCTCAGGATTTATGACGACGTAGCTCTGCCCGGTGGCGGCGAGGTAGGTCGAGAGGCGAAGGATGGCCGAAGCGGCCTGCGAGCCCACGAGGATGACCTTGTCCTCGCCTTGGACGTTCGGCGTCAAAGCCCGCAAGAGAAGCGCGTGAAGAATGCTTCCGCAGAGGGCCGCGTCGCCGGCCAGCAGGCGCTCCAAGGGTTCGACTTCAACCCAGAGCACTTGAGCACGGCCGACCGCCTGCACCCGCAGGGCGCGGACCGGCGCAGTCAAGGCGGCGAGAAAGCCCCCAACCCCGATCTCGTCGCAGCACCACGCCAATGCATCTTGGGGTTCGACGCAGAGGCGTCCGGAGATCACAAGGCAAAGGCCTGGAACATCGACACCGGGCCCTGCGATGACTTGGCCGTCGCGAAGGACGCGGGCCCGACCCAAGGCGCCGAGGGTTTCAAAATCCTCGCTCGACAAGTTGGCGAAGGCGCGGCCGTAACGTCGCATCCCGCTGGACGCGACGTCCGCCGGCATGACGCGCCGGGGCGTCATCGCTCGCTCGTTTCAGGGCGATCCGCACCCAATCGAACCATCTCCGCCTCGCCTCGTCAAAAAGGCTGGTTCAGGATGGCGCCATCGCCAAACCCAGCCTTGACGTTTCGGGTCGATTTCTTGTCGTTCGCAGCTTTGACGGTAGCGCTAGACGAACCGGGGCCTTCCGCGCTCTGTCCTCATGGCGTAGCGCGTTGAGCCCAGCCGCCACCCAGAGCCTGGTAGAGCGTCACGCGGGCGGTGAGGCGATCCGAGCGGGCCTGAACCAGGGCCAGTTCGCTGGCGAGTAAGCCGCGCTGCGCGTCGATCTGTTCCAGGAAGGGCGAATAGCCGGCGCGGTAACGATTGCTCGCCAGCCGCAACGCATCCGCCGCCGCAGTGAGCTGCCGGCTCAGCGCGACCTCCTGCCGGTCATTGGCCTCGACAGCCGCCAGGCCATCCTCCACTTCCCGAAAGGCGGTCAGAGCGGCGCGACGATAGTTGAGCGCCGCCTGCTGCCGGCGGGCCGCCGCTATATCCCGCTGCGCGGCGAGGCGCCCGCTATCGAATAGCGGAGCCAGGACGCTGCCCCCGACGGAGAACACCCCCACGGGATTGTTGAGCAGGGTCGAGTCGATCTGTCCCGCCGTCGCGGTCAGCTGCAGGCTTGGCATGAAGGCGGCGCGCGCCGACTTTAAAGTCTCGTCCGCGGCGACCACCTGATCTTCGGCCGCGGCCAAGTCAGGTCGTCGGCGTAGGAGGCTCGCGGGCAACCCCGCCGGGAGCGACGGCACGCTCATGGTCTGCAAATCTGCGCCCGTCGGCAGAGGCCCATCGGCGCGTCCCAGCAGCAGGCGCAGCCCGTTTTCCTGCCGCGCTAGGGCCAGGTCGATAGCGGGAATGGCCTGCTCGGCGGCGGCCAGCTCAACCTGGGCCTGGCGAAGATCCAAGGTCGGCGCATAGCCGGCGCCCACGCGACGCTGGGCCAGCGCGAGGGCGGCTTGGCGCGCCGCTATGGTCTGACGCAAGACCGAAAGGCGGGCCTTCAAGGCCACGACGCCGATATAGCCATTGGCGGCTGTCGCGGCGATAGCCAGACGCACGGCGTCCTGGTTGGCCCGCGCGGCCAAAAGATTGGCGCGTGAGGCGGCGGTGGCGTGCCGTAGACGTCCGAAGAGATCAGCGTCGTAAGCGATCGACAGTTGGGTTTGGCTGACGGTCTGCTCGGTCGGCTGACCAAAAGCGTTGACGGCGCGCTGTCGCGCGCCCCCGCCCGCGCCGTTGAGATTGGGTCCTTTTTGCGCGTCGGCGGCGTTGAACTGCGCTCGGGCTTCTTCCACGCGAGCCGCCGCCAGAGCCAGATCGAGATTGTTGGCCAAGGCCTCCTGAACCGTGGCGGTCAGCCCGGCATCCCCGAACGCTGACCAGCCTCGTTCGGAGAGGTCGGGACCCGCGGCGACGTCCAGACCGAGCCGCCATTGGCCAGGCGTGGGCACGGCGAGGTCCGGCGGTGCGGGTCTGGGGCCCGCGCAGGCCGAGAGGAAAATCAAGGCCCCCAGAGCCACAAGCGGCGTGCGCATGGTCAGGTCCCCCGCGTATCAATGCGAGCCTCGACCGACATCCCGGGGGCCAGCCGGTTGGCCAAAGGCTGGTCGGGATCAATCCAGATCCGCACGCCCATCCTTTGCGGGACCTTCACGAAATTGCCCGTGGCGTTATCGGGCTTGAGCACCGAAAATTCCGAACCGGCGGCCGGCGAGAGGCGCTCTACCCGCCCGGTCAGATGCGCGCCTCCAAAGGCGTCCACCCGGATTTGGACGCGTTGACCGGGCAAAACCTTGGCGGTTTGCGCCTCCTTGAAGTTGGCGATTACCCAGCGCTGCCGCGGCACCAGGGTCAGGAGTTGAGCGCCATTGGTCACATATTGGCCAAGGCGGACTCCCACCTCCCCCACGACTCCGGACTCGGCGGCCCGGATCTTCGTGTTGGAGAGATCGATTTGCGCCAATCGCAAGGCGGCCCTGGCCCCTTCGACTTGCGCACGAAGCCCCTCGCGCCCCACCACGACCGTACGCAGATCTTGGCGTGCGATCTCGCCGCCCGATTGGGCTTGATGAACCTGGGCTTGCGCCTGGGCCAGGGCCGCGCGCGTCTGGTCGCGTTCGCGCAAGGACACCGAGCCGTCCTGGGCGAGGTCCTCGACCCGGGCGAGATCGGCCTGGGCCCGATCTAGCTGCGCGCGGGCATTGGCCAGGGTCGCGGTCTGACCCGAGATGCTGGCGCCCCGCGAGACCTCGGCTTGGATGCTGTTGGCCAGGGCCGCTTCCTGCGCGGCCAACGCGGCGCGCGCCTGATCCACTCGCGCCTGAT
>Ga0247812_10000986_pt1 | contig 16225 bp, 13 predicted proteins | sample UWRJL149409B1_FD_178011 | JGI IMG/M metagenome (GOLD analysis project Ga0247812, IMG submission 178011) | Plant litter microbial communities from Arlington Agricultural Research Station in Wisconsin, United States - UWRJ-L149-409B-1 | ecosystem: Environmental > Terrestrial > Plant litter >...
CTTAATATTGTTCATGTTTTTTACTTTGTGGCTGAGACGGTTTCTAAGAGCTCTATTTCAACAGATCCTGACACGAACCGAGTAGAAATACTTCTAGATCATGATATATCTTTTTTTTTGCGAGTCACCCAATCACACAATATCAATACGGACACAAGACATAAATACATCAGAATGTGTGCAATTGGGTGTGATGAAGTGTCTCTTTCGGAGTACCATTATAATTTGGGATAGTGGTGCTACGCATCTGCTTGTTAGTGTCGCCATGTCAAGGTTTTTTGAAAGCTATCGTCCCTTCGACTCAGATATCCTCTAGTTTATTACATTGTTCGAGGACAGGGCTGATATTGTCATAGTGGCGAATAGTGTCATTTACGTCAAGTAAATAAAGACCTCTGAGCCAGTGTTAGATAGAAACAATTTCACTCGATTTCCAACGACAGGCCGTTTGGATAACTAAAATTCTTGAAAGGGTGGAACATATGGCCCAGTTGTTTGTAGTTCAACAGGATTACATAAATTCTGTGGGTCGAGCCTTCGGGCTCGACTGTTCACATGAAAAGGTAGCCTACCATAAAGGCTCTCGGATCTCCCAAAATAATTAGCTTGAGAATACACTACAATTGTGCGTTGAGCAATTGGTTGTGTAAATGTCTTGACGAATCTCAGCCCTGAATGATAATCAAATAATAAGCTGGTGGATAGATGTGCCGTGAGATACGTTTTGAGGCATCGGTATCCTTGGCGCCTCGGGAATCGGATAGAGTTGATCTCCTATCACAACCTTGGCTATGCGACCACCGAATCAGCGGAGCCGAGTAGTTCCCGGCCGGCTTACTTTGATTGTTCTTTCGTGCCATTATCGTCTCAAGTGCTTGTTGAGCGTGTCATTGTTCCCTTCCCATGCTCGCTCGTAAGAAACCAGAAGGCTAGAGACAAATAATGCAATGCTAGGCTTTCAAACTGCAGACGAGGCAATAAGGAGGCAAAGATCTGGCAAACTAAGTGGATTGACCGACTACCTATACCTGTAAACACATTGTTAATATTGTCTCAGGCCAAAGACATACCGACTTACTCATACTACTTGTTGAAATGCTACTTTTACTGTATGTATATCCGTGGAGGCGTAGACGCGCCGTCATCCAGCACAACCGATCACCACTAGGATCCTTACTCATGACCATGCGTGATTCGTGCATTGTTTCCAAACTCAAACAGTGCGCCGGGAGGTTCGCCCGAGACCCACTCCATTCCTGCCGACCGTCTATCTGGCGAGCTGGCGTCGAAGCTGATGGCTCTTGTCTATACGTGTTTGTAATCTAGACACTACAAATTAGTCATGATGCCCACAAGTACTCTGTAAAAGTGCAAGACTCAACGGCCTTCCCTTCGAGGTCAGGATCTTCTTCTCCAAGACCGCCCTTTCGAATAGACTCTTATTCCTAGACGATTTCGTTCGTTCGTGTTGAAAACGATTTGCCATTTCTTCCACTTTGTTACAATTCAACTTCTTCCTTGACTGAAGTAAAGCCGTACACTAGATATGGCTTCGTACCTAGCTGCCCGTGAAACAACACTGGAGTTGCTTAAGCTCTGTAACATCGATATCTGTCCCATAGATACATCCTATTATTACTATCGAGTCAATCTAGCTGCAAATGCAACATTTCTCGCATTGTTTTCTGCGTCTTTACTGGGATTTATTGCCACATATGGCTTCACACGTCGGGGTCTGGCATTTACTGTTGCCATGGTATGTAACATGAATGCTCATTTCAATAATTGCATGTGACTATATTGATGAACGTAGGTGTCTGGAGTAGCGCTCGAAGTTATCGGATATATTGGACGGATACGAAGCCATCAAAACCAGTGGGAAGAATCTGGATTCTTAATGCAGATTGTGTGCTTAACTATTGCGCCGGCATTCCTAGCTGGAGGAATCTATTTGTGCTTGAGGCGGATTGTCTATGCATTTGGACCAGAAAACTCTAGAATTAAGCCAGAGTCCTATACTCGAATCGTAAGTTGAACTCCCTACAAGACGGTTAAGTGCCCTCCTAATCAACCATAGTTTATCCCATGCGATCTTATTTCCCTCCTCCTCCAAGCTGCAGGCGGAGGCTACGCATCCGCCAAATCTCACGCCCACGAAGATGCTTCGGCTGGAAATAACATTATGATAGCTGGACTCGCCTTTCAAGTGCTTACCCTCTTCGTTTTCATGATTCTCTGCGTCGATTTTGCCTTACGAACCCACAAGCGCTACAAGTCCCTTGGCCAGGCTGCATTCGACCAGAACCCAATCTTCATCAAGCTACGCGAGGGATGGAAGTTCAAGGGTTTCCTGGCGGCTTTAACACTTGCTACAATCTGCATTTTTTGGAGAAGTGTTTATAGAGTAGCGGAGTTGTCCGAAGGTTGGGAAGGACATTTGATTAAACAGCAATGGCTATTTGTGGGGTTTGAAGGGGTGATGGTTATTGTTGCTTGCTTTGCGTTGAACTTGTTCCATCCGGCTTTTACATTTGTGGAGGCTATGGAGGGTGCAGGTGGTATTGGAAGCAGCAGAAAGCTTAAGAAGGAACAGAAAGAAGCTACTGTAACCGGGGAGGGCAGTGGCAGCGGAACTGCTAGTGATACTGATGTGGTTACTAAGCGTGAGGCTGTATGATGGGGATTAGAACATAATTTAGGACGGATAATAGATAATAGATATTAGATCATGGTTTGAAGTTTTGATATCAGATTAACATAATGAATGTATGAAAAAACTGCGCTGGATTTTCAGTCGTATCACTAGCAGAATCCTTTGCATTTGAGACCTCGGGCCATTGAAGGACGCAATTGCAAATCTGGTCGTTCCTGATATGGCTGGACATCTCTGAAGTATAGAATAGGGGATATTATAACACGGAGCATATTTGAAAAGCACATTCAGAATCAAGCAATTTTTTTGATGGAAGAGGTCAAGGTACACTTGGATACCGAGGGTATGATTTCAAAATCCTTTACATCTAGGGGATATATTTTATATTGTCTAATCATCTCAGGATGGGCCGGCTAGTTTGTATATAGTAGTAATGTCATTTTTAGTACCAACTACACGAAGAACAAGCATTGAAGGTTGTGTTCTGGGATACTGGTTTACCGCTCCTCTATCTGAGGGGAAAAAATCCAACCATTAGCATAGATTTGTGACTTGAAAGTGTCAGGTACCTTCTGGCGCAGACTTGATGATTTACCTGATAGATACATGTGTAGATTGTGTTGCCAATATTCTTAAACTTACATATGTAGTTCATTGAACTTGGTTTAGTGCTTCTTCTTGTTGGCGTGAAGGCCTTAAAACTTATAATGAGATGATTTCTCATCGAGAAATGGCCTTTCAAACTTCTGTAGTTATATAGGTACCAAAATTCCATTTACATCATCGTGACCAAACCTAGCCCCTCGTCAGTGATGCCACACCGAGTGATATCATACACTTTATATCCTAGACACTCAAGAAGTTACAGAGATCTGAGAGGGAAACACTTAGATGAATGCTGAGTTCCTATTCTTAGTTTCATCATAACATATAAAAGTTCAAATTCAGGTAAGTAGAAGTGCTTACCCAACCACAGATGGTTGAGAAGAGCAGTACCAGTAAGTAGTTTTTCAATGAAAGGGTTTCTTTATTGATTTGAAGCTTCGATGAAGTCAATAAAGATTAATGGCGCTTCCTTTAAAATATTTGAGAGGTGGGCGAGTCTGAGGAATACCAAGGTCTGTCACACCAGGCTTGACGTATTTTGTCTAAACATGGAACCTACAGACCAGCTTGGCATATTTCATTGTCCCACAATGTAACAGTATTTATCACAACATTTCATTACCAGCAGCTGGATGAATAGAAGACTTCACTTGAAGACTTCTTGTTATCAAGATATTTGAATTGGTGATAAATTCAAGATGTCGGCCCTTCATGAACCACACTAGTCCGAAACCGGCTTAGTCAGACAGAGTGGAAATACTCCGTCAATCAACAATTTCTGGCCCAACAGCTTCACAAAATATCCGAATAGCTCATCACCCTCCTCCACCCTTCAATCCTTTTTACATTTCCCATCTTAGCTGCGGCAAAACACTAAGATGTCGCGCCTATTCCGCCCTGCTTCTCGCCTTGTATCCTCAGCAGCTAGACCTGCCCGGAGTGCCTTCACATCCTTCCCCCGGCTTCCGGCCATAGTTCAAAGCAGAGGATACGCAAAGGAGAGTGGTGTAAAGGAGTATACAGTTAGAGAAGCTTTAAATGAGGCTCTCGCAGAAGAATTGGAATCCAATCCTAAGGTTTTCGTCCTTGGTGAGGAGGTCGCTCAATACAATGGCGCATACAAAGTTACCAAGGGCTTGCTAGATCGATTCGGAGACAAGAGGGTCATTGACAGTCCCATCACCGAATCTGGATTCTGCGGTCTTACTGTCGGTGCAGCTTTAGCTGGGTTACACCCTGTCGTAGGTTGCAAATCAAGTACAAACGCATCACAAAGCTAATTTTTCCCGCAGTGCGAATTTATGACCTTCAACTTTGCTATGCAAGCCATTGATCAAATTGTCAACTCTGCAGCAAAGACCCATTACATGTCTGGCGGCATCCAGCCTTGCAACATCACGTTCCGTGGCCCTAACGGTTTTGCCTCCGGTGTCGCAGCACAACATTCACAAGATTATTCCGCCTGGTACGGAAGCATACCCGGTCTCAAGGTTGTCACCCCCTGGAGCGCAGAGGATGCCAAAGGATTGCTCAAGGCAGCTATTCGTGACCCCAATCCAGTTTGTGTCCTTGAGAACGAACTTTTATATGGACAATCATTTCCTATGAGCGAAGCAGCCCAACAGAGCGACTTCGTTATCCCATTCGGCAAGGCCAAGGTTGAGCGGGCTGGCAAGGATCTTACAATCATTACCCTCTCCCGATGTGTCGGCCAATCTCTAGTCGCTGCTGAAGCAATTAAGAAGAAGTACGGAGTTGAAGTCGAAGTTATCAACCTTCGATCAATCAAGCCCCTTGATGTCGAGGCGATCGTCAAATCAGTCAAGAAGACCCACCGCTTGCTCTGCGTTGAGTCTGGCTTCCCATCCTTCGGTGTTGGTTCTGAGATTCTCGCTCTTACTATGGAATACGCCTTTGATTATCTAGATGCTCCTGCTCAGAGAATCACAGGTGCTGAAGTCCCAACTCCATACGCGCAGAAATTGGAGGATATGGCATTCCCTAACGAGGATTTTATTGAAAACTACATTGTGAAGATGCTACGACTTTAGATGGGATAAGGGAATTTAGAAGCCTATGGCGGTTGTGTACTTCTAGGCGCGTTCTTGTGCAATAATAACGGATACTCATGATGCCTGCTTTTGTGTTTTTTGTTATATTGTGTCTTGTCTCTTCAATATATTGTCAATATTGGCGCTGTAAATATGTGACATGATGGCTTAGATCCCTTAGATTAGGCTCCTTACATTAAGGGGCAGTACATGGTACCTTTAGGCTGATATGAATTCTTATCCACATGGGTGCTGTAGATATGTGTTTTACTTCATTGGTTCTACTAAATAAATGCAGTTCATTTTGTATTGCATAAAAGACTGCTGGTATTCGTCCTCTAGTATTTAACACGTAGTTATCCTAGTACAGAAAAGTTCCAGCCAGCGGAACCCCTCAAAAGTTCATGGCCAAAAATGACGCACGAGCATTCGTGATCGAAGAGGGCTCAGATCTTGAAGGACATCAATTTTCGTCTTGATGTACTCCTGCCGTATCCATTACATGATTCATTAATGAGTGTTGAGTCCTCATAACAAAACAAGAGAATTCAAACCCAAATGTAGGCTTGATCGGGCATGGGCGGCATTCCACGATATGCTTCACCCTCGTTGTAGCTTCGCATTATAACAAGGCGTTAGTCGTAGTACCTCAGCAGAGCGTAGGTGGTAGCGCTTCGCCTGTGATGTTGACGATTACAAGATATGTTTTTCAATCTGTTGGATGCCTAGGATCGTACATCTCATAACCCTCATCATCAGTATCACTCTCCAACGCATTATCCTCCAGCACCTTTGCGACTGTACTTTCCTTCCTATCTTTCTCCTCGACCTTCTGTTCTGCCACAGCTCCCTCCCCATCTATAGGCGCAAAAGCACTCTTGAACCCAGCTTTCTTAAAGCCTGCCTTCTTGAAGCCGCCTCCACCTCCACCTGCAGCAGGTTCTCCCCCAAGCTTGATGGAGATTAGTCCCGACTGTGAATTTGCTTTAGCTTCAGCTTTCCGTGCTTTTGTAGAGGCCATTGGATCTCGTTGGAGCTGCTTCATGTCCTTAAGACGTTGTTTGTGCGAGTGGTCGTAGGAGGAGAGATGTGCTTCATATTCGTTCATCCGCGCATAGCCTTTGGTGCACAATTCACCTAGATAGTTCTATTAGATCTGCTGTCGGTGGAGGGAGGGATACAAACAGTAGAAGGATTTCACAGCTTCTCGAGCGCTGTCTGTCTTCGGAGCTGGGTTGGTAAAGCCACGCTGTAGGAATTAGTGATAAAATAAATCGCCCAGCTACAAGAGAACATACAGGAGGCATCTTAAGAGTATTTTAGGGGTCTCTTGATTTGATTGTATAGTTCAGTTGGAAGAAGGTTATTGCTGAAATCGAAGACTTTCAACTGGATGTACTTAAGGTGTGGTCAAAGCGCCTCACCCCCAAAGCTTGTCTTCAAAATAGATGGCATTCGCAGACGCCAAAATCTCAACATACAAAGTAAAAGCAATATCTATGTAGTTAGCATGGATCGCCAAAACCCAGATGCGGCTGTGTCTACAGACACATTTATTTCTCTTCAGAACATTGACCCTGTACCTATGCCAGACTCGCGCCCTGGTTCCATATCAATTCCCCGGGCAGAAGCACCTCCTCCACCCAGTAGATCATCAACCTTCGCCTCCTCTCTAGGTCTCAGTGGAAACCACGGCTCCGTATGGTATCGTACGTAGAATAACTGCAGAATAGCGATGGTGGAGCTAATACACAACAGTAACCCGTCTGCAACGCTATTCATCATATGCCTTCACTGCCTTTGCGACACTTCACATAACGAATACCTCTATAATTCCCCTTATTACCCGCTCAGTTGCTGATTCTGAGACGTACCTCCTCCTCACACGACCATTCTACCAATCTATGCTCCTCGAGCCGTTGCTCGTCACAATTCCAATAACGACCCACGTCCTAGCCGGTCTTGCGCTCCGAATACACCGGCGCAATGCAAATCTAGCCAGGTACGGCGCTGCAAACCTCTCTATAGCCAAACGCATCGAGAAGAAGTTAAAGGTCTGGCCTGTGGTCTCCTGGTCCTCTATATCAGGATATATACTCACGCCTTTGGTGCTTGGCCATGCACTAGCAAATCGAACATTACCTTGGGTATATGAAGGTGGATCCTCTGGTGTTGGGTTAGGATATGTCTCTCACGGCTTCGCCAAACACCCATTTATTGCCTGGACTGGATATGCGGCTTTAGTTGGAGTGGGTGTTGGGCATTTCGTTTGGGGGATTGCTAGATGGCAAAATTGGATACCGACAGGAAACGACAAAAAAGCGAAACGAAGACGATGGATAATTAACGGAATTACTGCGGCGATATCTTTGCTGTGGATGGCGGGAGGGCTCGGGGTTGTGGGAAGAGGAGGACTATCAGATGGATGGGTTGGGAAGGGGTACGATGAGTTATACTCGAAGATACCAATGCTGAATTTATAGTTGCTTGAGGTAGGTTTCTCTGCACAGCGAAAGGAGTTTGAAGGATGCATTGCAATATGTTAGATTACGATATATTACTTATACAAGTATAGATACTGTCAATAGTAAAGATAGCTCTATAAGTGTTTCTGTCACGTTTATACCAAGCTTGATTCCAATGTATGAAGCGCTGTTCCAGATACAATAGTCCTATTTTTTATTGCCACTACAATCTTGTATCTAGTTAATCTCACAGCCGCGTGTCTTAACGAAGTCTTCGCAGATTCTTTGGTCATGCTGCTTAATGATAGAAGTTGATTCTACCTTCAACAGCCCTTCCACTACTGCTAATCCAACTCAAGTCTTTGAGACTGGTGGATCTTGACCTGGTTAAATCGTTGCTGGTTTTTTAATCATCTTCTTAAAACTACAGGAAAGTTTCCCATTTGCCATTTGCCAATTCGAAATTCAAAATTCAAAGTTCCCCAGTTCCCAAATTTGCAGTTTTCCCGTTTCCTATCTCTTATATCATGTATCAAATCTCCCCATTGCAAAAACCTTCCGGCATACCCAGCATTAACCTAATGCAAACTAAAGATCGCATAAAGTCAAAGAGCAGGGGATATATAGATCAGTTTTTTAGTTTCCAAGAGAGAGTACATTGGCAGCTTAGATGAACCAACGCGTCACGTAAACAAGCCATTTGTACGCGACCAGCAGTACCTGAAGGGCGGAATCCCTCAAAATTCCAGCTCATCTGCGTTGGAAGCAAATCATCCATCCATTCATCCCATTGTCCTTTCATATGTCTATCTATCAATCAAGGCAACTTATCTAAACCCACACAAGCACTTCTTTTAATAATAAAAAATAAAAGAAAGAAAAAATAAGAAACAGTTTCTCTACTATTATCCACCCCCTAATCAAACAAATATCATTTGCAAACCAGTTATTACGAATTTGAAAGGGCCTTGTTTACATCTGTCTGTCAAAAGTCAAAAAGAACACGCCCGCCCAAAAGAATTAAAACTTCCCAAAAAAAAGACCCACCGTAACTTTTCCCCTGTACAGTACATACAGTACTGTACCTATCCTATTTTATCACTCACCGCAGATCTTCCGGGGAACGCCCGAGCCCTCCCCAGATTTAATTGACCATCTCAATCTTAAAATCAACCATCAATCATCGACCCATAAACACGCATGCATCACGCATCATTATAATCATCATCACCACCGTTTCGTTTGATTACTATGAACGAAGTGGCGTACCAAAAAAAAAAATTGGAACCACCCCAGAAAAACAACCAAAACTCGCACAAAATAATAAAATCTTCCCGTGTCAATGTAAATCACAATCTGCATGTACACACCAAACCCACAAATTAGCAGCTGTTACCAAAAGCTCGCCCAGGATTTAGTTGGGTGTGAAACGCGGGAAAGAAAAGATTCCCTGATGCTTGACATAAAATTCTCTTTCATAATAATGTACCCATGGTCTGATTGATCAGCCTCACAAACACCTGATGCAAGGTTGAAGTAGACGTTACTGAAACATGAACGAGCTAGAGAACTAGTTTGGAAGAAAACAAGAATATCAACTCATCTGAAACCTTAGTTCACTATGCCATAGTTGCAAATAGTTGCAATTCAATGTCCAAAGTTGATTCTAGGACAACATAACTGCAGTTCAATTGGGAAAGCAGGTTCTTATGTTATGCAATAATCGAAGATGGGTAAAGTACGCGCGATCTTGGCGCAGGTCAGTGCACCCATGGCAAAGACGACAGTGATGGAGGCAACGATGATTAAACGAACGACAATGTTCAACAACAGTGCAAAGAATAGACACAGATCTTGTCAGATGAAACTTTATAGTCATTTTTTTCTCTCTAGCTCTCTAGCTATTTACAAGAAACATTATCGAGCAAGACGAATCGCTATGCCGCCGTACAATGCGTTCCCAGTATTAGTTTGTTTCCCTTTCCGACCGTGATAACCTCCCATTTTACAGTCGCAAATCTGTACCCCCCCCATAATACACCACGCAGTACCATGCGTTCTTGCGGAGAAAAACAAAACCATGACCAGTATTCATGCCACCCCGTCCCTGCTCAACATCATTAGGTAGGACTGTCTACATTATATCATCGAACTGAACAATCTACAAAAGTAAAACAGCAGCGATTCCGGCAAGTGCGAAAGCGAACGACGATCCCACGGTGGTGGACATACCAGCCCCAACAACAAGTTGGGTTGGAAGAGGAGTGGGTGATGGCAAAGTGGCATTGCCACCAGTGGGAGCTTGGATTTGACCGTCTCCAATCTGAGAGATGACTGGGCCAGCTGGGGCAGTAGGGGCTTGGATTTGACCATCACCAATCTGAGAGATGACTGGGCCGGCTGTAGCTGTAGGGGCCTGGACTTGACCATCACCGATCTGAGAGATGACTGGGCCGGGTACGGCAGTAGGGGCTTGGACTTGGCCATCTCCAATTTGGGTAATGGCAGGTCCTGGAGCAGCAGTTGGGTTTTGGATCTGGCCATCAGCAATCTGGGAGATGAGACCGGTAGGCATTTGTGGTTGTCCATCTGGGAGCTCAGAGACAGCGATGGCAGAGGTGCCTTGGATTTGTCCGTCTGCGATCTGGGTTACTGCTGGAGCAGCTCCAGTGCCAGTAACCTGACCATCACCGATCTGACCAACGTTGCCGCCACATGGGAGAACGTAGATGAGGATAGGCTCGCACTGGGCAGCCCAGTGGCGGTCATAGAGATTGTAGAAGGAACCGCTGAGGCACTGGTAGAAGATTGCTGAACCACCGAGAGCGAGGGTACCGTTTTCACAGACAGAGAACCCTCCAGTGTAGATGGCTCCTGCTTGAGGAGGTCCGTCGAATTGGAACTGGTAGTTGTCCGCAATATAACCGACGCGAGATTGAGCATCCGTCAAGACACCGTTGGAGAGACCGATAGTCAAAGATCCATCGGCACCGCAAGTACGCTAGATATGTTGTTAGGCACATTCCAATGGGCAGTGGTGAGTCGACAAACATACCTTCTCCAAGTCACGCTTTGAAGGAGTGACGGCAGTGATTTCGAACTTTCCATCATAGCTAGCCTTGCAACCGGCCGGAGCTGCAGAAGTAGGTGGGATGGTTTCCGTGACACCTTGGGGCATGGGCGAGGCAAATGCAAGTGAGGCGAAGGCGCCGACAAGAGCGAGTGTTGAGTGCATCTTGGAAGTGAGTATGTAATAACAGAAGAATGAAGAATGAATTAAATGTGGTGGTGTAACGACGGGGATGATTATTCTACCAAAGAGCAATGGCAAAGTAAAAGATTCAAACCGGTAAGAAAAAGTGAGTGATGGGATGGATGGATGGATGGATGAATGACGGATGTAAAGAGGAGGAAGAGAAACAGAAAATGGTCAGAGGGGGGTGGAAGGTTATATGTACAGTAATGTGCAGGAGAGTGAGTGCGAGGGTTCTTTCCCAGCCCAACAACTAGTACACCTTCTGCGGCTAGAGTAACATACGGTTTGAGTAAGATAGATTGGTGGGTTTTTGGTGGTAAGTACAGTTTACGGAGGATTGTTTAGTTTTAGTTTAGTTTAAGAAAAGCAAGAGGCAGGGGGGAAGGGGAAGGAGAAGGGGAGGCGGGGCGGCGTTTATCAAGGGGGGGGCAGGGACGCGCTAGTTACGGTAAGTACTTATTCTATTACTATACTAGTATGAAGATCCCCCCATATCCCATATGTGACTACCGTGCTTAGGGTAATAATAAATAATATATACTTATTACAGTACAGTACTAGACTATTCTATTCAAACTGTAGCTCCCGTACGTACGGACGGAGTACTACTGCGTGTGTGATTGTTGTTATGTATCCGTACTTATATAATATTCATGTACGTAGCCCAAAGAAGCTTAAAAGTGGAGCCTGCCGACGGAGCACAGGAAGGACATGCAGTCAGTCAGTATACAGACGGTGGGTGGTGCACTACAATACAACATAAACATGCTATGCTTCGTAAAACTTCTTTCCCTCCCCTCCCCTCCCCTCCCCTCCGGCCCGAACAAACAATACTGCACCTTCTATACGGCGTTGATGGTGAGCAGTGCCAGCCACCCAGCCAGCCCGAAGCGAGCGACCAGGAAGCAAAGCCCCGAAATAGGACCTGTAGTCAGATCATACACAACACGCTGGTGAGATTGAAGGCAAGTAGATCCGTGATCTATCACAACAAACCAATCTCGGCTAGAGACGTGCTCAATCTCCCCGTCCGTGGGGATAAAATATAAATTGTCAAAATGTTGAGCAACACGAGCACGGCTTCGCTTAGACAGTTGTCTAGAGAGGCACCTTTGACATCTGCATCAAGCCTCTTCAGCAGAGAAGAACAGCTTCCAAACTAAACACGCCGGCTGTCACAAGTTTCATGCACCTACGAACCAATTGTAAGGTGCAAGAGGAGGCTGAGGTGGGCTGGTTTGGAAAAACGCAGTGCCTGCTGCCTCGTTCACCCAAGTGCTGGGGCATTCTGAAAAACCCTCTCGAATGTGATAGATATAAATGAAGTTGGGACCCACAAAAAGACGCCTTGTTGTTGGTTCAATAAAGTGTAATCTTCAAGTAACCTTTTCACTGACTTGCGCTTTTCAAGGGGCCTACACTTGCCATGCTTTCGAGGAATGAAATACGGCTGCGTAGCGGTCTTTGGAAGTTCAGGCCACGCTGCTGGAAACCCAAAGCCGTGGGGTGAGGTGAGTGATACAGTATTTCTGGTTTCCATCGGTTTTGCCGATGGTATGGTGAGACGACGGTACCTTACAGGTGGAGTAGTATCAGATCGCAAAAGGGGCTAAGGGGGTAAGAAAAAGAGCTAAAAGGGGGGGTGCGCGCCTCGCTGCTGCAGCCACACTGCCCTCACTGTGGATCTCGTCTCCGTCCAAATAAGGCGGTTGAATAGCAAGCCTGTAGAGGCTTCTTTTTGCAGGTATTACGGTAAAGCAGGGGGTGGGAGTGGTTTGGTTTTATAACGAGCATCTGGCGTACGGAAAACACGGATGGCAGGTGAGTAGAGGGCTGGGTGTCGCAAGTCGTTGATCATTGATGGGATCAGAAGTGTCAGTGTCAGTGTCATGATCAGACCAGACAAACAGGAATAGTCTTGTTTGTGAGCTGCGAGCGAGCAGTCAGCTTGAGGTTGGAACTGGAGCTGGAAGCTGGAGCGGCCCACCGATCAGAAAGAGGACAAAACTCAAGTAGTCAACAAGAAGCTGGCTGAATCGTGACCTGGAGCAAGCATACCTATCGAGTACAATGCCGATCTGCTCTGTTGAGGTGCTATCTTCCTGGTGAACAGGGTGGTGGTGCGTGCCAATGGTGTTTGTGGACCTTATGGCGTGGCTGGGGGTCGAAACATCGGATTCTTCTCTTCGATAACCCCAAAACACCCCTCTCTCCCCCGCTTGATCTTCGACGGTATTAACACTCTGGTTGCCCAAGCGCCTCCCTCAAGCTTTTTTTTCGCACCGTTATTGTGGAGATTGCTGGGAAACCAAGCTTGGTAGTGGCTCTTGCTCTCTTGGACGGCTGGGAGTCTAAAAGATTGCTATGAGTAGTGGATGATGATTACGTTTGCTTCTCGTATTTTGTTTAGCCAAATGTTGCTAAATCAGAGAGACATATCTTTAGTCTCCCACTGTCCTCACACTCAAGGTAGTGTTTGGGATACAATCCTCCGGACATCCGACCAATAGTAAATACCCTCAAGTAAGTGGGCTGCAATGCAACAGCCAAGCATGTATGAATGCAGTGATTATGTGCATTTTTACGAGATCACCACAAGGGCTCACTTATCCGATTCTATATTGTCTTTAGTCGGGCCAATGGGCAGTATCTCCAAGCGACATTCCAACACGACCACACTCAACATTTTTGGATTTTCATTTTCATCTTTGATAATTACGTACCGCCAAACATTTCACCTTGTCATGGATTTAGAGAGGCTTTCACGCCGAAATAGCTTACGCTTGACTCTGTACACGTGCTAGACTATCTTGGCCAGGGAGGTTGGTTAGGTTTATATTCATAAAAATGTAAGGGAAGGCTAGCCAGCCGCCCAAATGGGTGGCTGAAGGAGAGTTTGCAATTCATAAGATAGACTTTCAACTAACACTAGTTGCATTCGGTGCCTCGTCGGAAACTCTAACTTTTCTTTATTTGGATCTTGACCTTGCGGATTTGTTTACCTGCACTGTCACCCGGGAAACAATGGGGATATGACGTCTCACTGACGAGGTATAGTAGCTCATGATCCATATCTTTGCTCCGCAACTTTCCATTGTCACGATAGTCAAAACCATTCCCAGAAGCAGTTCTAATTAATGAGATTTTCGTGGCCAACCCATCCAATTTCGTCTTTGCCCAAGTGCTCAGGTAAACGGAATTAATGATAAATTAAATCCTGGGTGCACATGGAGCAAGGCCAATCCTAGCCGAACGACTTGTCATTTATGGGCCTCGGAGCAATAAACAAACAATACCAATGAATAATCTGGTATATTAGGCTCCTTGTTTGTGTCAAGAAGCTCTGGGGGACTAAATCAGCAAATATTCATACAATCAAATGAGTACATATTCTATCCACTAAAAATATTGAGCTTGAATCCATCGCAAACTTCGACTCCACCGAGGAATTCTATCCCAAAGCACCTATTCAGCTAGCTGGTATCAATGATTAATCCCGAACAGTAAGGATCTAAGCTACAGAATGTGTTGATAATAGAGACTTGAGGAGTACATTACAGTAAGAAGAACAGAAGTGTGAAATCAGGTGACGCTGGACCCGAACAGCCCACCAAACCACACCTTCCTTTCCATTCCCTTCCGAACTCACAGGAAGCTAGCTAGCTAATCGAGCAATTGCTTTTCGAGAGATATAGACGGGACGCGTGGTGTCCGAGCCGCGCAATACGAAGTCGCAACCCAAAACAAAAAAAGACGGCAACCACGATCCGCATTCTTGCTCAGCTAACCCCACCATTAAAGGTCCAGTTAATCGTTTTGGTGGATATCATGATGCAGGAAGGAGGTTCCTGGGGGTCTTTGGGAGGTCTTGATGGTGGCAAGACGGCGATGTCGTGACGTCTATAGAAATGGGCTCGCCAAGCCCACTTTAAGCACACGGCTCCAAGATGTGGGAGTAAGAAATGGTCACATGGGCTCATGGATACGAGCTATTCCACAATTTGGATTGTGTTTTAATGGGATTTACAAAGTATGGAAATGGAACATGTGTATTGGTGTGGATGCCACTCAAGGGTTAGTGAGTGGTAGAACTCTGAATTATAAAATAGATATTCGTACCAGTCTCGCCAGTATTTCCACATCTTTATATGACGAGTATGCTAGCTGCATTTGCGGCCCTCCTCTATATAAAGTCAAGTGTTCCAAAATGGTCTTTGGTAGCACAAAAGACCAAAATCTTGTAATTTGAAGCTAGGTTCCATTTCTCTTAGGAGGAAGTATAGAAGTAGCATAGCATAGACAAGCCCTTATCTTGTTTCTCTCCTAGCTAAGTCAGTCAGATTCTTAAAGATCAGCATACCAGAAGCAGCTTAAGGTAACTGCATAGTTATATCCGGCTCCATGACTACCTGTTTGGCTTATCTATCACTTAAATGTCTCATATCATTCGAGATAGTGAGGCTCGAGCCCGATGGTGATTTCACGTTCTAAGATATCCGGTTTAGCGCATCACCCAGCTGCTGAAGAACCAGATAACCAGATAACCAGATCACCAGATCACCAGATCACCAGAGGAATATTGTCGCTACAAAAGCTGTGTGAAATAAAAGGCGCCCACAATAACGTAAAACTAGAATTCGCGACTAATGTTGGTATGTTCGGGTGCATATTGGACTTGCTGTTATCAGGCCTTTTAACTAAACACGGTCATAAACTTTCAGATTGGTGTTTGATAAAGGAGCATACAGTAAGTTATAGCCTTCGTTTCATCATAGTTTACAGCTCGACCAACAGAGTTGCTTTTTCAGGGAGAAGTTTTTTTCTTTCGTGTGAAATGGAGAAGGAGGTCATGATAGAATTTCAGATTTCAAACTCCAGACTGCAAGCTTCAAATAACCCACACATCATTCCCTTCGGAAGCAGCCCATTATGCTGCGTGTGGAATTCTTTGCATTGCAATTAGTTTTGCGCTTTTACTTGCACTTCCATGATTTAGTGGTCAGTGAACTGAGAAAACATATCGGAATCTCTCCTTTGATTTGTCTAGAATCATAGGACGTAATATACTTCCCACCATATTGCGATGCCTTCTTCTGTCCTGAATTGTAAGACTCAGAGTCGCACAATCCTTTGACCAGCTTTCTTCTTATCCCAGCCAATCATCTTAGCCCCTAAATAACTTGCTACTCACTCC
>Ga0247812_10000987_pt1 | contig 16223 bp, 14 predicted proteins | sample UWRJL149409B1_FD_178011 | JGI IMG/M metagenome (GOLD analysis project Ga0247812, IMG submission 178011) | Plant litter microbial communities from Arlington Agricultural Research Station in Wisconsin, United States - UWRJ-L149-409B-1 | ecosystem: Environmental > Terrestrial > Plant litter >...
GGAGATTTCGTCTCCGCTCGATTGAAGATAGTATGCGATCCGACAGCTTTAGCTGCAGGATCTGGATCCGATGCGTGGATCAAGTTGAAGAGGAAAGAAGCACACTGCGGGAGGTTAGAGAATATATATTCTATCCTAGGAGCTGTGATGGAGTTTCGTTGGTTCGCTTGATGGAGGCCCTCTCAGCCTCCTTGGGGGCCCCTCGATTCCGATGTTGGCAGTCCCTTGTAAACTACCATCTTGTTGCTCTGCAAGGGAAGCTAAATGGAGACAACTAGCAATTGGTAGCGGATAATTGAAGCAGGAGGCTGGACAAATGTCAGAGCACGTAAGCTTTCTAGTGCCCGGGTAGGGGTTGTTGAGTGGCTCGGTCCGGGTATGGGGTGCTTTATATAGCCGACTTATCGGGTAATGTTGTCTAGCCGAAACGGGAGGGGTTGAAACTTCGCGACCGATAGTAGCTAGCTGTATCAAATTGTTTCATACAAGGAAACATAAAATTGCATATGGGTCCTTCGAAAACCGTCCATATGAGATATTCTCCTCACCAATGATCAATGGTTGGTATGCTAAAATCTATAGCACAATCCCCGTGAGGGTAGCTAAGTCGGACGCCTTCACAGCTTCATCTCGTCTTCTCTTTTTGTGTCCTTATAATTGTAAAGCTCTATCTATCAATTCTTCCCTATGGCTAGGCGCAAACAAGAACCAGTATCTCGAGAAATACTAGTTTATGTCCCTCTTCACGAATGGGCTTCTCTCACTTCTAGCTATCAATGGTTAAGTTGACAGCTAAAGCTACGTACTCCTTTAAATGCATTGCTAACGCAGAAAACAGTCACTATGACCACTCACGTATTCCATTATATTCTGCGTGATTAAGGATGGAAAATTTCCAGATCGGCCTCATTCAGCTTCAGCCTTGTGGTTGGTTTCCTCACATCTCTCCTTGTCCACCGAAGACTCTATCTAATCTTCAATTTACGTTGGGAATCTTGTGGACAGGACATGTATGAAATTTTATCATACCTATGTGCAGGTGCCATAGCCAACCTCCGAGATTCGATTCCTTTATTAAAGACGACCATATGATTGCGAACCTGGAAAGTCTTTGGTCGGCGCTCTCTTATCTGAACACGCATATTTTCCTAGGAGGCTTTTGGAAATCTGGCTTGCGCATCAATCAAGAATATTTCGAGAAGAGAACTCGCTAGGCTTCCAAGATGGGACAGTATTACGAGACAGCTTTCATATTTCCCATTACCTTGGTTGTGAGTACACAGACTGCCGGGACGTTTGACTGACATCTTTGTCTTTGGATCGATAACAAGTGTGTGGCCCCAGGCGCATAAACGACAAAAAAAGCGCAACTAAAAAAGCGGAAAATTAGCTGACTGGAATTGTGTTGGAGCAATTGGAGCCAGTTCTAGCTCTGTATATACGATGATACTGACATGGTGTTTGGATTGCCCAAAGGTCCATATTCAGCATGACAAAAAGACCATTTAATGCGCGCCTTCAATAGTTATCTTCCAATATTTCCAGTATTGCCAGTGACTTCTGCTAGCACAATACTTCTGCTTACCGGCTGCCAAAACTTGTTCAGGGTTTCCCGACGCCCTTTGTCAGTAATCCGAGAGTCCTGTGCTCCCGGATCCCAAACAAGTTTAAAGCCTCGATGGTATAAGCCTTCTAATCCCACAAGATTGGCCGCAACACTGGATCTTATACACTCTCTTCTCGTTGCAGAATATGGAAATCCGAGAGATCGAATCTTCGCACTTCATACTCTTGAGTCAACCTTCGGTGCCAATGACGCTTGTTATACCGAATTGCGCCAAACCGCCTGGCATCTGGCTGTCGAGCTTGGTTAGAGCATCATGGCTACTGCAGCGCCAACCTTCACGATAATAGCGTTCCCTACCAAGACTACTCCGGCTCCCTTCCACCCTGAAGTATCGCGGGAGGGATGTGGAATTAGGGTTTTCTGGACGACCGGGCCAGGTACACGTAGGTTAGTCTACATTATGTTTCTCTTCTTACTCGCTGGAAGTACTACGCGTAACTTGAAGATTACTTTAGACAGGTTGGATGAAACAAGAATCTAGTTCGGAAATGATGTTGGGGTAGTTCCTTTGCTGCTATTATTCAACTCAGTTCTGGTAATAAGCCCAAGAAGAAGAAGAAAGAAGTAGAAGAGGTGTTGTGAAGGATTTTGGCGCAAGTAAGAAGCACTAGTGGAAATGGGCTTGTTTGAAAAGAATTAGGTTTGACTCTTGCATTGTTGACTGTTGACTGTTGATTGTTTATTGTTTGTTGTTGACAGTTGACTATCACTATTGCTGTTAAGTAAGTCATAGCAAACAATACTCATCTTCAAAGAATACCAGTCTTCGCACTGCAGGTAGATGTTGCAATAAGCCAGCCAGCTCCCAGGCGTCTGAAATTACACATTTCGGATGTGGGTTGATGTTAGGTTTTCCACATCGGTCTCCATGGGCAGTTTCAGGACACACCACTCTAACCTCACCCACCCCATAGAAGGACCACTACGACTACGCGCAAACACAGTTGGAATGGAATCTCTTCGTTTCTCCATCAACCTCACACACAAACACACATTCTTTGGGCTGGCAGGAGTCTCAACTCTCTGCTCTCAACTCTCAACTCACTACGTGTGTTTCGTGGTATCGAAGTCCCGCCGTTCCACTAGTGGTCCTGATCGTCAGGCACTTGCTTTCGTCCTTGGAGGATCCCGTCTCTCGGATCGATGCCTTTCCGACCATCGCCATCGCACCAACGGGGCACAAGCTCCCCGCACCATGGCACGAATGCGGAAAGGGAGGAAACATGTGTGGAAATCAGCAGCTGGTGATTGGTGGATGGCGATTTAAGCATCTCCGCATTTTCGGAGCTGTGGGGAATGTGGCGCTTTTCCATGACGAGGTGGATCGGCGGCTCTAGTCTTTGCAGGGGTAACGGGGGGATGAAGTCACGGGAAGTGAGGGTCTAGTCTATTTCGACTTCTCTAGGTAGTGAGTAGTGAGGTAGTTTACTTATTCTTATTACACTAACAGCAGTTATTTGTATTGCCATGAGAGAGACATATTCGAGAGTCCTGGCCATCTATCTATCTATCTATCTATCTATCTATCTATCTATATAATAGAGGTATATATATATGTAACAGAGAGAGAGATATATATATATATATAATAGAAACAACAGTGATTGATGGTGATAAATGGTAATACTGGCCTGTTCTTCAATGGAGCAACAACAACACCTGCATGGGTAGTATTGTACTGTACTTGTACTGACCTATACAGTGTAGAGTGTCAGAGTCATGCGCTTCATTTCACATCCCCTCCCCTCCCCCTTTGTTATTGTTTTATGTAACTATTTTCTTTTCTTTTCTTTTTCTTTTCTCCCATCTGCCACACTCAACCCCAAGGCTACCGTTTCCCCTTAACAGGTTAGCAAGCTACCACAAGCTGCATATGCGCCGTCCCAATCAAACCAGCGAGCAATTTTATATCAACTGCTCTACCTCCCAAAGCGGCTAGTGCTGAATCCGAATTCGATATATTCGATGAGTCTCCTTTGCGGGGTGTCAGCTAGCGTGGTCGTTGTTGCAGCGCATCGTGGCTCTAGACGGATCCTTTCACACTAGACTCAACCTCCCGGAAAGTCTCTCTTCCGTGGCAGAGGCGATGGTGTCCAACCTCCCTCCCGCCGTCCAATCAGCAATTTGCAATTGCACAGCGCTCACTCCCTTTCATCTCAATTTCCAAGTAATCCAAGTAATCCAAGCTCTAGGAAACTCTACTGGGAAGGAACTTACCATCATAGACTCCAAGCTCCAAGCTCCAAGCTCCAACCTCCAGTTTCCCTTTTAAGCTTTAGTTGGGGGATCACATAGCTCCAAACCCCCATATACCTCCCATCTACCTGCACTAACTAACTAACTCTCTCTCTCTCTATCTCTCTTCCTTTTCCTCCTTCCACCATCTTCACTCGCTTTACTTCACTTTATTCCGAACCAATACGCAAGAAAAACTACAGGTCAAGATGATGTTCAAGACTCTAACTGTCGCTACGGCGTTGGCGACGTTGGCCTCCGCGCAGAGACCGGCCAATATCTCCATCTGTGATTATTATACTACCGCGTTGTTGATGAACAACACCGGCGCAAACCAGATGACGCTGTTGACACTTGTGGTTAACACTGCGGTCATTGGAAACTGTATGTTCTGCACTTGCTTCTCTTTTCCCAATATGATCCTCTTCTTCATCTTTAGCCACAACGTCTCTTCGCAATCCTTCAAATCACCTTTTGAAAGACACCCCATATATTCAGAACCCATTTTCTAATACCTTCAAAAACAGACACAAAGCCAAACGTCGGTATCTCCGTAGCAGGTATCCTCGCTCCTGGAGAATTCAACGGTACAGCCGTCGATCTTGCACCATACTTCAATGGTGGTCTCGCTTCCACCAACCAAGGTGGTTCAAGCGGTGTCTCTAAGAACTTCCTTGACGGCGGTGGAGCTGCTCCTCTTTTGGAGAACAAGCCTGCCAACGATGATAGCAGTATGCAATAGTACGTTGCCATATTACTCACCTATCCTTCCTCATTTGCAGTCCTGTCCAACTTTGGCTAACCCTACTCCCTCTTAATAGCATGCTCCTCACCCATCTCTACTCTTACTTCGGTGGCCTCCTAGGCTGCACCCAAATGGGCGCCGATTTCCCCGCCTACAGCGGCTCGGCATCAATGTACGAGACGCACAAATTCATGGACTTGTCAGCCGCTGAGGTCGGTTACTTCATCACCCAGGTTGCCAACTCGGCCGCTTCATTCGGTGTCGCCGCCGAGGATCTCGCGGTCGTTGGAACTGCCTTGTCCACCCTCTTCGGCCACAAGTGCTCTCCAGCAGTTGTCGTGATCCCATCTCAGCCAGCCGAGCTCCAGTCCATTTGCATCGGCGAAGACTGCCCTCTTGACCCTAAAGCTGATTGGTATGTCGTCCCTCCCTTCCCCCTTATTTGCTGTCTCATACCTTCATATTCGAATGAATGTTTCGCTTATACTTAATATAGCGATGCATATGGTGCCGCAGTCGTCGAGCCTTCAACCGCCATCCCCAGCTTGTTCCCCAACTCAACCGCCACTGCCACCGGTAGCGTAACCGGCACCGCAGCTGCATCCAGCGCCGCCTCCAGCGCTGCCTCCAAAGCCAGCAGTGCCGCCTCTGCTGCGACCGGAACCGGAACTGCTACCGGTATCAGCACCGGTGCTGCACCAATTGCAACTGGTGTCGGTATGGGTGTTTTGGCCGCCGGTTTCGCTGCTCTGCTTTTGTAAGAAGGGTAGCCCCAGCCAATTTAGTTTTGGGACTTGATACATAGGGGATATGAGGGAGGATGAGGTTAATATATGAAGCTATTAAGCTTCGCAATTGCATCAGGCTGTCGTCTGGATGTGATGTAATCAAAAATCAGAACGTGTAATATATACTCAATTGTTATCTGTTTGCACACGACTGAATTTTCACACTTGATCATACCCGTTCTGAGTTCCATATAGGTATGCCTAGGCACTCCGCATCGCTAATTAAGGGGCACCCTTTTCGCTAACTCTCAACTCCAAACCTCTGTGCAATCAATACCTTCCTTCCAGTCAAGTCAACCTAGCATCGATAACCTAAAATTTCTCACACCATTAAACCATGCTAAACCCATTTCTTCAGATCAACAACGAAATTTGTCAAATCTGTCGAATATATATATATACTAAGTCTCATGTCACATGACACGTTTTAGTTAGGTGTTTATCTTAGTACAGTACTGTACATTTATCACATGACAACAGTAGATCAGTTAAAGGAGTGGGTTTCTCTCGAGGAATAGCAATAAGAATCACACCTCTTAACCAAAACATATATAAGTAGGGATGCAACCTCCCACTTCTTGCTTCTCCACTCTTCGCGAGTTATCAGATCAACATTATATTCCATTTCTTACCCATCCTAATCGAAAGTAAACTTTTATTTAACGTTACGGTATGAACACGGCGATCTTTCCAGCCTTTTTCTTCATTTTCTTTTTTAAAAAAAGGGTTATTTATTTAATACCATACAATTTGATGTCGTTGGTTGTGGCTCTTAGAAGCTTGTGAGTCGTCGTCTGCTAATCACGTGTATGCAGACAACGTCACGGTTGTTGGAAGTTGCTCTGAAGTAAGTTGCTTCTATGAGAAGCCGAAACAATTACAGATAACTGTGCTGAGGCAAGCCTTAGTAATAGTTGGCTTACTGGTTGTAATACTTCGTGCTCTTGCAGTCTTCCCTACTAAAACGGCGACGTCGTCTACTCTAATAGGACGGCTATGGTTGCTCACCTAGTTGTCACGGATCTGACTTTATGCATCTTCTCTCCAGCATCTCCTTCTACCTGCAAACCAAACCCACGATTGTGGCACCGTATAGATAAGGAGCTTTATCTACATACATCTAAGCAGAGCGCATGGCTGTATGTAGCGCTAAAGAATGAGGAAGAGCTTGTAGCTGAGGATTTGCTGGTTATGGATATCAAAGTCGGCGGTCCATCTCCCAATCTTATTAGCTCAGATCATTCGTGGGAGAGTCGACCTGGCGGAATCTGGGTGCTGAGAAGTAAGTTCGCTGGTAAGATTGGCCAGGCTGTCACAGATGTGGACGTTCTATTTGGTATTGATGCTGTTGACCCACGACCGCAATGGTCTCTCTTGCGGGCATCGCTTCAACTTGACGCTCAGCCACAGGTGCCGGTCGCAAGGCTAACTGTACTCCATGGTCGGGAGAAGCCGCGATCAGATACTCCGCCGACTTTGAGAGTGAGAGAGGATGGTAAATTCAAGATTGTCCAGATTTCTGACACGCATATGGTCACTGGCGTCGGCATATGTAAAGATGCTATTGATGCCCTTGGGAATGATTTACCAGAAATCGAGGCTGATCCACTCACGGTTGCTTTTATTGGAAAGATCTTGGATGTTGAGGAACCAGACCTCGTGGTTCTCACCGGAGATCAATTGCATCACGACATCTCCGACAGCCAATCTGCCCTCTTTAAGGTGGTTGCTCCTATCATTGCACGCTCGATTCCTTTCGCAGCCGTCTTTGGCAATCATGACAGCGAGGGCATTCACGCACTATCACGTGAGTATCTTATTCATAAGATAGCCAATACACTACATACGTAATCCTATTTGGCTAGCTCTTGGGAATAATGGCTGTCTATGATTTCTGACCTAATTATAGGTACGGCACAAATGTCAATACTTCAGAATCTGCCGTATAGCCTCTGCGAGCCAGGCCCAGAGCAAGTCGATGGCATAGGCAACTTCCACCTCCAGGTCCTAGCCCCAGCTCCATCAAAGCTCCTGTTATCAAATTTATATTTCCTGGATTCGCACGGTCAAATACCGAGTAAGATACATAATCCCGACTATCAATCTATCATGCAAAGCCAAATTGAATGGTTTACGAAGACTTCTCAAGCGCAACGAAGCGCGCGTGAGAAGAGTGGTAACATAAACCGCTTTCATTTGTCTCTTGCTTTTCTACATATCCCTCTTCCCGAATTTGGAGACCGCCATCTCAATATACGCAACGGCCATCGGAGGGAACCAACCGAGGGTCCCCACCTAAATTCACATTTCTATGATACTTTGGTCGAAGAAGGCATATCAGCGGTAGCTTGCGGGCACGATCACGTGAATGACTTTTGCGCCCTGTTGCCAGAAGCGCAGGCTGGCCCTTGGCTATGCTATGGTGGCGGGAGTGGGTTCGGGGGATATTGCTCGTACAACAAAAAGCGATTTCACAGACGAATGCGAGTTTGGGAAATCGATACGAGTATATGGAGCTTGATTACTTGGAAGAGAGTCGAATACGCCTCAAACAGAGTTGATGAGCTGGTGCTTGTGGAAAATGGAACGGTGGTTGATCCCCCTGGATACGATGAAGACAGCAGTGTAGCGGGTTGAAGCTGATATTATGGGCCTCTCAGAAACATTGCTTGCAACAGATTGCCCCACGTGTCACATTTAACCCCTAGTAGTTACTAGTATATGCCATTGCAAATTATTTCTCCAATTGAAATAAAACACAGAATAAAACGAGTAAGCGAGATGTCATTGCAGAACCCCTTTTATGATAAAACTATTGCAGGAATTTTAAATGATCAATAATGACCACACATGGCCAATATGACATTTCTGTTTACTTATTTAGAATTAGCTTCGTGATCGTTGATCTTGCAAGATTTTACCATGTTCTTATTATATCCTAGCAACAACTGTGTTTCATCGTACTTGACTATCGGGGTCAAATGAACTTCAGAAAATCACACTTGCAAAGTGGAATAACTACATCGATCCTGCGAACAGTTGTGTTCTTCAATGTGCCATTATTTGGGAATGAAACATGGCAAATGATCACTGTATATGCTTACTGCAACGTTAAGTTTGGAACACATTTTTGCTCGCCGCCTGCTTTCCAAGTTGTTGCCCATTATTTGTTTACTTGAGAACTGAAAGAATCCGATCAATAACTACCCCCGGCTGTTTGCCGTTAAGGTCTAAGAGTTATGAAAGCCATGAAGATCGCAGTGAACATGGTCGTTATCAGCGGACCGAATAAGCCCGAAACATCAAAAGACTGTATTTCAGCACACATATCCTAATCCTCTAGCATGAGTACATCTTCACCTCTAATCTGCCTCCATCTGTTCGTAGCTCTAATCAATGCATCACAACCATTTAGCAGAAACCTCCACTTCTTGACAAATCCTTCGCTAAATTCCCACCCCTCCTCCGACCAGGGGTCTCCCCAAAGGATGCATCCTCGGTCTGGTATCTCACTAAGACCATCGTGCATTCCTCCGACCAAATCATCGCAAAGTGCATCCTCGTCGATGTTTGCTTGATTACCAATGATATTGTCGCGCATGGTTGGGCTTGGAAGTATATCTATCCAGGATTCATGCGCAATTGTCTTCTGAAGATGCGTTGGTCGCAACGATGGAGGTGCATTGTCTGGCGGAGGCGGCAGATCTTCGGTGTAGATATCAGCCCAATTGTCGAGACGTTCACCATTGAGGTGCAACAAGATTGACATGTTAGCCATTGCCCCGCGGAGAGTGTTGTATTGGACGAGGACAAACAGTTGCTGATCGACAGGCAGCGGAAACCAGTTTTCGTTTCTACCGTGTTCATAAGTAGTGATGGTATGGATATATGGACTGCTAGAGCGATTGAATTGCAGCAAGTTTTCTTCAGCATTTGAAAATACCCCAGGGGAGGAAATATGATGATTTGATGATAGTGTTTCATGTTGCGATCGCAAAGCCAAATCAACATCGCGTTTTCGTTGCACTCGTAGTTCAGACCAGTAAGCGAATACGCTTTGAGACTCGCTTAGGCTTTTCTCTAATGCTTCCCAAAACTGTGATCGACTATGTGGCAGCTCAAATGCAACTGTAATGCGTCGACGCCCACTCAAATGGTCCTGCACTAGCTGGCGGATATACATGCGTCCTTTTTCGAGATGTTCCAACTCAAAACTAGGGGATATTCTCTGAATTGGTCGTACAAAAACACGATCAGTCGAAGATGATGATTCAGGAAGCAGCCTACGGTTTCCTGCAAGATTTCAGTTGACAGTTCATTTTGCTTTTAGCGTCCAGCTCCTAGGACTCCACTCACGCCATGCTCGTTGGTTTAAACGATTCTGTCGCTTTCTACGCTCAGTTGCGTCACCCTTTCCACTCCAATCATCGTCTTTTGTTCGGGCCTGTTCTTGAATTAGATATATAATGATCGGGAAGCTTTATGAGAAACACTGGCTATAAAAGCTTTACCTCTTGGAGACTTTTTGTGGCCAACGCCGATGGTTGGCTTGTAGGCACACCAAAGGGCGCATGTGACATCTTTTCGTCTCTATATACTCTAGACAAGCGCGGCGACAGTAGTTGAAATAGGTACAGCTATCACGAACGTTAAAGATAAAAACAGGAATCTGTAGCATAAGCAGTCCACATCTCACAGCTCCCAGTTTTCTGTGGTTTCATATTCATATGATCTTGTCCAGAAGTAATCGAAGCGGAGGCTCGGTTACGTCTAGGATAAAGTTATGTCCCTGATTGGTTTGATCGCCTATGCAAAGAAGCCCAGTCTGCAGTCGGCTTATTGTGCATATGCGCTAGTCTCCTTTAATCGTGATTTTTCGGAGTTAAAAGGGAGAAGACTATTTTGACAATCCACTAAGACGTATTGCCCTATGCTGTTTCCAAGTGGTGATGAATCGCTCGACGACGGAAACACCATCTAATCCATGAAGATAACAAGAATGAGTCAGATGCCCCATGGCTTGAAAAATTCATAATCTCCGGATGCCACAGCTAAACCCCGAGCCCAATATATAAGTACCTCATTTCTCAGATTAAATGTTGTTCTTTTTCCTACATGTGAATATTTTTCTATATCTAAAACTCGGTTGACAATAATTCTGTCAAACACGCTCTACACAGAGAGACACATTCTCCATTTACATCAGCCATTAGCTGCAAGCACAATCGAAAAGTCTCTCTAGCTCAATTCATTATGCCTAACTTGGAGAAATATGTGGATTTCAACCCAGAAACGGATATCCCGACTCTTTCCGGCAAAGTTATGTTCATTACCGGAGGTATGACTTAATTGCATAGCGTTCCGTCCATATATAAGCTAATGCGCCTCTAGGAACGAATGGATTGGGAAAAGAAACAATCTTAGCTCTTGCCAAGCATGCCCCTACTCATATTTACTTCAGTGGTCGAAACGATCAAGCAGCTATATCTTTGATTGATGAAGTCCATATCACAAATCCTGCCGTTGGAATGACTTTTATAAAGATGGATATGTCATCGTTAATATCTGTCAAGAGAGCTTGTGTTGAATTTACACACGACCGACTTGATCTTCTTATGTAAGTTGCCCATATTCAAGACTTTTACCATCACATGAAATATAGACCAGAAGCTTACTAGAACGATAGGTGCAATGCTGGTGTGATGTGAGTGACGACGGGAGAAGCATTATTCTTTAGCAGCTCAGCTCCTTATCTTAAAGATCTTAGATAGAACAAACCTATCAGATAGATTTTCTTTCCTCGTATTCCAAGTCAAGGATGCTCTTCACTCAGCCTTACTCTCCCTAATCCCTCCCTTTTGAAATTTATTCTAATAATTTGATGTCTTTCTTAGGTATATACCACCGGGGCTAAGTGCAGACGGCTATGAAAACCACTTCGCCATCAATCATCTCGCACACGCAATGTTAATACGGGAATTGCTACCGGTCTTGTTAAAAACCGCTGATCTACCAGACTCTGATGTGCGCATCATATCTTTGACCTCCACTGCATGGATGAGCCATCCTAAGCACGGAATTTCGTTTCCAGCGTTGCGGACTACTCAGGAGGGTTTTATGATGGGAAGCTATCGATACGGGTAAGCAACTATCCATATCATGCATTTTTCTTTGTTGGATCTAGTTCACCGAACAGTTAACCGACTTTGTGTATGTATCCAGACAAAGCAAATTGGCAAATATTGTGTATGCGGCTGAACTCGCAAAACGCTATCCTAAAATCAAGTCCGTCTCTGTCCATCCAGGTGGAGTCAAAACAGATCTCACCACCACTATATCACTAAGTCATAAAATCTTAATTGCAATAATATTCTTTTTTATGGGTGTATCTATGATGGAAATAGAACAGGGTCGCCTAAGTCAAGTCTGGGTCGCAGCTGGGGCGAGGAAGGAACAGCTCCTGAATGGGGGTTATTACATGCCAATTGGGAGATTGAGCAATGATCGCCTGGATAAGACCGCGAGAAGCGAGAGGCTAGCTGAAGAACTGTGGGCTTACACTCAAGATGCTTTGGCTAAGTTTTGAGTCTTTGACAATCTGGTGGTTAATTGAATTGAGGCATGAAGAGAATTGTGTATCAATGGCTTTATGTTTAGGAGTTAATTAGCGGTGTTCTTAGCATAAATGCATATCTCAGTAAGCCAGACAGTGATGTAAAACAGTTTTAATGGCCGTATTGACACAGGTTCCAACGGTTGAAGCTTTAAGGAGGAATTATGGGTTCGATATCACGGACAAAGTACTGTACAAAGTATCGATTCTCCACGAGAAATCAGATTGGAGCCTACGCGGATTACCAAGTACACAAAATTGATCCTAGAACTAGTTTAAGTTTCTTCGACTTTATCATTTTCTCCGGGGCCTAAGGGTGGGAAGAGGAGAGGAGGAAATTGTCATCTGTGCTATTGCAATCTTGGTGAAACGACCTCTCTCAACCGTTAACTTGAATTATATATAATGACAAATTAACTAGAGAACGGTATATACGACCATAGACTGAGGATAATTGGACTAATTCCCAGATCTAGCCACCTACAAGCCTCAGATCTTTCAAACATAGAATTGCATATTACTGCTTTTGGATTCTTTTTTATAATGGGTAATCTCTTCCAGTTTTTTAACATCTACCTTTACAATTTAGTAGCATATAAGCGTCCCAACATTAACCTTACGATATTAGCCTTATATCTTTGTGCCCTATGTCGTCTTCAAATAAAATAGCAACCTTTTGAAGCTTAAAAAGAAGCGACAAGAATGCTAACAGATTGGCGAGAACTAGGCCAACTTCCCATGCTAATAATACACAAGCCTTAAATCCTTCAAACAAGAAACAAAGATAGGTGCTTTTAGGTTATTGCATCAATGATAGTGTGGATTACTTGCGTGCCAAGCGTTAAGTTGTGGGTTGTAAAAACTCGGAGGAAGGGCTATTCATATCCAATTTTCCAAAACCCGACAAGCGACAAAGTATACAATAAAATAAGAAGAATTGGGCTGACCCTTCAGTCTGAGCACTTATAGGGTTCGAAAAGTTGAAAAGTGGATCAGTATTAGTCGCATTTCAATTTCGGGATTAGTATAATACTTGGTAAGTCAGGGAATCACTTTCCAATCTCGAGGAGTAAATTACTAAGACTCTATCGCTAAAAAAAGGAACTTAACTTAACAGAATAAATTGTTTGTGAGGAAGGAGTATTGGGGAAAACATATGCCGAAGGCTCGCAATATTTGCAGTCACAAGACTGAGGATGTCTTAAGAGTTCTTTCATACTAGTTTAGGTTGCGGCGCGGGAATGTATCCAGTTATATTCTAAACGCAAATGACGATAGCAAGAGCTCACGTTTATAGTCAATGTTATTGAAATATTGTGATTGTGCATATGCTCTCAAAAAGAGGTTGCTTTGTATTGAATGAGGAATATCTTTGGAAAACTATTATCTTAGTACTGGTGTGTAAGAAGTGGAGGTAGAGCATTGATTATGTGATTGCTACTGCACGGGTTCTATCGTGGCCGTAGGCACCAATAAACCTCGCCTCGCCTACCCTTTCTAGATCTCTCTATCACGGAGACCTTTTCTCCTCAGAATAAACTACATATCAGACCCTTTTCCACTTCTTGTTTTGAGACACCTCTCCTATATTCCATCGAAACGTTAGGGCCTTGATAGGTTTTCTGCGCAGACCATATCATCAATCTCTGCCGCTTGATGGACTTTTGAAAGCCACGAGTGAAGAATTTCACGCAATAATAATCCACTTGGGGTCACTCTCACAGTTTTCCATGGCAACTTTGATGCAATGGGTAAGGGGCACTAGGCCCTGGCGAACAAACACTTTACAGTCCTTGGGGACATTCCCGGCCTCAAAAAATCGAGATTCCTTTTTCCTGGCGGTGGTCATAATGTATCTAGTAGCATTGAGCACTTGAAGTGCCCCTATATGGCACCAGTGGATTGAGATCCCTTTTCCCCGCCAAACCTTTGCTAGAGCCTTTAGTTGCGGTTGAGTTGAGGTGTTCTCGCAAATGTGGTTGGCAAACATGGTAACATCAATCGAATTGTGCCAAGAGGTGGGAATTAGTTGTAAGATAGGTTGTAAAAGAACAGGCGATTGAGATTTGACGTCTAACTTCTCTTGAACTTCCAGATTGGTCGTAAGAAAAAGGGTTCCTGTGCGATCCTCCCTCCGAAGAAAGTACTTTACTTCCGTATTGGAGTCATGGTAGGCTCTATTTTCTAAGGTGCCTTTGAATACGTCATCCTCAAAGAGATCCACGGCTACGAGGGGCTGTAAGATACGTGCTGCGAACTTGAATTGCTTTCGATCTTCAGAAACCCGCAGGCAGCTTCCAGGTACATCTTTCTGTTGAAGGCATCCTGGGAACACCTCGATAGTGCCTATTAGGCGGGGATTGGTAAGGTCAATTGATCGGTCTATCATGACTCGTCTACCGTTGCCATGATCAGTCCACACTTCGTGTGCTAGTGCTGAGGAGAAGGCAACATAACCATCGCCTGCCCAAGCTAGATCATCAGGACCAATATCTGTGACACTAGGAATGGCTGATTTAATAGCTCGTCTTCTTAGACTCTCAAAAGAGACTCCTTTTCTGACCAACCGATCTCCCCTTTCGTAGTCAAGGAGCATTTCTCGAATTAACTGGTATTGTTGTGCCAACAGCTGTGGCTCTAGTGGCCAATACGTGAGGTGCTGAGGACGTTCCCGGTATACACTGGAGACAATTGCGTGAGCAGCTAGGTGGACGGCATAATCTACGATATGTTGCATATGGTCTCCATCACTAACTATAAGTGACTCATTGTAGCTCTTTTCGTAGTCGACAAAGCAGCTCTCAATTAGTGATTCGATTGTCTTTGCGTTATTATTAGACAGGTTATTTACGCCTTTCTTTATTTTGATTTTGATTATACTGGCAATTCTTTTTTGATAATCAATGTTGAGATCACCCCACCCGAGTTGCTTCATGATGGTTGTATATCCCTCCAAATACCAAGGCGAGCATATGTCAAGGAACGATCTTTCTTGGCCAAAATCTTCATTCCACAGACTCGCGCACTCGGTTACAACTTGTACCAAAGCACCAGCCAGATGTCCAATAGCATTAACTACTGGCAGAGAGTGATTGATCAACTCAATCTGGTACCTGGCATTCATCCAAGGCGAAGATGTCAAGGGATTAGGTCCTGCTTGCTCGTGATCATCGTAAAATCTGATAACTTCTGTTACGCGTCCGGTTGCTTTCCATGTGCTGATATTCCAGTCATCCACTATAACTCTATTTATGCTACGACCTGGATTCGACTGGAAACGGATTATCAACCTTGGTTTAAACTCTTCTTCCTGGGTCTGTGTCAGGTTCTCCGGGTACACGCGAACACTTGCAAGCAAAACCGCGGTTTCAGTAGGTCGCAGCCAGACAAAGACAAAGGCTATCCAAAGACCACCTATGCTTCCTTCGAGCTCAATACACTCAAACTCTGCATTTCTCAATGTTTCTAATGTTCTGTAAAGAAGCTTGGCAAGGAGTTTGGTGTCGAGTTGCTGGTAAAGGTTGCTAACCCATATATTTTCCTCCCGCATATGGCGCAAAGTGTCTCTACCAAGAGACTCATACACATCATATGGTGTACCCTGAGGTATTACGAAGAATTCGCGATAGCCATTAAGTAATTCAATAAACCGGAAAACCACATTAGAGGTAATATTATATCTTTGTGCTGCTCCACCAATAATCATGATCTCGTAAATGACCTCCGTGGTCTTCTGGACATCGAAAATAACAGAGCAACATATGGCGAACAGAAACGCCGATGTCAGGCGAATATTGTCGCTCACCAGCTTACTTGACTTGGGTGGAGATATTAGCAGGAGTGGCTTCCAAGCGGCGCTTTGACGGCGTTCAAGGGCTGCGACACCGTCGTTGATCCTCCTACTATCGACCATGAGCCAATCACCAAACAATTCTAGAGGAGCAATAGCGATCGGCTGGATATCATCTTCGCCGCAGATTTTGAGCAGCGAACTCAGAAATTTGGCAGGTATTGTAATACCATTAGACACTTCGAACTGGAATTGGAAAAGTTGCGTAGACATCTTGAGAGGGAGAGGCTGACTTCCTAGCTTAGAGCAGTTTTCTTTGATATGAGATTGTCTGCCGTCTGATGTAAGTTAAATATGATTTCTAGCTTAACATCGCCTGCACGGTAGAGGAAATGGGATTTGCAGGATTCAAAGCTGTAGAAATA
>Ga0247812_10000988_pt1 | contig 16219 bp, 7 predicted proteins | sample UWRJL149409B1_FD_178011 | JGI IMG/M metagenome (GOLD analysis project Ga0247812, IMG submission 178011) | Plant litter microbial communities from Arlington Agricultural Research Station in Wisconsin, United States - UWRJ-L149-409B-1 | ecosystem: Environmental > Terrestrial > Plant litter >...
GTTTCCAGGGAACCAGTTTTGAACAGTAGAATATTTAATTTCTGCATCATCCAAAGCGATTAATTCAACCACCGCAGCGTGCAATTGATTTTCATCACGGCTTGGAGCTGTACAGCCTTCAAGGTAAGAAACGTAACTTCCCGCATCAGCAATAACAAGCGTTCTTTCGAATTGTCCTGTACCTGCCTGATTGATTCTGAAATACGTTGAAAGTTCCATTGGGCAACGAACGCCTTTTGGAATATAACAGAAACTTCCGTCAGAGAAAACCGCTGAGTTTAATGCTGCGTAGAAGTTGTCCTTTTGAGGTACAACGCTTCCTAAATATTTACGAACTAATTCAGGATGTTCTTTGATAGCTTCAGAAATCGGGCAAAAAATAATTCCTTTTTCTCCCAATGTTTTCTTGAAAGTAGTAGCTACAGAAACAGAATCGACTACAATATCCATAGCGACATTGTTCATCATTTTTTGTTCGTCAACCGAGATTCCTAACTTCTTGTACATTTCTAAAAGTTCCGGATCTACATCATCCAAAGTTTTAGTTGGATCTACTTGTTTTGGAGCTGAGTAATAAGAAATCGCCTGAAAGTCTGGTTTTACGTAATGAACATTTGCCCATTCCGGCTCAATCATTTCTTTCCAGGCACGAAAAGCCTCGATGCGCCAATCGGTCATCCATTCTGGTTCTTCTTTTTTAAGAGAAATAGCTCTTACGATATCTTCGTTTAAGCCAATAGGGAACGTCTCCGATTCTATATCAGTATAAAATCCGTATTCGTATTCTTTAGTTTCGAGTTCGATTTTTAAATCGTCTTCTGTGTATTTGCTCATTGTTTTTTTATTGAAAGATTTCAAAATCGAAGGATTTAAATAAAACCACTTCTGTAATTTTTAAATCTTTAAATTTTGCAATCATTTAATTATTTTAAAGAGAGAACGATTCTCCACAACCACAAGTTCTGCTTGCATTTGGATTATTGAATACAAATCCTTTTCCGTTTAGCCCCCCAGAAAATTCCAGAATTGTTCCGGCTAAATATAGAAATGATTTTTTTTCAACTGCAATTGTTATGTCATTGTCTACAAATATTTTATCGTCTTCGCCTTTGGTTTTGTCAAATTTTAAATCATATGACAAACCAGAGCATCCGCCACTTTTCACACCTACACGTACGTAGTCATGTGCGGCATCAAAACCATCATCACTCATCAAATCGATGATTTTCTTTTTGGCTGTATCTGAAACTTTTATCATTGTATATGGTATTTGTTTTTTCTTTCATTTTTAATTTGCAATTAAAATAGTAATGAAATTATTACAATTTTAAAGTACTGTGTGTCAATGTTCAAATGAAATTGTCTGCAAAGATACGACTTAAAAACCTTTTTCCATAACGCTTCACATTATTATAACAAATGTTAAAATAGATAGAAGTTATTTTGTTTTCAGGAAGATCTGCTTTTCGGATTTATTTAAGTGATTTTTATAAGTATTAAAGAAAAACAAATTAAATTTCTTTTTCTTTAATAAGGTTGATTGTTAGAAATATAAAATCAGTTAAAATACCGTATTTATACGCATTTAAACTGTTATAATAGTGGTAAATTTGCGCAAAATTATGAGTAATTATGAAAAAACATTACAAAAACGGCTGGATCAAATCATTTTTTGCAGTATTATTTGTTTTTGGATTAGGTGCTACATTTTATATTTTTAGTAAGGAGTCTGATAAGGATTTTGATGCTTCTGCAAGTATAAGAGATGAAAAACAAGATATTACTAAATTGAGCGAGCAGGCTCTTGCACAAAAAGACATTTTAGATTCTTTAAATACTTTAAAATTAGCTTATGATATTGCTATTTTAGAAAAGACAGCACTATCACAGCAATTAGAACTCGAGAAAAATAATATTGAGAATTTGATGGATATTATTAGAGCTTCAAAAAATCCTTCAGTGCAACAAATTGTTGTGTATCGGAAGCAGCTTTCTGGTTTGCAACTTTCATTAACTTCAAGTGTTTTGGAAGTTAAAAAGTTAAAATCTCAAAATAAAAATTTGTTATCAGAAATTGAGAGCCAAAATGTGGTTATGTACAATCAAAAGGCTGAAAATGATACTTTAATTTCAAAACAAAAGAAACTGGAATCGACTTTAAAAGATGCTTCAAAATTAGCATTTAATAATTTTAAGGTTGTAGCACTTCGTGAAAAGAAATCTGGGAAAGAACTGGAAACCGATAAGGCAAAAAACACAAAAAAACTCAAAGTAAGTTTTTCTATAGGTGGAAATTCAATTGCAAAAACGGGAAAGAAAATTTTCTATGTTCAGGTGCTGGATCAAAAAAATACAGTTTTAGGGGAAGATAAATTAATTGAATTTGGAAATGATAAAGCTTTGGTTTACAGCTTTATTGTTGCAGTTGATTTTCAGGGAAAACCTGCCAGTGTTTATGGAATTTTAAATACTGATGCAAGCAGTTTCTCAAAAGGAACTTATTTCGTTAATTTCTTCGATAAGCAGGAAATTATGGGAAGCACTTCGATTACGCTGGAATAAGAAACTGTCTGCTATTTTTAAATAAAAATTGCTAGCATAAGGAAATTGTATTTCCTAGCTTTGTTTTCCTATTAAGAAATTTACTCTCATGAAGCTTTGCCCAATAGAATCCGGAAATTTTAAATTAGACGGAGGCGCTATGTTTGGTGTTGTTCCTAAAACTATTTGGAACAAAACGAATCCTGCCGATGCTAATAATTTAATTGATATTGCAGCGCGTTGTCTGCTTATTGAAGATCAAAATCGCCTGATTTTGATTGATACCGGAATGGGAGACAAACAATCAGAGAAATTTTTTGGTTATTATTCACTTTGGGGATCGCATTCGCTTGATAAATCATTAGCAAAATATGGTTTTCACCGTGATGATATTACCGACGTTTTTATGACGCATTTGCACTTTGATCATTGTGGAGGAAGTGTGCAATGGAATGCTGACAAAACCGGATATGAAACTGCTTTTAAAAATGCTAAATATTGGACTAACGAAAATCATTGGGAATGGGCAACGAAACCAAATGCTCGTGAAAAAGCTTCTTTTTTATCCGAGAATATTTTGCCGATGCAGGAAAGCGGGCAACTCAATTTTATAAAACGACCAGAATCTGATTTTGGCTTTTCTGAAGAAATGAATTTCGGAATTTATTATGTTGATGGCCATACCGAGAAACAAATGATTCCGCACATTCAATATAAAGATAAAACTATTGTTTTTTGTGCCGATTTGTTAGCAACAGCCGGACACATTCCGCTGCCTTATGTAATGGGGTATGATACCCGTCCATTATTGACCATGCCTGAAAAATCAAAATTACTAAACGCTGCAGCAGATCAAAATTATTACTTATTTTTAGAACACGATGCGCACAATCAGATTATAACAGTTGAGCACACTGAAAAAGGCGTAAGATTAAAAGAAGTATTTACCTGCGAAGATGTGCTTTAGTCTAATTTCCAGCCAAAGGTTGTCTGAAAAACATAATCGTCTTTTGCAGCACCATTTTTTGGTTTATTGTCGTAATTGTATACAAACGAAAGTTTGATAAAGAAATCAAGTGGTAAATCATATTTAGTATCCAGATTAAAATCTGTACGCACCCTTTTACTTTCTGTAATACTAGGAAAAACAGTTACTTTCGATTGAATACTGAAATCACCAAGATCATAGAGATTAAAATCGGTTCCTAAAAAAAGTTCCAAACTTTTAAAAGCTTCGCTTGTGTCAAAATAGCGTTCGTGGTTGAAAGATAACCCGGATGCAACGCCCCAATATTTTTTGTTATCGCGAAGTATATATTTACCGTAGCCGGCTTTTGAGATGATTCGAAGCTGAATATCTTGCTCTGTATTCGACAAAGTAGTTACCGACAACGGAACGAAAAAATCTTTAGGAAGCAGATGGACATAACTTAAATCTGTGTCAATTCTTCGAATGGGTTCACTATCATCCTGAATAGATTGAATTTGTTTATACATTGCGGTAGCAAACCATCTTTTTGCCGTGTAGCCTAAGTTTATATTTATTGTTAATTGCTGTAGATTTTCTGCTTTAGTCAATTTAATCCCAACATCAAAACTAGCGTCGAGTCGGTCCCAAAAACTATCATTCACGGGTTTTATATACACAATATCTCTAAGGCTGACTTCGGTTGTAGTTTGGGTTTCGATATTTTTAATCTCGCATTTACTGGGTGTTTTACTTTTGGATAAAATTCCGTTTACTAAAACGCCGGATGTCAGATTTATAATGTGAGTTCTGCTTGAAGAAATAAATTTTACCTCTTTCCATTCTAGTTTAAAATCAGATTTACTGTAGTCTGTCTCAATCTGCAAAACGCCTTTGTTCATTGATTTTATTTCACCTATAATAATATCATTGTTTTTCAGGACGATAGTATCGGTCCATTGTTCATGAGGTATTTTTAATTCTTTTATTTTGATATCATTATTTTTCAGCACTAAAGAATCAGATGTTTGTGCGCTGATTTTAAGGAAAAATAAAAATAAAAATAAAAAGATAGTTTTACTCATGCAATTTGTTTATTTCATTGGTTGCCAGCTTTTAAGATAAAGTTAGGGATAATATTTAAAGGAAAAACATATTCATAAAAAAATCCCATTTTCAAATGAATGAAAATGGGATCTTTAATTATTGTAGAAAGGATTATTCCAGGATTATTTTTTTAGCCGAAGCTGCATCCTCATTGATTAAGTAAACAAAATAAACACCTCTTGGCAAGTCTGACAAATCGATTGTATTGTTAGTAGTACCGGAGTTTAGTTTAATAGTTTTAACCAACTGCCCAATGGTATTGTAAACCGTTACTCTTTCTAAAGCGATATTATTAATATTTACTTCGCCTTTTGAAGGGTTTGGATAAACAACCACTTTATCAAAAACAGAATCTTCAAGTCCTAACGTACAGGTTTCAGAATAAGTAGTATTCGTTTCCTTAATTTTAGACCAGTTTGCGTTAGAAAATGCCGCGTCATCAACTTTGATACAGCTTAACGTTTTGTTTCCTAAAAAGCTAGTGTATATGGCAGTTTCTGATTTTTTACCAGTTTGAGATGGTATAACAAAGTTTTTATTGTTTCCATTTTGAACATTCAATGATGTTAGCGGATTGAATTCTAAGAAGACAAGTTCTAATTTAGGATTATGAGACAAATCTAAAGTTGTAATTTGATTCCAGGATGCTTGCAGTCTTTTTAAAAGAACATTTTTACTAAGATCCAGCGTCGTTAACTTCATGTTATAACAATACAGATCTACCAATTTTGTGTTGGTTGAAACATTTAATTCAGCAATATTATTTTTACCACATACTAAATAGTTCAAATCTAGTGCATTTGAAACGTCTAATTTTGATAAATTATTATCACTACAGTCAATGCCGGTCAATAGTGGATTTGATTTTAAATCAAGCGTGTTTAATAAATTTGACGTAGTATTTAAAAAAATAAGTTCAGTATTATGAGATAAATCAATTGTTGAAATTTGATTTTTGCCAAATGTTAAATTAACTAATTTTACATTATTTCTAACATCTAAAGCAGTCAATTTATTATCATATAAATCCAGACCCCTTAATGATTTGTTGTTTTCAACGTTGATAGTTGTTATCGCATTATATTTACAATCAAGATAAGTAAGTGCCGTAAAATCTTCGATACCCGTTAAGTCAGTTAAATTAGAGCTAGAAAGATCGAGTGAAATAATGTTACTAATACTTGCGCTTTGTACTTTTCCGTTTTTACCGTCTTTATCAATTTGTAAGGCTATTAATTTATCTTCAAAATTGCTATCTGGAATAGTGGTGTAAAGGTTACAATCTATATTATAATTTGCAGTTGCATCTTTAAGGTTTTGCCAATTTGCAGTAGCATAATCAGCATTATCAACCTGAATACAAGTTAAGTTTGGGTTATTGGTAAAGTTAGAAGTTAAAGCAAAATTGCTGTTGTTTCCGTTTTTTAAATTTAAACTTACCAACGCGTTTTTACTGCAATTTACAACTGTTAAAGTTGGATTTTGGGAAAGGTCTAAATTAGCCAATACATTTCCGGAACAATTTAAAGTCTTTAAACTTGTAAAACCTGTAATTCCTGTTAAGTCTTTTATAGTAGCTGAAGATACATCTAACGAAGTAATTGTTGCAATACTGCTATTTAAAACAGATCCATTTTTACCATCCTTATCGATATTTAATGCGATTAATTTATTTTCAAAAGCAGGATCCGGAATGGCTGTAATTTGCGAACAATTTACTGTGGAATATGAAGCAGTTGTATCTTTAAAATCAGCCCATTTATCATTAGAGTACAGCGCATTGTCAACTAAAATACAAGTTAGTAGTGGATTTTTTGTAAAATCAATACCATTTATAGATGATTGTATAGAAGTATTTTTGCCGTTTCTTAAATCTACGCTTGTTAGTAGTTTATTTTCAGAACACAGTAAAGACATTACAGAAGTTTTAGAAACATCTAAATTGGTTAGTTGATTTGAAGAACACCACAATGTGGATAGTAATTTATTGTTGGAAACATCAATAGCTGTTAATTGATTTGATCCACAAGATAAGAGTCTCAAATTACTATTTTGAGAAAGATCAAGATTTGTTATCTCATTATTAATTAGTGATAAATATTCTAAAGCTATATTTTTTGAAGTGTTTAAAGTTTTTAGTTTGTTATAACCCAGATTGATAGAGGTTAAAGCTAAATTTTTTGAAAGGTCTAAAGTAGTCAATTGATTTGACATACAGCTCAGGTTTGTCAAAGCTTTAAAATCCTGGATTCCGGTTAAGTCGCTAATGTTACTGAAATATAAATCTATTTCTGTAATCGTATCAATTTTTGATGTTGCTACTTTTCCATCAGGAGTGCCTGAATCTAATCCGAGTGCGATTAATTTATTTTCAAAATTAATATCCGGAATCAAAGTGAATAATATACATTCAGCACTATTATAATTGGCCGTTTCGTCTTTAAAAAACACCGCGCTACTACTTGCAAAAGCCGCATTATCGACCTGAATACAAGTTAAAGCTGGATTTTTGAATAGTAAAGCAGCTTCAAAATTAGTATTGTTTCCATTTTTCAGGTTCAGTCTTTTTAAGGCATTTTCTGAAGCATTAATGTATACTAATTTGGTGTTTTTAGAAATGTCTAAACCTGCTATTTCGTTTTTATTACATTGTAAAGTTGTAAGTTCAAGGTTTGCAGAAACATCTAAAGTTGTCAAATCATTTCCATGACAATACAATTCTATTAATTTTGAATTTTTTGATACATTCAATGAAGGCAATAAGTTGAACTGACAATTTAGGTATTCAAGGGCAGTAAAGCCTTCAATTCCTGTTAAGTCTTTAATTTCGCTTAACTGAACATTTAAATCGGTAACTTTTGAAATAGATGAAGTTAAAACTTTTCCGTTTTTACCGTCAATATCAATTTTTAGTTCAATTAATTTATCTTCAAATTTACTATCCGGAATTAAGGTAAAAGCAGTACAATCTTCTGTAAAATAAGAAGTTTTATCTAATTTTCCATTCCAATTGTCATTTGAATACGTGGCATTATCAACCTGAATACAAGTTAAAAAAGGATTTTTAGTGAAGTTAACACTAAACCAATCCAGGTTGGTATTGAAACCATTTTTTAAATTTAGGCTGTTCAGTATATTATTCGAAAAATCAATTTTAATCAATGCAGGATTTTTTGCAATGATCAAACTATTAATTGAATTATAAGAACAGTTCACATTTGTTAATGACGGATTGTTATCTAAGTTTAAAACAGTCAGCTGATTTGTGCTACAATTTAAAATACTCAAATTTTTGTTTGCACTAATGTTTAAGATTTTAATAAAGTTTGAAGAACAATCTAATGTTGTTAAAGCAGTAAAATCCTGTATTCCTGCAAGATCAGCAATATTGCTGTTAGATACATTTAAGGAAGTTACAGTTGCTATACTTTCGGTTTTTACTTTTCCGTTTTTCCCATCCGTATCAATTTGTAAAGCAATTAATTTATCCTCAAAATTAGCATCAGGAATTAAAGTGTAATTTGCACAATCCAGATTGTATTTTGCGGTTGCATCTTTAAAAGAAGCCCAGTTACTGTCAGCATAAGCAACGTTGTCAACCTGAATACAGGTTAAATTTGGGTTGTTTTTAAAGTTAAGGTTAGTAGAGAATGAAGCATTATTGCCATTTTTTAAATTTAGGCTTTTTAATAAGTTATTCTGGCAATTCAAGGTAATCAGTAAAGGATTGTTTGAGACATCTAAACTTGTTATTTTACTGCTCTGACAAGTTAGACTGGTCAGTTTTTTGTTTGCTGAAATGTCTAAGCTTTCTAAGCCTGTTGAAAAAGCACTTACAGTGACCAAATTAGTATTCTTACTTAAATTAATAGTTTTTAAGCTAGTGTTGAAACCAATATTTAAAGAAGTTAATTTGGTATTGGTCTGAATGTCTAAACTGGTTAATGCATTGCTGTTAACATTTAAACTCTCAAGCGCTAGATTTGCGCTGACATTAATGGCAGCAAATTTATTATTGTTACAATCTAAGGTGATTAAGTTTTTGTTATTTGTTAGATCTAGGGAAGCTAAATTTTCGCCACTACAATTTAAAGTTTTTAAGGCTGTGTTTTTGGTAAGATTTAATTTTCCTAATTTAGTACCAGGGGTATTTAAGATTTCTAAAGCAGCAAAATCTTCGATACCGGTTAAATCGGTAATGGTTTGGTAGTTAGTGTAGCGATAGTCGATTTTTTTCTCAACTGCAATTCTTGCTGTTAAGACTTTTCCGTCCTGAACATTGTCAATTCCGTTGTTTATTAATGCTTTTTCAAATTCGATATCCGGAATTAGCGTGTATTGAGGCACACCGCAAACTACGGCAAAAGTTGCCCAAAGATCTTTTTTATCGGCCCAGTTTGTATTTGAAAAAGTGATATCATCAACTAAAATACAAGTTAAAATGTTGTTTCCTGTTAAGTTGATGTTTGCATTAGTAAGTAAAGTATTGCTCTGATTCTTTAAATTTAATTCACTTAAACTATTGTTTTTAGAAAGATTTAAATTGGTTAATGCTTTATTTTTAGAAAGATCTAATGAGGCAATCTGAGTGTAAGTCGCTACTAAAGTTTTTAATGCTGTATTCTTTGTTAGATCTAAAGATTTTATTTTACCGCCAGGGAAGCTATAAGTACTTAAAGATTCCAGTGATATAAAATCTTCAATTCCGGTAAGATCTGTAATTGCAGCATAATTTTGAAGGCTTAGGATCTTTACTGCAGCAGCTCTGTCTGTTAATATTTTTCCATCTAAAACAACATCATATTTATGAGCAATTAAAGCTTTTTCAAATTCGACATCAGGAATTAATGTATAAGCCGGAGTTGCGCAAGTCGAACTGTAAGTCGTCCAGCTTTCTTTACTTTTCCAATTCGTATTTGAATAGTTCACGTCATCAACAAGTACACAACTCAAACTGGTGTTGTTTACTAAATATGCTGTTGTAATGGCAGTATTATTGCCGTTTTTTAAATTAACTTCAGTTAAATTTAAATTGTCATATACAGACACAGTTTTTAAAAGTGTATTTTTAGATAAATCTAATGTTGATAAATCTGTTTTATATATGTTTAAATTTTTTAACGCAATATTTTTAGTCAGATCTAAATTGGTTAATTTATTTTCATATGGTAAAATATCAGTCAATGCGGTATTGAGAGAAAAATCAATTGTTGTTAATTTGTTTGTTCCACAATTTATCACCTCAAGATTTAGATTACCCGAAACGTCCAGAGTTGTTAATTGATTATCGTATGCAATCAATTTGGTTAGCGCCTTGTTTTGAGAGATATTAAGATTTGTTAAATCGTTAGAACCAACATTTAATTCTTTTAAAAGCTTATTATTTGAAGCATCTAAAAGGATTAACTTGTTATAGCTACAATCTAAAGTAACTAAATTGACATTATTTGAAACGTCTAAAGTGGCTAAATCTGCGCCACTACAATTTAATGTTTTTAAAGCGATATTTTTCGTAACATTCAGTTTTCCTAATTTTCCAGGTGTACTTAAGAGTTCGAGAGCAGTAAAATCTTCAATACCTGTCAGGTCAGTAATAGCTTTGTAATTAGTGTATTGTAAGTCGAGCGTTGTAATTGCTCCTGCTGCTGTTGTAGTTAATATTTTACCATCCAAAGCCCCGTCAAAACCTTTTAAAATTAAGGTTTTTTCAAATTCGATATCAGGTATTAAAGTGTATTTTGGACTTTCGCAAACAGCAGAATATTTAACCCAGCTGTCTTTGCTTGTTGACCAATTTGTATCTGAAAAAGAAACATTATCAACTAATACGCAATACAAAGCAGGTGTTTTGGTTAAATTTAATTTTGATCCTGTTATTAAATTATTCTTTCCGTTTTTTAAATTTATTTCTTGTAAATAGGCTGCATATCGTGCATCTAAAGATTGTAAGGCAATATTTTTTGAAAGATCTATGTTTACGATATGAGAATCATATATACTTAAGGTTGTTAAGTTTATATTAGCCGAAAGATCAATGGTAGGAAGAAATGAATTATCAATATTCAAATTAGTCAAGGCAATATTTTTAGACAGGTTTAGATTTGTCTGTTTATTACCTCCAAAAGTCAGTACTTCAAGCAACGGGTTAAAGCTTAAGTCCAGATTTGTAATTTTATGATACGAACAATTTAGTATTTTTAATTTAGGATTATGTGAAAGATCTAAGCTCGTTATATTTCCGGGCCCATCCAATCCTTCTGTAAAACCTCCGGGAGATATGTTAAGTTCCGTAAGGTTGAGATTAGCAGAAACATCAATACTTGCTAAAGGAGTTCTAATAAAAATTGCTCGCTCTAAGTTTATATTAGAAGACAAATTAATACTAGTGATTTTTGTATTTACAAAAGATATATCTTTTAATGCAAGATTGCTCGAAATATTGACAGAAGTCAAAGCATTATCATCGCACTTTAAAGTCGTTAAAGCTGTAAAAGCCTGAATTCCGGTTAAGTCTACTATTAAACTATTTGAGACATCCAGTGATTGAACTCCAGAAATAGCGCTGGTAAGGACTTGTCCATCCGGAGTTCCGGAATCAATTCCCTTTGAAATCAGTTTTTTCTCAAAATTAATATCCGGGATTGCAGTGTATTGTGCATAAATAGAAAAATTTGCCAATAACAGCAACAAGAGTAGTTTTGTTTTCATAGAATAAGTTTATGATTCGGTGAGGCAAGATTACAGGATTCGGCTGGATTTTCCTTACGGGATAACGTAAAGCTTCGCGTTTTTTATCATTAGTTTAATCTGCAAAGCTTTAAAAACTACAAAATTACCTCTGTAATTATTTTTCGTAAGAAATAGTTTAAGTCTTTGCTGTAAAGGATTTTGTTGTTATTTTACATTTTCTTAAATCATAACTAAAAAATCATAACACAGTGTTAACTGTTAGTTTTTTGTAACAAAAAATCATAATTTAGGCCCATCTTTAACTATTATTATTGAATTTACATGAATCATATAAAATCTAATTGTTTATCCGCTTTTGCATTACTTGTTTTAGCAGGATGTGGTGCCACTCTACAAGCGCAGGAATCACTTCAGAAATCGCCTGTTACTGCACCTTTGGCTATTGTTAAAAAAGCTCCGGTTACTGAGAATGAATTAAAAAGATGGAGCCATCTTGATTTAATAAAAGATTCGATTCCCGGAATGAGTGTTGATAAAGCTTATGCTGAATTACTTCAGGGAAAAAAGGGTGTAAAAGTAATCGTTGGTATTGTTGATTCAGGTGTCGATATCGAACACGAAGATTTAAAGGGAATGATCTGGACAAACCCGAAAGAAATTGCCGGTAACGGAATCGATGATGATAAAAATGGCTTCATTGATGATGTTCACGGATGGAATTTTCTTGGAGATGTAGTACATGAAAATCTCGAAATGACACGCATTGTTAAAAAAGGAGACGATGGTTCTGCAGCATATAAAACAGCCCTGGCGCAGTATAATGAAAAATACGAAAAAGCCTTAAAAGATAAAGAACAAGTAGATTTTCTATTAGAGGTTCATAATACGATCAAAAAAGAGTTAAATAAAACTACTTATAAAATCGAAGATCTAAGTACAATTACTTCTACAGCACCAAAAGTGGCTCAAAGTAAAAATATAATGACTCAGATTTTTACAAACGCGGGTCCAACTTTTGACCCGGAAGCAGAATTAGAAGAGTATAGAAAACAAGTTTATGGCGAGTTAGATTATAATCTGAATAAAGAGTTTAATGGAAGAAAAGTTCTGGGAGATAATCCAGATGATATAAAAAACAATCATTACGGAAACAATATTGTTTTTGGACCAGATAAAGAAGAAGCCCTTCACGGAACTCACGTTGCCGGAATTATTGCGCAGGTTCGTGGTAATAATTTAGGCGGAGACGGAGTAGCAAATAACGTTGAGATTTTAACTGTTAGAGCAGTTCCTGATGGAGATGAATACGATAAAGATATTGCACTGGCAATTCGTTACGCAGTAGACAATGGAGCTAAAGTAATTAACGGAAGTTTCGGAAAAAGCTTTTCTCCTCATAAACAATGGGTGTATGATGCTTTACTATATGCGAAGAAAAAAGATGTTTTAATTGTTCATGCTGCAGGTAATGATGGATATAATATAGATGAAACAAAAAATATCAATTATCCAAATGATTCTCAAGACAATGTAAAAGAGTTTACAGATAATGTAATTACAATTGGTGCGATCAATAAAGCATATGGAGAAACTGTAATAGCACCATTTTCTAATTTCGGAAAAATAAATGTTGACGTTTTTGCTCCGGGTGAAGAAATTTATGCAACGGTTCCAAACAATAAATACAAATATTTGCAAGGAACTTCAATGGCGGCACCAAATGCTGCAGGAGTAGCGGCACTGATTCGTTCTTATTATCCAAAATTAAAAGCGGTACAGGTTAAGCAAATTTTGATGGATTCTGGAGTTGCGCTTCCTGCAAAGGTGGTTTTAGGAGAAAACCCTAATCCAGACGCTGCACCAGTAGCAGTTTCATCGGCTGAATCATCAAAAACCGCTAAAATGGTCAATGCTTACAATGCTTTACTGATGGCCGAAAAAATGTCTAAAAAATAGAAAACATTAAATACTAATCCGATGGAAGAGTGGCAACTCTTCCATTTTTATTTAAAACAATGATGCGAAAAATTATTTTACTTTCTTTTTTGAGTTTTGGTTTAAACTCAGCATTTGCACAAAACGCCCCATATTGGCAACAACATGTCGATTACAAAATGGAGGTTTCGATGGATGTCAAAAACTATTTGTATAAAGGGAAACAGGAATTGGTTTATACTAATAACTCTCCTGATACATTAAGAAAAGTATTCTATCACTTATATCCAAATGCTTTTCAGCCTGGAAGCGAAATGGATGCACGTTTGCATTCTATAAAAGATCCGGATGCCAGAATGGTAAATAAAGTAAAAGGCGCTGATGGCAAAGAAGTAAAACAAAGCCGAATTGAAACCTTGAAACCTAATGAAACTGGGTTTTTAAAAATCACTAATTTTAAACAAGATGGTGCAACGGCGCAAACCAGAACTTCATCTACTGTTTTAGAAGTGACTTTGGCTAAACCAATTTTACCCAATTCTAAAACAACTTTTACCTTAGATTTTGAAGGGCAGGTTCCGGTTCAGATACGTCGTTCAGGACGTAATAATAAAGAAGGTGTCGAATTATCGATGTCACAATGGTACCCAAAATTAGCCGAATTTGATTTTGAAGGATGGCATGCAGATCCGTATATCGCAAGAGAATTTCACGGTGTATGGGGAAATTTTGATGTGAAAATCACAATAGATAAAGACTATACAATTGGAGGTTCCGGATATTTACAAGATAAAAACCAAATTGGTCACGGGTATCAGGATGCTGGTGTAACAGTGGCTTATCCAAAAAAAGCAAAAACATTAACATGGCATTTTATTGCGCCAAATGTTCACGATTTTACATGGGCTGCTGATAAAGCATATACGCATGATATTGTAAAAGGACCAAATGATGTTGACTTGCATTTCTTCTACAAAAATGATCCAAAAACAACTGAAAACTGGAAACAATTAGAGCCTCTGATGGTAAAAGTAATGGATTATTACAATCATAAAGTAGGAGCGTATCCATACAAACAATATTCATTTATTCAAGGTGGAGACGGTGGAATGGAGTACGCAATGTGTACTTTAATGTTAGGAAGCGGAACACTTGAAGGTATTTTAGGAACGGCAACGCACGAATTAGGACACTCTTGGTTCCAGCATATTTTGGCTTCAAACGAGTCAAAACACCCATGGATGGATGAAGGTTTTACAACCTACATTGAAGACAGTGCTTTGAATGAATTAAAAGGAGATAAAAAAGAAGTAAATCCATTTAAAGGGAATTATGCTGCTTACTACCAATTAGTAAATTCCGGGAAAGAGCAAACACAAACAACGCATGGTGATCGTTATGATGAAAACAGACCTTACAGCATTTCATCTTACGTAAAAGGAAGCATCTTTTTGTCGCAATTGGTTTATGTAATTGGACAGGAAAATTTAGACGCGACTTTAAAAAGATATTACAACGATTTTAAATTCAAGCATCCAACGCCAAATGATATCAAAAGAACGGCGGAGAGAGTTTCAGGAGCTGAATTGGATTGGTATTTAATTGACTGGGCACAAACAGCAAATACTATTGATTACGGAATCAAAGATGTGGCTGAGAATGCAGGAAAAACTACAGTAACTTTAGAAAGAATTGGAAGAATGCCAATGCCAATTGATTTAACTGTTGAATACACTGACGGTACTTCTGAGAGTTTCTACATTCCATTAAGAATGATGAATTTCATTAAACCAAATCCGAATTCGAACGTAAAAAGAACTGTTTTGGATGATTGGGCTTGGGCACAATCTAACTACAGCTTTACAATCGACAAGAACAAAACAGCAATTAAAAAAATCACGATCGATCCAAGCGGATTAATGGCTGATGTAAAAGCTGCAAACAATGTTTTTGAAGTGAAGTAATTCAACGATAGATTTTATAAAAAGGCCCTTAAAAAATTATTTTTAAGGGCTTTTTCTTTTTCAAATTTTATCTAAAAAGTAAAATTATACAGTTTTTATTTGGGTAACTTCCTGCGTTTGTGTTTTCTTAAAAGGAAATAATTTTAGGTAACTGGCAGATCTCCAAAGCCATTCGATTGGGCCATAATTGTATTTAGAAAGCCACCATTTACTGATAAATAATTGGATGATAAAAACAAAAACGGCCAAAGTAAAGTAAAACCAATAAGGCATTGTATCGGCTATTCCTAAACCTATTCCGGAGAAAATAAAAGCCGCCAGAATATTTTGAGTGATATAATTCGTTAAGGTCATTTTGCCGCCGGCACTAAAATAACTGAAAACTGTTTTTAATTTTCCATTAGTATAAAGCAGGCAAATTCCCGTTGCAATAAAAATCATAGTACTTAAAACTAACCAATAAAGCGGATGAAAGATTTTAAGAGGAGCCAGTTTATAGAAAATCATTAAATTAAAACCCACTCCAATAAAAATAGCTGTAGCTAAACTGATCCAAAGTATTTTTTTTAATAACTTTTTCTGTTCATTTAAACGATTAAAGAAATCTAGTTTTTGAAGCAGAAATCCAAAAAGCATACAGGCGAACATTACAATATGAGCTGTAATAGCATAACCCGGAATAATAATTTGTTCGTAAAACGAAGCCAGTAAATTGAATTTAAAAAATTCTAGCCAGTTTCCGGAATGATACAACTTTAAATATTCAGGATTTGTTGTAATTTCAGGATGCTCGACCGTATAGCCATTTACAAATGCCATAATAAAAGGTGTTGTCAGAACCAGAACAGCGCAAATTATGCTTAATGTTTTTGCTGAACTTTTATAAAATAAAAGCATTACAAGTCCTAAAAAAGCATAATCTTTTAAGATGTCGCCAAGCCAAAAAGAGGAATTGATAAAAGCTAAAACGAAAAGCAAAATCATTCGCCAGGCAAAAAAAGTAACAGGGTTTTTT
>Ga0247812_10000989_pt1 | contig 16211 bp, 12 predicted proteins | sample UWRJL149409B1_FD_178011 | JGI IMG/M metagenome (GOLD analysis project Ga0247812, IMG submission 178011) | Plant litter microbial communities from Arlington Agricultural Research Station in Wisconsin, United States - UWRJ-L149-409B-1 | ecosystem: Environmental > Terrestrial > Plant litter >...
TGCCAGGAAGCAACCAGCGGTGATCGCACCGGCCCAGCGACCGCCAATGTTGTAGACGTCGGCAAAGCTGGAATCCAGCATCGGCTGGTATTCATCCCACAACGGCAGGCGCCAGGCGCGGTCGAACACATGCTCACCGGCGGCCAGCAGCTCATCGGCCAGGTCGTCGTGCTTGGTCATCAGGCCAGCGGTCTGATGGCCCAGGGCGACCAGGCAGGCACCGGTCAGGGTGGCCACATCGACCAGGGCCTGCGGCTCGAAACGCTGCGCGTAGGTCAGCGCGTCGCACAGGATCAGGCGGCCTTCGGCGTCGGTGTTGCCGACTTCGATGGTCTTGCCCGACATCGAGGTGATGACGTCGGAAGGGCGGTAGGCGTTGCCGTCGATGGCGTTTTCGACCGCCGGCACCACCACCACCAGGTTCAGCGGCAGCTGCGCCTTCACCGTGGCCACGAAGGTGCCGATGACGTTGGCGCCACCGCACATGTCGAACTTCATCTCTTCGATGCCGCCCTGGGTCTTCAGGTTGACGCCACCGGTATCGAAGGTGATGCCCTTGCCGACCAGCACGTAGGGCTTGGCATCGCCGCCGTTGCTCCACTTCAGCACCACCAGCCTGGGCCGGTTGGCCGAGCCGCGGGCCACGGCCAGCAGCGAGCCCATGCCGAGCGCTTCCATCTGCGTCTCGTCCAGGATCTCGGCCTCGGCGCCGTCGTGCTCACCGGCGAACGTGACCGCCACGTCAGCCAGATGGGCCGGGTTGCAGAAGTTCGGCGGCAGGTTGCCCAGCTCGCGGGCGAACTCCACGCCGCTGGCGATGGCACGGCCCTGCAGCAGGGCGGTTTCGTCGCTGCCGGCGATGGCCAGCTGCTGCAGGCCGGCCTCTTCGGCCTTCTTCTTGCCGAAGGTGGCGGTATAGCGGTAGCTGGCGTGATCAGCCGCGATGATGGCCTGGCGGATCGCCCAGGCGGCGTCGCGGTCCTTCACCGGCAGATCGACCAGGGTGAACAGCGCACTGCGGCTGGCGCCGGTCTTCAGCGCGCGTACGGCGTCGCCGATGGCCTTCAAGTACTGCGGCACGCCGAAGCGGGCCGCCTCGCCGAGGCCGACCACCAGCACGCGCGGCGCCGTGACGCCCGGCAGGTCGTGCAGCAGGGTGGTGGCGCCGGTCTTGCCGGACAGGTCGCCGCGCTGGGCAAGGGCTGCCAGACGACCGCCACTGGCAGCGTCCAGCGCCTGTGCGGCGGGCGACAGGGTATGGTCGGCATAGGCGCCGATGACCACGCAGTCCACCGCAGCGGAGGTGGGCGAGGAGTGGTTCAGGGTGAATTCGAGGGCCATTGATCAGATTCCGTAGGCAAATCCGTACAATCGCGGACCGTTTACGTCCAGCCGTTAGACTGGGCGGACCCGCGAACGAACCCGAGAGTTTAAACCACGGCCCATGTTGAAGCTCGACCGATACCTATTGGGCGATTTCGTCCAGAGTTTCCTGGCCACCCTGATCGTCCTGCTGGTTGTCAGCGTGGGCGGTGTACTGGTGGATATCCTCGGCAACATTGCCGATGGCCGCCTGCCGGCCCGCCTGCTGTTTTCCCAGCTGGGCCTGCAGTTCATCGTCTACATGCCGCTGATCCTGCCGCTGGCGCTGATGCTGGGCCTGCTGCTGGCGGTGGCCCGGCTGTACCGCGATTCGGAGATGGCCGTCATCACCGCCATCGGCGTCGGTCCGCCGCGGCTGCTGAAGCCGCTGCTGATGCTGGTGCTGCCGGTGGTCGGCATCATCGGCGCCTGCTCGTTGTGGCTGGGCCCTTGGGCCGACCGGACCGGCGAGCAGATGATCGATGACGCCAACCGCAGCGTGCTGATGGCCGGGCTGGAGGCGGGCCGTTTCACCAACCTGTCCAACGGCGGGGTGGTGTACCTGTCCTCGATCTCGCCCGACGGCACCACGCTGGGGCGGGTGTTCATCAACCGCGCCCGCGAGGGTCGGGTTGAAGTTGTGTCGGCCGCCAGTGGTCGGCTGTACTTCGAAGGCAAGGAACGGCGCTACCTGCAGCTGAACGACGGACATCAGATCGAGGGGCCCGCCGACGGAGGCAAGGAATACCGGCTGGCCACCTTCGCCCGCAACGACGTGGCCATGCCCGATGGCGCGCAGACCCGCCAGTCGAATGATCCCGAACTGTTGCCGACCAGCCAGCTGATCGGCGACGAGCGGCCGGCTGCCAAGGCCCAGCTGCACTCGCGCATCGCGCCGCCGCTGATCGCGTTGGCGTTCGCGTTGATGACCGTGCCGTTGGCCCGCAGCTCACCGCGGCAGCAGCGCTACGGCCGGATGATGCTGGCGTTCCTGGCCTACATGGTGGGCATGAACCTGATGTTCATCGGCACCGGCTGGATTGCCGACGGCAAGATTCCCAATGGGCTTGGCCTGTGGTGGCTGACCCTGCCGCTGCTGGCGCTGGCGATCTGGATGTACCTGCGTGACGGACGCCTGTCACGCCCGAAGAGAGTGTCCGCATGATCCCGCGCCCGATGCGTTTCGATTATTACCTGGGGCGTGCGGTGTTCGGCACGGTGCTGCTCACCTGGGCGGTGCTGATAGGGCTGGACGTGGTGATGGCGTTCTCCGGCGAGTTCAAGGATGTCGGCAAGAACGGCTACACCCTGGGCCATGCCGCTGCGTGGGTGCTGTATACCGTGCCGCGACGCGCCTATACGTTCTTCCCGACCGCTGCGGTGATCGGCTCGCTGATGGGGCTGGGCCAGCTGGCCGCCACGTCCGAGTTGACTGCCCTGCGGGCGCTCGGCCTGTCGCGTCGTCGGCTCAGCCTGTCGGTCGCGGTGGCCCTGTCGCTGCTCACCGGTGCGATGGTGCTCAGTGGCGAGACGCTGGCACCGTGGGCGCAGGAACGTGCGGACAACATCCGCATGAGTGCCAAGCGTGGCGGTGACATGTCGGTCGCCCGCTACGCCGGCGTCTGGGCGCGGGAGGGCGATGTCTTCCTCAACGCGCAGGGCGGCGAGGAGCAGCTGGTCGAGGGCGGTGGCACGCGGTTGGTGCTGCACGACGTCCGCATGTACCGCATCGGTCCGGAAGGCGAGATCGTGTCGCTGACCCACGCGGCCACCGCCGAGCACGATGCGTCCGGCTGGGTGCTGACCCAGGTACGCCGCGACGTCTTCGGTGATCGGTCAGTGCAGCGCGAAGAAGTACCGCGGGAGAAGTGGGATTCGCAGTTGGATGCCGCCGCACTGGCGACCGGCATTTCGCGTCCGCGCAACCTGCGCGCGGCGGACCTGCGTACCAGCATCGAGTACCGCGAACGCAACGGGCTGGATGCACGCGATTACGAGGATGTGTACTGGAGTCGCTGGTTCTATCCGGTGAACGTGCTGGCGCTGTGCCTGGCGGCTGTACCGTTTGCGTTCGGTTCGCTGCGCAGCGGTGGCATGGGCAAGCGGTTGTTCCTGGGCATCCTGTTTGCTTTGGGTTTCTGGCTGCTGCAGCTGTTCTTCGGCCGCATGGCCGGCGCGCTGAAGTTTGATTACCGGGTGGCCTATGCCCTGCCGCCGATCCTGATGCTGGGTATTTCCGCGATGCTGTTCCGGCGCAAGTCGGGCTGAGTGTGGGTTTTACCGGGCTGCGCCCGGTACCTGCCGAAGCAACGGCAACAGCAACAGCAACTGCAACTGCAACAGCTGCACGGCTGCTTGTTGGCGGGGCGGGGTGGGTTGGCGGGGGACGGCAAGGGCCGCATCCATGCGGGCCTCGTTTCGCGCCATCCATGGCGCGGGTCCACGCCATCGCATTCGCGCTGTCGCTCCCACGCTTTGCTTCGCAAACCGCGGGCCCCGTCTCACCAGCACCCACACCCCGCCGCTTCGCGGCCGCCCCTGACTCAGGGGCTCCCTCCACCCGACGGCATACGACCATCTGTAGCGCCGAGCCGTGCTCGGCGGAATGTTCCCGCCAACGGCCCGCTGCGCTCGCCGAGCATGGCTCGGCGCTACCGCTTTTCTTCTTTTTTCATACGCGGCGGGCGGCCACGGAACCTGTCGGGGGCCGGGCGGTGGGGCTGGGCGGGGGCGTTGAGCGCCATGGATGGCGCGAAACGAGGCACGCATGGATGCGGTTGTTGCCGTCCCCCGCCCAGCCTCACCGCCCGGCCCAGCCCCAGACGCAGCTCTAGAACCACCCGCCGCGAGGGGGTCTCACCCGTTCGACCCACTTCCGCCCTGCGCCAGCGCCATGAAGTTCGCCTCCATCGGCAGACGCGGGGCGGGGCACAGGCCCGCCGGGCCGCCGGCATCACGTGCCATCCAGTCGTTCACCACGCCACCCAGCAGGTCGATGCGCATCGGCAGGGTGATGTGGTCTTCGCCGCGCATCTCGATGTAATGCGCCCGTGGACTGGCCTGCGCCAAGCGCCGGCCTTGGCTGACCGGGATGTGCTGGTCGCCGTCACCGTGCAGCAGCAATACACAGGCGTGGCTGCGTGCTACCGCGCGGCTGACATCCACGCGGTCCAGGTCAACGCCCAATCGGCGGTTGGCGGCGGCGATCACCTCGTCCATGTTCTGGTCGGCATACCGCCAGCGTGCGTAGGCGGCCACCGCCTGTGCCTGCCAGCCGGTCGGCTGGCTCGCCAGCAGGTGCGGGATCATGCTGCGGATGGCGTCGCCGGCGTTGGCGAAGGACTCCATGGCTACCACGCCCTGTACCTGCGCGCCGAGCTTTTCCGCGGTGAACAATGCCGTTGCCGCGCCGTAGGATACGCCGAACAGGTACAGCGGGCCCTGCACCTCGCCGCTGCGGCGCAGGGCGTGGATCACATCGATCACCTCGTCGGATTCCACTGTTCCGTAGCCCGCCGGTCCACTGCCCGAGTGACCGTGGTTGCGCAGGTCGATGGTCACCACCCGATAGCCGGACTGCGCCAGCTGCAGCGACCACGGCAGCATGGCATCGCCGCTCATCATCCAGCCATGCAGCAGCACGACCGTGCCGCGCGGCGGCTGTGCCTGAAAGCGGCCCGTGGGCTCCAGACGCAGGTCCATGTCCATCGGCTGGCCGCCTTCGTGGCGAGGGCGTGCATACCGGTAGTGCAGGCCGTAATCGCCCGCATCAAAGGCGCGCCAGAAGATCGGCACGCCGGCGCGGCTGGTGACCTTGCCGCTGCGGTTGGGCAGGGTGGCGATGGTGGCGGCGATGTGGGCCTGGTCGAGCAGCGGCGAGGTGCCGCCGGGTGATACCAGGCGTTCACTGAGCGAAGTAGACGTCGTAGGGGAGCAAGCGGCCAGCCACAGGCACGCGCAGGCCAGCAGCAGCCGCATCATGGTCGGGGTGATCAGGAAGTTGGCCGCGCAGGCTACCGGTGCAGGGCGCGCTCGATCTACCGCGGTTCGATGACGTGTTGATGACAGTGCGGCATCGGTTCAGGCACGCGCGTTCGGGGAGGCGCTAGCGGCGATCCGGGCGGGGAAGGCGGGCAAGACGGGTGCCGCTGGCGCGGTCGTGCCAGGCCAGACGGTCACGGTCGATCAGTGCCCACCAGAATCCCAGGCCGGCGGCCAGCAGGGACAGCGTGCCCACGCTGTAGCGCAGCCAGGCGGCACGCCGGGTGGGGCGGGTGCCGTCGGCCATCACCACGGTGAGCCGCCACGGACGCATGCCCAGGGTCTGCCCGCCACGGCGCCAGCTGCCGCTGGCATACAGGCCGGTCAGCAGCCAGCAGCACGCCCACAAGGCCCACTGCCAGCTGCTGAACGGCGCGATGTTGTCGCGTGCGGTGTGGCCCATCACGGTGTAGGCGACCACGAACACCGAACCCGCCAGCATCCACAGCGCCAATGCGGGAAACAGGTCGTACAGCAACGACAGCAGGCGCCAACCCAGCAGCGAGGCGGGTCGGGACGCTACGGTTGCGGGAGCATCAGGCAGTCCAGGCATGCGCCGCAGCATACGCAATGCTGGTGGCGCATGCTGCGTGCCGCGTATGCTCGCCGCATGTCCGTTGCCACCACGCCCGCAGAACGCCGCCAACTGATACAGGCACTGCCCGAACTCGATGCCGCCGATGCCGCGGCGATCACCCGCTTCCTGGATGCCGCATGGGCCGAACACGGCTTGGCGCGCGCCAGCGTCGACAGCTACCGGCGTGACCTGGAGGGGCTGGCGCGATGGCGGGTCGGTCGGGCAGGCAGCCTGGCGACTGCCGATCGCGCTGGACTGTTCGACTATCTGGCCTGGCGTACGCGCCATGGCTGGTCACCGCGCAGCAACGCGCGCCTGCTTTCCGCACTGCGTGCCTTCTTCGCCGATGGGGTGCGCCGGGGCCAGCGCAGTGACGATCCCACTGCGCTGCTGGATCCGCCGAAGCTGCCGCGCTTGTTGCCGAAGGCGCTGGCGGAAAGCCAGATCGAGGCGCTGCTGGACGCGCCGGATGTGGAGGACATGCGCGGTCTGCGTGACCGCGCCATGCTGGAACTGATGTATGCCGCCGGCCTGCGCGTGAGCGAACTGGTGGGCCTGCCAGCGGTGGCGGTGAACCTGCGCCAGGGCGTGCTGCGTGTCACCGGCAAGGGCAGCAAGGAGCGTCTGGTGCCACTGGGCGAAGAGTCACAGCATTGGCTGGAACGTTATCTCAGGGAGGCGCGTCCCCAGTTGGCCAACACGCGTGCGGTGCCGGCCGATGACAGCGGCCAGGTCCCGTTGTTCATCGAGCCCAGCCTGCGGCCCTTGAGCCGGCAGGCCTTCTGGCACCTGGTGAAACGCTACGCGGCGGTGGCCGGCATCGATACCGCACGTATCAGCCCACATGGCCTGCGACACAGCTTCGCCACCCATCTGCTCAACCATGGCGCTGACCTGCGCGCACTGCAGATGCTGCTTGGCCACAGCTCGTTGTCCACCACGCAGATCTACACGCTGGTAGCGCGCGAGCACCTGCAGAAGCTGCACGCGAAACACCATCCACGCGGTTAGAAGTAAACGGGGCGATCATCGTCTTCGCCATCGGGCCACTGATCTGAATCGTCGGCGTTCTGGTTCAACGGGTCTGTGCCCCGACGGAGATGATCTGCGGACGGCGATCCGTAGCCGGAATCTTCGGAACGTGACAGCAGGGCCTGCGACCCGGCAGCCGCCAGGGCGGCGGGGGCGACGCCGCGCTCGACGAGCACGCTGTCTATCGCCTCGCTTTCCAGGCTGTTCGCGAATGTATCCAGCACGGAGGGCGTTGCCTGCCAACCGGAATGGGGGTGTCCGTGGGGGTGGGCGCGGATGAACTCGATCAGCTCGAAGGTGCGCAGGCAGCGGGTCTGCGCAGGGGAGGGGTCCGCCGTGCCCGGGTCGATCGCCTCGTCGCGCGCGCTGAGGAAGGCCGTCCGGAATTCGGCGGAGTTCGGCCATGCTTGCTGCCAGAAACCGGCGGCGATCCGCGTCCATGAGGGTGGCACTATGTGGACACCGTCTTCCCGTTCCCGCATCGACCCATTGATACTCAGTGTTGTGGCTGTCGCATCATCGGCGGGCAAGGGCACGAAGCGGCTCAGCAGAATGGACAGGGCAACGGTCTGTGGATCGGGCGGCGCGGGCTGGCTACCGGCAATGAACGCGATGATGTCTCTCGTCGCCTCTCGCGCCTTCTGCTCGCGTATGTCCTGTTCGGCATTCACCTCGCTGGCCTCGTTCCGCGCCTGTGCGTTCACTTGGCTGCGTAGCGCCGTCTCGTCGAGATGGCCTGCCCAGAAGGCATCTGCCAACTGGTGGCGCGCCTCGCTGCGCATGCTGGTCGGATCCAGCATGGCGGTCAGCTGTTGTTTGACTGCGGGGTCGACGAATGCATCGGCCTGCAGTGTGCACTGGGTGCGGATCAGCACGCCGCGGAAGGCCGTAACGGTATCCACCGGCCGGGAGGCGACTGACGCACTGCGATGGGCAACGGGGTGAACTGCCTCATCGAGCATGACTTTGTAGGGGGCCAGCTTCCAGGCCTTGTTTTCGAGCTGATCAAGCGTCATGCGACCTGTCCTGACGCGTTCGGCCAGGCGCGTCTCGCGATTGTTGATACCGCTCAGTGCCGCTGTGAGGCGGGCGTCCGAATACTCCTTGCGGACCAGTCGTACTTTTGCGCTGAGCTGGTTGAGGACGTTTGCCCGGAACATCAGGCCGAGCTGGGAAACAAGGTGCATGGCGGGCTCTCCCACGTTACGCATTCAATTAGACGTTGCGTGTACGGATGCATGATTGCTTCCATCAATCGCTCAAGGCCAGCAGACTGTCGCTTCCTGCCGTGGCGATACCGTGATGCGCCTGCTCAGGGCGCCTGTGCGAGAATCGGGCTCCTTCTGATCCTGCGGGCCTTTCGATGTTCCGAGTCCTTACTGCCGTCCTGCTCGGCACGCTCAGCCTGTCTGCCTGTGCACAGCCTGCCGCACCTGCCGCCAGCAAGCCTGTTGCGACATCGGCCGCCGCGTCGGCGCGGGGGGGCGCCGAGCAGAACGTGCGCGCTGCGTTGGCCCAGCTGGACCCCAACTTCAAGCCTGATTATGTCGGCGCTGCGCCCTTCGCCGGCTTCCGCGAAGTCGTGGTCTCGGGCCAGGTGATGTACGTGTCGGATGACGGAAAGTATCTGATGCAATCACAGCCGTACGACATCCAGGCCAAGGGGCTGGTCAACAGCGAGGGCCTGCTGGCTTATCGCCGTGGGCTGCTGGAGAAGGCCAACCATGGTGACCGGATCGTGTTTGCCGCGCCCAATGCGAAGCACACGATCAGCGTCTTCACGGACATCGAGTGTGGCTACTGCCGCAAGCTGCATCAGGATATCGCCGAGCTCAACCGCAACGGCATCACCGTGGAATACCTCGCCTTCCCGCGGATGGGGCTGGGCAGCAAGGATTACACCGATATGATCTCGGTCTGGTGCGCGAGCGACCGCCGCAAGGCATTGACCGACGCCAAACAGGGCAAGCCGGTAACGGCGAAGAACTGCACCAATCCGGTCGCGATGCAATACGCGCTGGGCCAACAGTTGGGCGTCAACGGCACCCCGGCGATTTTCGCCGCCGACGGTTCGCAGCTGGGTGGCTACCTGCCCCCGGCACAGCTGAAGGCTGCGCTGGAACGCATCGGGCGGTAAGCCGCCAGGATACCGAGGCGCCTCCGTGGCGTCTCGGAATCTCGAATCAGTGCGTGGTCTGTGTGCGGCGGAATCTGGGTGTCCGCGTAGTGGAAAGCGGACCCTCTTGGGTAGGGGTCGGCTTGGCCAACGCGGCCTCGTTGGCTGGCACAACGACCGTCGCCCAGTAGTTATCGATATGGGTCTTGACCCCCTGCCAGTGCCCTTCGATCGGCTCGTTCCTGCGAATCTCCAGGAGGGACGTGGGGAAGGTTGATTCCAGGCCCTTTACGATGCTGCGATGAGTCCGGAGCAACGTATCGGGTTGAACACCCGACGGGTGCTTCTGCAGCATGTCTTCGATCTCCTTGATGTAGGCAGATCCCGTTTTGTTGATCGCCTTGCTGATCTCTTGCTGCACCTGCTTCATTTTTTCCTGATTGCGCTGTTTGAAGGCAGGAAATGCGTGCAGGAGCTCAGACGCCACGTTCTGCTTTGCGGCTTCCGATGCCCACGGCTGGATGTCGCCAATCTCCCGCAGCAGCGCGCTCACGTTGGCGTCGTGGAGCGCGCGCAGCTCAGCCGGTGAGTAGATGTCATCTGCGAGGGCGGTGTTCATCTGGGACGCGTAGAACTGCCGGATTTCCGGTAGCAGGCGCTGCAGAATTCCATCTTCGTCGGCGGTATTGTGGCCGCTGGGCGATGGGGCGGGAGCGCCCGCGTTCACTGCGGCTTCGTTGCGCTTGACGTGCACGCTGAACGCACTCTGCAGTGCGTCTTCCAACACCTTGTGTGCGTGTTCGTCCGTTGCGCCGCCGTCGCTGAATTCAGCCTTCAGGCGCGTCTTCAGTTGCTGATGGAAACGCTGCATATCGCTGTCAGCAAGGGGGCCGTTTGCCAGATGGGCTTTCATCGCGTGGTTGTAGGCCCTTACGAGGCCATGACTCAGCTTGGCCTGGGGATCGGACGCTGTGCGGGCAAACGGACCGTGCGCTGCGAAGGGACTCTGCCTGGAGGCGGGTTGCGCATTGGATGACACGTGAGTCGGCGTTGCGGCATTTCGTGCAGCGGGAGGCACCGACGGCGGCTTTGGGATCACCGCGACGATGGCAGGCTTGTCCACGAGGCGTCCTTCCCACGTGCCGGCAACCTCCAGCGCTTCCGGTGTGTCCCAGATGTGCTCGGCCAGCGCGCTGCGCAGCGTGAGGTTCGAGGCGACGCAGTCGTCGGCACCCATGGCCAGCGAGATGCAGCTGAAGAAACAGTCTCCATCGCCGGATACGTCGGTGACCACGTTTTCCTGATCACGCTGGATCAGGCTGAAGTGCCGGTCGTAGCGCAGCAGGATGATCTCGTTGTCCTCGGGTTCTGGAAGCAACACTTCATCGCCTTGGTACACGCTGCGCTCGGGCTTGCCTGGCTGGTAGAGCGTGATGGAGTTGCTGTACGTGTCTACGATCCTCAGTTTCCGCCCGGCTGGCCACGCGGTGCTGTTGACCAGCAGCGGCTGCAGGTCACCGAGCCCGTCGTTCCAGGCACCTGGATGCTGCATCAGCTCCAGATTGAGTCCGGTGAGCAGGCATCGCCGCTCGCCTTCGTCAAGCTGCCGCGCTTCTCCGTCGACAGCGTGGCCGGCGAGCAAACGCGCGCGCAGTGCTTCCAGGCGTTCTTTCGACGTGCCGGTCACTGGCAGATCGAGACGCTTGAGAAGCGTGTCGAACGCCATCCGGCTCAGCGGTGGCGGAATGCTGCTGGAGTGAGGAGATCGCACAGCGGGAGAGGGGACAGCCGGCTCTGGCGCGTCGTTGTTGGCGATCCGCCGCACGCTGAAGTGACGATGGGCGGGGCGTCCGATGGCTGCCGTTTGCCGATCTGCTTGAACCTTGGCTGGTATGGCGGTGGTTCTCGCGGGAGCAGGGGAGGCGCTGATGGCCGTCATGGCAGGTTCCTGTTGGAGGCGTGCAAGGGAGCGGCATGCTCCGGAACGCGGTGATCCAACACATGCTCGCGTCGTGGCGGCGGGCGCGCCTCCGGGAATCGATCATCAATCCAGCCGGGGAGTCGGACGCGGTGGTAACGCCGAGCCGTGCTCGGCGGAATGTCTGCGGCGCACGGCACATAGGGCAGCGGAAAGCAGCCGAGTGAAGTCGGCTCTACCGTTGGGTCTACCGGGGAGGCGGGTGCGGTGGTAGCGCCGTGCCGTGCTCGGCGGAATGTCTGCGGCGCACGGCACATAGGGCAGCGGAAAGCAGCCGACTGAAGTCGGCTCTACCGTTGGGTCTACCGGGGAGTCAGTGCGGTGGTAACGCCGAGCCGTGCTCGGCGGAATGCCTGCGGCGCACGGCAGATTGGGCAGCGGAAAGCAGCCGACTGAAGTCGGCTCTACCGTTGGGTCTACCGGGGAGGCGGGTGCCGTGGTAGCGCCGAGCCGTGCTCGGCGGAATGCCTGCGGCGCACGGCAGTAGGGCAGCGGAAAGCAGCCGACTGAAGTCGGCTCTACCGTTGGGTCTACCGGGGAGTCAGTGCGGTGGTAGCGCCGAGCCGTGCTCGCCGGAATGTCTGCGGCGCACGGCAGTAGGGCAGCGGAAAGCAGCCGACTGAAGTCGGCTCTACCCGCCCCGCCCCGCCCCGATCCGACCCGATCCGACGCGACCTGACCCGACCGTCGGCAACGCTCCCCGGCAGTGACCGGGGAGCGCGTGATGCTTCTTACTTCAGCCCATCGCTGACGCTGCGCGCCAATGTGCCCTGTGCATCATCGCCGCTGAACTCCCAGAAGAACGCGCCGCCGAGCCCCTGCGCTTTGACGTAGCCCATCTTGCGGGTGACGTTGGCGGGGGTGTCATAGCTCCACAGGGTGCTGCCGTTGTAGGCCCACGTGGCACCGGCGGTGTTGTCGGTGTAGGTCGGCCAACCCAGGGTCTTGAGGATTTTCCAGTCCTCGATGCCGGCTTCGTAGGTACCTGGTGCGGCGCCTGAAGCCGTCTGGTACATGCCGTTGTTGCCACCGGTCACGCCAGTCCAGCCGCGGCCGTAGAACCCGATACCGAGGTTCAACTTCGAGGCCGGAACGCCGCGGGAAATGAAGGCTTCGATGGCATCGTTGCTGTTGTACTGCAGCTGGTCACCCGTAGACGGGTCCGTCGGCGAATTGAACAGCGCCGAGTGGTGGTTGGTGCGCGGGTCCCAGGCACCGTGGAAGTCATACGTCATGACGTTGATGAAATCCAGGTACGGGTGGTAAGCCGCCGGATTGGTCACGCGGACCTTGTCGATGCCGGCGCCCACGGCGACGGTCAACAGCAGGCCTGGACGTACGGCATCCAGCTGGCGGCGGAACTCGGCCAGCAGCGCGGTGAAGTTGGCATTGTCCTCCGGTGCACCGCAGGCGATGCCACAGGCCACCGGGTACTCCCAGTCGATGTCGATGCCATCGAACACGCCCAGCGCGGCGCCGGCACCGCCTGCGCCGTCGGTAACGGGCAGGTTGCCGCGGATGTAGGCATCGATGCACGAGGCAACGAAGGCCTGCCGGTTTTCCGGACGCGCTGCGCTGGTGAAACCGCGGGACCAGGTCCAACCGCCCAGCGAGATCAGCGCCTTCAGGCCGGGATGCTTGGCCTTCAACTGCTTGAGCTGGTTCCAGTTGCCACGCAGCGGCTGGTCCCAGGTATCGGCCGTACCGCTGACACTTTCGCTGGCAGTGAAGGCCTTGCTGTAGTCCGCGAAGGCATCACCCCCGGCACCGGTATTGGCGTCGGACGGCTGGGTAACGCCGACTTCGCAGCGGTTGTTGCGCACGTTGCCGAAGGCGTAGTTGATGTGGGTCATGCCGGCTGCCGATCCGCTGCTGTCGATGTTCTTCACCCGATAGTTGCGTCCGTAGATGCCCCATTGGGTGAAGTAGCCGATGACCCGCTTGCCCGCGCCGCCGCCGCCGCTGCCTGCGAGGGTGGTCGCACTGACCGTGCTGCCCTGCGCCGAAGCGTTGCCCGCGTTGTCGCGCGCACGCACGCGGTAGCTGTAGGTCGTGGCAGGCAACAAACCACCATCGATATACGACGTGCTGGAGGCTGAGCCCACCAGGCTGCCATTGCGGTAGATATCGTAGCCAGCGAGACCGCTGCCACCGGCGTTGTCCGCAGCGGCGCTCCAGCTCAGCGCGACGCTGTTCGCGGTCCGGGTACCGACGCTCAGTCCACCCGGAACATTCGGCGCGGTGGTATCGCCGTTGGCTGCATTCACGGTGATGGTGATGGTGGCGGTACTGGTCGTGGCATTACCATTATCGGTGGCCACGGCCCGCAGCGTATGCGTTCCCGCGCTGGCATTGGCCCAGCTCGCACTGTAGGGCGCACTGGTGTCGATGCCGATCGAACTGCCGCCGCGGAAGAATTCCACCTTGCTGATGCTGCCGTCGACGTCACTGGCGTTGGCACTGACGGTGATGCTGCTGCCCGCGCTGAAGCTGGCGCCATTGGCAGGCGATGTCAGGGTGACGACCGGCGGCTGGTTGCTGCCACTGCCATCGCAGGCGCCGAGGTTGGTGTAGTACGGAGCGCCCGCCGGGTGATCCGGTGGCGCATTCCAGATGTCCTGTTTTGCCTGGTACAGCACCCCGGCTTTCTGCAGGGTGTCGCCGCCGCGGTAGATCTTGGCCTGGTCCCACTGGGCAACGCCGCTGCAGTTCGCGGCTTGGGCCACGCCGGGCAGCAGGCCGGCGGTCGCCATCGCCAACAGCCAGCCCAGCGGACGCGGGCGGGACGAGGAACGTGGGGGAAAAGCTGCACTGCGCGCAATCGGTCGATACATGACATGCCTCCAAGCGATCCGTTGGCGCACGGGGCAGGACGCCGCCGTGCGTGACGCAGGTCCGGGCGCGTCACGCCGAGGCGGAACGCGATGGGGCGGACGTTGCCGCGCGTGGGGCTTGGCGGAGACAACGTTGTCATCTTAGGCAAGATGATTCTGTGCGACAGCGCACGTTTTATCGCTCAGAGTCGGCGTCATCCCATGGCGTCGCGCCATGGAGACAACATGCTTTTGACGGCCAGACAGCAGCCGTCGAACGCCCCATCAGAGCGTGCGGCTGACTGCCTTGGACACGTAGGGGGTGTCATGGAAACCGCTCTGCCACTGCTGGCGGATCAGGGCAATGCGATTCATGGCGGCCTCGCCTTCGCCCGCCGGGGGGGGTGAAGGTGATGGCAGCGGTGCCATGGCCGAAGGGGCATCCTGCTTGGTCGGTGCGGGTGCGGCAACCGTCGCGGCAGCCGCAACCGAAACCACGCTGCGACTGAAGTGGGCGGCCGGCGCCGGTGCGGCCGTCGTGCGTGCGGCCCGGGACGCGTTGGAGAACGATGCCAGTGCGTCAGCAGCGCTGAACCGTCCGTTGCGCAGCACCAGTCCGGTGAAGGCGAAGCGTGTTGCGCTCACGCTGGTGGGCGGGCGCGTCGATGCACCTGCCAGCGCACGGGTCGCGGCACGGGATGCCACGGCAAAAACGGGCTTCGGCAAGCGGTCTCCCGCGCCGGACAGGCGGTTCACCACGGCCTGCGTGAGGGATTGGTAACCCGTCCTGCTGGTCGGTGCGCGGGGGATGGAAGTGGCATTCCGCACCTGGGATGGCAGCGGATGGGTCGACCGCTGCACGGCCTGCGCGGCGTGTGAAACGGCGCGTGCGGTGAAGGACGGGGAGGCGAAGATCAGCATCAAGGTGTCTCACGGGAAGGATGAGGAACCGCAGCGTGCCTGTTGCGTCTAATGGCGGCCGCCACAAATCGCGCAGCCGCCCTATCCGCGCAGACGATCCAGTGCGCGCTTGATACCGAACGGATGGAACTCACTGCGCTGCGGCAACGGCAGGTCGCGGTGCGGCGAGTGAGGGAGTGTTGCGAATGGCGTGAGGGCGGGGCCGCGGATCAGATCACTCAGACGCGCCAGATCAGGTGTTCTGCTGCAGTAGGCGGCCATTACGCGCCGCGGTGCTGGGGGCGATGGCGGCGGTGACGCCGTGGCTTGCGGCTGAATGATCGGGAGTGCCGATGACATGTGCTCCGCCTCGCGCCCGTGCCAGACCTTGCGCACGGCACGCACCCGGTCCGCCGTCTCCAGCGCCTCGGTGCCGCCTTGACGCGCTACATCGTGGCCCTTCGCGGCCAGCCCCCGCTGCGTGGGCTGCTGGACTGCGTCGCGCAGCAGCCAGTCTGCACGCACCGCCTGGATGCGTTCCCAAACCTGCTGGCAGGCAGCCGCGTTGTACGGGGCCGCCATCGAGGGAGTCGGCGCCTGGGCCGCCGCGCGGGCAGCGTGCTGCATGCGCGGCCCCACCGGCGCGCGCTGCGGCTCGCTCGTCTTCAGGGGAGCGGGAACGCTCAACGTGGCAGCGGGGGACGATTCCCGCGACGTCCGCTCTGTCGTGGCATACCCGCGTGGGGTGCCGGCGTTCCAGACGTCCCACGTGATGGGGGTCTGCACGGCAGCCAGAGAACGGTAGAACGCGGCGCGGGAGTCACTCACCGTTGAAGAGGGAACCGGCATCGCGATCAACCCCGCAGGGGTCGGTCGGCCGGCAGCGGCCATCTGCGCCAGACCCATTCGTAGCGCGGGGAGCACGGTGAGCGTGCCCAGCAGGGTGCCTTGGGGAGAGCTCAGCGCTTCGGCGGCGAAGGGACGCGCGCCATTGACGACACAGGAGGGCAGCAGCGGTGGCGGAAGCTGGGGGACGAGGCGTTTCTGATGGGCGGCAACGACGACAGAGGCGAAGTTGGCCAGTGAGAGGGCAGGCGCACTGACATGGTTGGGTGGCATGGAGAAGGCCTGGGACAGGAGACAGGCCGCAGGTTCGCCGGGTCTGCGACGGGCGACCGCCAGTTTTCGCGCATACCTTGCGAGCCCGGGCCGGCGCCCCGCTTCCGGTACACTATCGGGCCCGTTTCCAACCACGGTTCCCCGGACATGATGGTCCTCGAGGGCGCGCCCGCCCTGTCGGCGTTCCGCCGCGAACGTCTCGAATCCCGCCTGCAGTCCATAGCCGCCGATCTGCGCATCAGCGGTGCCTGGCATGTGTATTTCGTGCAGCCC
>Ga0247812_10000990_pt1 | contig 16199 bp, 14 predicted proteins | sample UWRJL149409B1_FD_178011 | JGI IMG/M metagenome (GOLD analysis project Ga0247812, IMG submission 178011) | Plant litter microbial communities from Arlington Agricultural Research Station in Wisconsin, United States - UWRJ-L149-409B-1 | ecosystem: Environmental > Terrestrial > Plant litter >...
TGCGCGCAGCGACACGCCCGCGCCGCAGATGCAGACCGTGCTGCTGAACACCGTCAGCGGCGAACAGGTCCCCGCACCGCAGTTCAACGAAGGCGTGATGTACTTCCTGTACCGCCTGCACACGGATCTGTTCCTGGGGCTGCCGGGCTTGTTGTTCATGGGCGCGATGGGACTGCTGTTCGTCGTCGCCATCGTGTCCGGGCTGGTGCTCTATGGGCCCTTCATGCGCAAGCAGCGCTTCGGCACGCTGCGCACGGGCCGCAGCCGCCGCCTTGCCTGGCTCGACCTGCACAACGTGATCGGGATCGTCACCCTTGGCTGGGCGCTGGTCGTCGGCCTCACCGGTGCCATCAACACGCTGGCCAAACCCTTGGAGCAGGCCTGGCAGACGCAGCAACTGGGCGAGTTCGCTGCACGCTATGCCGGCCAGCCCAAGCCGACGCAGCTCGCGTCGCTGCAGGCCGCGGTAGACACCGCGCGCGCGGCCGAGCCGGACATGCGCCCGGCATTCGTCAGCTTCCCCGGTACCGGCTACAGCGGTGACCACCACTATGGTGTCTTCATGCAGGGCGATTCGCCGGTGACCGAGCGGCTGTACCGCCCTGTATTGATCGACGCGCAGACCGGCGCCCTGACGGCACAGCCGCAGCTGCCCACCTACATGACCGTGCTGCTGCTGAGCCAGCCGCTGCACTTCGGCGACTACGGCAAGCTGCCGCTGAAGATCCTGTGGGCGCTGATGGACCTGCTGACCATCGCCGTGCTGATCAGCGGCCTCTACCTCTGGTTCAAGCGCGGAAGCACCGCCACGCGCGTAGCGGAGATCGAGCGAGCGCAGACCCAGGAGGTTGCATGAAGAGCCCGTTCGTCGCGCCTGCATGGATCGCGCTGGCCAGCCTCGTCGGCCTGGTCAGCGCGCTGCTTGGCGATGGCCTTTTCGACCTCGTGTCCTGGCTCATCTTCAGCGGCCTGATCGCGTTGTTCGTGCGGGCCTGGATCACACGCGACCGCCGCTGATCGGCATGCGCGGTCGGCGACGGGCTTTTGCCGGTTGCCGACAATGGATGGCGCCCGCTCCGTAAACACCTCCTGCATGCCATCGTCGCTACCCTCGCCAGATGCGGCTCACCACCTCCCCTCGTTTCCTCAACACCGTGCTGCTCGGCGGCGGCACCTCGCAGAAGCTCGCCGCCGCAGCGTCCGCAGGGTTCGATCAGGTCGAAATATGGCGCCAGGATGTGGACCCGACGTCGGCCGCTGCAGTGCGTTCCGCGCTGCAGGACATCGGGATGGGACTTACCGACGTCCAGGTGCTCCTCGATTTTGACGGTGCACCCGACCCGCATCGCCGCGATAAACGCGACGAGGCCATCAGCCTGTTGGATCTGGCGGCTGCATTGGGGGCCCGCACGGTGCTGGTGCCCGCCTCCACCGACACGCGCTGCGGCGGCGATCGCGTGGGGCCGGATCTGCGCTGGCTGTGCGCGGAAGCGGCATCCCGAGGACTACGCATCGCGTATGAGGGGATGGCGTGGAGTGTGCTGAACTCCACGCTTCCCGCCGTCTGGCGTCAGGTACGGGCGGTGGACGCTGACAATCTCGACATCGTCGTCGACGCGTTCCATCTGTTTGCCGCAGGCCGCACCGTCGACGACCTGCACGGCATTCCCCCGCACCGCATCGCACTGGTGCAACTGAGTGACGTGCAGCAGCAGCCCCTGCCCGGCCACATGATCGACATTGCCCGCCATGCGCGGTGCCTGCCGGGTGAGGGCATCTGGCCACTTCCCGAACTACTGGATGCGCTGCAGGCCATGGGCTATTCCGGCCCGGTGGGCCTGGAAGTATTCAACGATGCGTTGAAGGCAGAGGATGTCGGCACGGTGGCACAGCGCGCGATGGGGGCACTCGACCGGGTGTTGTCCCGGCGCTGATGCATCAACGTTCGCACACCAGGTTCACCGACATGCAGTTGTGTACGTAGCCCTCCCAATAGCCGGCAGGACGCGCGCGGATGTCCGCTTCCAACAGATGCGGCTCATGCCAGCTGACAGCACGGAACCCCGCTGACCGGATCGCATGCTCGTAGTGTTCCCTCGCCCACCGGAAGTTGGTGATCCGCGCCGGGGGCGAGCCAGGGAACTCGAACACCAGGCGTGTGCCCTCCCGCCACGGCACCTCCTCGATCGCCTTCACCCCGTAAGCCGCGTAATTGCCAAGCGCCATCCGGAATTCCGGGTTGAGCGTCTGCACCACCAGCCTGCCGCCGCGCTTCACGTGCGGAATCACCGATTCGAACATCTTCTGCAGCGCATCCAGCGACTGCGCGTAATTGAACAGATAGGCAGCCAGCACGATGTCATGCTCCGCCGTTGCAGGCATTGCGGTCACGTCATTCACCTCGAAGGTCATATCGTCACCGCGGTCCGCGGAAAGCGCGCGGGCGTAGTCGACCATGCCTTGTGATAGATCTACCCCGTGTGCGCGACCGGCACCGAGGCGAAGAAACTCGCGGCCGTAATAGCCGGACCCACAGGCGAGATCCAGCACCGACCTGCCTTCGATCTCGCCCGCCAACTGCAGCATGGTGCGCAGCTCGATGGGGCGGGTGGGCGAGGAGCTGGCGTAGGCCACGTACTGATCCACCATGTTGTCGTAGTGCGCGGTCATCACATCATCCTTTGAGTGTCCGGAATGTGTGATCAGACGCTAGCGACGAAGCTTTCGCCCTTGAAGAGTCATATGCGTCGCCTGCGCGCTGGATGTCAGCCGCTGGCCACCATGCGACCGTCTGCCGCGTGCAGGAAGGCCTGCAACGCCGGCGCATCGTTCAGCACGGTGGTGCAGAAGCACAGATCGAACGTGGTCACCGGCGCTGCCAAGGGGACATAGGTGATCTCGGCGGCGCGGAAGCCCATCATGCTGGCCGGGATGATCGCAATCCCGGTTTCCACTGCCACCAGCGAAAGTACGGCGTGCATGCCGTGCGCCTCCTGCACGACATGGGGTATGAAGCCTGCAGCACTGCACTGCTGCATCACGTGCGCGTGGAACCCCTCACCTTCGGCTGCCGGCCAGGCGACAAACTCCTCTCTGGCAAGGTCGGCCACCTGCAATGAGGCGCGGGTGGCGAGTGGATGATCGCGGGGCAGTGCGATCGCCAACGTGTCGGTGTCGAACGCGTGCAGCCGCAGGTCTGCGGAAGAGGCAAGCGGGGGGATGAGGATGCCGACATCGATCTGGCCCTGACGCAGCATTGCCTGTTGCTGGAATGAGGTGGCCTCGCGGAGCTCCAGGCGCACGCCCGGATGGCTCCGCCGGAAGCATCGGATGCGCTGCGGCAGGCTGCCGTACAGCGCACTGCCGACATACGCCACGCGCACCACGCCGGTGCGCCCCGCTGCCGCCTCGCGGGTCGCAGCGAGCGCAAGGTCGGCCTGCTGCAGAGTGCGTCGTGCTTCGACGAGCAGCACTTTCCCGGCAGCCGTAAGCCCAAGTGTCCTGTGCCCGCGCAACACCAGCATGGCACCCACGTAATCTTCAAGGCGCCGGATCGCGGCGGTGAGGGGTGGCTGGGACATGTGCAGGCGCGCCGCTGCACGATGGAAGTGCAGCTCTTCTGCCACGGCCACGAACTGGCGCAGCAGACGGAGATCGATCATGGCGGTCGCCTTGCAGACAAGGCACTCAGGGTAGCAGCAGCGCTGAGCCGGAAGGCGTCGAGCGCAGCTCGATGTTGGTCAACGCGATGCGTGGCCACGCGGCGCTGAATCCTTCAACCGTGTCGACCGCGATCGCCTTGAGATCGCGCGGATAGTCCACGCCGACCGCTTCGCCTGCACGCGTGGCGTGGAACTGCCCGTTACTGGCACGCAGGATCCAGCCGCCTTCCGTGCAACGGGTGGACGCCAACCACGCAACTCCCGTGGCCACCGCATCGGGATGCAGCTCATCCGGCTCGCCCTGCTGCCCCCACATGCGTGTCTTCGCTACCGGCGATATCGCGTTGACCATGATGTTGTCCGCAACCCCTTCGGCGGCCAGCACGTTGACCAGCCCCACGGCGGCCATCTTTGCCATCGCATAGCTGACCAGCCCCTGCTGCACATGCTGCGGATACAGCGCCCGATCGGAGGTCGTCACCACGATGCGCCCGCCTCCATTGGCGCGCATGCTCGGCCATGCCGCCTGAGCCAGCCACAGCGGCGCCTTGGCCGCGATCAGCAGCGTGTGCTCCAACTGCGCCTCGTCTACGTCCTGCACCGGCTGGTACGCCACCCAGCCCGCGTTGTGGATCAGGAAGTCCAGGCGTCCATGCTGCTGCAGCACGTCGTCGACCAGTGCGTGGCACTGCGCGCGCGTGTTGATGGGCAGGCAGTGACTGCTGACTGTGCGACCTTGCGCCTGCAACTGCTCCGCTGCGCGGGAGATGCGGGTCGCGTCGAGGCCTCTGCCATCGGTATCGGCACCTACATCGTGCATCGCGACCGTTGCGCCACGCCCCGCCAGCAGACGCGCGTAAGCAAGTCCAAGGCCGCCTGCGGCGCCGGTGATGAGGCCAACCTGGCCTTGGAAAGAAACAGGGGTATGCATGCGTCCAGCCTGAACGACCGGATGAACAACGGCCAATACCGTTGTCTGCCAGCCGTGATACCCAACGCGTATCAACGGTGACCGCGTCAGCGGGACACGGCCTCGGTGCGGAACGCGGCCACGGTGCCCAGCAGCTGCGTCGCCTGTTCTTCCATACTACGCGCGGCTGCGGACGCCTCCTCGACCAGGGCCGCGTTCTGCTGGGTTCCCTCGTCGATGTGATCCACCGCCTGGTTGATCTGCACGATGCTTTCGCTCTGGTGCTGTGCGGCCGTGCTGATGCCGGTGATCAGATCGTTGACGCGCCGCACGCTCTGGACGATGTCATCCATCGTGCGCTCTGCCCCCTGCGCCAGCGTGCTACCGGCGCCGACCTTGCCGACCGAATCGCTGATGATCTGTTTGATCTCGCTGGCGGCGGTAGCCGACCGCTGCGACAACGACCGGATCTCCGATGCAACCACGGCGAATCCACGCCCGTGCTCGCCCGCACGCGCGGCCTCCACCGCCGCATTCAATGCCAGGATATTGGTCTGGAACGCGATGCCGTCGATCACGCCGATGATGTCGCCGATACGGTGCGAAGACGCCGCGATCAGCGACATGGTCGAGACCACGTCATGCACGGCTTGACCGCCCTGTTCGGCCACCCGCACCGTCGCGCCGGCCAGCTCGCTGGCCTGCTGCGCGCTGTCGGCGGTCTGCCGCACGGCCGCGGTCAGGCCCTGCATCGATACGGCGGTTTCCTCCAGCGACGCTGCCTGTTGCTCGGTTCGCCGTGCCAGGTCATCGTTGCCTTCCGCGATCTCGCCTGCGCCCATCGCTACCGCATCAGCGGATGCCTTGATCCGCCCGATCATGCCGGCCATCGACTCCACCAGCAGGTTGATCCCCTGGCACAGCTCGCCGATCGCGCCGCGTTTGCCGTTGAGGTCGATGCGGCGACTCAGGTCACCGCCCTGCGCGGCGGCGACCAAGTCCCGCGTCTGGTCCACCGCCTGCTGCAGTGCCTGTGACTCGAGCACCTGCGCCGTGATATCGCTTGCGTACTTGACCACCTTGAACGGCCGGCCATCCATGTCATGGATCGGGTTGTACGAGGCCTGGATCCACACCTCACGGCCGCCCTTGCCAAACCGGCGATAGCGTCCCGCATCGTATTCGCCGCGCCCGAGTTTCTCCCAGAACTGGCGGTATTCGGCACTCTGGGCATACACGGGGTCGGCGAACATGGAATGATGCTTGCCGCGTATCTCATCGAGCGAATAGCCCGTCGTCTCCAGGAAATTCTCGTTGGCGGTCTCGATACGCCCGTCCAGGCTGAACTCGATGACCGCCTGCGATTTGTTGATCGCGGCGAGCTGGCCCGCGACATCGGCAGCACGCTGCCGCTCTTCTGTGATGTCAGTGGCGAACTTCACCACTTTGCAGGGCGTGCCCTTGCTGTCAAAGACCGGGTTGTAGGACGCCTGGATCCATATTTCACGACCGCCTTTGCCGACCCGCCGGTACTGACCCGCATCGAATTCGCCACGGCCCAGTTTTTCCCAGAAGGCTTTGTACGCTGCACTGCGCGCCTGCTCCGGCTCCATGAACATGGAATGGTGCCGGCCCTGGATCTCTTCCATCGTATAACCGAGGGTTGCCAGTACGTTGGCGTTGGCTTTCAGCACGGTGCCATCCAACCCGAACTCGATGACGGCCTGTACCCGATGCAGTGCATCGACCTGCGCCTGCAGGTCCTGGTCCCTGCGCGCCGCCGCGTCCGCCGCCGCGTGCCGGGTGGTGGACGGTCGAAACAGAAAGGCAGAGAAGCGTGCGGGTACCCGGGTACCGATAGAGGGGTTGGGCATTGCAGTATCCTCGGGGCCAACAGGCTGAAGGGCTGGGCCGTGGCAGATACACGGCGGGGCGACGCGCTGACGTGGGGACGAACAAAGGCCGCAGCAGGGAGAGCAGAATGCTGCGAAGTTTGTAACGGCAGTTCGCAGATTACCTTGAGGATTAACTTTGAGACCCCGGTCACGATTATCGAGATATCCGAGAGATCAGTTTCTCATTCCATGCCCTGTTCCGCCCCTTAGGCGTTGACGTCGACCACCGTGCGGCCCTGCACGCGCCCTTGCAGCACGTCCGCCGCCAGTCCGGGAACGTCCGCCAGGCCGATCATCCGGGTGGTGCGGGCAAGTTTGTGCAGGTCCAGATCCGTGGCCAGTCGTGCCCAGGCCTGTTCGCGCGCGGCGTACGGCGCATTGACCGAATCGATGCCGGCCAAGGTCACATTGCGCAGGATGAAGGGCAACACCGAACCCGGCAGATCCGCCCCCTGCGCCAGCCCGAACGCCGCCACGACGCCGCGATAGCGGATCTGGGCCAGCACATTGGCAAGCGTATGGCTGCCCACGGCATCAATGGCGCCGGCCCAGCGCTCCTTCGCGATGGGCGCACCCGGCGCCGAGAGCGTGGCACGGTCGATGATCTCAGCGGCACCGAGGTCTTTCAGATACTCCGCTTCCTGCAGGCGCCCTGTCGACGCCACGACGCGATAACCGAGCCGGGACAACAGCGCGATCGCGATGGACCCGGCCCCGCCATTCGCCCCCGTCACCAACACGTCGCCGTGGTCGGGCGTCAAGCCGCCGTGTTCCAGCGCGAGCACGGACAGCATCGCCGTATAACCGGCCGTTCCGATCGCCATCGCATCCTGCGTGGAAAATGCCTCGGGGACCTTGACCAACCATTCCCCGGGTACGCGCGCTTTCTGCGAAAAACCGCCATGGTGGGTCTGGCTCAATCCCCAGCCGTTGACCAGTACGCGGTCACCCGCAGAGAAACCGGCATGGCCGGAGCTCTCCACGATGCCCGCCAGGTCGATGCCGGGGATCAACGGGAACTTACGGATCACCGGGGACCGTCCACTCAGGGCCAGCGCATCTTTGTAATTGACCGTCGAATACTCCACGGCAACGGTGACGTCACCGGGCATCAGGTCATGTTCGTCGAGCTCTACGACGTCAGCTGCGATGCGGTCACCGGTCTGGGTGGCGAGAAGCGCTTTGAAAGTCATGGTTTACTCCGACTGTGGCTGGCGAGGGGGTGGATGCGGCGCCTGGGGCGGTACGAAGATGCACCGGGCGCCAGACAACGCGATGTTCGGGGGCCCGGCGCGCGCTCAGCCCTGAGGGACAACAGCGCGTGTTGATTCATCCGCCAGCACCGCATGGCGGCAGGCCTCGAGTATCTCATCGGCCAGTGGCGAATCATCCGGGCACGCCCTGGACAACACGATCGCACCGACCGCCTGCGCAATCAGGGCGATCCGCTGCGCACGTGACCTGCCCTCCTCTACCACCGCAGAGGCGTCCTCATCAGGCATCGGCGCAGATAGTTGCCGCTCGATTCCTTCAGCGAAGACGGCCCTGACCGCATCGGGCTGGCGCGCGGCATCGGTGCTCAGCGCGGCCATCGTGCAGCCCACGGCCGGGTTGTCACGGTGCGCGCGTGACAGGTAGTGGCCGAGAAACGCATCCAGGCCACCGTCACCTGCCGCCGCGAGTGACTGGGCGAAGCCGCACGCCGCTGCTTCCGCCATCAGATCCGCCTTGGAACCGAAGTGTTTGTAGAAGCCGCCGTGGGTGAAGCCGGCATGGGCCATGAGGTCCGCGACGCCGACGCCGTCATAGCCCTTTTCGCGAAACAACGCGGAGGCGACCTCAACGATATGGGCGCGGTTGGCCTGCGCCTGTGCCTTGCTGACTTTCATTGCCGGGGTGCTCCCTCAGTGCGGCTGTATGCGTGGAAGCACTATACCACCCATAGATGATGCCCATAATCAAACCATTGACATTTAAGATTACGGTCATCATCATTGCGCTCGTCAGCCAGAACCGGCATGCCCACGCGAGCCGGCTGGCCCCCGTCATCACCAACAGAGAGACATTCCGTGGCCACCCCATCGCTGTTCGACCCCCATGCTCTGGGCCCGCTGCTGCTTGCCAACCGCATCGTCATGGCGCCGTTGACGCGCAATCGCGCTGGCCCCGGCCTGGTACCCACCGATCTCGCCGCCACGTATTACGCGCAGCGCGCCTCGGCGGGCCTGATCATTACCGAAGCCACGCAGGTCTCTGCCCAGGCGCAGGGCTACCAGGACACTCCCGGGCTGTACACCCAGGACCAGATCGTCGGCTGGCGCAAGGTCACCGACGCCGTGCATCGCCGGGGTGGGCGGATCTTCGTGCAGCTGTGGCACGTCGGCCGCATCTCGCATGTCGACCTGCAACCGGACGGTGCCGCTCCGGTGTCCGCCTCTGCCCTGCGTGCGCAGACCAAGACCTTCGTGAACAACGGTTTCGCCGATGTATCCGAACCGCGCGCGCTGGAGATCGACGAGCTGCCCGGCATCGTCAACGACTTCCGCCAGGCCGCTGCCAATGCAATCGCCGCGGGCTTCGACGGCGTGGAAATCCACGGCGCCAACGGATACCTGCTTGAGCAGTTCATCAAGGACGGCGCGAACCAACGCACCGATGCGTACGGTGGCTCCATCGAGAACCGCGCCCGACTGCTGCTCGACGTCACCGCTGCGGTGGCAGAAGAGATCGGTGCCGACCGCACCGGTGTGCGCATCTCGCCGGTGTCGCCGGCCAATGCCATCTCGATCAGCGACCCGCAGCCGCAGTACGACTACATCGTCGACCACCTCAGCCGCTTGGGCGTGGTGTACCTGCATGTGGTCGAGGGCGCCACCGGCGGCCCGCGCGATGTCGCGCCGTTCGACTTCAGCGCATTGCGCCAGCGCTTCAAGCAGACCTATCTGGCCAACAACGGCTACGACCTGGAACTCGCAACCCGCCACGTGGCAGACGACAAGGCGGACCTGGTGGCCTTCGGACGCGCCTTCATCAGCAACCCGGATCTGGTGGTACGACTGAAGACCGGGGCGCCGCTCGCTCCACTCAATCCCGCCACGCTGTATGGCGGAGGCGCCGAAGGCTACACCGACTATCCAACGCACCCCGCCGCATCCGCTGCATAACTGTCCCGATCCCGAACATCAGAGACCTACCGCATGAACACTGCACACAGCGTCCTCATCACCGGTGCCTCCACCGGCATCGGTGCCGTCTACGCGGACCGCTTCGCACGGCGCGGCCACCCGCTCGTCCTGGTGGCCCGCGATACCGCGCGTCTGGAGGCACTTGCCGCACGACTGCGCAAGGAAACTGCCGTGGCCATCGACGTGGTGACCGCAGACCTCACCCACCCGGATGACCTCCGCAGGGTCGAGGCGCAACTCCGCGAAGACACCCGGATCGGCATATTGGTCAACAACGCCGGCATGGCACAGACGGGCAGTTTCCTCGAGCAGTCCGCAGAGGGCATCGAGCGCCTGCTCACGCTGAACACGCTGGCGTTGGCACGGCTTGCCGCGGCGATCGCCCCGCGTCTCGCCGCCGCCGGTGAAGGCGCCATCATCAATGTCGGCTCGGTCGTTGGACTCGCCCCGGAGTTCGGCATGACCCTCTACGGTGCAACCAAGGCGTTCGTCCTGTTCCTGTCGCAAGGCATGCAGCTGGAACTGGGCCCCAAGGGCGTCCATGTGCAGGCCGTGCTGCCTGCTGGAACGCGAACGGAAATCTGGTCGCGAGCAGGTATCGACCCCGACACGCTTCCCGACCTGATGGAGGTCAACGAACTGGTGGACGCCGCCCTGGTGGGCTTTGACCGCCGTGAAGCGGTGACCATCCCGCCGCTGCACGACGCGTCGCGTTGGGATGCCCTGCAGGGGTCACGCCAGGCATTGCTCGGTGACATCCGCCAAGCGCACGCTGCCGAACGCTACCGCAGCGGCGACTGACCCGCGTGACCGCGTCGCTTCGGCGATCGCGTTCTGCTCCACGTACACCGGCCTGCCGCATCCACCCAACGGGACACCTGCAATGAAAGCCTTCATCATCGACCGCCATGGCAAGAAGGAAGTAGGCCACATCGCCTCCATGCCGGAGCCGGAAGTGCGGGACGACGATGTCCTGATCCAGGTGTACGCCGCCGGTGTCAACGCATTGGACAGCAAGATCCGCAGCGGTGAATTCAAGCTGATCCTGCCCTACACGTTGCCGTTGACGCTCGGCAACGATGTCGTCGGCACCGTGGTCCGCGTTGGCCGTGCGGTGCAGCAGTTCAACGTCGGCGATGAGGTGTATGCCCGCCCCGACCAGGATCGCATCGGCACCTTCGCCGAACGCATCGCGGTGAACGCGGCCAGCGTTGCGCTGAAGCCGACGAATCTCGATTGGGAGGAAGCCGCCTCGCTGCCGTTGGTCGCGCTGACCGCCTGGCAGGTGCTGGTGGAAACCGCACACCTGAAGAAGGGTCAGAAAGTACTCATCCACGCCGGCTCCGGCGGGGTGGGTACGATCGCCATCCAACTCGCCAAGCATCTGGGCGCGTTCGTCGCCACGACCACCGGCACCGCCAATGTGGAGTGGGTGAAGGCGCTGGGTGCGGACCAGGTGATCGACTACCGGACACAGGACTTCGCGGACCTCCTGCACGACTACGACGTCGTGTTGAACAGTCTGGGCAACGACGTGCTGCAGAAGTCGCTGACCGTACTCAAACCCGGCGGAATGTTGATCTCCATTTCGGGTCCGCCTACCCCCGCCTTTGCCGCAACACAGGGCCTGTCCTGGCCGCTGAGACAGGTAATGCGCCTGCTGAGCAGCGGCATCCGGCGCAAGGCCAAGCGCAAGGGGGTCGAGTACCGCTTCGTGTTCATGCGCGCTGATGGCCCGCAACTGCGCGAAATCACCTCGTTGATCGAAGCAGGCAGCATCCGCCCCGTGCTGGATAAAGTGTTTCCCTTCGAGGCCACGGCCGACGCGCTGGCCTATGTGGACGCAGGACGCGCCAAGGGCAAGGTGGTGGTGCAGGTCGTGCCGCCTGCTGAGCGCGGAAGGGATTAAAGCCGCGCCGCACGCGGCTACCGCAACGGCAGGATCACCTCACGCGCCCAGCAACCCGGCATCCCACCGGAGCGCATCAAAATGCACGAAATGCACGGAATGCACTGTGCGCGGAATGCGCGGAATGCGCGGAATGCACGGAATGCGCGGAATGCACGAAATGCGCGGAATGCACTGTGCGCGGAATGCGCAGAATGCACTGGTAGAGCCGACTTCAGTCGGCTGCATTGGCGAAGGCAGCCGACTGAAGTCGGCTCTACCGGGGGAGCGGCAGCCGACTGAAGTCGGCTCTACCGGAAAGCGCCGCACGTCAGCGCCATCGCACTGAAGAGCCGCGGCGGCTTGATGTACGACGTGCTTGGCGATTAGCACGCCGCCGAGCATGGCTCGGCGCTACCGGTCGCTTGGAACGTCCAGGACCCTGCCTGCGGTCGCCGTCAGCCGTGCGAAGGCCCCTCGCCCCCTAGAATGGAGGCAGACGGCAATGCCGATCCTGAAAGAGGAACGACAGGTTGAAGATCCAGCGCCACCTCCCCCACATCGCCGCGTTACTGGCTGCTGCCACAGTTACCGGTGCCGTGGCCAGCATCGTGCAGACGCAGCTCGTCCTCGCTGAGCTGGCGCGCTTCGGCATCCCCCTGCCTGCGGCTCTGCGGGCGGGGACCACGCTGGAAGACCTGGGGATGTTCGGCCCGGTCATGACCGGGATCGCGCTCGCTGCCCTGCTTCCTGCCATCGTGGTGGCGCAGCGGATCATGCGCATCACCCCGGCTGCATGGCGTAACGTCGTGTTCGCAGTCGCCTCCCTGGCCGGTGTGTGGGTGGCGTTCGGGCTGATGCGCTCGGTGATTCCCATGCCGGCCCTGCCCGGCACGCGCGGTCCACTCGGCCATATCCTGATGTCACTGGCAGGCGGGGTCGGCGGCGTGTTGTACGCCACGTTGAGCGCGCCGGGGCGTGGCACAGCGCAGGCGACCGCACCGGGGTGGCCGTGGCGCCATGGTGTGCTGGCCGCCGTGCTGCTGTTGGTACCTGCCCTGCTGTTCTTCACCACCGTGCCGCTTGCCGACGACAGGCCGGTCGACACGCCTGCTGCGAGCTACCAGGTGCAGACGGTCACCAGCGGCTTGAACCGGCCCTGGTCACTCGCGTTCCTGCCCGATGGCCGCGTGCTGGTGACCGAGATGGGCGGACGGCTGCTGGCCATCGCCGCCGATGGCACCCGTTCGGAGATTGCGCTGGACGGGTTGGCCCCGATCTTCCGGCAGGGCGGCACCGCCGGCCTGATGGACATCGCGTTGGACCCGCAGTTCGACCAGAACGGCTGGCTGTACCTGACGATGGGCTATGGCACTGCGATGGCGAATGGCACACGCGTGGTGCGTGCACGCCTCGCCGACGACAGGATCGAGGAGGTCCGCGTCCTGTTCGATTCAACGCCAAAACCGAGTGCCGGTAACAACGGCGGACGCATCGCGTTTCTTGCTGATGGCACGCTGGTGCTGACGGTCGGCGACGGCAGCGCGCGGCGTGAGGAAGCACAGAATCCCGGCAACCACCTGGGCGCCGTGATCCGGATCGACCGCGAAGGCCGCCCGCCCGCCGATAATCCCTTCATCGGCCAGCCCGGTACCGCGCCGGAACTCTACAGCCTCGGCCATCGCAATGCGCAGGGCATCACCGTCGACCCCACCACCGGCGATCTACTGCTTTCAGAGCACGGTCCCCGCGGCGGCGATGAGATCAACCGCATCGTGGCGGGCGGCAACTACGGCTGGCCGCTCGTCACGGGTGGCATCGACTATCCCTTCGCCCGCGTGACGCCGTTCCGCCGCCTGCCGGGTTACCGGGCTCCGATGCTCGAATGGACACCTTCAATTGCGCCGGCGGGGCTCGCGGTCTATGACGGGGACCTCTTTCCTGCGTGGCGCGGCAACCTGCTCGTGCCTGCACTGAAGGAACGCGCCGTGCGGCGTGTGCTGCGCGATGGGCGTCGCATCGTGGGACAGGAGCTGCTGCTGGCTGACCTCGATGAGCGCATACGCGATGTCAAGGTCGCGCCCGATGGGTCGATCCATGTGCTCACCGATGGGGTCGAGGGGACGCTGCTGCGGCTGACACCGCGCGCTGGCGGCGTGTGAGTCGCCCCCTCACCCCGCCGCACAGATGACCGCATAAACCGACCGCTTAACGAGAGACGACGAGCACTCCCATGCATTACCCAACACTGCAGCACGGCATCTGGCACAACGCGCCGGCAGAACATCCGCTTGATGCGGACGGCCAGCTGCAGGTCGTCACCGCACCGGGCACCGATTTCTGGCGCGAAACCCACTACGGATTCACCCATGACAACGGTCACTTCCTTGCGGTGAAGGCCCCTGCCCGCTTCACCTGCCAGCTGCGTGTACGCGGGGACTACCAGGAACTCTACGATCAGGCCGGCATCATGGTGCGGGTAGACGAGCAGCATTGGATCAAGGCCGGCATCGAACTCAGCGACGGACGGGCAATGCTCAGCAGCGTCCGCACCGATGGCGTATCCGACTGGGCAACCGCGCCCTACCCGGGCGACCCCAAGGACTTCTGGATGCGCGCCACCGTAGACGCCGGCGTGCTGCGGCTGCAGGTTTCTGCGGAAGGCACACACTGGCCCTTGGTTCGGCTCTGCCCGGTGCCCATTGCCGCGCATTACCAGGTGGGTCCGATGGCATGCAGCCCGAAACGCGGGGGCCTGCGTGTCACGTTCTCGGACTGGACGCTGGGACCTGCTTCAGGAAAAGATCTACACGACCTGTCCTGACGGCATGCCGGCGATGCGGCAAACAGCGGGATGGTTGCAATGACCAAAGGGGCTTTCGTCCACCGTCCGTGTCGCCCAGCATCCACTTCGAGCAAGCCATCGGCCATTGCAGGGGAAGCAGCATGATCAGGCGCATCGGCAGTATTTTCATCCTTGGACTGTGCAGCGCCACCGCACTGGCAGCCAGCCCCGGCTATCAGCCCGACTTCCACCCCGAGACCTTGAAGGGTCCGCCAGCGGGCCGCGCCAATGAGGTGCTGGTGCTCGGCTCGCCCCACTTGTCCGCGCTGCCGGACACCTTCACGCCCGCCCAGCTGGAGCCCCTGATGGAGCGGCTGACGGCGTGGAAGCCGGACGCCATCGCGGTGGAGGCGGTATCCGGCCTGCAGTGCGACTACATGCGGCGGTTCCCGTCCCGCTACGTCGACAGCATCGACAGTTACTGCCCGGATACCGGCCCTGCGCAGATCGCTGCCGGCCTGGACGTGCCTGCGGCGAACGCCGAAGCCGAGCGGCTGTTGGCGAACCTGCCCGGCACGCCCACCTCCGCACAGCGACGCCGACTGGCCCTGGTGCTGCTGGCGGCCGGCGAACGCAATTCCGCCATCGTGCAGTGGCTGCGTCTTCCCCCGCCGCAGCGCGTCGCGGCCGACGGCCTGACCGATGATCTGGTCGCCTACCTGGACAAACGCCTGCAACGGCGCGACGAGTCGATTCTTATCGCCGCTACGCTGGCTGCAAAGCTCGGCCTGGAGCGCGTGTGGGCGGTCGATGACCACACCGCCGATTCGGCCACACCGAAGGCGTTGGAGAAGGCCTCCGGCGAAGCCATCATGAAGGCATGGGACAACCCGTACACCAAGGCGCGCTCAGACGCCGACGATGCGCTGCATGCCAACCTCGGCAAGCCCGGCGGCCTGCTGGCGATCTATCGCGCGTACAACGCGCCGGAAGCGGCCCTGCAGACTTATCACAGCGACTTCGGTGCGGCGCTGATGGAGCCATCATCGCAGGGCTTTGGGCGCAATTACGTGGGCTACTGGGAGACCCGCAACCTGCGCATGGTGGCCAACATCCGTGATGTGCTGGGGCACGCACCCGGCACGCGCCTGCTGGCCATCGTCGGCGCATCGCACAAGCCGTACTACGAGGCGTACCTCAACCTGATGCACGATGTGCAGCTGGTGGATGCCGAGAACGTGCTGCGCTGAGCCCGCGCGATGGCCCGCCCATCGCCAGCGTGCGCTGACTCCTGAATATCACTCAACAGTTCATCCAGATCAGCCCCCTTATCGGAGGCGATGGAGCAGGAGATCATGGTCTCCGGTGCAGCGCGCCGGATGCTGTCGCATCCCATGTTGCGGCAGCACCCTGACTCCCCCGAAGGCTGTTTCCCATGAATCCTGTCACCCCATCCGCCGCTGCGGAGCGTGTACCCGCTCCCGTTGCCGACGCCCCCGCGCACTGGGCCGGTGTCTTTGCCATGACCCTGTGCGTATTCGGGCTGATCGCATCGGAGTTCATGCCGGTCAGCCTGCTGACCCCCATCGCGACGTCGCTCGGCGTCAGCGAGGGGTGGGCGGGCTACGGCATCGCCATTTCGGGCGCGTTCGCCGTCATCACCAGCCTGTCCATCCGTCGCATCGCGGGTGACCTGGACCGCAAGACCCTGCTCCTGCTGCTGACGGTGCTGATGGGCGTTTCCGGCATCATCGTCAGCCTTGCCCCGAATTACCCGGTCTACATGGTCGGACGGGCACTGATCGGCGTCGTCATCGGTGGCTTCTGGTCCATGTCCGCCGCCATCGCGATGCGGCTGGTGCCACCGCAAAGCG
>Ga0247812_10000992_pt1 | contig 16195 bp, 16 predicted proteins | sample UWRJL149409B1_FD_178011 | JGI IMG/M metagenome (GOLD analysis project Ga0247812, IMG submission 178011) | Plant litter microbial communities from Arlington Agricultural Research Station in Wisconsin, United States - UWRJ-L149-409B-1 | ecosystem: Environmental > Terrestrial > Plant litter >...
TATCCCCACGAAGTCACCGTGCGGGGCGACACAGTGCATCTGAAGATGACCGCCGCCCAGTACCGCGCGCGCACCCAGAACCCTGAATATCACCCGGGCTGATCGGCTCAGCTGTTCGCCCTGGGCGTCGCTTCTCTTCGGAACATAACAATGTCTCTACACAGAATTATTTCCTCAGCCTTGTCGGGGCCTATCATCACGCTGGCGCTGACGCTCGCGTCCACGGCGACGGCGACGGCACAGGATCTTCCCGGCTTCGGGGACAGTGAAGCCCGACCGACCGGAACGCCTTTCAAGCTGCCGGAAGGGCTGGAACTGACGGTGGTCAGCTACAATCCTTTCGATCCCGACACTTGCAAGCGCCCCGATGCAGACCCGGCCGAGGAAGCTCCCCCTGCGCAGGGTCTTGCGGCGGGTCAGGTCAACCTTTGCCTTCAGTTCCGTAACACGACGCGACAGCGAATTGATGTTGATCTGCCTCCAGGGCTGGTGTGGATATCCTCAAGTCAAGAAAACCAAAACGGCATGTTCTTCGAGCGCATGCAGCTTGAAGTTCCTTCCGAGCAATACTTGTTCGCGCCCATCAAGGGAGACTGTCTCAATCCCTCCCGTAGCGCTCCGGGACCGGGCATTCCCTACGAAATAGGTCCCCTGACTGACAGCCGGGACATCCGCGAGGCTCTTGGTCTGATGGCTGGCGCTGATCTCAGCGACCCGATGGTGTCTGCGACGGCGAGCATGCTCATGAAACCGCTTTATGCGGGCAAACCCCTGACTCAAGAAACGCGGCGGGACCTGATGGAGCTCCCGCGCCGTCAAGGGTGAGTACTAGCAGCTGTGGTTGAACCCCCTTCAGCTTCGGCCTCGCCAGACAAGCCATGAAGCGGCTTCGCATCACGCTTGACGAAGAGCTGATGAACGAGGTGGCAGCAGTCGCCCGGGTGTCGCTGAGGCGTGCTGGATGTTGGAAAGCCTGTCCGTCGAGCCGGTCAGCGTATCACTTTCTGACCACGCGGGAGCGTATGACGGCGTCCGCATAGGGGCTTAAGGGCCTGAGCTGACGTATCAGGACAGGCGTCGCCTGGTTCGGACCATGCGTCCTGTCTCGCCCGATATCTTTCTTCGACATTGAAGATCCGACGCGCCGCCTGCGCTTCATTTGGAACAGCGCCGAGGCAACGCGCTCGAACTTTTCGACGCCTACGGGACGGTAAATCATCGCGAGGGCGACTGATTCAAACCCGGTCCTGAACTTAGGGCTCAGAAGCTGTCCGTTCCGCCATCTAAGCCCATCGGATCGGCGGAGTGTGGTTTGGCAAGTGAGGCGTGCGCCGCCCCTTTCGCGAAAGGACGAACGGTGATCCGGCCGGTGCTTTCATCAGAGCGGGGCGCACAGCCTCTGAGATTTGAACCGCCCTAGCCACGGTCTCCGGCCGAGGCGGATTTGGACCCAGATATGCGCTCGTGGTGGCCTGTGAGATTATTTTCTCTCGTCTGGGTCCCATACGGTTCCCACAACCACCTGCTCGATGGAGCTTAGACACTAGGTGATTGAGAAAAGGCGCGCCCGGAACGACTCGAACGTCCGACCCTCAGATTCGCAGGACGGCACATTCCCTAGCAATGACAGCACCTTGCTCGTAGCGAAGTGTAACTGGAATGTGACTGCTGGGCATAGCGTTTCGGCGATTACGCTTGGACGCGCCCGCTAAGTCTCCAGCTTGGCCGCAGGTATCTTCAGCGTCGCGATCAGCCCATCCGAGGCCCATTCGTAGCTGACCTCGCCGGCGAAGTGATGGGTCATGATGCGATGAAGAAGCTGACTGCCGAACCCCTTGGCGGCGGACGGCGCCTCCACCTTCGGTCCGCCCCGCTCCGTCCAGACGATCGACGCGACCCCGTCGTCGACGAGGCAGGCGACGTCTAGCAGGCCGGAGTCTGACGACAGCGCTCCGTGCTTGACGGAGTTGGTGGCCAGTTCGTGAAGGACCAAGGCCAGGTTCGTCGCCGCCGCCTCGCCAATGCCCATCCTTGGGACAGAGATGCGAATGCGGCCGCTGAAGGCGCCCAGGTCGTCATAGGGCGTCAGCAGCACGGACAGCAGATCGCCGAGAAGCGCTGCCGTCTCGATCTGGCCCGGCACGGGCCGAACGAGATCGTGGGCCCGGCCTAGCGCAGTGAGCCGATGCGTTAGTTCACGAGCCATGTCCTCCTTGGTCTCAGAAGATCGGGACGTCATGGTCGTCAGGGCGCCTGCGATGGCGATCAGGTTCTTAACCCGGTGGCTCATCTCGCCGGCGAGGAGTTCGTTCGCTTCCTCGGCCTGCTTGCGGCCAGTGACGTCTAGAAAAACTCCATACATGACGCGCCCGACGATGCCTTCGTCGTCGCCTCGACCACGCGCGGAAATCCAGCGGACCTCGTCCTTGTTCATGATGCGAAAATCGATCTCGTAGGGTCCGACAATCCCGCGTGTGGCACTGAAGGCAGCTCTGACCCGATCCCGGTCTGCGGGGTGGATGTTGGCCGACAGGTTTTCAAAGGTGACGCCGCTCCCCTTCGGCAGCGCCCAGAGGTTGAAGCCGATGTCGTCCATCGTCAGACGGTCGGTATCGACGTTCCAGGCCCACAGCGCGATCCCTGCCGCCTCGACGCCGAGGCGGAGGTGTTTCTCATCCCACACGGGCGTGCTCGGCTGTGACATTGGGGGCAGCGATCATCATATGTCCTTCCCGGACGAGCAGTCGCCGACAAGGCCGTCATCTGCCTCGAACAAGCAAGCGTTCGTGGCTGTTCCAGCCGCTACTCCAAAGCCCGGAGCCGGGCAGCGCGAAGCTGTTTGATGTAATCCATGACCGCCGTGGGTTCGTAGGGTCGCTTCAGGTGCGGCCCCGTCTCGCACAGGTCGGCGGCCGTCTTGACCGCACCCTCCAGGGTTCCAGCCAGCCGGACCTCCAGACCCGGTCGGTTCTCGCGCACCCACTGGGCCAGTTCGAACCCGGAGCGGGCGCCGAGCGCGCCGATGTCGCAAACGATGACGTCGATGCCAAGTGCAGCTTCTTCAAGGGCCGTCATAGCCTCGTCGGTGCTGGCTGCCTCGACGACCACATAGCCGCAGTGCCTCAGATAATCGGCGATCGCATGTCGGGACAGGACATCGCCGTCGACGATCAGGACGGCGTCGGTTGACGGTTCCGGCTCGAGAGTCGGGTTCATTCGACGGCCGGCAGGACGGCCCGGATCGCAAGCAGGACTTCATCCTGGGTGCACGGTTTGGGTAGGAAACCAGCAGCGCCGCCACCATAGGCCTTTGCCGGCTCCAGATGACCTGAGGTGACCAGGACCGGCAGATCAGGGTTCGAGCGCTTGATGTAGGCCAGCAGTTCGATCCCATCGATCGGACCTGGCATCCGGACATCCGTGAAGACAAGATCGATCTGCGCGCCAGCCATGAGCAGCGCCAGCGCCTCTTCGCCGTTACACGCCTCAACCACAGTGTAGCCCGTCTCGCGCAGATGATCGGTGACGATCATTCGGATGAGGAACTCGTCCTCTACGACGAGGACGCTCTGCGCCGTTGCGGTCGCGGCGACGGGATTTACCATTGATGTCAACTGTCTGTTCCCCGTCATGGACCCAACCGGATGGGGGGCGGATAGTTCCGTCGTCACGTTGTCCGATCGCGGATCGGACCAGAGTGTTGCGCTTTCGTCGTCTTCCGTTCTGGTGGCCGAAACCTCAAAGCGTCGACGACGATCTGGAACGCGGCCAGGTTCTGACGACGGCTGGGATAGTAGAGGAAATAACCGTCGAACATTGGGGACCAGTCGTCCAGGACAAGCTCCAGCGCGCCTGACGAGATTTGGGACGCGACGATGTCTTCCGGCACATAGGCGACCCCCAGCCCGCTGACGGCGGCATCGATCATGGCATAAGAGTTGTTGAAGGCGACCTGACCGTCGACGCGGACGCGCAAAGCCTGGTCGTCTTTCTCGAACTCCCAGGCATAGAGGCTGCCCGCCGACTCGTGACGCATGTTGATGCATGAGTGGGCGACGAGGTCCTTGGGGTGAGTGGGCCTGCCGCGATCGGTCAGGTAACCGGGTGAGGCGACGGCGACGAGCCGCCAGTCGGGGCCGATGCGGACGGCGATCATGTCCTTCTCGACGCTCTCGCCGAGCCGGACGCCGGCATCGAACCGCTCCTCGACGATGTTTCGGAAAGTGCTGTCGAGGATCAGTTCAACCTTGATGTCGGGATAGGCGGCGAGCACCGGCTTCAGCTTGGGCCAAACCACGCTGTCCAACGCATGATCGGATAGGGTCAACCGGATGGAGCCCGCCGGCCTGTTCCGCACGCTGGTCAGACTTTCGATCTCCTGTTCGATCTCGGCCAGGCGCGGCGTGATCGTCTGCAGCAGGCGTTCCCCGGCCGCCGTGGGCGCGACGCTGCGGGTCGTGCGGGTCAGCAAGCGGATGCCCAGACGCGCCTCAAGCTGACGGATGGCATGGCTGAGCGTGGATTGCGCGACGCCGATCCGGGCGGCGGCCTTGGTGAAGCTGCGCTCCTCGGCGACGATCTGGAACCAGGTCAACTGGTTCAGGTCTGGTCCGGCCATGGGCTGCCTCCTCGATTATTCGTCTGCATCGATTAGTTCATGCCGATCTCCATGGCTAATCGCTTTGAAGGCCAGCGCCTAGTTTGTCCCTCGTCGAAAGAGGGAGACGACCATGCTCGCGGCCACCGCACAGACATCCGAAGCTACGACGCCGACCGCCGCCTGGGGCGCAGTGCTGTCGATGGCGCTGTGCGTCGCGTTGCTCATCGCGTCCGAGTTCATGCCGGTCAGCCTGCTGACCCCCATGGCCGAAGGACTCGGCGCCTCGGTCGGGCAGACGGGGCAGGCGATCTCGATCAGCGGCCTTTTCGCCGTCATCGCCAGCCTGGGGGTAAGCACGGTCGCAGGGCGGCTGAACCGCAAGTGGGTTCTCATCGGTCTGACCGGCCTGATGGGTGTGTCACTGGTCCTGGTCGCAGCCGCCCCAAACTTCGAGGTCCTGATGGGCGGCCGTGCCGTGCTCGGCCTGTGCATCGGCGGCTTCTGGGCGCTGGCGACATCTGTCATCATGCGGCTGGTTCCGGCGGCGGACGTGCCGCGCGCTCTCGCCCTGATGTATGGGGGTCAGGCGATCGCCGCCGCCTTCGCCGCCCCCATCGGCAGCTATTTCGGTGGCCTGTTCGGCTGGCGAGAGGTCTTCTGGGCGCTGACGCCGCTCGTGGCCGCCAATCTGGTCTGGCACCTCGTCGCCCTGCCGTCGCTGCCGGCCCGTGGACTGCGGGGGATCGGCGATATGCTGGACCTGCTGCGTCGCCGGTACTTCCTGATCGGCCTGATCGCCTCGATGCTGTCCTGGGGCTCGGCCTTCACCCTGTTCACCTATCTGCGGCCCTTCCTCGAACAGGTGACGGGTGTGGGCGTGACAGGCCTGTCGATCCTGCTGCTCGCGCTCGGTTGCGCCGGCTTCGTCGGCACCTGGGCCTCTGGCCGTTTCATCACGGGTGACGTCTCCAGACTTCTGCGTCTGCCGGCCCTCGTCATGGGCGCGGTGACCGCCGGGCTGATGGTCGTCGGCGGCTGGGCGATCGCGGCCGGCCTTCTCCTGGTCGTCTGGGGCGCGATGAACACCGCGATGTCGGTGATCTGGATGACCTGGATGTCCCAGAACGCCGAGGACGTGCCCGAAGCCGCCGGGGGCCTGATGGTCGCCGCCGTTCAGGCCTCGATCCTGCTTGGGGCCGTCGTCGGCGGCCTGCTGCTGGACCACCTCTCGATCCAGGCCGTGCTGATCGCCAGCGCCACCCTCGCCCTGGTCGCCGTCCTGATCGTCCGCGACGGTCGCACCCTCCTGAAACCCCGCTGAACAGAAACCCCCGGAGCCCGACATGACCCAGAGTTCCCCTGATCTCCAGACCCGCTCCTCCCCCGCGATGGACCGTCGCGGCCTGATGAGACTGACCGGCGCAGGCGTGACCGCCATGGCCGTCGCGCCCTTCCTTCCAACCCGAGATGCAAAGGCACAAACCATGACCAGCGACTGGGGCAAGGTGTTCCCCCGTAACGACGCTGTCGACCACCAGAAGATCAGCTTCACTAACCGCTACGGCATCACGCTAAGCGGCGATCTCTACCGGCCCAGGGGGCGCGACGGGCAGCGCCTCGCGGCGCTTGCGGTCGGCGGTCCGTTCGGCGCGGTCAAAGAGCAGTCGTCAGGCCTCTACGCCCAGACGATGGCGGCGCGCGGCTTCGTGGCCCTGGCGTTCGATCCGTCGTTCACCGGCGAGAGCGGCGGCACGCCCCGCAACGTCGCCTCGCCCGACATCAACACCGAAGACTTCATGGCGGCGGTGGACTTCCTCGGCCTGCACCCGTCGGTCGACCAGGAACGGATCGGCGTCATCGGCATCTGCGGCTGGGGCGGCATGGCGCTAAACGCCGTCGCCACGGACAAGCGGGTCAAGGCGGTCGCGACCAGTACGATGTATGACATGAGCCGCGTCATGTCGCGCGGTTACAACGACAGCGTCACGCCCGAGCAGCGGGCGCAGTCGCTGGAGCAGATGAGCCGCCAGCGCTGGGTTGATGCCCGCAATGGCAACCCCGTCTACGGCCCGGCCGCCAACGAACTGAAGGGCGGCGAGCCCCGGTTCCTGGTCGACTACCACGCCTACTACATGACGCCGCGCGGCTACCACACGCGCGCGGTGAACTCGGGCAACGCCTGGACGAGCACGACCCCGCTGTCGTTCATGACCTTCCCGCTGATGACCTATATCGCGGAGATTTCGCCCCGGCCGATCCTGCTGATCCACGGCGAGAACGCCCACTCCCGCTATTTCAGCGAGACTGCCTTCGCAGCAGCGGCGGAGCCGAAGGAACTGGTGATCATACCGGGTGCCAGCCATGTCGATCTCTACGACCGCGTCGATCTGATCCCGTTCGATCGGCTGACCCGGTTCTTCGAGGAGCACCTGTCGTGATCCGCACAGTTCTCTCAGCCACGGCCGTGCTGCTGGGCGGCGAACCCTCCGTGCAGACGCAAGGAACCGCACCCGGCATGGACATCACCCGCAAGGCCGACCAGACCACCATCGAGGGTCCGGCCGAATGGTTCACCGGCCGCGTCACCATCAGCGGCCAGTTCCAGCGCGAGGCGCCCTCGCGCGTGGGCGGCGCCGTCGTCCACTTCGAGCCGGGCGCCCGTACCGCCTGGCACCTCCATCCGCTGGGCCAGACATTGATCGTCACCGAAGGCGTCGGCTGGACCCAGATCGAGGGCGGGCCGAAGCTGGAGTTCCACGCCGGCGACATCCTGTGGTGCCCGCCCGAACACAAGCACTGGCACGGCGCCACGCCGCACGGATCGATGACGCACATCGCTATCCAGGAAAGTCAGAAGGGCTCGCCCGTCACATGGCTGGAGCACGTCACGGACGAGCAATATCTCGGCGGCGCACCTGCGGCTGAAGCCGAGCGTTAGGTCGATGCGCCGGATGCTGGCGCTGCTCGCCGTCGTCGCCGTCAGCGGCGCCTGCAGCAGTCCCGCGACGACGGCCGACGCCTCGAACGAACAGGATCAGGCACCGCGAACGAACAGGATCAGGCGCCGTCGCTGAACCACCAAGGCCGCTTGCGCCTTTTTCTCGGGTACAGGGGAGAAGACCATGTTCATCATCCTCGGGGCTACGGGTCATGTTGGTTCGGCCTTGGCGCAGTCGCTTCTCGACAGAAATCTGCCGGTGACGGCCATTTTGCACGACGACCGGGCAACGGCCGATTGGGAGCGTCGAGGCGCGCAGGTCGCCGTGGTCGATGTCCGAAACAGCGACGCGCTTCGAGAGGTTTTCCGGACCGGAACAAGGGCGTTCCTCCTCAATCCGCCGGCGGACGTCACGTCGGATACTGACAGGGAGGAACGGGCGACAGCCGCCAGCATCATCTCCGCGCTCGAGGGGTCCGGCCTGGAGAAGGTCGTGGTGGAATCGACGTTCGGAGCACAGCCCGGCGAGGCGATTGGTGATCTCAGCGTGCTCTATGCGTTCGAGCAGGCGGCCCTCGCCCAGCGCATCCCTGTAACGATCCAGCGGGGCGCCTATTACTTTTCAAACTGGGATGCCCAACTCGAGGAGGCCAAGGAGGGCCCCCTGACGACGATGTTTCCCCCTGATCTGAAGATCCCCATGGTCGCGCCGGCCGACCTGAACCGCGCGGCTGCCGACCGGCTGGTTGAGCCCTTCAACGGCGACACCGACCTCCATCTCGTCGAAGGCCCCGACCGCTATTCGGTCCGTGACGTTGCGGATGCCTTCTCAAGGGTGCTCGGGCGACGCGTCGAAGTCCGATCTCTGCCGCCCGGCGAATGGGTTGGAGCGTATCGGAAGCTAGGTTTCTCCGAGCCTGCCGCCAAATCGTATGCGGCGATGACCAAGGCCACAGTGGATGGGGAGTTCCCGGCGCTCGAAGAGACAGAGCGTGGCGCGACCAGCCTTCAAACCTACGTCGAGGAATTGGTGACCCGTTCGCCGGCATAATCTCCGATGTCCGCACCTGGCGAAGTTTGCGGGGACAGCATCAGGACGCGATCCCCGAACCGGATTGCAATGTCCCGGATGGGTCGGGACCTGCTGTCGGGGCGAAGTCTGACAAGCGCCAGTTCCGGACACTAGCGCGGCGTCGCAGATCAGACGTTCGTGCTAGCCTCCCCTCAGTACGACAGACGCGCCAACTCGGAGTGATTACATGAGCGACACCGCACCGAAGGGGCCTGCTTCATACTTTCCCTCTATCGAGAAGAAGTATGGCGAGCCCATCTCTCACTGGCAGCAGATTATCCGCGCCGGTTACCCCGCCAAGCATATGGAGCTCGTCACGCTTCTTAAGAACGAGCACGGCGTCGGTCACGGCCACGCCAACGCCTTAGTGGCGCACACTCTAGCAAGCGACGGCCTGAAGTAGCGGCAATCATTCTACGGGGGCAGTGCCGGCTACGGCCTCACGTCAGAAACGCGCCATAAGCGGACACTCGTCCTGTGCCGGGAAGCAGACGTTTGGCGTGGCGGTAGCAAGGACCCGGTTTCCCGATCGTGACAACGGTCATCCATGCTTTGGCGGGCTCTGTGTCGACGGCTGTCGATCCGGGAGGACCGACGGAGCCACGCGGCGTTGTGGAACGGCTCTAGGGCTCACAATCGACGGGCCCGGGTGAACACTTAAATCTCCAGGTCCAGCAGCGGGGCGAATTGCTGTCCCCCATGCATGTCCCGTTCGGTCATTCCCCCTTGCGGGTTCCGCCGAGGGTAGGCGAATTTTATCACCCCCAGATCAGGAACGTCGATCCTCTTGGCCGTGCCGGGCTCAAGCGACAAACAGGTCTCGATGGCCCCGGTCGTGAGGCCATCGGCTCCACGGTGCGCGTCAAACGCGTCGCGCGAGGGGAAGAAGACATCAACCGTGATCCAGAAAGGACCGGCGGCCTTGGAACGCACATAACGCGCAGCCTCGCGGAGCTTGGTCATGTCACGCGGCTCCCTTGTCAAGATTGACCCATTGAAGACGAACCAGCTCCAGTCCGTCCGTCGTTTCCACGACGTGGTTGAGCACGAACTCATAGGTCTGGCCCCGCTCGACCTCTGCTGGAGAGAAGGGGAAGCCATAGCTGGGCAGCTCCTTCTCGCGACGCACCGGAAAGTGAAAGAAGTACGGATTGCAGGTTCGGGCGATGCGTGTGGCCAGATCCTGGGTCCCGGCCGTCGCCACGAACATCAGGCCGATTTCGCGCGGCGGCGTTGTTCCATCAGGCACCGGCAAGCCCGACACCGCGTTCCAGCCGTAGGGGCGCAGAGAAATATCGAAGGCATCTTGCGACAACTTCATGACCCTCTCCACCCGCCCCACCAGGGCGGCATGCAGCGCCTGGACGAACACATCCACGTTCTCCAGCACATCCGGATCGGCGATCCCGACCCACATCAGGGTCTGGTAGGGCCCCAGGGCGGCGCCCTCCAGCTTCATCGTGTAGGGCCTGGGATCGAATGTCGAACCCTCGACACGGACCCTGCGCGCATCGATCAGATCGTAGCGGGCCGCCGATACATCCAGGACCCCGCCCGGCTCGATCAGCAGGAAGGGATCCGTGTTCTCATAGAGCATGTGCGACGAGACGCTGTAGACATCGCAGCGGTTGCGCTCGCTCATCGGCCAGATTTCGAACGCGTCGGCCCCCACGCTGATCACCACGCCGCCGTCCGTGGGGTCAACCGTGCACAGGCCGCCGCACTCGGACACCTTGCCCGCATGCCAGGCAGGCCCGGCGCCCGCGCCCCGCATCAGCGGGACCGCGGCGATCACCGCAGTGTCGGTGGTGCGTCCGCCCAACACGACATCGGCGCCGGCCTTGAGCGCGGCGATATAGGGCTCCGGCCCCATCAGCCCCACGATATGGGCGCAGCGATCGATCGTGGCGTCGTCCAGCGGCCCCAGCGGCGGGAGAGGACGCACTTTGCCCTGCGCCAACCGCGTCCGGATAACGTCGCCCGGAATTTCGGAATATAACGCCGCGATACGCGGCTTGAGACCCAGCTCGGCCGCGACCTCGACCGCGATCTCGCAGGTCCAGTTCACCCCGTCGTCCCCGCCAGCCGTTCCACAACTGCCCACCAGCAATGGCACCCCGTACTTCGCCTGCGCCGCCATCAGAAGCGTAAGGTCGCTCTTGACCGCCTCTCGGCTGTATTTGGAGATCCCGGTCGCCAGGCAAGAGGGGCCGCTGTCGGTCGAGCCGGCGTCCAGGGCGATCGCGTGTGCGCCTGCTGCGAGACCTGCCTCCAGATGAGCGGGCTCGATACCCGCGCCCAAGGCGCCGACGGGGACAACAACGACGGTGTCGGAAGAGGCGGTCATGGGGCGCTCAATGAAACAGTGGCGGGGGAGGCGGCGTTTGGGAGGGCCTGTCCGGCGAGAGGCACGGCCCCGAAGGCGACGGCGGCCACGATCATCAGCAGCATGAGGCCGACCGCCCATTTCAGGCCAAACCGCTGCATAGCGCCGACGTCAACGTTCAGAAGGCCGGACACGAGGTAGACAGCGGCGACGAGCGGGCTGAGCACATGGACGGTCTGGCCCAGCAACGAGGCGCGGGCGATCTCCTCGGGCGCCAGTCCGTATGTCTGACCGGCCGCGGCGAGGGTTGGCACGATGCCGAAAAAGAAGGCGTCGTTGGACAGGAAAAAGGTCATCGGACCACTGGCCAGGGCGGTAACGACGCCAAGGTGCGGCCCCCAGGACGGCGGCAGGACTTTGAGGAAGCCCTCGCCCATGGCGGCGACCATACCGGTGCCTTCGAGAACACCGGTGAAGCTGGCGGCGGCGAAGATCAGGGCAACGATGCCCATGACAGCCGGAGCGTGGACCGCCAGCCGTTCGCGCTGCTCGGAGAGCCGCGGGTAGTTGATGCTGATCGCCACAGCCAGACCGGCCATGAAGACGACCGGCAGCGGCGCCAGGCGCAGGACAGCGGCCGCCAGCACCGCCAGTGTAAGGATCAGGTTCACCCACCAGAGGCGTGGACGCGCGATCGCGGCTGCGTCTCCGTCCGCCAGGTGGGCCGTGGCGTCGATCGCCTGCACGCCCAGGCGTCGGCGCTCGAGCGTGCCCAGATGCCAGGCGATACCAGCGACACCGAGCAACCCCACGACCATGACCGGAACCAGCGGCAGGAAGATCGCATTCGGGTCGACCTGAAGGACGGCGGCCAGACGCGCCAGCGGTCCTCCCCACGGCACCATGTTGATGATCGCGTTCGATGATCCAAGCAGCACCGCCAGGATCAGCGGATTCATGCCCAACTGGCGATAGATCGGCAGAAAGGCGGTGATGGTCACCAACGCCGTCGTCGCCCCGTCGCCGTCGAGCGACACCATGGCCGCCACCGCAGCCGTGCCCAGCGCGACCTTCCGGGGATCACCCCCGACCAGGGACAGGACGCGGCGAACCAGGGGCGCGAACAGGCCCGCGTCGATCATGATGCCGAAATAGAACACGGCGAACATCAGGACGGCCGCGGTCGGCGCCACTGTAATGACGCCCTTCACGATCATCCCCCCGACGCCCGCCCCGAAGCCGCACAGCAGTGCGACCGTAAGGGGAACAAGAATCAGGGCGACGATAGCCGAAAGGCGTTTCGTCATGATCAGCGCCATGAAGACGGCGACCATGCCGAAGCCGGCGAAGGCGAGAAGCGAAGGGTTCACCTCAGGGCCTCTTCAGTAACGCCAGCGCAGGGACACACCGTAGGTTTTCGGGGGGCCGTAGTAGGCGAACTGGCCTCCGGCGAGGATGTACTGGTGAGTGATGGTGATCTCGTCGGTCAGGTTTTTGCCCCAGCCGATCAGCTCCCATCGCCCGTCCGCACTGCGATAGCCCAGACGGGCGTCGACCAGGGTGCGTTCCGGCCGGACATTGATCGGATTGTTGTCGATGTCGTCAAAAATGAAGCTCTCGTAGTTCAGATCCACCGCGCCGAAGACACTGGCCCCCGAGCCCATGAGGTGTTCATACGCTGGCGAAAGCGACAGCTTGTGACGCGGGTTGCGGTTCAGGCGATTGCCCGACAAGTCCGCCCCGCCTGTGACCAGATCTACGAAGCGGGCGTCTGTGTAGGCATAGGCCCCGCCGATCGAGAAGCCTCCCTTTGGCGCCCACAGCACCGTCAGCTCCGCCCCGCGAATACGCGCGGACCCGGCGTTGGTCGTGAAGGTGTCGAACCCGACCGTACGGCGGACCTGCAGGTCGTCGTAGTTGATCCAGAAGAGGCTGGGATTGAAGGTTAGGGTGCGGTCGAACCACTGGGCCTTCAGTCCGATCTCGTAGTTGGTGGCGATCTCAGCGTCGAAAGGTGTGGCCGCCGAGACGGGGGTCGAGGGTGTGTCCTGGAAGCCGCCGCTCTTGAAACCCGTCGATATCAGACCATAGGCCATCATGTCGTCGGACAAGTCGTAGTCGGCGCCCAGACGCCAGGTCGTCTGGTTCCAGGAATTCGAGACGTTGATCGCATAGCGGCTGGACGACCGGATCAGAACGGTGCTGGCCCGGGTGGAGACTGCATAATCCTTCTCATCCTGCGAATAGCGAAGGCCGCCGAACACGTTCAGCCGGTCTGTCACGGCGTATGTCACGTCGGCGAAGAGCGCCGCGCTGTCGGTCTTATTCGCCTGGTCATACTGGTCGCGGGCAAGGAACGTGCCTGATGGCGCGGGAGGGCTGTCCAGCACCAGAAGGTCAGTCCGAGTCGTGTCGGCGTGATAGAGGTAAAGCCCCGCGACCCAGCCCAGACGACGTCCTGCCGGGGAGGTCAGGCGTACCTCCTGGCTCCAGAACTCGGTCTGTTCCAACTGACCGCCCTGAATGTTGATGCGATTGGTTCCGGGGTTGCCGCCGTCCCCGTCGCCGTAGGAATTGTAGTCGAGCCAGCGGTAGCTCCCGACATAGGACAGGATCGCACCGCCGAAGTCGTAGTCGACGTTCAGCCGCACGCCGTAGGTATCGCGGTCGTCATAGCCGTTCGTCTCCATGCGCGTGACGTCGCGATCGGGGTCGATGCTGGGCCGCCAGACTGCGGCGCTCGAACTGGCCGGATCCACCCCGATGGTGTGACGCGCACCCAGCGTCTGCCGGTTCCGCGTGCCATCGGCGGACGCCAGGATCGTCAGCCGGTCATCAGGCTTGAACAGCAACTGTGCGCGCAGGCTCCGGGTATCCTCGTCCTCAACGCGATTATTGAGAAAGATGTTGCGAACGTAGCCGTCATGCTGGCGAGAAGTGACGCTGAGCCGCGCGGCCATGGTCTCGCCCAGCGGCAGGTTCACATAGCCTGCAGCCTCGCGCCGTTTGTAGTCCCCGAGCGTCGCCGATACGCTGGCGTCGAACCCATCCAGGCTGGGGCGTCGATTGACGACGTGCAGGGCGCCGCCGACAACGTTCTTGCCCCACAGCGTGCCTTGCGGCCCCTTCAGCACCTCGATGCGCTCGACGTCAAAAGCGTCGAACGCAACGGCCGCGGGGCGGCCCATGTAGATTTCGTCGACAAAGACGGCGGTGGACGGGTCGCCGGCCGCGCCGCGATCCGACGAACCGATGCCGCGCACGGCCGGGCGGGGCTGGCTGGCCGGGAAGGCGTCGAAATTCAGGCCCACCGTGCGGTTGGCGACATCGCTCACCTCGACGATGCGGGCCTGCTCGACCTGTTCGGCGCCGAAAACGTTCATTGTGATAGGCACGTCCTGAACGTTCTGGGCGCGCCGCTGTGCGGTGACCACCACGTCATCCACCGACGAAGCCGCCTGAGCGACGGGCGCGGTCCCGACCTGAGCAGACGCGGCCGAGGCCGCCAACAATGCAGCGCCCAGCGGCGCGGCGAAGATCGCCTTTTCCATAACATCGCTCCCTACGAAGGGCGGCTCTTCGACCGCCTCATGGGCACAACACATGCCGGATCAATGTTCGTCAATCTTGACGCGCGGCGTCGATGTTTAGAGAATGGTGTCATGGAGCACCATCTCTACATGGAAGCGTCGGAAGCGGCCGATACGCTCGGTGTCTCCATCGCGACCCTGTATTCCTATGTCAGCCGAAAAGGGTTGCGCTCCTTCCCCACGCCGGGGACGCGTCGCCGTCGCTACTGGCGCGCTGACATCCTGGGTCTGCTCGACCCATCCGGGACCGATGTGCATACGCGTTCAGCGACGACCCGCATCACCTTGTTGACGGAGACGGGAACCTATTACCGGGGTCACGACGTCGTGGCGCTGGCGGACACTGCCTCTGTCGAGGAGGTCGCAGCCCTGCTGTGGCAGGCGTCGGCGAACGACATCTTCACCGACCGCCTTCCCAACACTCCTGCGGGATTTGTGGCCATCACCAGGGCGCTGCGAGACTCCCCTTCGCAGGACCGAACAATGGCGCTCCTGCCGCTGATCGAACGCGCCAACCCCCGAGCCTTCGACCTCTCGCCGTCCGGGTTTGCAGCCGCAGGAGCCGACGCTCTGCGTTGGATGACCGCTCTCACCCTGGGCATGGACGGCCCGGTCACCGATCCTATCGCCCAGACCGTCGCCCGGACGGCGGGTGCCCCGTCCGAACTTGCCGACCTAGTTCGGCGTGCCCTTGTCCTCATCGCTGACCACGAGTTCGCGGCGACCACCTATGCGGTCCGCGCGGCTGCCTGCACGGGGCTCACCCCTTACGCCGCTGTTCTGGTGGGACTAGTCGCCGGTAGCGGACAGAGGGAGAAAATCCAGCGTTATGAGGCCGTGCGGCGCCTAGTCTTCGAAATCCTGACGGCCGAAGACCCGGCCGACCCCATCATCTCACGGTTCCGCACAGCGGAGCCCCTGCCCGGCTATGAGACCTTGGCCATCCATGCCTCCGGGGACCGTCGCGCGCGCGCACTCATGGACGCCTGCCGCATGGTGCTGGGCGACGATCCACGGTTCGGACGTCTTATGAAGGCGACGGAGGTCGTCTACGACTTGACCCAGGGCGAACCAGGCATCGTCGTGCTCCTCACCTTCCTCGGCCAGCGCCTCGGCCTTGCTGGTAATGAACTGGCGCTGGGGACCATCGGGCGCGCCATCGGCTGGATCGCACACGCTCAGGAAGCCATGCTGCAGCCTGCCGCGGCTCGGACGCTCAAGACCGCCTATGTCGGTCCATTGCCATCGTAAGCGACCTCTCCTTTTTGGTCCCCAAGTCTCGCAGGTGTAAGGACGCTATAGAAAGCGCCTGTCCGACCACGAGTTGGAGATAGCAAGGCTGGTCCAAGCCATTGCTCCGAGTAGCGGGGCAAGACGTGGCGACGGTCTGAAAAGCGCCATGAGGGGAAATTCGCTTCTTGGCGGTAACCAGACATTGACGTCTGCGGCGATGTTTGCGGGTCAGGTTGCGATCTCCGAGTCGGCGTCACAGAGTTCGACGATGACGATTCCGCAAGAGCCATCGGCGGCTCGCAAGCTCCGCCTTTACAGCCTCTACCTCGAGGCGCGCGACGCCGTGCCGCTGGGCGGCGGCTTCATCACCTATAACTGGCCCCCCTGCCCGACCGCCTCGGCGGGCTTTGGCTAGCCTATGGGCAGATGTTGGAGG
>Ga0247812_10000993_pt1 | contig 16182 bp, 13 predicted proteins | sample UWRJL149409B1_FD_178011 | JGI IMG/M metagenome (GOLD analysis project Ga0247812, IMG submission 178011) | Plant litter microbial communities from Arlington Agricultural Research Station in Wisconsin, United States - UWRJ-L149-409B-1 | ecosystem: Environmental > Terrestrial > Plant litter >...
GATTTAAAAATTCAGTATGTGCTACTCCTAGCACAATAGCATCAAATCTATCAGTTGGCGGAGAATCAACAGTTATTAAATTATATTCTTTTTTTACATCATTTCCATTAGCAAGAGGATCATAAATGGTTACTGCTATACCATATTCAGTCAGTGCTGTTATCACATCAACAATTTTAGTATTTCTAACGTCTGGACAATTTTCCTTGAATGTAATACCAAGCATTAAAAGTTTTGCTCCATTCACAGAAATACCCTTTTTAATCATCAATTTCACTACTTGTGAAGCTATGTATTCACCCATGCTATCATTTAAACGACGACCTGCTAAAATTATCTCGGGATGATAACCAAATTCTTGTGCCCTTTGTGCTAAATAATAAGGATCAACACCAATGCAATGCCCTCCAACTAATCCTGGCTTAAATGGCAAAAAATTCCATTTAGTTGCTGCTGCGGCTAGAACTTCCTGAGTATCAATATTCATTAAATTGAATATTTTGGCTAATTCATTAACAAAAGCAATATTGATGTCTCTTTGCGAATTTTCAATAACTTTGGCTGCCTCTGCCACTTTTATTGTTGATGCTAAATGTGTTCCTGCAGTAATTACAGATCTATAAAGAGCATCAACTTTTAAACCAATTTCTGGCGTTGATCCAGAAGTTACTTTTAAGATCTTTTCAACCGTGTGCTCCTTATCTCCAGGGTTAATTCTTTCGGGAGAATATCCTGCGAAAAAATCAACATTAAATTTTAATCCTGAAACTCTTTCTAAGACAGGTACACATTGCTCCTCAGTAACACCTGGATAAACTGTAGATTCGTAAATTACGATATCACCTTTCTTCAATATCTTTCCAACTGATTCACTTGATTTATATAGAGGAGACAAATCTGGGCGATTATTTTTATCAACCGGAGTGGGTACTGTTATTATAAAATAATTACAATCTGCAATATCATTCAGACTAGAAGTACAATAGAGACCAATTTCCTCATTCGAATGATCAACTAATACTTTTTGCAAATCTTCTTTTTCAATTTCTAATGTAGAATCAATGCCAGTTTTTAAACTGGCAACTCTCATTTCATTGATATCAAACCCAACAACTGCATACTTGGTAGCAAATAATCTAGCCAAAGGAAGACCAACATAACCCAAACCAATTACAGCTATTTTTATGTTTTCGTTCATTTAAAAAATATTAGGTTTAATCATAACAGCACATGGCTTCGCCATTCCAAGTCACATTTGTTTACTTGGCTACCAAAAGTATATTCTCGGCAAATATAACATATTAAGTCAATTTATTCAATACGGTTTCCCGTAATACTATAAAAACAAATGATTAAAAAAACGTAAAAATTTTCAAAGTATTATCAATCAGTCTGTAAAAAATTACATTATAAAAAAAACAGAAAATAAAATCCCCAATTAGAAAAATTTTATCTTCTGTTTTAAACTTTAATAAGCAAATTATAAATTTACTTATATTTTATCTTAAGTACACATCCCAGAGATTCTAACACCAAAATATAATGTGTTTTTGATATTTCCTGCACAATGGCATCCTGATTACTAAAAGCACCTGAATCTAATTTTATTCGATCTCCAACCTGAATTGATGATACTGAAATATCAGCAATATTGGAAGATGTAAGACTTGTTTTTATTATCTTAATTTCTTCATCACGAACAATTGCAGGTTTTCCCAACCAGAATAAATACCTCACAACACCCGGTACTTTAAAAACAGTATTCCTGTCCACTTCCGCCAATTGGACAAATACATAAGAATTAAAAAGTGGCACTTCAACCTTTTTTTTCCTGTCAGACCATTGTTTGATCTGTGTAATTAAAGGACAATAGCATTCAATTCCTGCTTGCGCAAGTTTCTCCGCAACTTTCTTCTCCCATTTGGGTTTTGTATAAATTACATACCAATTCATAATTTTCCTTATTGAAATAAAAATTTAAAAACCTGCTTCATTTCTACTCTTTTCATATTAATTTCTATTTCAATGCACCGTTTTAATTAAGAGCCAATTCCTTTATAAATAAACCCAATTGATTCTAATTCTTTTGCATTTAATATATTTCTTCCGTCAAAAACAAATGCTGGCTTATGCATTGTATCATAAATTTTCTGCCAATCATATGCTGTAAACTCATCCCATTCTGTCAAAACAGCTATAGCATGCGCACCTTTACAAGCCTCATAAGCATTATCGAATATTGCTAATGCGTTACTATTTTCCTCAACCGTTCTTGTGTCTAAATAATTTAAATCGCTCAACATTTTACTTCTTGAAACTTTTGGGTCAAAAACAGAAATTTGCGCTTGTTCATTTATTAGATCATCTGCGACATAAATAGCCGCAGATTCACGAGTATCATTCGTATCTTTTTTGAAAGCCCATCCTAAAAATGTAATTTTTTTATCTGCAACTGTATTATATAAGGTCTGTACTATCTTATTAGAAAATCTTCTTTTTTGATGATCATTCATTATAATAACTTGCTCCCAATAGTCTGCCACCTCATTTAATCCGTATGATTTTGCAATATAAACTAAATTCAAGATGTCTTTTTGAAAGCAAGAACCTCCAAAACCCACTGAAGCTTTTAGGAATTTCGGACCAATTCTACTGTCCATTCCAATTGCTTTTGCTACTTCATTGACATCCGCACCAGTCTTTTCACATAGTTCAGACATCGCATTGATAGAAGAAATACGCTGTGCTAAAAATGCATTTGCTGTTAACTTTGATAATTCTGACGACCAGACATTGGTAGTCAAGATTTTATCTTTACTCACCCAATTTGCATAAACATCAACCAAAGCATTAATAGCAGCCTCACCATCAGAAGTTGTATCTCCTCCAATTAAGATTCGATCCGGATTTAATAAATCTGTCACTGCAGTACCTTCTGCTAAGAATTCCGGGTTTGATAATATTTGAAACTGAACACCATTTCCTGTATTATCTAAAATACTTTTAATTGCCTCAGCGGTTCGTACTGGTAAAGTTGATTTCTCAACAACAATTTTATTTTGCTTTGCTACTTTTGCAATCTGTCTGGCACATAACTCAATATATTTTAAATCAGCAGCCATGCCCTTTCCTTTTCCATAGGTTTTAGTTGGCGTATTTACTGAGATAAAAATAACCTGAGCTTCATCAATGGCTTTTTCTACTTCTGTTGAAAAGAAAAGATTTCTACCTCTTGCTTCAGCGACAATCTCTGCAAGACCTGGTTCATAAATTGGGATATTGTCGGTATTTGGATCATTCCAATCTTTGATTCTCTGTTCGTTCAAATCAACGACAGTGACCTGAATATGTGGACATTTTTGAGCTATTACTGCCATTGTCGGACCTCCAACATAACCTGCACCAATGCAACAAATTTTTGTAATTTTCATCTAATTAACTATTATCTTGATCTTCTTTTATTTTAAATTATTCCAATACCAAATCACAGCTTCTTTCAAACCTTCTTGTAAGGAATATTTAGGATTGTAACCTAATATTGTTTTTGCTTTGTCTATACTTGCCAATGAGTGCGGAATATCTCCCACTCTATTTGCACCATAAATTATTTCTACGTTAGCAATGTTAGAATCAAATTCTGCCAAATATGTTTTTAAATATCCTACTAAATCATTTAGCGTGTTTCGATCGCCGAATGCAGTATTATAAACAGTATTCACAGCATCCGGATTTTGACTTGTCATGGCCAATTCATTCATTTGAATTACATTATCTATATATGTAAAATCTCTGGAATAATTTCCATCTCCATTTATTACAGGACTTTCGTAATTCATTAATTGCATGACAAACTTTGGAATTACAGCAGCATAAGCTCCCTTTGGATCCTGTTTTCGTCCAAAAACATTAAAATAACGTAATCCAATAGTTTCCAAACCATAAGTTCTACTAAAAATCTCTGCATATAATTCATTAACATATTTTGTTATTGCATATGGAGATAATGGCTTTCCAATTACATCTTCAACTTTGGGCAGTCCTTGCGAATCCCCATAAGTAGATGAACTTGCGGCATATATAAAACGTTTTACTTTTGCATCACGAGAAGCAACAAGCATATTTAAAAATCCTGAAACATTCACATCATTTGTGGTAATTGGGTCGTTAATAGATCGAGGAACCGAACCAAGTGCTGCCTCATGCAAAACATAATCAACTCCTTCAACTGCTAAAATACAATCATCAATATTTCGAATGTCACCTTCAATTAACCTGAAGTTAGAATTGTCTATAAAATCTTTTAAATTATGACGATGTCCAGTAGAAAAATTATCCAGACAAATTACTTTATGACCTAATCCTAAAAAATACTCACATAAATTCGAACCAATAAAACCTGCCCCACCAGTAATTAAAATTGTATTTTGAGTTGATGTTTTCATTTACTTCACTTACTTTTATTGAATTTACTTAAAATAGTTTTCCAGAAACTTACCTTAACCTCTTCATCATGATACCCATTTGAGTAAGATCCATAGCCATAACCGTATCCAGAACCATATTTAGCTTTATTTTCATAACCATTCAAAACAATACTAGCGTTGGTTAATTCACCTCTTTTTACTCTAGTATTTAACAATGTAATCATATCTTTTTTCGTGTAGTTCTGTCTTACGATGTATAAAGTAACATCAGAATATTGCACTAATTCTAATGCATCAGAAACCAAACCAACCGGTGGAGTATCAAGAATAATATAATCGTATTTCTCTTTCAATTCATCTATTAATTCTTTCATTGCCTCGCTTAAAATAAGTTCTGAAGGGTTTGGCGGTATTGGTCCTGAAAGAATAACATCCAAGTTTGGAATTTTCGTAGAATTGGTAATTTCAGCTAAACTATTTTGTTTAATTAAATAATTAACAACACCTAATTGATTTTGCAAATTAAATTCATCTGCTAATCTTGGTTTTCTCAAATCTAAACCAATAATTACTGTTTTCTTTTCGCTTAAAGCAAAAACGGTAGCAATATTTATGGAACAAAATGTTTTCCCCTCTCCACTTATAGACGACGTAATCATTAACGTTTTTGATCCACTAACTTGTTGCTTTTTATATAAAAACTGCAAAGACGAACGAATTGTTCTAAAAGATTCAGACAATGCAGATTTTGGCTTATCAAAAACTGCTAAGCTCACATTATCTTTATTAATTCCAATAACACCAAGCAATGGAATTTGCGTTAATTTACTAATATCATCTGCATTCTGAATCGAATTATTGATGAAGAAAATTCCGAAGACAAACAATAGCGGAACCAATAAACCAAGAAACAAAGCCAATACATAATTTACAGAAGTTTTAGGACCAATTAGACCACCACCAATATCCTTTGCCGGATCTATAAAATGAATATCTGATAAATTGGACGCCTTTACTATTTCCGCTTCATTCCTTTTCTGAAGAAATTCAGTGTAGATATTATCATTTAAATCATATTTCCTTTTAATTTTCAACAATTCCTGTTGCTCTTCGGGAAGTCTTTTTACAACACTTTCTGCTTCACCAATTTTAGCGTTTACTAATGACAAATCATATAATAATGACGATTTTGCCGATGCGATATTTTCTAACAGAACACTTTTTAGTGCCTGCATTTGATTATCAAAATCCTTAAAAATCTTTTCACTTTTTACAGCATAAGCCATCTCAGATCTCTGAGTAGAAAGAGCAATAAGTTTCGAGACAGCAGCCACGATATTTGGATCTTCAATTCCTGCGACAGATGGTGCTGGCAATCTTGAATAATCAACACTATTATTGAGATACATTTTTAAGGAATTATAGTAAGCAATCTTTCTGGAAACCTGATCTTTTTCTACATCAAAATCCATTATTTTATCAGAAAACTTGGCGCCGCCTCCTTCTATTTCATAGATATTTTTATCTTTTCTAAAAGACTTTAATTCGTTTCCTGTCTGTTTCAATTGCGATTCCATTGCAACGAGAGTGCTGTCAATAAATCTTATGGTATTGGTTGCAAATTGATTTTTTCCATCAAGTTGAATTTTGATTAACATTTTCACAGTAGAATTCAAATATTCTACCATTCTGGCCTTGTTAGTACCTTGCATTGCTAATGTCAATATAGAACCTCCTTTATCATCAGAGTCTACATTTATTCCTTTATAACGCGAAACTGTACCATCAAAATCATTAAACTTAATAAAATACTCATTACCTGTATAAATCCCAGGATTATCATTGATTTGTAATTTCCAATTCAAAAAAGGTAATGAAACCTGCTCGCCAACTTTATATTTTTTCACAAACTCTGTAGGCTGAACTGCAGTATTACTATATGAATTAGTAGAATAAGTGATTAATGAAACTGAATTTCTCTCAAAAGGAATTCTGATTTCATATTCATTTGAACTTAAGAATTTGATACTTATTAAAGTATTAGCAAGTTGCCCTTTTGATTCATCTATATCTGCGTAAAAAGGAACAGCGCCGTAAGAATCAATTAGATTGTATTCACCTTGGGTCAAATAATCAATATAAAACTGCAGCTTACTAACTACTAATTCATTATGAGATCTGGATTGTAATATTGTAGAGATTCCATTTACCTGATCTGAAATTCCACCCCAATTAAAAACTAAGCTAGTGTTGGATGTAAAAAACGGATTGCTTTCCTCCTTAATAGAAATCAGCGTTTGCATTCCGTAGATTTTTTCTTTACGGATATTTACCTGATACGCAATCGTAAATGCTATTATCAAACTAACCAAAAACCATTTCCAGTAGCTGAGAATTTTTAGTAAAAATCCTTTAAAATCAAAATTTGAATGATTTTCAAAAATGGAAAAATCTTTTATATCTAACATTCCTTGGATTTAGTTTTTAATTTTTGATAATTAAATATACTGTTGTCGCTAACGACAACAAAGTTATGATTGTACCGATGGATTGAATACCGGTTTGACCCGTTCCCCAAGTTTTTTGTCTCAACGGTTTTACGTAAATATAATCGTTGGGCTGTAAATAATAATATGGTGATTTCATTACGTTCACATCTGTAAGATCAATTTCATTCATTTGGACTCCAGTTGGCGTTTGACGAACTATCATTACCGCCTTTCTATTACCAACAGTAGTTATATCTCCAGCATTAGCAACTGCTTCCAAAATATTTACATGAGACTGAAACAATGTTTTTGTCCCTGTGCTTCCAACTTCACCGTTTATTGTATATCTAAAACCGGCTAATTTTACAGTAACAAAAATATTTGCTTCACTTTTAAAATATTCTTCAAGCAATTTTTTTTCAATTATAACTCTGACTTCTTCAAGAGTATATCCTATTACATTTATTTCACCTAAAATTGGCATTCTGATATTTCCATGATCGTCAACTGTAAATCCATCAAAATACAAGGCTGATTCCGACTTTCCAGTAGTTGAAGAACTACTTTCTGTTGTATTAAAAATCGATACTAATTTAGGATCAATTGCTTTTATATTAACACTTAAAACATCATTTACCTGCAATCTATAAGGTTTAGATTCAACCGCAGAAACAGTATTTTGTTCTCCTGAATTATTTTTATCTTGTAAATACCATAAATCTTTCACGGGAATACACGATATAAATAACGTACTAATTAGTAATAGTATATAAAAGCTTTTTTTTGTCATTATTAAAAATTTATCGCAAATATAGACTTTCCTTTAATTCTCAGGAAATCTAAGTTTTATTTGATTTTTTATTAGTTATTTTTAAACGTTTTTTCAAAAGGGACGCGATGCAAAATACTTCTTCCCAAGGTAATTTCATCAGCATACTCTAATTCATCACCAACAGATATCCCCCTTGCAATTGTAGAGACGATAATTTCTGACTCAGCAATTTGTTTGTAAATATAAAAATTTGTGGTATCTCCTTCCATCGTTGAGCTTAAAGCAAAAATAATCTCAATTACATTTCCAGATTTTACCTTTTCTACTAAACTTGAAATATTTAACTGACTTGGTCCAACACCTTCAATAGGAGAAATTTTACCACCTAAAACATGATAAATTCCCTTATACTGACCGGTATTTTCGATAGCCATTACATCACGGATATCTTCAACAATGCAAATAGTCTGATGATTTCTATTTGAATTCGCACAAATTTCGCAAACTTTAGTATCTGAAATATTATGGCAATTCTCACAAAATTTAATATCCTCTCGCATATTTAATAATGCCTGAGATAAAAAACCAGTTTGTTCTTTCGGTTGTTTTAACAAATGAAGAACCAATCGCAATGCCGTACGGTTACCAATTCCTGGCAATTGAGACATTTCGTTAACTGCTTTTTCTATTAATTTTGATGAAAATTCCATGACGACAAAAGTAATACTTTTAATGGTTTAGCAGACTTTTGGATAAACTAAAATCAAACAAGAAACGTATCGTTTTGTAGCGAGTTTCGCTAAAAAAGATAGATTATCATCTAATATAACTCCTGAGAAAATTTAATATTGATTAGTAGCTAATAAAACCAAAGTGCAAGCAACTTCAGCCTTGATATTATTAAGTTCCAACAATTGATATAATTCCGGATTTTCAGTTCCGGGATTAAAAACAACTCTTTTTGGTTGTGCCTCTATAATGTAATTATAATAATCACGCTGACGTGAAGGATTTAAATATAAAGTTACTGTATCAATATTTTTTACAGGAATTGCTTTGGTATGTATTTTAACACCCGCTACTTCGCCTGTATTTTGACCAATTGCCAATACTGTATGCCCTTTTTGAACTAACATATTAATTGCTCTAAAAGCGTATCTGTCTGGTTTCGTGGTAGCACCCAGAACTAAGGTTTTTTTATTTTTCATTATTTTAAAATATGTTACAAAAGTAATCAAAAAGAATGAGCTTAGTTTAGGATATTGTTTTAGATTAATGTCAATAAAAACAATATCCTAACATGAATTTGCTATGGGATGTTAAAAATTGACTATTTTTACTTCACTAACCCAAACTCTATGGATTTATTCATTTATTTATTTGCCGCTCTTTTTTCGGTTTTAAACCCAATTGGAACCGTTCCGATTTTTGTGGGATTAACACAGCATGATTCTCAAAAAGAGCGTTCAAGAATTTCACTTTGGACAGCCATTAATGTTTTTATAATTTTAATTGTTTCTTTTTTTATAGGACAATATGTGTTGACTTTTTTCGGAATCAGCATTGATGCACTTCGAATTGCCGGTGGAATTGTAATTGTAAATTCAGGTTTTTCATTGCTTTCTGGAAAGTTCAATAAAAAACGAGGAATTAATAAAAAGATTGAAAACGAAGCACAACAAAGAAATGACGTCGCTTTAACCCCTCTGGCAATTCCAATGCTGGCAGGACCAGGGTCTATTTCGTTGTTGATTGCATTTCATCAGGAACATAATGAAATGAAAGAAATTATCATTTCGTCTTTAGCTATTTTAGCGATTGCAGTTGCCATTTTTGCTATTTTAAAAAGTGCACATTATTTGGCAAGAATACTCGGCGCTTCAGGAATTGTTGCAATTTCCAGAATTGTTGGATTTATAGTAATATCAATTGGAATTCAATACATTGTAAGTTCAATCATTAATATTATTAAAGGAAATTTGATGTAAAACATTTACCTTTCACAAACAAAAAGGGATAAAACATCAGTTTTATCCCTTTTTATATTTTTATAAACCCTATTAATTTCTAGGCAAAAATACTTCAGCCATCATACATCTTGCACTTCCACCACCGCAAGCTTCAATTGTATCTAAGCTTGAACTTAAAATTTCAGCATGATTTTCTAATTGTGCTATCTGCTTTGGAGTTAAACTTTGATGGGCTGATGTACTCATCACAATATATTTCTTATCATTTGCACCTTTAACTTCCAACATATTTCCAGCGAAATTATTTACCTGAGCTTCTGTAATCAGAATAATTTCTTTTTTATCTGTTTTTAAATTTTCAAGAACCATCTTACGTTCTTTTTTATCATCTATACAATCTGCACAAATAACAGCAAATGTCTCCCCCAGGCACATCATCACATTTGTATGATAAATCAATTTACGTTCCCCATCAACAGTTTGGAAAGCTTCAAAAATTACTGGAGCATAATCAAAATCCTCGCAAAATTCAATAAACAATTCTTCATCTGCACGAGGAGACAAAGCACAATATGCTTTAGCATTAGCACGATCTAAAAGCAAACTTCCTGTACCTTCCAAGAAAAACCCATCTTCTTCTGCAGAAGTATAATCCATTATATTAGAAATCTCAAAACCTTTTTCCTCAAGAGTATCTAAAATTTCTTCACGGCGTTCCTGACGGCGATTTTCAGCAAACATTGGATACAAGGCTACATCTCCATTTTCATGAAATGAAACCCAGTTATTCGGAAAAATACTATCGGGAGTATCTGTTTCTAAAGTATCTTCAATAACAGTAACATCAACCCCCACTGCTCTTAGTTTTTCAACAAAAGCATCAAATTCTTGTTGTGCTTTTGCATTTACTGTACTTGGTAAAAGTCCATCTAATACTTTTTGGTAATAATTATTAACGGCAGTTTGCTCATTCATTCTGAAAGCAACTGGACGAATCATTACAATTGAATTTGTTGTTTGTTGCATAATTTATATATTTTTTTGCTTCAGGTTTAAAGTTTAACATTTCAGGTTGTGTAACCAACGTAAAACTTGAAACCTGAAACTTGAAACTATTTTTTTAATCTCTAATTAATGGTAAAGTGGAACATCTCAATAATCCCTCTTGTTTTGCAATTTCAGCATATGGAATTTCTTCAACAATAAATCCATTTGCACGAAGCCAATTGTTCAGACGAGTAAAGTTTTTCTCAGAAACCACTACATTTTCATCAATTGAAAATACATTTGAAAACATATTATACATTTCATTTCTTTCGATATGAAATAAATTTTCTTTTCCAAAAAGATTTACTAAATAAAGATAATCAGCTTCTTCACGGAAACCTCTTTTATAAATTATTCCTTTGTCTTTTCCAACGGGTTGAAAACAACAATCCAGGTGCAAAGCATTGTCACGCGCTTCTAATTTAGATTTCACCAAATCAAATTCTTTAACGATTTTATTCGGAAATAATTCTTTAATATATTTCACTCCATGCATGTTGGTTCGTGCAGTGATATAATCTTTATAGTCGCTTCCTTTATAAGTTCCGATAAAAATATGGTCGTCCCAAAGCATCACATCACCACCTTCAATATGAACTTCCTCAGGAGGACGAACCACTTTTAGAGGATTCATTTGATCGATTACATATTGAATCGCATCTAATTCACGTTCTCTATCAGGTAAAATATTCGATTTTACAAATGTATTATCAATAACAAAACCAATATCTCTTGCAAAAATTTGATTATAATTCTCAATCATTTCCGGACGATAAACAGTTACATCATACTTTTGAAAAACAGCATTAAAAGCATCCATTTCAGCAACCATATCTTTTTCTAAAGGATAGGTTCCTGCCTTAATATGTTCCAATGATTTAGGATCGTAAGCTTCATCTAAAGATGGAGTTGGTCCATTACGAACGGCAGAACCCAAAACTACGGCACGTAGTCTTGACGTTTCGTTCTTTATATTTAATTGCAACATAACTCTATTATATTTTGAGCAAATATAAAAAAAGCTTCACAGTTAAGTGAAGCTTTAAAGTTATTTTATTTGTTAGACTTAAAGTCTCTCAAAGGATGTCCTGTATAAATTTGTCTAGGTCTTCCAATTGGCTCTTTGTTTTCACGCATTTCTTTCCATTGTGCGATCCAGCCTGGCAATCTACCAATAGCAAACATTACTGTAAACATATCAGTTGGAATTCCTAATGCTCTGTAAATAATTCCAGAATAGAAATCAACGTTAGGATATAAATTTCTTGATTTGAAATAATCGTCTTCAAGAGCTGCTGCCTCTAATTTTTTAGCAATTTCTAAAATAGGATCATCAACACCTAAAGTTTCTAAAACTTCTTTAGCGGCTTTTTTGATGATTTTTGCTCTTGGATCAAAGTTTTTGTAAACTCTATGCCCAAATCCCATTAAACGGAAAGGATCATTTTTATCTTTTGCTTTCGCTAAAAATTTATCTGTATCGCCTCCATCTTTATTAATCTCTTCTAACATTTCAAGCACAGCCTGATTTGCTCCACCATGAAGTGGTCCCCAAAGAGCAGAAACTCCAGCAGAGATTGATGCAAATAAACCAGCGTGAGACGAACCAACCATTCTCACTGTAGATGTAGAACAATTTTGCTCATGATCAGCATGAAGAATAAATAATTTATCTAAAGCATCAACTACTACAGGATTTGCAGAGTATGGTCCTGTAGGCAATTGAAACATTAATTGCATAAAGTTCTCTACATATCCTTTTGTATTATCGTAATAATTCAACGGATAGCCCATTGACTTTCTGTATGTCCAGGTAGCAATTACAAGAAATTTAGCCATTGTTTTACAAATAGCCTCGTACATTTCTTTTTCATTTTCAACATTTACCGCTTTTGGATTAAATGCTGTTAAAGCACTTGTCAAAGCAGATAACACTCCCATCGGGTGAGCTGTTTTAGGAAATCCGTCAATGATATTTTTCATTTCTTCGTTCACCAAAGTATGTTTTTTAATATCATTCTCGAATTGCTCTAATTGTTGAGTAGTTGGCAATTCACCAAAAATTAAAAGATACGAAACCTCTAAAAAACTTGCTTTTTCAGCTAAATCTTCGATTGAGTATCCTCTGTAACGTAAAATCCCTAATTCTCCATCCAAGAAGGTGATCTCACTTTTACAAGAGCCAGAATTTTTATAACCTGGATCAATTGTAATAACGCCGGTTAAATCACGTAATTTGTTAATATCGATAGCTGATTCATTTTCACTTCCTGTAATAACCGGAAGTTCAATTTTTTGACCATCTACTTCTAATGTAGCTATTTTTGACATAATATATCGGAAATAATTCTTTAAAATAATAATTTATCAAATCTAAGGAATTTAAGACTAATTAAAAAAGGAATCCTGCTATGAATTTGTTAAAACTCCAAAAAAAAACCATCCGTTAAAACGAATGGCTCTTTTTAATATATAACTCTTACAATTATTTAATTTTAAAAGCGTTTAATCCAGGAAAATAAGCAGTGCTACCCAATTCTTCTTCAATTCTTAATAATTGATTGTATTTTGCCATACGATCAGAACGAGATGCAGAACCTGTTTTAATTTGACCACAGTTCAAAGCTACAGCTAAATCAGCAATAGTATTATCTTCAGTTTCTCCAGAACGGTGAGACATTACAGAAGTATAACCAGCATTTTTAGCCATATTTACTGCTGCAATAGTTTCTGTCAAAGTACCAATCTGGTTTACTTTTACTAAAATTGAATTTGCAATTCCTTTCTGAATACCTGTAGACAAACGCTCAACATTAGTAACAAATAAATCGTCACCTACTAATTGAACTTTGTTTCCAATTTTTTCAGTTAAGTACTTCCATCCATCCCAGTCATCTTCATACATACCATCCTCAATAGAAATAATTGGATATTTAGCAGCAAGTTCAGCTAAATAATCAGCTTGCTCTTCAGAAGTTCTGATTTTTCCAGTTTCACCTTCAAATTTAGTATAATCGTATTTACCGTTTACATAAAATTCAGAAGCAGCACAGTCAAGAGCAATCATAATTTCATCTCCAAAAGAATATCCTGCTTTTTCAACTGCCAATTTGATAGTATCTAAAGCATCTTCAGTACCACCAGCCAAGTTTGGTGCAAAACCACCTTCATCACCTACAGCTGTACTTAAGCCTCTGTCGTGTAATACTTTTTTCAAGCTATGAAAAATTTCAGTCCCCATTTGCATAGCATGTGTAAATGAAGTTGCCTTTACAGGGAAAATCATAAACTCCTGGAATGCGATAGGTGCATCAGAGTGCGAACCACCATTGATGATGTTCATCATCGGAACTGGTAATGTATTAGCAGAAACTCCACCAACATATCTGTACAATGGCAATCCAAGTTCATTTGCAGCAGCTTTTGCAGCAGCCAATGAAACTCCTAAAATAGTATTAGCTCCTAATTTAGATTTGTTTGGCGTTCCATCTAAATCAATCATCAATTGATCTATAGTGTTTTGTTCGAAAACAGAAGTTCCGACTAACTCTTCAGCAATAACGGTATTTACATTATTCACTGCATTCAAAACTCCTTTTCCTAGAAATGCTTTTCCTCCGTCACGTAATTCAACAGCTTCATGCTCTCCTGTTGAAGCTCCAGAAGGAACAGCTGCTCTACCTAGAACACCATTTTCTGTAACTACATCAACTTCAATAGTAGGATTACCTCTGGAATCAAAAATTTGTCTTGCGTGAACTTTAATTATAATACTCATTATTTTTGTTTTTTATTAATAAATTATATTTTTTTTCGAAATTATAAAAATATTTAATAGAAAAAATGCATTCTTGCTATTAAACGCCTTTATTTATTAACTATATCGTTTTAGCAGTTCCTAGTTTTATATTCTCAACAAATTGATCGAATAAATAAGAAGAATCGTGTGGCCCAGGACTTGCTTCAGGATGATATTGCACTGAAAAACAATTCTTATTTTTCATTCTCATTCCTGCAACTGTATCATCGTTTAAATGTACATGAGTAATTTCTAATTCCGGGTGACCATCTAACGCATCTCTTTTTACAGCAAAACCATGATTTTGAGAAGTTATTTCACCTTTTCCAGTGATAATATTTTTCACAGGATGATTAATTCCACGGTGACCACCGAACATTTTATAAGTTTTAACTCCGTTTGCCAAAGCTATAACCTGATGACCCAAACAAATTCCGAATAACGGCCTATCATCTGCTATAATTTCTTTAGCAACTTCTATTGCACCAAATAATGGATCTGGATCTCCAGGGCCATTTGATAAAAAATATCCATCTGGATTAAATTCAGCTAAATCTTTATAAGTTGAATTGTATGGAAAAACTTTAATGTAACAATCTCTTTTTGCAAGATTTCTTAAAATATTCTTTTTGATCCCAAGATCTAAAGCAGATATTTTATAAGTCGCGTTTTCATCACCAAAAAAATAAGGTTCAGTAGTTGATACTTTCGAAGCCAACTCTAAACCTTCCATATTTGGCACATTTGCCAATTCTTTTTTCAAATCTTCAACTGAAGTTCCATCAGTACAAATAACAGCATTCATAGCTCCGTTGTCACGGATATAACTTACTAATGCGCGAGTATCTACATCAGAAATACAGATTAAATTTTGTTTAGTAAAGTAATCTTCTAAACTTCCTGAAGCATCTTCACGTGAATAATTAAAGCTGAAGTTTTTACAAACTAAACCAGCGATTTTGACGCTGTCAGATTCTATCTCCAAATCATTAACACCATAATTCCCTATATGAGCATTAGCAGCTACTAATATTTGACCAAAGTAAGAAGGATCTGTAAAAATCTCTTGATATCCGGTCATTCCAGTATTAAAACAAACTTCACCAAAAGTCTTACCGCTAATCCCGATAGATTTTCCATGAAAAATTGTTCCATCACTTAGTAATAAAATGGCGCTTTGTCGTGTTGTGTATTTCATTCTTGAATTTGTATTGTTTTTAATCGTCTTAAAACTAGCCAGGCTTGTTTTATTTGTAATTAGATATTTTGCAAATTTACTTCTTTAAGAGAGCGCTTCCAAGATTTTTTAAAAATTTCATTCATAAAAATAAAACCTAAGTATTAAAATAAGTTACATTTTCATTTCTTTCAAAAAAAACAAAAAAAAAGGATAAACTAAAAATTAGTTTATCCTTGATTTTTATAGAATCATTACTTTCATAATTATTCAGAAGCTTCAGTAGTCGTTTCTGACTCAGCAGCTGGAGCTTCAGTAGTTTCCTCAGCTTTTTTTGCTTTACCACCACGACGGCTTTTTGCTTTTTTAACTTCTTTTTTACCTCCATTGTAAAGTTCATTGAAATCTACAAGTTCGATCATTGCCATATCAGCATTATCTCCCAAACGATTTCCAACTTTAATGATACGAGTGTATCCACCTGGACGGTCTCCAACTTTAGCA
>Ga0247812_10000994_pt1 | contig 16177 bp, 13 predicted proteins | sample UWRJL149409B1_FD_178011 | JGI IMG/M metagenome (GOLD analysis project Ga0247812, IMG submission 178011) | Plant litter microbial communities from Arlington Agricultural Research Station in Wisconsin, United States - UWRJ-L149-409B-1 | ecosystem: Environmental > Terrestrial > Plant litter >...
GAATTGTTTCTAGATGTTAACTACAGGTCATTTGGCATTTATTTCTTGTTTAATCATATTGTAAGAGTTTATAGGCTTTTGGAAGGTTAATGTCTTGTCTGTTGAAGTCAAATTTTAGAATCCGCCGCTTTTAAAAGTCCAAGGACTCGTTAGAGCAGCGCGACATCCTAGGAACATGGATCACTCCTCACAATCCTTCGGAATCCATCTTATGCTCTATCCCAAAACCGCGTGGAAAGGCTACTAGTATACCGAGTATGGCTGTGCCATCCCGGGAGTCATTCATCCGCGATCCATCATGATTTGACCTCATCATAAGAGGACCCCAATATCGAGTGGGCTAATGCTTGGAGACCTCAACTACTTCCAATCCAGCTGGTACTAGTGGAGCCAGTAGATGGGAATATTTACAGATGGTCAAGAGGGGAAGGGAGACCTTGTTAACTTTTCTCGAGATTTTTCTTCCATTCCAATTCACAGTGTTTCCCGCAGACTACATGGCTTAACATACTGAAAAATGCCCACAATCATGAGAAAAGGATGGCTTCTATATCTTTCTTTATGATCATAATAGGGACCTAACACCAAGTATGTCGCACTTCCCCTTTATTAATTTTATTGACTATTGAATCAACACCCATTTTTCCGGCCATTAGATAGGCTCCTGAGATTTTCTATATCTTCACATCCTCCCAGTGCTTTACCAACTTGTTGAGCACCCTTTAATACGTCAAAAATATCACGGCCGAGTCGTTCTTTCCAGTCATGTACTGCTATGGATTGCCAATACTTCACACCTCGACTTGCCCTTCACATATCAATGCGATACTACAAAAGTAGCGGCAGCATCTGCGTTTTGAGCGTAAGCAAGATGTGATGGCATGATCAGAGCACCGTTAACGCAAATATTATCCGACTTGTCACAGAATGTCTTGACCTTTGCGGATGGCATATTGGGAATCGCCTTTCCGTTCACTACAAGATATTAATTCAAGACCGGAGGAGCCATTAGGAAAAACATACATGGATCTCCAAAGATTACACCAGAGTGAATCCAAGCTGCAACGTTTGCTGGTAGTTTTGAAACAGAATTATGGAGAAGTTGTCCTCCTTGTGAATAGCCAGAAGCTACTAGTTTGGTACTTGGACATTTCGAATATGCTGCTTTGATCTGGTTTGCCCTATTCCGTGTTAGTTTTTGGTGTTAGCCTCCATATAGTGGATATTCAACCTACATTTCAATACTCCCGGCTGGATCGCCTCCCTCAAAATATCCATCGATATCGGCATCATATTTGATACCCTGCACCGCAACATTCACTGCTCCTAGCCTGTCTTTCAATGCTTGAAAGAATGGTGGACCAACCAAAACACCAACATTTCCTAATTCTAAAGTTCCTCTTGCAAATACAATCGTATAAGGTTTACAGCCACCAGAAAGATCGTCGTATGTAGTCTTTTCACCAGTAATGAAAGCTACTACCTTTTCAAATGTTGTCATAATACCAGCGACTTTGTCAATTGCTCCATTCACTTTCGGAAGATGGTCCAATAGCACAGTCACAAAAGCATTTAGTTTAGCTCCTCGTATTTCCACATCTCTTATAGCTGAGGTTTGTGGGAGTGGATTGGCGAGGGATATGGGAATGAATGTGAGGATGGCGATTAGTATGGACCGCATTTTGCCTGTCGGGTTTGAAACGAGTGTTTTCTAAATCTCCTTTTCCAAAGGAATGTGTAGCTGGCGAACACAGCAAATGTTTGTCAAAGGATTTTTTTGCAGATCTGAAGCTTTTGTATCTTTGTACTTAGAAGGATTCCGCCCCCATAGAGTACATTCCAAACTTGGCTTTCTTGGTGAGGATCTGCGGGGTGGGATGGTTGTCAGAATAGGAAATAAGACAGTCTGAAGTTGCACCGATGAGGCTTCTTTTCAAGCAACGACACAGGCTTTGTGGAAAGGATTCGATTTTGTTTGGTTATGTGGCTGCTTAATATGCGGCTCTCATGAAACCTCGTGATTTGAACACGCAGGACAATTCATAGGAAGGATTGTTGAAGGAACAGCGCTTGGTGAAGCGGTCGGCGAATAGAGTAGAAGAAAATGGATTTTACCAGTCACATCTGGAATTAAACGCCATCTTAACTGATGTGGTAATTGGCCATCGGTGGAGGTGACATTGAGACGGGATAAAAAGGAATCCATGATATTTAGCTTAGTCAAAAAAACTCGCGCTGTATAACCGCCGATTGTATTAAACTTATCTCTACTGCACCGATGTGGAGTATACATGAAAATGTAATCAACTGGCAGTTTATTGCCGGAGTCTTGTTCAAGGTTGACCAATCCCAGACTCACACACAACAGTTATATTATAGTCACAGAACCAGTATTCTAGTCCCTTTCCAAAATAGGACCGCGAGAGCCTGAAATTCAGAGATATTTAGTTTCAAAATAAGGTACCATACATAGACAGCGTTAAGTAGCGGCGCTAAGCGATAGGTGAGAGTTGTGATTGAACGATGCTTGGCCAATCACCTACATACTGAGTGTAAACCCTCCATCTTGGCGCTTGGGCAGGACCATGTGATAACTTTCAGTGCTTTAAATGCAGAGGAGTGGTTCACTGAGGAGAGTCCGGATCTTGGTAGACTGATTGTATAGTAATAATCCACTCAAAATATTCCAATTACTCGAATATGAGAATCTTGAGCATCTTGAGCATACACGCCCAGCATGCATCCACTAGGCCCCCACCGATGATGCCAATTTTTGGGTGCATTAGTGCTATTGTAGATGGGCTGAGTTTTCTTTGAATAATAGGCAATTCGTGTTCTGTTAGAGAACTGTGACAGCGTATGCATGTAGGTAGTATGGTGTTTGCTTCGTCCCAGTTTTCTATCACAACAAAACTTTGGCTGGGGCCTGCTACCGTACAATATACATCCAGTGGACATACGATCTATAGCATGTGGCAGAGTTGACTTCTTGGAGATATCTTTTGTCGGCGAAATATGCCCCACTGGATCAACAAATCTTCATTAACTACAGGACAAGGCAGGCATTTAAAAGCTTGTCGAGGCTTGGTACTGTTCAGTATGTATCACGTGCTCAGTTGCTACTATGCACTCCTACAGAACACCATACATTCAAAACAAAGAAAGAAACAATAGGGGAGAAAGTATCTGGGAGTGTGTCAAGGAACGGTAATGCATCATTGAGGTAAGATGTGGAGAGTCTTTGTTCAATTCACAATACTCTAGTCTATCTCCTCGATCCTCGGTCTGCCTCCGATCCTCGAATTATCTCCTCCTATCGGTTTGATCGAAAGCCCAGCCAATTGCTCAACCTCTGTTTCTTCATTTTGGATTGGCAGCAAGGAGTTCATCTGCCACGTCTGTAGACCTTCAATGACATCTTTAGCATGTTGTTGGACCAGTCCATCATTGTCCGTTTGCTTCACATATGTCAAGATACGTTGCACATCATCAAGACTTTGACCAACAAAGCCAAAAGCCAGCCTCCTGCCTTCGCTGCGAGCGGCATCAAGTGCCCGCACAAAACTCATGATCAAGAGGATCGCCGCGCGCCGCAAAATGCCCTTCTCCGGTTCAGATTCAAGGGTAAGAATATGTATGCTCAGATCTATGGATGCTGAAATCAAAGATGATCCTATTCCTGCCACATTTTCCTCGATGGTACACCCCAAAATGGATAGCGAAGATGCTCGGATTCGTACATCTTCAGCTCCCCGTTTGCTTTCCCAGCCTGACACTATACGTGCTAAAATCTCGCTCTCCGGTGATATCTGATCTTCAAGCTGAGGGACGTCGCCACCCCAAGCATCTTCGGCTTCTTGGTTTTTCTTTCGCTTCAAGTGGTTTTTCTTTTCTTGTTCCCTTTCGGTTTTTGGTCGATGTCCGCGGCGACCTGCAATCGATAGTAGACCTTCACATACAGTACGTGCTATGTCGCCAGAAAACCTTGGACTTGAGTTCTGGATCACCTGTAATAAAGCTTCTCCATACCGGAGACGTCGATCAAGCTCCGAGTCTTCGTTAACGTCCACGTATCTGTCTATTAGATCCTTCATTATTGCCTTCAGATGCTTCTGCGAAAGCTCAATAAAAGATTTGATAACTCGTAGATAGATGTACTCATCGCCATCTTGTAATAGTGAACAAAATAGCACGATAATAGCCGGGATATCAACAATGGGGCTATTTGCTCTGATCAACCCAGAAATGAGTTCTAACCCATGTGACCGAACTGGTGGCGGTGATTCCACAGAGGTAAGATACGAAAGAGCAAGGCTGTAGGTTTTACGATCCTCTGACTGTGAATCTGTGGTGGAATTGGCAGCAGCTTCAGAATCATCCATGTCTTTCCGAAATTTGAGAAGCATTATAAGATTTTGAGCTGTAGTTGCGAGGTCCAGATCTGATTTCTTGGCTATCAAGTTTAGCGATGCCGTTATTCCTTCCAAGCTTATTTCAGTATCAGGGCCCTCGCGAAACCCAGGAGACGCCAGAACCAGATTTAATAGACTTAAGGCTACAGGAGCGACGTCTTCCTTTCCATCTTCACCTTGATCATAGTCCGATAATATCCTACACACGAGATCAAGAACTTGTGCAGAGTTGTCAACAAGCTTTTCTGGAATCGAGATCATCATTCTCTGCATGACCTTAGCTTCAATAAGCTGTGTTTCCATCGCTTTCTGCGATTCTATAGGTGCTTCTCTGAATATTACCGAGGGGGTATGTTCTATCTGTGAGGCTGCTAGCCACTTCTTACAAAGTTCTAAAAATAGTCGTGTCACATCCGATTCCATTTCTGGGATATCTTTTACTAGTGTAATCAAGTTATCTGCTGCACTTTCGATTGCTGATAAATCTGTCTCAGATTGGCCCCCCTTATCCTCAACTGAGAACTGTAGAATTTGAATTCCACCATCAGCGCATGTTTCATACTTCCAGCGTTCGCCAGCTTGGTTGGATCTTCCTTTGAACAAAAGATCGCTGACAATAACCTCTAAGCCACTTATGGTAGCTGCATTGGTAGCCTTCAGTGCGGAAGACTTGGATGAGGAAGAAAGCCGAAGAAAGGTATTCAGGAGTTTGCGAGCTGGAATACAGAAGCTGCGCTGGGTCAGTTCATTTCCCTTCGCCCAGGATGACATTGACCATAAAGGTAAAATCAGCGGCCGAAGTAAACGTTTCGCTAAAGAGGGATGAGGATGGATAGTCAAGAGTGATGTAAGTCTCTGCAAGCTCTTGGCTAATTCTGAAGAGCTGATTAAAACTCGAGGGCCAACTTTCAGTATTTCTTCAGGTCTGTTGGTAACTAAAGCTGGATCTGGATTGATACAGCTTAGAATTGGATCCACAAAAGCTTTCCAGCCCGCCGTGCCTGTAGCTTGTGAATATAATATTCGCGAATAACTGAGTGATACATACCTGGAGCACCATATGCCTTCCGTCCTAAGATCCCGAAACCTATAACGAATGCAGCTGCTCTATCCATCTCGGGCTCGCCCTCACCATCAAGTAGTGAAAATAATTGAGGCGCAATGTCCGTAAACCAACAGTCGGGTGACATTCCCATTGGTGGAGTTGACAGAAGCTTCGAGGCTGCACTAAGAGCCTCTTGCGTTATGGGAGCGCCTCTTCCTGCGTTGGCTGCAGCATTGTAGCCTGCACTACTTGGATGAATTGAAAAGATGAACTCGATGGTATCTTGAACCCCTCGGTTTCTCAGTGGCAATGTAGCCAGAGCTGAAATTAATGGCTCTCTTAACCATGGTTCTGTTCTTCCCGGCTGAATGAGAAGGTTCAAAGCTGGCATGAGGGCTAAGTTTCCTGTGCTATTGAAGGTAAGCGAGAACCAAAAAGGGTGATAGACAAATTTACCTCTCTATCAGTGACTTGAATTTTAGTATATTGGGTTGTCTAACTTCCTCTGGTAACTCAGGATTAAAGGCCCACTGGCCATATTGAAGCAGATCATCAACCAGCGGAGGCTGGCCTCTCTTCGAAGATGCATCTCGTGCCATGACAAGTATAAAGATATTCGATCTTGATGCTCACAAGAACGAGTGATATTCATACGCACCTCTCTGCAAACTTAATGGGACTTGGATTTGTTGGTATCAAATGTCGAGTTGGAAAACTATTTCTCGATACAAGACATGCAGTTTCTTTGAGGTGTGCATGCTCACAAGTGAATTTTATGGAGACTCTCGCCAGATCTCTAAAAAGCAGCTCTTCCGATCACTTGTCTGAGCGTGACAACAGTTCTCAATGCAGACGTTGAAAATTTCTCTCCTCTTTCTAAATTTGCCTCCATTTATTGAACAAAGTAGTAGAATGAAATGATGAGAGTCGTTGATGACAAATTATCGGTCATGTGACTTGGCGATGACGCTAGGAAATGTTAGCGCGATTCTGAGCAATCATCAATATTCTGGCGTTATCCTCTCCGCTTCTTCTCCACATCATCACCAACCACTATCTTTCAGATGATCAATCACCTTATTTCCGGCCTTGTATGTTCTCTCTTATTAATATGACGGATTCATTTAACAGGAATAGCATCGGTTCTCTTGATTGCACAATTAAACTTTCAACGCGTCCCTCGAATGCTACACGATACTCCATTCAACGCCCAATCATAGAGCTTCTTTCGCTCTCAAACAGCACAAGCAAATCAAGCATTTCGCCCTCCCTACAGTCCTCTGAGCCTTTTTCCTGACAAGGAATACAAGGTTCAGAACTTAACCCTAAGTATTTGTCGGTTTTAGCTTTGCGGTCATAGTTGTTCTTCCAAGCTATTAGACCTTTGCTGAGGGGCTATCATGATGCCGAGAGGCTGACTGGTTTCAACGAACTGAGGATTGAAAACTTGGAGGAATAGTCCAGATGTCGAGAGACGTTAAAAGGGACATCTTCCATGAGCCATTCTGGTAAGAGCCTCACGCTGAGGTCGCTCGTCGGGTTTGTCGGCTGGACATTATACTCTGATCCCCTAGGATTGTCTTCGTTGATGCATAAAGGGTACATGTGGATAGGAGATGCGATGTGGGATGGTACAGGCACTTTCTTGTGAAGATGTCTCTGGATCTTTATCAAGCTATTGAGTTGATCATCATGATTTCTATCAACTTTGGACGACATGGGCTTTGGAATTCTTATCGAATGTGATAGCTGAGCACAAGTGGGGCTAACAAGCAGACTGTCTCTCTATGCGTGTGCTTCCACTTCCTTACGGTTGTGTGGTGGCTTCGAACCCCACTCGTCTGAATCATTTGCATAGCATTTGTAGCGAGGTTTCGAATTAGCCTTCGAACAGAAACACAAAGCAGGAGATGGTCACTAAGTGCACATTAGTGCAACGAAGCCAAGTCCCCTTGTCATGCTCCAGAAGCTTTCATGTTTGATTCGCATTCTTCTGATCCGGTTTACAGAGATGAAATTGTGCGACTATAGGTAGCAAAGACGTCCCACGTGCTATCCCATTCCTGTCTGTTTACTTCTCCGAAGTTCTCAGAGGACATTGCCTCCAACCTATCTCAGACCTGAAACTCGCTCATTGCGCAGTCAGCTCACAAGACCAATGCCGCGGTACACCCACAGGCACTGTCACCTCGCGTGTGATCCCGATCAGCCGCATTAACCTTCTCCCATGTGCCCGGTCCCATGGTGATGGAGAACGCCGATACTCAGTCAAATATCTTTGTGATATTGGGCACCACTTCCTCTATATCCTGCCTATTCTGTAGGCAGGATGCTGGAGATGACTGCGGTTTTTGTTGATGTCTTTTGTCCGCTTGTTGCCCTGCGCAATGTTTCGACATTGGCGTGGAGGAGACAAAAACTTATCTCAGAGGGCACTGCTATACGAACAGAAAGAAGCTTCTTGATTGTGCTAAGGTATCTGCTTGTTCTTGGTTACGACTGTTGTTTGGCTAGCGTTCTACCTTGGTAGATGGCTGGGAGGGAGCCAACGTGAAGATTGGGATGGTGAAAGATTTGAAGTAGTGGGGATTCTTCTTGAGCACTCACTGCTGTTCGAACCTAGACTACTCTTTACTTTGGAAGGAGGACAGCCTAACGACGTCCAGGATGGGACCCATCTAGAGTTGGAGTCAAAGCTTAGTGCTTGTCTGTTTTGGGTAGCGGCGTTAGGTTCATCTGATCTCACGAGTGAAAGGTATTTTGGTAATTCGATTATCTGTGCGGTGTGATAGAAGTATCTGGCGGTGTTCTGGCCTATCGGAGCTTGTGGGATTTGAGAAATAGGGCAGGCCAGCTGGGATGGTAGTCCTGGGTTGTCTCTGCTATGGTAATGCAAGTAGAGACAACCCCTCCAGAATTTTGGGGATAAGTCTACCTTACTAATTTTTCAAGAAAATTTGAATTGGTGCTAACATTTGTCGTAGGATATGTGGCACTGTGAGGGGATTCTGATGAGGGTAACAAGGGCAATGGGTTGTATTTCACTTAATGCTCGGTTGAGAGTAGGTCATGAGCTGAGGGTAGCTTCTTTTTGGGGCACCGGTGTTATAATTTTTCTATATGTTGACTTGATGGACAACTTGGCCAAGTTTCCTAGTCACAGAAAGGTGCGGTAAGGGATACCGTCATTTGAATCACAAAGAGCCATTTGTACACACTTGACCCCAAAATTTATATGTAAAGTGATATTTTATCAGAAGCACATTACATTGTACACGACTGCAGATAGCAAGTCAAATAATCCCCAACGCCATACCTAAATGTCAACCTCATCAGACTATCATAAACCGGCGTAAAGTCCCCAAGCCACCATTCCAAACACAACCACATTCCACCCCATTTGCATTCTTCCAGCTTCACTCTTGGACAAGCCAAATGGCAGTCCCTGTGTGCTAAAGGTAACATTCTGCTTCACACTCGCGTTGTAACATTGTCCATTTGCAATATCTAGTCCCTTCAAATCATCTGGCACGTTGAAGAACATATATGTATTCTGATTCAATCCCTTGAACCCATCCGTCTTGTAAGGAAACTTATCTTCTGGGTCCGTCGCACTTGTATTTCGGAGGAAGATGCATTGCACCTGGCCGGGATAGTCGGTTGCGAGAGCTGGATAGGCTTTCATCACATCCGAGTTGGATGTATCGGCCATGAGAATGAATTTACGCTCGGGGTAAGTTTGGAAGATGCGATCGAGCAGATAGCGGCGGATGGATAGGGTAGCAGATACGTCGGAAAAGTTGAGGGGACGAGTGTCGAAAGAGCCACCGGGGTAAGTTTTGTAAATATAATCCATATAGTTACGTGTTACTTGTTCGGGGGTGGTAGTCAGATAGTGGAAATGCATGTTGGGAAGACTCTTGCTCCAGTTGGCGTAGACTTCAGGCATGTTGAGCCAGGGGGTGAAGGGGCGGGCGAAGGAGTTTAGCAGGCCTTCAGCTGGTTGATAGATCTTAGTGATTCGCAGAATATCGTCGATGTCGGAGATTATGGTCATTCCAGTTGGAGGTACGAGGTAGGATGTTGCATTTCCCGTTAGGGTGCCGTCAGCATAGACGTTCAAACGTTGGAGGGTGGTGGTGGTATTTCCGGCTTTCAAAGCACCTCCTGGGTTGGCTAGTGTAAGGAATTGATCGTAATCGCCTTGGTCGGTGGTTTGGCCAACAAGTGTGATGTTTTGTGCTCCTCCTTTAGGGGTCACAGCATTTCCACCACCGGATTCACCATCTCCTCCCTGCGTATCTGCTGGTTCCAGGTGAAAAGAGACATTCCGATCACCTTGTTGCACAACAAATATTGATGCAGTCAAGTTTCGTGCTTGTACTTGTTGTGAGGCTGGGAGGGATTCGATATCTGTACCAATTAGGAAGATGTTCGCGAGGTCATTGAGCTTCGATTCCGAAACATTGGGTTGCTTGTAAACATTTCCACGGAAACGTAAGTTCCAGCCTTGTTCTGTCCAATTCGCGTAGGATCTATTACATTATTAACAAATGTGTTGAAGCAAGCACACAAATTGAACTTACGGGATATTCAAAACCTGCGTAGGGGCAGCGTCTAGATCACCATCGCTAATTCCAAGACTCTTTTGAACCTGACTTCCAGTAGGAAAGTCCTGGAAAAAATTGGGTACACCATCTGCGACGTAGGATGGGAAACTTCCCAGGACGCTGCCTACATAATCGCCTAGACCCTTAACCTCGGATTTCGCATCATCAATTATGTCTCTACGTTGCTGGTATGGTCGGACTCTTGTTGGTGGTGAGCGGTTTGACAATGTAGGCGGAGGTGTGATCATAGGATGAGGCACAGCGAGGGCAACTGGCAGAACAGAAAACAAAATGCTGGAAATTGAGGAGACCATGACGGTGGTTGCTGTGACGCGAGAGAATGAGCGAGGTTTAGAAAGAGCCCTGATGAGGTGCGTGCCGTTGTAAGAACAGAATGGGAAATCAATTGAACAACGGAATGACAGCGAGTATTTCACGTTGACATTTCTGGAGGAACTCTGCTATTTAGCAGCTTACTCCTGTTATTGATGCGGAGATTGATTTCCCTGCCTTTTTCCATCCCCGGTTTCAGTGATGTCATCCCGCGACAATCCCGCACGTCCCAGTTATACTGTACAGTACAGTACAGTATTTACAGGCCAGCCCAGCCCCATGGTTCAAACATGAAATAAAGTAGACAGGGGGCATTTCCAGGTTTTACTTCGTACCAATTTATAGGCGGCCAGTAATTGCAGCCGGTTGGTCTAGACTGTTGTACGAAGTACGATCGTACCTTTTCCCCGGCTCCTACCTCCCTCGCCTCCCTGCTTGAACATCCATGCAGGTACGCAATACAGTACTGAGAGGCAAAGCCAGAAAAGAAATGGGCGATTTGTGAAATCTGAGATGGCCTCGTTAGTCAGCTTAGATATGTGTGACTTTCTACTACTGTATTACGAAAGTATAAGCTGGCCAAGACGTTACACCGTGTGTCAAGAGAAGCACAAGCTTCTTAGGACCCTTTATGCTTTGGGCTAGCAACTAGTCAAATCTTGTCATTCCAAGTAACGACGTACGACGCACTGTCCAAAGTAGTCGGATTCCTTACCATATATGTTAACGCAGATTCTAAAATATGGTCCTCAATCTCAATCTCAATCTTTCAAGTTTTGCACAAGACTTTTAGGGCCTTTCATACGTTGGAGCTCAATTGAAAACAACCTTTCAAAAACATTAGGAGGCTTTATTAGTGACTACAATTTCAAACCTCAACGCAGTGCTTCCAGTTTCGATACTCATAATATCTGTAGTTGCTAAGCTGTGGCTGGACTTTGCAAACAACGATTTTGGTACTTCGACTTGCAAAAGAGTACAGCAGAGAACTGTAAGCTGAGAAATGCTGTTACACATCTTATTAGGCCGTCCCAAAGGTTATTGACTTACAGACCCTTGAGATTATTCAAGGATTGTCAGCTCAAACACATCAAGTAAACATTATGGGTAAGGCTACAAAACAAAACGCTCGCATTTTGGGTTACTATCACATTCGCAAGTAGACTATACCTACCTAGCGCACTTCTTTCTTCCAGGCTGCTAAAGACCAAGAAACTGAGAGTTATCTCAGGAGTATGCGCAATCCATCATCAATCCCTTCACTAAATATCACCCTGTCTACTAGGAGCAAAGAATTCCAACTGATACGACTCGCCGACAAATGGCTTACTGCCCACCTCTAACCCCGGTTCTAAAACCAGCAAATCCTCTGCACCAACTCTCAATCCCATCTCATCCCTTGGTCCCTCCCTTTCCCCCATAACCAAACTTGGAAACTCCAATCTAGGCTTCCCCTCCCCCACAAATGTCATCAATGCCCACTCCGCCTTGCTGCCGCCATAAATGCCAAAGTTGACAGTGTTCTCAGAATTGCACGGCCCAGGTGTAAGAGCCAAGTTTGCAGATATGCGCAAGCTGGAGAAACAGTCTGCGCTGGAGGGGCGGCGGCCGGGAATTCGATGAACGGGGGGGTCGGACATCCAGATTTCGGACAGGAATATGTTTTCGGCGTGCGTGTAGTCGTAGGGACGAATAGACTTGAAGATGCGGCCAACAACTTCGAGGAGGGGACGTAGGGCATCTAGGAGGGTTATGAAGGCGCTCCAGTGTGGACTGATTGGGTTGAATGTGGCGGATTGTATCCAGAGGGGCAGGACTGGCGGTGGATGAGCTTAGATTCGTCTTTCATTCCAAAATCACATTTCGAAGTTGGGAAGTGTCACTTACCAACAGTACCGCTTGACTCTCCAGGACTACGAAGGACAAGATTTTGGTTGGTCCGAGATGGTATTTCGAGAGGGTAGGAGCGGAGGAAGGCACGTATTGCGGTGAGGATATCGGATTGAGGTACCATTGAAACGTTTGGAGCGGTTTTACGCTGCAGCCCCTTCTCCCTAAAGTAGAGGTTTCTACATCATATATTAGCAGAGGCAATATTAAAATGAAAACACACGGTTGCATATTATTACCCGTCGATGTCAAAGCTGCGCGTCATTTTGGGTATTACTATTGAAGGAGCTGATTGCGGGCTCAGTCGATGGATGAGATACGTCAATGTCGCGTGAGATGGAAGACATAACATTTTTCTAGATAAGAGGCATCCCAAAGTGAATCTGAAGACACTTTAGAGTGGTTTGGTTGCTTTTCTATTCACCTCAATTCGACAATACTGAGGAGCAAGTCAGCTGCACTAACCATACGTTTTAGAGTGAGTCTCCTGTTAAACATAAGTCCCTTAAGGATTTCTAAACATTTCTATTATTTTAAACATGCTACACAGGGTAAGGAGGAGCGCTAAGCCCTCGCTCATACTCAGGAAAGAGTTCTCCACGCGGGAAAACCTCTCCTTACCTATTACACATAAACCTACCTCCCTGTTTAAAAATCGTATAAATATCATAAATTAAAGCCTCATAGCACAAACAAATCCAAGCTAGGGTCCCAGAGCCCAAACTGGGTGACTAAAGATCCGGCATTTGGCGTAGCGAAGCATCACGGTGGTGCTAGAGGAAGGTGAGGAAATCGATAACAGGCATTGGAGGACGAAAAGAAAATTTTCGAGTCGATATCGAGGGTATTTTTCCATAGAAAACCTCGGAAAAAGGCTGATCTTGAATTTTTGTTTTTCCCCCTCAGATTCTATAAGGGGTAGTAGAACGCTCTTTGTAGCAATGATGGTGATGGAGGGGGTTTTCTTTTTGGTTGATGAGAGATGTGGGCCGATCTGTTAAGCGAGGAATATAGGGGGGAAGGTGTGTTGTTTCCGCCACACAGAATGATAAACCTCAATAAGCCTCTACTCTGACGTATACTCCACGCTTCGTATATCCTATTAAAAAGAGTAACAACTACCGTTCCAACGACTTAAATTGCACTTGTTCTAAAGACATTTCACATCTGAAAAGCAGAGGTGATATAGAATAATTATAATTCTCAGTCATGTCTCTATGATACGCCTGCCATCTTTACGCCATAAAAATACAATACATTGCACATTAAATATTCATCAATCGATGACTCAGGGCTCAGATACCCATATCATCTCAGGTCCAGCCACCGTTACAGTATGCAGATCATGCGCATTCTGCACCTCACCACTAACCAGAACACCCCATACATGCCCAGACAAACCAGCAGGTACGTTCACCGTTCCGCTTCCTGGCTTGCTTGGGTCAGGGGTAACAGCTTCATAATATGTCTTTCCCCATGGTCCCAAGAATGCCATTTTCAAGCCCGCTTTCTTCGAATCATCAAAAGTAACGGTGATACTCTTTAGGATATTATTCTCCACTGGTCCTCTGACGACGGGGAGCGGTGGGTATGTGGTAAAGGGAAGCTTATCGGGGCATGAATTAGGCTCGACGTAATTGTTCATAATGTACGAGTAAACAAGATCAGCCGGCATAGCAACTTCACGTGGTGCAGCTGCGGGAATATGGTTTTGCATCATGTTGATCAGACCAGCCATTCTAGCTTTGGAGCCGATTGTAGAAGCCAGCGGGGCGACTAACCAAATGTCGGTGCTGACCACAAGTCCAATGGTGTCTAGCAAGAGGCCAATCTCGAGAAGTACAATTGTCAAAGAGTTCTTGACGAATTCCTCGATGTTGTTCTGAGGGAACTTGTATTTGCAAGGTTTGACAACAGGCTTCTTGTAATGGGTGAGGGAGTCAGTCGAAGTGTAGCGATGAACGATTGATTGCGCTCCCATGGAACCAACAACGTTCTGGATAGTGGGTGGGTATTTCCCTTTCCATTTGCCTTCAGTAACATCCCTGTGTCCGTTCACCAAGAGATCAATCAAAGCATTATCGACCCAATTAATCAATTGCAAAAGGTGAGTAGCATTGTCGGACACGGCTGGTGCCCATCCATAAGCTGCTGGCTGTGGTCCTCCGGCCATGTTCTGCATTTCTGGAGTTAAAGTTGCATCCGGGGCTGGTGGAGAAGGGAGAGCAGTCTTCACAGGAGGCTCCTGAGGTGAATTTGGGTTCGATCCAGCAGGGCCATTGGTGGGAGGAGTTGGAGTGTTGCCATTAGCTGGAGGTGCTGCACCGGCTCCACTAGTGTCAATCACACTGCTGGTTCCAGTCTTGATCTCTTTCCCATTAATTGTGAGGATTCCCCCAATAGGGGCAGTAGGTGGGGCGGTGCTGTTTGTAGCTATAGATGCGCCATATGTGTATTGGAGGAGTGTCTTGTCTCCGGAAGTTGGTGCATTGATACTTCCAACCATTCCAGCTTGGCAATGAGTTCCTTTTGTCTGTGCACAGTAAAACCAAATTGGTTTCTTATCATCTTCAATAACAATCTGGAAATTAACATTTGACGGCGAAGAAGTGATTGGAACAAATCCACTAGAGAATCCCTTGTTATCAGCAAGTGGATGGCAGGGATCTGCGAAGCTAGACTGAGTGACTGTGTGATTCTGTGTATAGTTAGCTTCCTGGAAAGATTATTTTTCAAGTAGTACAATGTACCTTGGGATTGAAGCTGAACTCAACGACAGTCCTTGCGATCTCAGTGATGTTGTTTGGGGTGAATTTCAACTCGCCATTCAAACCGACATCAACGGAGAGTTTGCGCAAACCACCACTGGGAAGGCCACCAGCAGGAACCTCACTGGGTTTGTCAACTTTCAATGCCAAAGCTTTGAATGCATCAAATGTCTTGTCACCAGAATCTGGACTAAAACGTTGTTAGAGATGAAAAAGTGGAAATGAGGAATTCAGGTTAAATTGTGAACATACGCATTGATTGCGCCTACCATGCCTTTCTGGCAATGGTCCCCAGCCCTTTGAGGGCAGTAATACCAGATCGGTTTAGTATCGTTGACAGTGATAGTAAATGTTGTACGGGCAGCAGTAGTATTATCTTGTGTGGGCACAAATCCAGAGAAAAACGCTCCGTCTTGTGGTACACATGGTTTATCAAATGTTGATTGGACCACAGCATGGTTCTAGAAGATTAGCATAGGTAGAACTTATATCAAGGGGGAAAAACTTACTTTAGGAAAGAACTTGTAAGTTATAGTATCTCCAACCGCAGCTTTGATGGATGGAGGATCGAAGACCAAACCGCCTTTGCCGACCGTTACATCGATGTTTGCCGCGATAGCAGAAGAAACCGAGAGCGCAAGACCCCAGGCTAGAGGACTTATGGGAAGCATGATTAAGGTGTGAATGAAAACAAGCAGTAAAGATAACTAGGAAAGTGAATGTAAAACCCTCACTGGTATAGGAAAAACAAAGAGAAGATGTTATGTTATGAGTTATGGTACGGAGGGAGAGGTGGAAATAAAATATATATGAACAAATATTCACACATAATAACAGCCACAATAGCAGATAGATAGACCACGTTGAAAGGCTGTCATAACCCATAATCCCAGCACGAACAAGGGTTATTATGTGAGGATATGGCTGGATGGTGAGCATAGTCAGGTTTCAAAATAGCATGTTGGTATCCGTTTTGCAGAGCATCAGCCCCCGGAAACAACAATTCCAGGCTTGGGCAGCGGCAGGCGGCTATTTTCACACCCGAGACAGCAAACTGGTAATCGCTAGAACGCAAATGTGTTGGGGCTGACTGTATTTGAGGATGTTGGTACTACACAT